>Ga0073936_10001618_pt1 | contig 34489 bp, 20 predicted proteins | sample AliMusrvi5mmetaG_FD_87041 | JGI IMG/M metagenome (GOLD analysis project Ga0073936, IMG submission 87041) | Freshwater lake bacterial and archeal communities from Alinen Mustajarvi, Finland, to study Microbial Dark Matter (Phase II) - Alinen... | ecosystem: Environmental > Aquatic > Freshwater >...
CACCATGGCCGTGTCGATCGCATGACCGTCGCCGATCGATTGCGCCACATTGCCCAGCATGTCCACCCCGTCGGCGTAGTCACCCGCGCACACGTTCGCTTCGCGCTCAGCCTTTCGATCATTGTAGAGTTGGTCGACGCCCAATCCCCCGACCAGAATGTTCCGGAGTCCCGCCGGGTCTACGCTTGCCGCCTGGTCCCCCATCTTCCTCCGGGCCGCGACGAACGTCAGGAAGGCCCCGAGTTCGTCGCGTGAGGCGGCCCTCAGAAATGTGACTTTCTCGATTTTCGCCTCAATAAGCAGTGTCGTCAGGGAATCGGCAGTCTTCTCCAAGCGTGGCAAGGACTTCTTGTCGAAGACCAACATTTCGCCAATCAGGCCGAACGTGATGTCCGGCCGGGCCATCACGAGCCCCTGCAGCATGGAGTGCGCATCGCCGAGCGCTTCCTTGGTGAGTTTGTGCGACTCGCCGTAGATGCTGCGCGCCTGGAAGGCGGACTGCAGCGCCAGGATGAACTTCTCCACGTCTTCCCTGATGTCAACCAATGCCATGACGATCCTTCACTTTGCTACGGCCGTTCCCAGCACCTTTGCGCACGCCTCCAGCACGGCCCGATCCGCCTTGCCCTCATAAATCTCCAGCGTCTGGCGGGCTTCGGGCGACCCGATCTGAAGCAGGCTCAGGGCGGCCGACGTGCGCAGGGAACCCCAGCCCCGCCAGTCGAGCCGGGGGCGAACGGCGAGGATGTTCGTAAGGTGCCGCACCGCGCCGGCCACCCGGCGCTCGCCGCAGACGCGAACCGCCGCCCGCAAATGCTTGCTGACAAACAGCCCTTTCCCCAACTCCGCAAACAAGCCGTCCGTGCGCGTCCCGTCGCCGGTGCCGAGGAATACACCGAGCAGAATGTCCCGGCCCTTGGCGTCGCGCTCCTTCCTGAGCGCCGAGACGAGATGCTTCATCTGCTTGCCCGTGACCGCCATGGCCGAAAGCATGATGGCCAGTCGCTCTTTCCCGGCGATCGAGCGTTCCTTAAGAAACGCCTGGAGAAACGCGTCGACGGAATTCGTCTCCAGGCCATCGAGCGCACACCCGATCCCCCGCAATTCCCGTTCGGAAGCCTGGGGGATCAGGGACACGAGAAACGGCACCCCGACGAGCTTGCCCACCTGGCCCAATGCCGCTTCCGATTCCCGCGCAAACCCCTGCTGGCTTGGGTCGGCGCCAATCTTCTCGGAATAGAGCTTCAGCGCGTCCCGGGCCAGTGCATTGATGCGATCCTTCGGGCAGGTCTGCAACGACTCCAGCAGCATATCGCTGAACTTCTTGAACTGAAGCGGATCGCTCTCGAACCAGAGAACGTTCAAAAGCAATTCCGCCTTTTCCCGGTCGACGTTGGCGGACTCGACGCGTGCCTCATAATCCCGCACGAGAGCCTTGAGCGTCGGCGACAGATTCGCCACGTGGCTGACCTTCTCGGACACCGTATCGACCATCAGTTTATAAACCTTGGTCATGAAATCGTCACGGGGGGCGATATTCAGCGCCTCGTGGATAGCATCCCTGATCTCCGCCACATCGCCGCCCTTGAACGGACTGGACTGGCGGAGTTTGTCTGCTACGAGCGAGGAAACCGCCGTCGATCGCCGCGGCTTCGCCGAGAGCTTCCCGAACAGGTCGATGAGATTCCTGTCGATCTTGCCCTTGCGCTCCATGACCGATACGACCAGATCGGCCACCGCGCCTTCGGGGAGGTCGTCCAGCAGCATCTCTTGAAGCGCGCTGGTTTCCGAATCGCCGACGCCGTTATCGAACAGGCTGGCAACAAGCTCCGGGTTCAATTTCGTCGCGATTGAGACCAATGATTGGCGAAGCGGCTGATCGTGACTGTGCGAAAGTTTGGCGCTCTCCCGCCCGATCGATCCGAGCATCTGCCGGATCTTGGCCGTAACGCCGTCACGGTCCTTGCCCGCCCTCGTATAGGCGGTGTTCAAGGCGCCGACAACCTTGCCGGAGTCCTTGATCGTGGACATCAAGGTATCGGCGGTCAGTTTGGTCAGATCGCCCATGCGACAAAGCGATTCCCACAAGCGAATGGGATCGGACACGGCGGTACGGCGGCTGGATGCGAGGACGGTACTGTAGTCGATTTCCTTGATCGTGATATGGGCGCAGGAACGCACCTTCCCCGCAACGCCCCCGGCTTCGGCGATGGCCTCAGGCGTGCCGCGCAGGGCCTCGAACAGCGTGGTGATCTCCGATTCCGAAACAGACCGCGTCATGGAAAGCGCCAGAAGTCCGCGGGCGTGAAAGTAGGTGGCCACGGCGGCAAAACACGGATTTTCATCCTTGATGAACTGCCCGTCCAGAAGGAGATTTTTCGGTGAAAACCCGAGTTCGAGCTTCCCCTCGCTGCGGAACCAGGTTTCCAGGGCGGCCTTGGTGTTCTTCACCGACTCCGCGAGCATGGGGTGGCGCGGAGGATAGATCGATCGCGTCTGGATCGTGCTGTCAAGAGCGTGGACCAGCGTGGCAAGGCGAACCGGCCTGTCTTTTGTCTGTCCCTTGGTCATACGAGATAACGGGCGAAGGCTATCGGATCGTATTCCCAACTGGAAGTCTATAATGTTGCGTCGCCTTCGCTAGACTCCCAGCGTCATAACGCGTTGAATCTCCCTTCCCAAGTGATCAGCCGGGGCGCCGGAGGGTTTGCCCGCCGCCACGACATTCATCAATCGCTCGAGATCCCCGCCCAGCGTCAACGCATTGAACGGCTTCTTGAGAACCCCCTTGATGCCGAACTGCTGGATGACGGCCCGGTCGTATCGATCGTCAACCACGGTCGCCACCATGGCGACGTCCCGGCGCGTCGGCTCGCCTGCCCCCCCGGCCGTGGCGAGTCTGCCGCTCTCAATCATGGCCAGCGGAGCCACCACGATATCCACACCCAGGCTCGCGAGCCGGAGTTGGGCATCCTCAAGGCCACGCGCGAGGTAAACGCAAAAACCGCCATACTGGTGCAGCGCAGAGGCGGCCAGAATCAGATGCTGGGGTGCGTCATCCACAACGAGCACCCGGCACGAGCGGGCATGAGGCAGTTCCGTCGTCCGTGAGCGAGCGATGAGCTTGCGGACGCGGGAAACGAATGGAAGCGGTGCAAGCGGCCGACCGTCGTAGTCGTTGGCGCCGAGTTGAAGGGCGCGTGTAACCCCCTCCTCCGTCTTCTCGGACAGCAACATCATCGCGGGGACGTGACGGTTTCGCGGCAGGACCTTGAGCCGCTCCAGAGCATCGAAGCCGTCACGGTTGGGCAGCCGCTCGTCGATGACCATGACCTGAAACCTGCGCCGTCCGGCGCAGGCATCCAGCGCGTCGTCAGCCTCCTTGACGTGATGCACCTCGATCTGCTCTTTTTCGAGCAGCCCCTTGATCACCAACGACATGACATGATCGTCGATCACGACGAGCGCGCGATCCGCCCGCCTGCGGAGCTGGGACTGGCTCGAAACGATACCGTTCCCTCCCGCAGCCTTGGCCTTGTAGAGATAACGCTCCGCGTCGGCCACGGCCGCCGTAACGGATGTCTCCGGCAGTACGACCGTCAGCCCTGCCGAAATCGTCACGCCTGCCAGTTCCCCTCCGTGATCCGTGGCCGCGAACTCGCGCCAGGCGGCCAGCGCCTTTTCCATCGCGCATCGCGCGCCGACCGCATCCTCACCGGGCAACAGGGCGACTAACTCCTCGGTGCTCCACCGTGCCACGAGATCGGTGGCCCGGAGGCAGGCGGACAGAATTGACGCCGCCCGCGGCACGATCGCATCCATCATCTTCCTCGTTCCGTCTTCCATGCCCGCAGAAACGTCATCGACCGCGACCACTGCCAGCACGACGGGCTCGCCCGTCGCGTGGCAGGTCTCGCACGCTTGAACAAAGTCGTCGCAAAACGCAGCCCGATTTGGGAGCCCCGTCTGAGGATCGCGCCGCCCCGCGCGAGCCACCTCATGTGTCCGCCGGAGCCGGCTGCTCACCCAGGCCGCCACCTTATCGGGCGCGGCGTCGCCCTCCATGAAGCCGTCCGCCTCCATCAAACAGGCGTGATGCTTGACCGACTCGCCGATCAGCGGGCCCACGAATAGAACCGGGATGGCGGCGGTCTGGGGATTCTCGCGCAGGCCCGTAAAAAATTCCCTGGCATCCATGTCCGGCAGGGCAACGTTCAGGACGATCATCACGACCGGCCGGCCGCGAATGACTTCCATGCCTTCATACCCGGTGCGAACGGCAATCGCGGTGCGACTCCCCTGCGTCACCTTGGGCGCCAGTTCATCATTGAAATCCGGCGCACACCCGACAACCAGAACGACGGATGAAGCTAACCCATCGTCGCAACCCGTCGCGGACTGAAACGTCAGTGTGTCAGGTATGGTCAAGCCTTACGCCCCTTCTCGCCGACAGCAAAAGACCGCACTTCTGCTTGAGGGCAGAGCAGACGGTATAAAGTCATGGCAATACTCGCAATCAGGGGATCCCTGATTGCACCATTCGAAACGCCTTACGCGACTGGACGAACTCTGTGGTCGAAGACCATTAGACCAAGCCGGTCCGACGAGTTGCGCGTGTTGCCATCAGCAGTCTTGATTTCGCCGCCCTTGCGCATAATACTGCCAGGCAGGGGACACCCATGAACACTAAACGACAACGACAACGAACCCTTGCATTCGTGGCAGGCGCGGGCCTGATCGCGGCCCTTGCGTACGGCGAACCTCCGCCCTCGGCCAACCCCGGCGATACGTCGGCGGATGTGATCGCCAAACTGGGGAAGCCGCAAGGCTCCATGACCCGCGGCCACCTCACCACATACTATTACGACCGCGGCCTGGTGTACTTCATCGACGGCCACGTTCAAAGCGCCTCGCTCGTGACCCCCGAGGAAGCGGCCCGCCTGCGCCGTGAGAAAGACCAGGCGGACCGATTGCGGCGCGAACAGATCGCCACTCAGCAACAAGCCGCCGCCGCCGGTCAGGCCGAAGCGCAGGCCAGTCGCACCAATGCCGAACTCCTGGCGCGCCCCGCTGCCGATCGCCGTATCTACTGGGAGGATTTTCATCAACGCTACCCCGAGATCGACGTGAGCGCCGAAGTGGCCGCGGCGCAGACCGCTGCGGCGGCTGAGGCCCACTCGCCGCAACAGTCCGACGACATCAAGGCCATCCGGGAGCGCCTCGCCCAGTTGGATGCGGATTTCACCGCGTCGCGGACGACGTGGAAACGGAATGAGATCACCGAGGAACGGGCGAAACTGGCTGTCGAACTCGCCGCCGCCCTGAATCGCGGCATGACCGTGCAAGGTGGCGGCGGGTCCAGTGCCGTCGCGACGAAGGCGCCGTAAGGTTTGGAGTGAACAGTAAACAGTGAACAGTCCAGAAGTCAGGACCACACACACTGTTCACTGTTGACTGTTCACTACCCCATGACTCCCGCCTTTCCCCTGCCGCCACCGCTGACGCTGCGCGGCGTCTGTTTCGATCCCCCGCTCTTTTGCGCGCCGCTCGCGGGCCTCACGCACAGCGCGTTCCGGCGGCTCGTCGCCGGGTTCGGCGGATACGGGGCGCTGTTCACCGAAATGCTCTCCGCGCGATCCATTTTGGGCGAAAGTATCGATCGTTCCCCATGCCTGAAGCGCCGCCCGCAGGACGGCCGGGTGATCTACCAGTTGCTGGCCCTCGCCCCCGACCGTCTCGCGGAAGCGGTCGACCGCCTGGCCCCCCTGGCGCCGGACGGCATCGACCTCAACGGCGCCTGCCCCGCCCCCCTGATCCGCCAGCAACGCGGCGGCGCCGACCTGTTCGAGGATGCCGACCGGCTGCGCGCCGTGGTGCGCGTGTTGCGGGCGAGCGTCGCGGGTCCGCTCACGGTCAAGATCCGGCTGGGCCGCCGCACCCCCGAATGGCGGAGCCGGCTGAGCGAGCGTCTGCGCCTGCTTGAGGACGAGGGGGTCGACGCGCTCACCTTGCATCCCCGTTTTTCCGAGGAAAATCTGAGCCGCACGCCGCGCTACGCCGCCTATGCCGACGTGGCCGCCGAGACGCGCCTCCCGATCATTGCCAACGGCGACATCACCGGCCCCGACGCCTGGCAGGCCCACGCCGCCGACTATGCCGGGGTCGCCGGCCTGATGATCGGCCGGATGGCAGCCGTCCGCCCCTGGGTCTTCGCGCAATGGCACAATCCCCAGCTTACGGTCAACCACGCCGACGTGTGGAACCGGCTCTTCGAATACGTCCTCGAGGACTTCGCGCGTGCCGGCCAGGCTCTGGCACGCATCAAGATCTTCACGAGCTACTTTGCGCGCAACTTCACTTTTGGCCACACACTTTATTCGGCGGTACAAGGCGCCCAGGATCTGGATACGGCCCGGGCACGCGCCAATGCTTTTCTGGCCTCGCAACCGACCCTCCTCCAATTTCCATCAATGGATGGAATCTAGGGAACACACCATGACCACGTCACACCCCCACACGCCGGGCCGCAGCCAGTTGTTCCATCGCACGGAAGTCCTGGTCGGCAAGCCCGCCATGATGCAGCTGGCCACCGCCCGCGTGGCGGTCTTCGGCGTGGGCGGCGTCGGCAGTTGGGCGGCCGAGGCGCTTGTGCGCAGCGGCGTGGAGCACCTGCTTATCGTGGATTCGGACGTCATCTGCGCCACCAACGTCAACCGCCAAGTCCAGGCCACAGCGCACAATGTCGGCCGCTCGAAAACAGATGAACTCAAGCACCGGCTCCTGGAAATCAACCCGCACGCAACAATCGAAGCCCGGCAGATACCCTATAATCCGGACACCCGTGCCACGTTTGATTTCGATGCGTATGACTACGTGCTCGACTGCATCGACAGCCTGTCAAATAAGATCCTGCTGCTGGAGCACGCGCTCGAAGCCGGCGTGACCGTGTTTTCCTCCATGGGCGCAGGCGCCAAACTGGACCCTACGCGAGTCCGCGTCGCGCCCCTTGCGACGTCGTCCGTCTGTCCCCTCGCCCGGGCCGTCCGCAAGAAACTGGGCCGCCACGGCACGCCGCGCGAGTTCCTCTGCGTCTACAGCGAGGAGTTGCCGCTCGAACCGCAAGGAGCCACCGCGTGCGGCACCGGGGCCTGTGACTGCCAGCACGCCGACAACCCGGCAACGGCAGAACGCCCCGACTGGTGCCGTCAGAAGAAACGCATCAACGGAACGGTCGTGCACGTCACGGCGGTGTTCGGGTTCACCCTGGCCGGCCTGGTCGTGCAGGACATTCTCAAGCCTGCAAGCCGTTAACCCCACAACGACGCGTACAGTCGGTCAACCTGCCCGCTCAGGGCGCGCAGGCGCTCCGCTGCGGAGGTGTCGCCTGCCGCGTGCGCGACCATCAGCCGCCCTTCCTCCACGCACAGGGCGTCATGCCGGGGCAGGACCTCGCGCAGCAGGAACTGCGCATAACACACCAGGCGAAACGGGCCGAACGCGCGCGCCGGCTGCCCGTTCACGGCCTCCACCGCCACGGCGTTCAGGTCACGAACCGCCCCGATGACGTCCGGCAACTCAGCCGACGAGGCGAACACGATCGAGTAGTACCAGCCGAACAATTCGGGGCGCTCGCACCCGTGAGCGTCGCTGGCCCCGACAATGGGGATCTTGTGCCCCCGGGCTTGTTCGGTGTGATACCGCGCCACCTGCAGGTGATTCGATTCCGACTCGTGAACATAGTACCCGCCGATGAGTTCCAACGCGTCAAAAGGTTGCCGTGCAAACAGCAAGTCCGTGAGAGCGGCCGGCACATCCAGCCGGTGATGGTGCACCCAGTAGGGATGGCAAAATATGGCCAGCCCGCCGGCGCGCCGAATCTCCTCGAAGCACCACTCGCACGCCGCGTAGGGCACCAGGTCCGCGCCGTCCGGAAGTGCCGGGAGCGCCGCGGCGCGAGCGGCTACCTCCTGGCGATAGCGGTCCGTGGCGAACAACTCATTGACGCTCCACCGCCCACCGAAGTTGATGATATGAACGGGCGTGTCGGGGCTGTGCACTTCCTCACCCGGGAACATCTTCAGGTCGGCGCCCGTATTGGCGAACGCGGCGATGGCCTCCAGCGATGGCGCGTACTGCCGGTGGTCGGTCACCGCCATGAAATCCATGCCGATGCGCCGGCTCGCCCCGGCCACGTGGGCAGGCGGTTCGCGGCCGTCCGAGCAATTGCTGTGAATGTGAAAATCGCCCTTGAACGGCCGTCGCGCAAAGAGATCCGCCGCCACGGCATACACTCGCACCTCGGCCACCATCGCCGGGGTTCCGTCCGTTACCCGTTCGACAAGCAACGCGTACTCCTGCTCGGAGGGGAACGGCAGAGTGACCGTTAGGGTCTCGCCAGACACATGGGCGACCAGTGGCGTTGTGCTCGGATGGCGTGTCTGGTGGTCGAGTCCACTCATGGGCACGGCGTTCACCCGCCACATCGCCGCCGGCAGGCGCGCCTGCGGGTCCCGCAGGCGAATCGTCACGGTCGTCTTGCCCCCTGCCATTACAATGCGCGGAAAGGAATCGAAAATAGCGGATTCGTCAGCCATAAGCGATACTGTTCACCGTTCACTGTTTACTTTTTCCGCAGACTCTTTCTTTTCCCATAGGGCGGGCGCCCTTCTTTGACCATCACCACCCGTTCTGTCGGGTCGATGGGATAGGCAAAGACCTTAGCGAGCTGAATCTTGAGGCCGCGGAACACTCGGCTTTGCAGAACGTCATCCTTGCCGTAGGCTTGGGCGAGGCGGTAGCTTCCGCCGTCCAGCACAAACACCTCCGCGAGCCACGGGTAAGGCGTGATGAGCCATACTTCCCGCACCCCGCTCGCGGCGTAAAGCGGAAGTTTCCGGACCCGGTCATGGGCCGCCGTCGAGGGTGACAAAACCTCCACAACCAGCGTTGGCGGCCCCTCAATGTGGGTGGACTTTACCTTGTCCCGTTCGCACACCACGGCAAGATCCGGTTGAACCACATCGAACTCCGACAACTTCACGTCGGTCGGAGCCGGGAACACCTGGCACTTCTTTCCCCGGAAGAACGCCATCAACTGCGCCGTGAACTCCGCCTGCACGAGTTGATGCCTCGGAGTCGGCGCTGGACTCATGGCGTGGGCTTCGCCGCCGATGATCTCCCAACGCTGACCGTCGTTCCAGGACTGGTACTCCGTCCAGGTATGCACCGCCGTCTTTCTTGCTGTTGACTCATTCATGGGCCGTCCCCTCCCGCCGCGAGATTAAACAAACCAACAAAAAACTATACTCGGGGTCTTGAGCGTGTCGAGCTTTCTTGCCGGGCCGGTCCGGCTGTTCGACAATGACAAGAGCCCGTGTCTCGGCTACAGTTTCCCAAGTCGTGTTACCCCGAAACAGAAAACGCTTTCTCCTTCCCTACGGCATTTCGTGTTACACTTCACAGCTTTCGTTTCGCGTTCACATCCGCATTGAGCCGGGCTCGCATTTGTGGTCTAATGCAAGCCCTTTGGAGCCCGACACCGCATGAACCGATTGACCAAATTCGCCCGCATGGGCCGCATCTTCGCCGACTACCGTCGGCGGCGGACCGAAGTCGCGACCCTGCCCATCCGCCTGTGGGTCGAATCGGCCAGCGTGTGCAACCTGCGCTGCATCATGTGCCCGAACAAGTGCATGTCACCCGCCGAAAAGGGCTTCATGAAATTGGACCTGTTCAAGAAGATCGTGGATGAGGCCAGGGAGTTCACGTCCGACCTCTACCTGCACCACCGGGGTGAACCGTTCCTGAACCCGGCTTTGTTCGACATGATCGCCTATGCGCGCGCCGCGGGTATGAAGACCCGGTTCCACACGAACGGCACGCTCATGGACGAAGCGCGCGCGCGCAAACTCATCGCGGCCCAACCAGATCTGGTCTCCTTCTCGGTCGACGGGTTCGAGAAGCAGGCCTACGAAAAAGTTCGCGTGGGCGCCACGTTCGAAAAGACGCTCGACAACATTTTCGGCCTGTTGCGCCTGCGTCGGGAAGCGGGCGTTCGCAAGCCCTACGTCGTGATCGAAAAGATCCTGTTCCGTAATAGCGCCATCCCATCCGACCCCGCGAAGGTCGCCGAACTGACGCGACGCTTTGAAGAGGCCGGCGCCGACGAAGTGATTGAAAAGGCCGAGTACGTCTGGGCCGAGGAGACCGCCCCGGAACTCGACCAACCGCCCGGCAAGATGGTTTGCACGTTCCCCTGGTATGCCATGGTCATCTGCTGGGATGGCACCGTCACGCCCTGCCCGCAGGATTTCCACGCCAAGATGGCGCTCGGCAACGTCACGACGCAGACGATCCGCGAAGTCTGGAACGGCCCCGCCTATCGGGACTTGCGGCATCGCCTGACCTCCGATCTCGGCTCGCTAACGTTGTGCCACAAGTGCGACCGCCTGCGCCGCAAAACCGTCGGAGGCGTCCCGATCCAGTACATGTTCGCGTTCCTGACGGATCAGTTGGTCGGATACAACCGCAAGTTGCGCAAGATCATTGGGACGTCGGAAAGAAACTGAGGAGACACTCCGCATGAAGATTGGCATTTGCTGTGGTCCGGACAAGGCGGCAGCCGCCGCCAAGGCCGGCTTCGAATATATCGAGTCAAGCGTCGGCGGCCTGCTCAAGCCCTTGGCTGACCGCGCCGCCTTTGAGGAGGCGTTGCGACAGGTCAAGGCCTGCCCCCTGCCCTGCCCGGCAGTCAACTGTTTCGTTCCCGGCGAACTCAAAATCACGGGACCCGCGGCCGACCTGGCCGCCCTGGAGCGCTACGTGACCGTGGCCTTCGAACGGGCCGAACAGGCCGGCGTGCAGACCATCGTGTTCGGGTCCGGCGGCGCCCGCCAGGTGCCCGACGGTTTTCCCGCGACGCGCGCCACCGATCAAATCGCCGACTTCTGCCGGATGTTCGCGCCCATCGCACAACGGCACGGCGTAACCGTCGTGGTCGAACCGCTTAATCGCAGCGAATGCAACATCCTGACGACGGTCGGCGAGTCGGCTGCGCTCGTCCGCCGGGTCAACCACCCCGCCCTGCGCCTGCTGGTGGATGCCTACCATTTCGCCAAGGATTCCGATTCGTTCGGCGACCTGGCCGCCCACGCCAACCTGCTGGCGCACGTGCATCTGGCGACCATCCCCAACCGCCTCGCGCCCCGTGTGGAGCCATGCGATTTCGCCCGCTTCTTCAAGACGCTCCGGAAGGGCGGCTACACGGGCCGCGTCTCCTTCGAGGGCAAGATGCCCGACTCGGACGCCGAACTCGCGAAAGCCGCCGCCCTCATGCGTTCGCTGGCCGACGGAGCAACCTGACGCGGCCTGAGCCGAAAGCCGCAGCAGCCTTATTACGGGATTACCGGCCCGATCCGGGGCCACAAAAAAGGTTGTAAAACGAATTGTTGCCGTCGCGCACAGTGCTACCATTTCCTCAATCCAAAGGAGGGTGGCATGAAAATCGTCAGACTTCCATCACTGCCGCGCTTTCGTGGGTGGCTGATCGCCGGACTGCTGGGCTGGGCGAGTTCAGGGATCACAGGGACGGTTACGTTCTCGGTCTCACCCTCCAGTATCAGCAACACCTATTCGGGCAAAATCACCCTTCAGATCAACGGACTCACCAACGGCGAATCGGTGGTCGTCGACCGGTATCTCGATGCTAATACCAACGGGGTCATCGACGCAGGCGATTGGCTGGTGCAAAGCTTCCGTTTGACCGACGGCAAGGCTTGCGTCATCGGCGGGGTAACTAACGGCAATATCGCCGGCGACTCGAATCCGACAAACGGAGCCATCACCGCCCGATTTCGTTTCCAGGCGGACGGCATTGCGCAAAAATTCACCGGAACCCATCTCTGGCGACTCTCGAGTCCCACCGGGCGGTTCCCCTCCTTGACAAACACCTGGACGATCACGGACACGCCATACGCGCAAGCGGCCAGCGGAACGGTGCAAAACGGGGGCACAAACGTCCCCTATGCCGGCATCTTGGTGTTTCCCCCGCCTTCCGGCAACGGAGGCAGCAGCCCAATCGCCGGAACCGTGGCGGATGCCTCCGGTGCATACTCCATCAATCTGCCGCCCGGCGACTACCAGTTGTGGGCCTTGAAAAGCAACGCCGTCTGCGACATGGACGCGGCGCCGGTCGTTACCCTGAACCCAGGCATTCCGGTCATCACCAATCTGATTTTGATCCCCGCAACGTGCAGCATTTCCGGCAGATTCATAGATGCCACCCGCACCAACATCGGATTGCTTGGCCTCCTGGTCGTGGCGCAATCCACGAACAACCTGATTGCCTTTGGCTTCACCGACACCAACGGCAACTATGCCGTGAACGTCACTCCGGGCGGGTGGCAGATAAGCGCGGACGGCGAGGAATTGCCCTCATATGGTTACCTGAATCTGCGGGACGAGTATCGACCTTCGGTCGATGCGACCGCGAGCAGTGTGTCGAACGTGATCGTCGGCTTACCGCCGGCGACGGCATTGATCTATGGGACCGCAACGGACAATCTAGGCAACCCGCTCGCAGGTCTCAGTCTCTATGCCGAGAACACCAACAGACTTTATGAAGTAGACCTCGTGACTGACGGGAATGGCAAGTACGTCATGGGCGTTCTGGCCGGGGAATGGTACGTGGGACACAGCCACGACAGTCCGGACTATGCGAGCTATGTCTTCTCCGAAGTTGACACCAACATTGTGGATGGGCAGGCGGCACTTGTAGATTTCATGGGTTCTGCGGGAACCACGATCAGTGGTTGCGTTCAGGGCGAAGGCAATCCGCTAAGTGGGGTCAACGTTCAGGTGGGCACCATTACGACGAACGGAACCGGCGGGTGGCACTGGAATCAAACCTATCAAAGCGATGGCACGGACTCCCACGGCAACTACTCCGTCATTGTCCCGCCTGGCACCAACTATTACGCGTCGGTCAACCTTCCCCAAGGATCGCCCTGGGTTGGACAGATGTACAGCAATGCGACGGATGCCGCCAGCGCCACGGTCATCGCGGCGCTGACGAACGCCCCGGTGACCGGTATCGATTTCGCGCTGACTCTCGGCATGAACATCTCCGGCTGGATCATGGATGCCAGCAACAATCCCGTCAGGACCAGCGTGGAAATCGGACAGTGGGACGGGACGAACTGGATCAGCGTGTGGTGGACCGGCAGCTTCGACGACGGGCATTTTTCTGTCGCTCTGCCGGCCGGTTCCAATTATCTCGTGCATATCAACGACCCGAACTACCACGAGGTCTACTTCCACAACAAACTGTCCGCCGGCTCCGCCGATGCGATCGTGGCGCCGCCGGGAACCGTCGTCAGCAATGTTAATTTCACGCTGTACGACCCCTCCAGGGACAGCGACGGCGACGGACTGCCGGATTACATCGAGGGCTATGTGACCGGCACGGACCCCTTCGATTGCCGTGACTGCTTGCGATGCATCGGCCTGCACCCCAGCGGCGGCCGCGCCACGCTCAGTTGGTCTGCTGTAAGCGGCCGGGTCTACAGCGTGGAGCGCACGGTCGATCTGTGCAGCGCGGCCTGGACCAATCTTCCGCCCCTATCCATCATTGCGGTCGGCACGAACGCCACCCTTCTCGACAGCAATGCCCCACCGCGTGGCAATTACCGGGTGCGGGTCGCGTACTGATCGCACGGTGCCGCAGCTCGCTCGGCGGCAACCCCGGAGACGGAAGGGTCGGCCCAACAAGCCCGTTGCTGTTGCTTGACCGACCCTCAATCGTCACGCTACAGTCACGCCCGCTTTTTACAGTCAAACCCTGACAGGACATCCCATGAAATCCAGTGATCACAGCCCCCATGCCCGTCGCTTTGCCTACGCCGCCCTGGTCAGCTTCGCCATGGTGTTGCAGGCCCGCTCGCTCTTCGCCCGCACGGCTGACGAGGAACTGGAGGGCGCCCTGGCGGCGGCCCGGCAGGCGGCCCAGTTGAATGCACGCGCGGCGACTGATGAAAGCGCACTGCTTAAATCCAACTCCACGCATTGCGTGGCCCTCCTTGATGCCGAGATCGCCGCGGCCAAGACCGAGCTTGCCCAACTCCAGCAGGACCTCCTGGCCGCCTCGACCCGCGACGACCCTGCCGGCATCAAGACGGTACGGGCCCGGCTGGCCGCCCGCCATGCCGCCCTCGATGCCGCCGAAGACGACAAGGCGTTGTGGACCAAGGTAGGCGACGAAGCAGATCGCGAACGGGACACCTGGAAGAAACGCGCAGCCACCGTCGAACTCGCGCTTCGCCTGGACATGAAAGTCATGCTCGCCACTCCCGCCGATATCGAAGACCGAGGGAAACGGGTGGATGCGGCGACCAAGGAGATCGACAACCAGATCGGCCAAATCCGCAAGTACGCCTCGCGCCGTCTAACCGCCGCGGTCGAACTGGCCGATACCGCGGCCCGCCTTAAAGTCCTGGCCAGGGCCAATGCCACAGGCGATACGGAGGACCTGCGCAACGCCCGCCGCGACGAAGCCCGCCAACTCGAACGACTCTCGGGAACGCAGGGACAGTGGTTCCGGCTGAACAAACAACTCGAAGACCGCTCCCGCCGCAATCTGGCGTTTGCCCGCACTGACTATCTCGTGAGCCTGCGTTACGCCGAGGCCCTCGGCCAGAAGGCTGGACTGCAGCAGGCCGACAAGGCGGCGATCGCAGCCGAAGCGGCCGAGACCCGCCTCGCCGAACTGCGAACAGCCCTGGCGCCGCTGCAGCAGCGCGCGGCGGCCGCCAGCGCCGATGCCGCCCATCAGGCGGACGCCGCGCTCAAGGCCATCGGCGGGACGCGTACGGCCCGCGACCAGGATGAGGCGCGCGCGGCCTATGCGGCGGCCCAGATCCGAAAGAACCGCGCAGACGCCGAGAACGAAGACTGGAAGGAATACGGCGCCCTGGAGAAAGCCGGCGCGGCCTTTGCCCGCGAATTGGCCGACCGCGCCAGCGACCTCGCCGGAGACCAGGGGATCCGCGAACTCACCCAGGATGCGCGCCTCCTGCGCGAAAGCCTCGACACCTCCGAGCAGTACATCCGCAGCCTTCAACAACTGGTGGACAAGACCGGCGACCTAATCGAATCCACCCGGCGGGACCTGGGGTTGGACACGGCCTCCGTCGCGACCGCGGACCAGTCCATAACCGAACTGTTTGGCGACTTCGACGCCACGCACCCGCCGGCGCCCGACGCCGTGGCGACCCGCCTGCAGTCGCTCGCGGACGAACTTCCGCCCGTCGCGGCCACCAATCGAATGGAGGCGGCGCAACGACACGAGGCCGAGGCGGTCCTGGTCGCCCGGCTCGCCCAGCGGGTAATGCTCCGCCACCGGGTCGCCATCTCCGAGCAGTGGCTCGCGAGCAGCCGCGCCAACATCCAAATCCTGGAAAGACTGGCCGGCATGCGGCTGTGGCGTCAGCACGACCCGCGCCTGAATGCCACGGCACTGACGGAGCTGGGCTCACTCGTCGGCACCGTCGTCACCGACGCCGGCTTTGCCTGTGACGTCTGGCGGTTGCATCAACCGCCTCTGCCAGGCGCGCCTTCGAAGAAGCGACTTTTGCAGGGTCTGATGGCCGTACTGGTCATCGGCCTGGGCACATGGCTCTTGGGCCGGCGCATCCCGGTGAGCTGCCGTTGGTCGTGGTGCGCCGCCCGGCTCGTGGCCCGGATTCCTCCGCTAGCCGTTGCCGGCGCGGTCGCGGTTGCGCTTGCGCACGGCAACCTCGCATGCCTCTGGCTCGGATGGGCATTACTCTCGTTCGCGGCGTGGCGGACGCTGCGCACGCTCATGCTGATGCTCACGCACGATCACCGACCGCCGGCGGGCGCGACGGTCGGCGGGGCGCTCTTCGCCGCCATCAACCTCGCCGCCGCCTGGGGTGCCTTGCTGATTCCATTCTACCGGATCGCAGGCACGGGAGATAACGCCTGGGACGTGCAGGCGGTCATCGTGCGGCTCTGGCATCTCGGCGTGTTTGTAGTCTTGTGCCGGCTCGCGCTGCATCCGTCCCTGATGGGCCGCCTGCTGAACCGCAAGTCCACCAGCCGCGGACTACGCTGGCTTGGAGCGGGCGCGGCCCTGGCCTGCATCGCCGCCGCGATCCTGGCCGCCCTGCCCTATCTGGCCGGACTCGACAATCTGGGACGCACGGTGCTCGGAACCGTGGAAGCCAGCTTCGGCATTCTGGTCGTGGCCCTGTTCGGCACGACCCTTACGGGCTGGGCCATTCGGCGCAGAGCAGGCGCAGGGGCCGGCCACGCCGCCCTGATACGGCTGCTTCAGACGGGCATCGTGCTGATCGCAGGAGGCGCTGCAGTCTGGCTCTGGGCACAGTTGCTCAACCGCGTCGTCCTGGCTTCCAACGCGCCGCCCCCCATCCAAGATGCGGTCCACACGGTTGCGGCAATCGCCCGGACGATCCTGCGCCTCTGGCATCGCGAACTAACCCCGGGCATGACGGTCAGCAGCCTGGCGCGCGGCCTGCTCGTATTTGTCCTGTCGTTCTGGGTGTCGGGTGTCGTCCGCCGGATCTTCCACGCGCGGGTTCTGTCGCGCACACCCATGGACGAGGCCACCCGCCTGACCTTCACGACGATTCTCGGTTACCTGGTGATTCTGCTCGGTTTTGTGGTAGCGCTCAACGTGGCGGGATCGTCGCTCCAGAACCTCGCCTTGCTCGCGGGTGCCATAACCGTCGGCCTCGGGTTCGGGCTGCAAAATATCATCAACAACTTCGTCAGCAGCCTGCTCATTCACTTTGGACGAACTATCCGCGTCGGCGATTACCTCGACGTGGGCGGCACCAAGGGTACCGTGCGCGAGATCGGCCTGCGCAACACGGTGATCGTGACCGATGATGGCATCACCGTCCTGGTGCCGAACGGCACGTTTGTCTCCTCCAACATCATCAACTGGACCAATCCGAGCCGGCGCACGCGCCTGCACGTTCCCCTGGCCGTGGTGCGGCAGGCCGATCTGGCCCTGGTCACCGATCTGGCCACGGCCACCGCCCGTAACCACTCCCTGGTTCTGAAGGATCCGGCCCCGACAGTGGAAGTCCGCTCGCTCACGGCCAGCCAGGTGAACCTGGACCTGCTCGTATGGACCGAGAAGCCCGAACAACTCGCCCGCACGGTGGGTGAGCTCAGCCTGGCCCTCGACCGCGTACTCCGCGAGAAGGGCTGGCTGGCGTAGGCCAGATCGTGTAACTACAGAGTGTGGCATATGAGAATCCTGGTTGTAGAAGACGAACGCAAGATCGCCGGGTTCATCCGCCAGGGGCTGGAGGAACAGGGCTACACCGTCGAGGTCGTTGCGGACGGACGGGAGGCTTTCACGCTCGCCACCACGCAGTCTTATGACGCGCTGGTGCTCGATATCATGCTGCCCGGTCGCGACGGCCTGAGCATCCTGCGCGGATTGCGCGACCGCCGGAACACCGTGCCCGTCATCCTCCTGACCGCGCGCGCCGAGCCGAACGAACGGGTGGAGGGGCTTGACCTCGGCGCCGACGACTATCTCACGAAGCCGTTCTACATCCCGGAACTCATTGCCCGCCTGCAAGCCGTTACCCGCCGCGTGTCAGGCGACAAACTGAGCGTGCTTCAGGTGGGCGATCTGGTCGTTGACCTCATCACCCACCAGGTCCGGCGCGGCGAGCGCGGCGTCGACTTGACGGCCCGGGAATTCGGCCTGCTCGAATATCTCGTACGCTCGCCCGGTCGGGTCCTGACGCGCACGCAGTTACTGGAGCACGTGTGGGGCTACAACTTCGATCCCGAAACGAATCTCGTGGATGTCAATATCCGCAGACTCCGCAAGAAGATCGACGAGGGCGAGGCTGTGCCCCTGATTGAAACCGTGCGCGGCGTCGGTTACCGGGTGTGCAAGCCGGAATGAATCGCGCCGTTGGCCCGACTGGTCTCACTCCTCTTCGTGAGAGGTAATCGAACCGCGGATTATGCGGATATCACGGCTTCGGATGACAACTCGCCTGCCCGGAATCCTTCCCCGTCCCTCCCCATCCGAGTATGGCCCTGGCGTTGGCGAATCACCGGCGGTGGGAGCCGGAGGGGTGTGGGAGGATGTTCACGTTGGAGGGGAGCGGGAGTGGTTGTCGACGGGCGGGCGTTCTGGTGAGGCGGAGAGAGCGGGTGTTGGTGGGATGAAAGAGGTGAGGCGACAGGAATCATGGTCCCCACGATCGGGGGTGCTCCGAAAGACCTGTGGGGAGGCGTTTTCGGCGGCCGCGGCAACGCCGTGGCGAGACCATTATGCTTGGTGGCCTGTGACTGACCACCTCCCATGCTGTGGATCGGCGGTTCCGTAAAGGCCAGGCGGATCCCGTGGAAGGGCCGTTGCCCGCTAAGGGGGCTGGGTCACCTTCATTGGGCAACTGGGTTACCAACGGACATAGCGATAAGGGTCGTCGCCATATTCCCGGTCGCGCCGGTAGTCGGCATGGTACCAGCCGACCGGGCTCCCAGTCTGGGGCTGCGGCGTGATGCGCATGTTGTCGGGATTGAAGCCCAGACGGCTTTCGCCCCAGACGTTCACGAGTTGGACGACGAGGACGTGTTTACCAAGCGTAGCCATCTCGGGAGACACTTGGTAGATCACCGGCCAATCCCAGTTCGGGCCGCCCACTCGTTTCATCGGCTGGCCATCCCAACAGACCGCACCAAGCCCATTCATGCACTTGTCAAAGTTGACGGAGAGTGTCTTCCCATTCCACTCCGGCGGGATTTCTACCACCCTACGGAAGAGCGCCATTCCGTCGGAACCCGGATGCCCAGGCACCATCCATTCGAAACCGCCGGGAATCCAAGCCTTCTTCCAGCCGGTGAGATCGGCGTCGAGTTTGGTACAGCAGTCTTCCTTTAGCTCCTGGGGAACGAAGGTCAACTCCTTCTGGCGTTCGCCGGTATCGGACCATTTGAGGATGGGGGGCTCGAGAACCTTCACAACCTTGGCGTCCCAGAGACCCGCGATGCCGATCTCGTCCCGGCGAAGGTTAAAGATTCTCTCATCATTGGAGAAGCTTGCCCCCATATTAGCGAGAAGTTGGGCGATGGCCCTTGTCTGGCGCCAACGAGTGAAACGGAGGTACGGCTGGGCCTCGGTGTCCAGGGCGACGGGGTCAAGCTGGCAGAGCAGCGCGGTCCCGGCTCCCTGCTTGATCCGGCCGAGCAGCCCATTGGCACCCGTCTCCGCGTTTGAGGCGACGACGCGCCAGGGCACATCGACCCTGAAACGCAAATCCGAGGGACTGAGTCCGGCGCATTCGGGCCAGGCCGGAACGGTCAACGAACCGTGGCAAGCTTTCACCTCTTGGAGAAAGACACCGAACGGCGCATTCGCCTGCCGCGCCAGATAGAGCGCCTTCCCGCCGTTCTGAAGAAAAGGGGCCAGATCGGCGGTCACGTCGGCGCCGACAACGGCCAGTCCGGCATCCGTCGGCACATTCTGAACCTTGTCATAGATGAGGCCCATCGCATCGAGAAGCCGCGCGCCCGCATTACCACCAAGATAGACAGTCTTGCCGCCCTTCGGCTGGACCGGCGCGGACTTCGCGTAGGCGAGCAGGTTGGCGAGCACCTGTGTCGCCGCCGGATCGCTGGACGCGTAGTCCTCGAGCTCAAGTGTGCAGAGGATCACCCGCCCTTTGCCGTAGTCCATTTCCATGAGAGGCGTATAGGCCAGATCGAATTCGCATTCCAGGATCGGCCGCCAGGAACTGTGGTGCGGCTTTTCGATCGCCGCGCTGGAAAGACCGCCCCGGTTGCCCCATTTCCAGACGTGAAAAGGCGTGTGGGTATAGGGGATTTCCGGGCGCTCGCGCTCCTGGGCAAGCGTGCTGGAGCCGCCCCAGTTGCAGAGATCGGCATCGTCGAGGCCAGCCATCATAGGATGCTTCGGATCGACGCCAAAAACATAGCGCGGCATCTGATGGGCGATGCGGAAGTTGAACAGGTCTTTCAAGCGCGCCGGATCCTGGGCAAAGATCACGAGGCGCCCGCCCTTCTCAACGAACTCCCGGGCACCTTCCGGGACGCGGTCGTTGGTATTGAAATACTCGCGCCCGACGAGGAGCACCCCGCCGCTGGCACCCGACTTCCAAGGCGTAATTCTGATGCCGGCGTCCTTGAGCATCGCAGAGGTCTTTCCCATGGGGTCCGCGATGAAGATCGTGTCCGCAACGACAACGGCCCTTTTGAACACGCGGAAGGGGAACCGGTCGCGTGTCGTGACACTGCCGATCGTCGCGGCAAGGCTGATCGTGCCGTCAACTTTAAGGCCGTCGAACTCCTCCGGAGCCGTGAATGAAACCGGCAGGAAGGCGATGCCGGCTGGATCCAGAGAACCGGCCTTGGTCTTGGAGGCAATCTGGCGTCCGGCCACTTCGACGGTCCACGTGGCAGTGTAGGACTGCGCTTCACGGCTGTCGTTGATGATGGCCACGGACTTGGCAACTTTACGTCCGACGAAAAAGGAGTGATCCTTGGCCGTGACATCGGCGACGTCCTTGCCTCCATGCGTGCCGCAGATCCAGGCCATCGCGGGCTGAGAGTTCGACACGACCGCCTGTCCGGCAGGCAAGATCGGCGAACCCTTCGCCGAGTACTCGTCGTAGTCCCGGGCGATGACGGTTGGGGACGCCCAGCCGCGATTCGAGGGCGGCAGGCTGACCACCGCTCCGGAGCCCTTGTTATACTGCCAGCCCAATTCGCTCATGCTCCAGGGGATCATCAAGGCGCACGTGCCCATGGTGCGCCAACTGCGCCAAGTGTTCTGGATGAAGAGCCGTTCCAGTTCCTGGACCTGGGGCGTGTTGGAAATCTGGTCGCCCGGGATGATGTCGTAAATCTGGTTGTGCGCGTTGACGAAATGCGGCAGATCGGGCACGTCTGGCGGCTGGTTCTTCGAAAGTTTGGATCCAATCATCTTGCGATAATCGGCCGGCTCGACGGCGTAGCTGTTCCGGCCCTGGTAGATGGCGCAGTATTCGGTTGCCAGCGGTTCACTGGTACGGCCCTCGTCGAATCCGTGCCGGGCGCGGCAGAAGGTGTAGACGAAGGGCGTACCGCCCTCCACGATCATGAAGGGCATCTGGCCATGCTGTACGTAGTGGCTCAGGTATTCCTCGCGCTCCTGCAGCGGCATCATGTTGAGATAGCCGTTGAGCGTATGCATATCGCCGGCCCAGCCGCCCTGGTGACTGAAGACGGGACGCGTCGGGTCGAGGCCCTTCACGAAACCGATGGCCTCCAGGCATTGCTCCGTGCGGTATCGCTGCTGGTCGTTCGAGACGAATTTCGAGCCGAGCAACCAGGGATTTGGATCCTGGTTATAGCCGAAGAAGTTGGCGCTGATAGCCGAGAGCACAACAGACGGATGGTTACGGTATTTGCGCAGTTCGGTTGCCACCTGCTTCTCGTAAGCGGTCCGCTGCGCCGCGTCCGTCCACTGATCCTTGATGATGATGTCGTTGATGCTGGGCAGCGTTCCGGTGACCAGGAACCCCTTGTTGTCGGCGCGTTCATACCAGAGGCCGCGCCACTGCACGACGCCGCGCGCGAGGATGTCGTTCGGCCAGAACTCGGCGATGTTCCACCCGACGGCCATCATGTTGTCGATGAGCCTGTCCATGTGCGCCGGATGGGCAACCCTCACCTCCGGGGCGATGATCGGGCGCAGGCGTATCTCGGTCCCGTTGAGGAAGAACTTCCGGCCTTCGATCCAGAACTCGCGGAACCCGAACGCCTGCGCGTATTCGTCCGCCAGCCCGACGCCTTCGGCTTTGAGCACGAGTTTGTAGAGTTCTGGCTTACCGACGTCCCAAAGGCGGGGATTCGACCAGGGCCACTCGAGTTTCACGACCTGGACATCCGTGGCTTGAACGGCGGCCGTGCGAGTAAAGGTCCTCTCGCAATGTCCGTCCGGTGTGAGCATCGCCGCCGTGAAGGTCACATTGCCGGCCGCCTTCATCCCGGTGAGTTCGACGTCCAGTCCGATGCGCCTGGCGCGCGTGGAGGGCTTCACAAAGACATCCGACACATGGGCGCCGGACGGACGGCTGTGCAAGAAGGCCTCGCCGATGATGCCTTTGGAATCCAGGGACGCCTTCTGTTTCCATTGCAGGTTTTGTTCGGACCCCATGAAGACCGTGACTTCCTTCTCCGTCTGCACGGCGAAGACCAGAATCTGCAGCGTGTTGGGCTGCCCGAACCTGACGGCGGAACTGATATCAACCGTGCCGTTGGGCCAATGGATTTCGCCACAGCGAACGCCGTTGAGATAGACCTGGGCGTCCGTGCTCACCCGCGTAAGTTCCAGTTCGACGGCGCGACCGGCCCATTCCTTCGGAATGTCCAACGTCCGGGCATACCAGCCGCTGGCCAGATCGTCGGCCACAGGCTCCGTTGGTGGCTTGACGATGCCACCGATCATCATGTGCACGCCGGTCCACGACTTGACGGCGTACCAGCCGCCGGGAACCATGATCCGCCCCCAGCCATCCTTCGGCGGCTGCTTGCTGGAGGCGGGCGCGAAATCCCATTCACCGTTGAGGTTCATGTCCGCGCGGAGCGAACTCGTCCTCTCCGCGACCGGAAGGATTGGGGCCTCCGCCCTGACGTGGAGCGAAGCTCCGAGGGCTGTAGCGGCCATAACAGAAGAAAGGGTCTTGAGTCGCATAGTATTCATCCTCGTTCCTGTGGTTCCCTTCATAAGCGATGCAACGGATCATTATGGCAGTCGGCCCAGGCGTCACCATGGTGCCGGTAAGCCACCTCGACCTGGCCAAGCTGATCCAGATTGACTGAGGAGGTGAGCTTCGCGCATACGAACGGCCTTCGGATGTGGTGCAAGGCGCTTCATCAAGGCACATCTCCCGTTCGCGCGGCTTGGAAGTAAGCGCTGGCGTCCGGCGGGCGGATATCGGTGAGAGTCCCTTTGTAGTGGCGCAAGTTACACGGCACGTAGGGATGCGCGGCAATGGCCGCCTCGTCCAGGTCGAGGCCCAGACCGGGCGCGTCTCCGATCGCCATGCGCCCGTCCTGAAACACGACACGCTCCGTGGAGATGTCGCGGCGCCACGACACATCGCTGGCCATCATTTCGTGAATGAAGAAATTCGGCGCGCAAGCCGCCACCTGCAGCGTGGCGGCGTTGGCTACGGGGCCGCTGGGATTGTGCGGACAGAGCGCCACGTGCGCAGCCTCCGCCATGGCCGCGATCTTCTTAAGTTCGCCTATGCCGCCGCAATGACTCACGTCCGGCTGGATGTAGTCGGCGCAACCCAGGCGCAGGAAGCGTTCGGCCTCCCAGCGGCTGTAGAGTCGCTCACCGGCGGCGATCGGCACGCGCACGCGCCGTTTGACCTCCCGCAGGGCATCAAGGTTGTCCGGCGGCACGGGCTCCTCGAACCATGTGATGTCGTAATCCTCAAGTGCGTGGGCGATCCGGACCGCCGTGGCGATGTTGAAACGGCCATGTCCCTCGATCAGGAGCTCGGTCTCCGGACCAACCGCCGTCACCACCGCCTCGATGCACTGCAGCGCCGCGCGCATCTCTGCCTTGCCGAGGTCCAAGTAGGCGCTGCCGAAGGGGTCCCACTTGAGACCGCGAAAGCCGAGCGCCACCGCCTCGCGCGCCTTGGCGGCGAACTCATCCGGCGTTTTGGCCGGCGCGAACCAGCCGTTGGCGTAACACGGCACGGCGTCGCGCACCTTACCCCCCAGCAACTGGTACACCGGCACGCCGAGTGCCTTGCCTTTGATATCCCAGAGCGCCATTTCGATCGCCGAGAGCGCGCTCATCAACACCGGTCCGCCGCGCCAGTAAGCATCTCGGTAGGCCTGGTGCCAAAGTGCCTCGATACGTTGTGGGTCCTGGCCAACCATCGTACGTTCCAGTTCCCGAACGGCCTGGGCCACGGTCAGCTCACGGTACTCAAGCGTCGCTTCGCCGACACCGTGCAGGCCTTCGTCTGTCAGCACCTTGACGAAGACCCAATTCGTACGGTAGTTGTGGCAGATCAGTGGGGTGATCGCTGTGATTTTCATGCCGGGTTCCGTTATGGCGCGTAGTACATGCCGCCGTTGATGTTTATGGTTTCGCCGGTAACACAGGCGTTGTTGATCACGAACAGCACGGCCTCGGCGACTTCCTCGCAGGTGGCGCCACGGCCGAGCGGAATTCTCGCGACCTCGCCCGCCTTCATCTCGGCTGTGAGCCGTTTGTCGATATTCTCGGTCACGATCATCCCGGGCGCGACCGTGTTCGCAGTGATGCCGTACGCCGCGCCGTTGGCGGAAAAGGCTCGCGTCAAGCCGTGCAGGCCCAGTTTGGATACGCCGTAGGCGATCATATTCATCTCCGCCGGCAGGAAAGCCCGTACACTGGAGATGTTCACGATACGGCCATATCCGCGCGGTCTGGCCTGTTCGAAAAGGGCCATGGAACAAATAAACGCGCCGGTCAGATTCACGTGGATCACCCGTTCAAACCATTGCGCTTCGGTATCGTCCGGATTGCGACAATAGGGATCAAGGCGGGCGTTGTTGACGAGGATGTCCACGGGTCCCATGCGCGCAAACATCGCGGCGACCGCCGCCTCGTCCGTGATGTCGCAGCAGCAGGACTGGGCCTGCCCGCCTTCCGCGTGAATCTCGTCCAGGACCCTTTGCAGTTTGGCCTTGTCAGCCAGATCGTTGACAATGACCTTGGCGTGCGCCTTCGCGAGTTGGATGGCGATGATCCGACCCAATCCCTGAGCCGAACCGGTCACGAGAGCTGTCTTATCTTGAAGTCCCATGGCTCCTCCAGCCGTGCCGCGTGCACGCGTCCGCTAATTGTCAGACAAGCCGTCCGCATCCTGCAGGGCGGACAGGTCGGTCAGGAACAGGGGATAATCCGTGAACGGGAACGGTTTGATCCGCAACGCTCCGTGTCCACCTTCGGGTTTGTCGAAGCATCCAGGCTTGTAGACGTTGCGTCGGATCGGGTCCACGACAACCGGATGGGTGAAGACATCGGTCTGCTTGACATAGAACTGCAGATCGAGCCAGCCCTGCTCGAAGGGAATGTCCGGGTGTTCCGGAAAATAGAGCGCAAAGACCGGCACACCCTTCCGCCGGAATTGCGATACCGAGAGCTGGTAGCGCACCATACTGGAGAAGGACAGGGTACGGAGATGGACATAGAGATCCGGAGCCGCCTCGATACCGTCGAAGAGGTAGGCGACCGAGCGCAGGGCGTCGTAGGCGAGTTTCGGGCGCCGTTCCTTGCGGTGGATCAGGCCGAACATGAAGTCTCCTTCGCCCTGCTGGTAGCTTGCGAAGTCAGAGACATTGAAGAAGGAACTGACCTCAGCCCCCACGCTGACGTCGGCGACAAAGCGGCGCGCCAGGAATTTCGCCTGGTTGTATTCGCTGGGGATCAGGGCGACATCCCAGATGGGAGCCCCGGCGGGACGCCCACATTCTCCCTGCCAAATCCGCAACTCCTTCCCTTCCCTCCGGGTGTTCTGCTTGATGAAGTTGAAACGGGCCGCCAGGTTGAACTCCGGCACAAAACCGTAGGGATGGAAACTGATAATATCGGCGTACTTGCCAACCCCCGCCTTGCCCAAGCCATCGACATAGGCTGGCGCATTGCAGCCGTTCGTGATGGCGCCCGCAATGATCTGCGCGTCCGGAATCTCCGCCAGAACCTGTGCCCGGCTGATTCTGACCAGTTCCACGTAGTCAGCCGCCATCCTGAACATCCGCTCGACAAAGTCCATCTCGGGATAGATCGGGCCGCCCATGAATCCCCAGAAGCTTGCCGTCTTCCCCTTGCCGACGTTCGGCTCGTTCCACACCTCCCAGTGGGAAATGCGCCCCTTGAAATGCCCGGCGAGCGCGCGCACGTAGCGTTCCCAGGCCTTGACGGCCGCCTCGCCGTGGTAGATCGGGACCTCCCCCACATAGCCGCGGATGTGCTGGGGCCAGGACTCCAGAGGATTCGCCCGCTTGAAGTCTTCGTAAAGGGGCACCGGGGTATGCACGGCATTACCGTAGCTCAGGCTCATCCAGGGCTTCATGCCGATTCCAAGCAGTCCATCCACAATCTTGTCCAGCCAGGCAAAGTCATAGACACCGTCAAGGCGCTCGCTCTTGTTCCAGCCTGACTGGATCCTGGCCCACTTTGCGCCCGAGTTCGCCATGAACTCATAGGTAGGCACCGGGTCGAAGGTATCCCGATCCAGAGTCTCATAGCCGACGCCTATCGGAGAGTCTGCAATGTCGGCACTCCGCTTGTAGGGCATTTTGCCAAGAAGGACAAAATGACTGCCCGCAAGCGGATTCGCGATCCCGTCACACCGTCCCCCGTCCTCAAGTGGCATTTCCGCCGGAGGCAGTTCATAGTCCAAAGCGTTCATGGATTCATCGCTCCCAATGCCAGCAACTGCGAAACCGTCACGAAACGAAAGCCTTTCGCCCGCAAGACCTCTACAACTTCAACCAATACAGTCTGCGATTTTCGAGACCAGCCGTGCATCAGGATGATCCCGCCCGGTTGCGCACCGGAGATCATCCTGTCCCGAACGGCCTCGTTGGATATGTCGTCAAGATAGTCCTGAGAATCCACGCTGCAATGGATCGCGGGGAGATTCAACTCATTCAGCACTGCCCACACCTTTGCATCGCAGTCCAGAAAAGGCGCCCGGAAAAGGCGCGCCGCCTTGCCTGTCTTCTCTTCGATCAACTGCTGGGTGCGGACAATTTCCTCGCGCACCTTGTCCGGCGTCAGTTCGGGCAGGCGCGCATGCGAATAACTGTGATTGCCGAGTTCATGACCGTCCCGCACGGCCTGCCTGGCACCATCCGGACATTGTTCCAGGCACTCCCCGCACACAAACAGGGTGGCCTTCACATCTGCCTTCGTCAGCAAGAACAGAAGGTGGGGCATATGACTATCAGGGCCGCCATCAATGGTCAGGGCCATCACCGGCTCCCGAACGGCCACCCGGCTCACCTGCGTGTTGACTTCCATCGGCTGAGTTCTGCTTTCCTCGCTCATTTGTCGGTCAGTATCGCATAGGGCCAGAAGTCGGGATGACTGTGGGGCTCCGTGCCGGGCTTGGTGTTGGTCAGGGACTGCTTGCGGACGCCTTCGGCATCGGCATCGTTCACGATCAAGCCGCATCCGAAACTGGTACCCGGTTTCATGACGAGAGGCGCGGCTTCGTTCGGAGGAAGCCTGATCTCATAGATCGTCACGCCATCCTTCCGGGTGATGGCGACTTTCGCATCGGCAATGATGCCGCCCTTGACGAATGCCACCTGCCATTCGGGCGTGTAATCGCGGTATAGGGTGTCGGTTCCCCCGATCTTCGCAGCCCAAAAACTCTCGTCATTCGAATCGTAACCGAGGCCGGGCTTATCGTGGCCATCGGCGCGGAGATCAAAGTAGAGTTGGATCGAGTCGCCACGCCAGGCGGTCTGCAGGGTCTTCGCGGGAACCATGGCATCGTCACGCACTTCGGCACACATGTAGAGGCCGCCTTGGGAGTAGCCGAAACGCCAGGTAACCGAGCAATCCGCCGGCCCCTTCCACGGGGCCAGGGAGTTGACGACAGAGGCCGGGGTGTCGAGCGTGAATTGGGCGGCCTCGGCCCAGTCGGTGACGTTACCCGTGAAAGTCGGCTCCTTGGAGAGCGGCGAAACGGCGAACCAGCGGAGAGTCTCCTTACGGCTCGTGACCGAGCGGGAAGCCGATTCATTGAAGGTCAACAGAACTTGAGCGCTATTCAGGGCCCCGCGCCTGCCGGGTACGGAAAAGGCGAGCGACTCTTCCTCCTTGCCTTTCAGCGACAGTTCCTGCGTCAACACCGCCTTGCCGTCGACCGTGGCGACGAGCGTTCCCGACACGTCGCGGGTCAGTTTGTTGGCGACCCGGACCGTGGCCTCGCCGAGCGCGGTCAGGCGCAGCGTCAGGTCGACGGTCTTCAGGCCACCCCCGCCCACCCTGGACTTCTCAAGCGCGGCGTTCAGTGCCTCCAAGGGAAGATGGTCGCAGACGACGTAGACCGGCTGGTTCCCGAGAGGGAACTCCACGACGCCCGCCTTCCGTGAGACATCCATCGGATTGCCCATCATGTCGAGCAGCCGACAGCCTGTGTCAGGCAACGCCAACGCGGCCAGCGGCGCCGGGGACTCACCCGCGTCCACCTTCGGGTCGTGGCACCACAGGGCGGCGATGTACCGGCCCTGCGGGAGTTTGAACACATAGGTCCTGACGTTGTCGCCGATGACATGCTCGCACGCGAACGAGGAGTCTCCCAGGAGCGCAAACATGGCGTTGATGGCCCCCAGGGTGGCCTTGGGCTGATGGTCGTAGTCGTTGAAGTCGTCGCTCCAAGTCAGGTAGCTCTTGACCTGGTCGGAGTTCTTCAGCGCAACAAGCAGACGCCGGACCATGGCCGCCGCCGCAGTCGCCTCCGAAGGGCCGACATCCAACGAGAGCAGCCCCAGGCGCCATTCGAAGAAGCCCTTCAGCGGGGACATCCCGATGGCATCGATGGTGTAGAGCGGGATCCCCTCGCCTTCCGTGAAGAGGATGGGGATCTTCGCCAGCCCATACTTCGCCTTGATGACTTTGAGCGCCTGGATGTTCGCATCGAGATCCGGCGACTCCGCCCGTCCGCCGTAGGTGTGAATGGCCAACGCGTCGACGACATCCTTGCCGCCGGCAGCGAGAAACTGGTCAAGCCAACTCTGCGCCTCGCGCCCGGAGTGATAGGGATCGGGTGTGAGAATCAGGGCCGAAGGCGAGGACGGTTTGACGGTGTCGCGAAGGTGCCTGACGATTCGGACATGGTCGGCAGGCGTCCAGACACTACGGCGCGGAATGTCCGGCTCGTTCATCGTCTTGTACCAGACCGGCAGGCCGGCAAAGGGCTTCTGGCGGGCGTCAACCCACGCGAAGTATTTCGCCCAGTCCTCTTCCGTCATCTTCTGTTCAAAGATCTTGACCGGTGCGTCATTGCCTTCCGTAACGCCAAAGATGTGCTTCCATCCCGCGGTTTCATATTCCCCGTAGGTCACAGGGCTGGCAGGCGGAACGAAACTGAGGGACCCGCGATAGCCGATACGTTCCAGCCAAGTGACTTCTTCCAGGCTGGGCCCCACCTCGCGGTGGCAGAGATACTTGACCGCCAGGGGGCGCCCGGAGAGGTCATCACAGATGATCACACGGCCGAAGAACACATCGGAGAAGTCGCCGGACTTCACTTCCGCAACAAGGCGCAGAAGCCCCTTCCGGTCGTCCTTTGCGACATCGAAAGTCGCAGAGCCGTCCGAGTTTGCCGCAAGCGTAAATTCCATAGGCTTGCTGTCGAGGAGGTTGCCGTTCACATCCATGACCTTGACCCGGACGGAGGCTTTGGCCTCCTTGTCGGTCACGTTAGCGACGACGAGTTTGACCGGGGCGGGCTTGCCCGTGAAATACACACCGCCGGACGCGGAGGTCTCAAAACGCGCAAAGAAGGACTTCTGGACGAAATCATTGGTCACGGCGCCCTCTTCGAATTGCAGGTCGTCCAGCAGGATCCTGGCGAGCTCCCGGCGCCCTGTTTCGGAGGTGCCGTCCCCCAAGGCAAACATGATAAACGGGGATGGAGCCTTGAATGTGAATGCGTAGCGCTGCCAGTCCTTCTGGGCTTGAATCCTCTGCGAACAGGGGAAGACGCCCCAGATGGCACCCTGCGCCCGGATCCTGATCTGCCCGCCGGGAGTATCGGTCCTCGCGTAGAAAGAGACGGTGTAGTTGCTTCCCGGAGTGACGGCAACGGGATACGGGCAAAGCATCGGCGAATTGCAGCCTTTGACGCTGGTGTACTCCGCGCAGAACCGGCCGGTGTGGGCCTGTCCTTCGACCAACCGCCAACCGCAACGCCCGGTCGGATCGGGAAAGGTCGGCCGCCCGGGAGTCAGACCCCAGAGGGTAAAGCCGCCTTCGAAACTTGGGTTCTGGATGAGGTTCCTGCCGGCCGCAGGCGTCGGCAGGACGGGGTCCGAACCGCCGGCTCGGGCGCCCCTGGCGGCCACCGGCGCCGGTTCTTGCGCGGCGCCGGTCGGAAGCCAAGCGCCGACGGTAGCGACTGTCAGGACGGCGAGAAGGATTCCGTGTCTCATCAAGGAGTCATGCATCGATTCAGCGTATTGCGAAAACTGTTCCCAACGGATTGTAGGTGTAATTCAGCACCAGACTCTGTGCATTGCCGCTGCCGTTTACGACCTGTAGGTCGAACTTGGCCGTCGCCGCGCTGGAGAAGTTGGTGGTCGTGACCGTCCAGTTGTTGGCGGTCAACCCGGTGATCCCCGCACTGGCTGTGAGCAAGGTGAAGGAGGCCGGTGCGGTCTTTGCGAAGTTTGCAAGGGACACGCCGGCAACCGTAACCGTGAACGGGTTGCCTGCCGTCGAGGCGAAAACGACCGCGCCGGTCACATTGATGAAATCATAGCCCGTCCCGGCTACCCCTGTCCAATCGGCGACTTCCCACTTGTAGAGGCTGCCCGCATTGAGTTGGACGTTGGTGGGGGCCGATGCCGCCGCCAGGATTTGCAGCGCGCCCACGCCGTTGGCAGGACCCGGACTCAGCGTACCGCCGGCGTTCACGGCCAGGCTGGCCGCGGCGACCGTGACCTGACCGGTCCCGGAGAGCGTGCCGCCGTTGTTGACGAAGAGGCCCGAACCACTGCCTTGGTCCGTGCCCAAGGACAGGCGCCCGATGGTGTTACTGCCGAATTGAACCGACCCGGAGGGGTTGTTGGCAACGAGGGCCTTAATGGTCTCCGTCCGGCCGACCGGGGTCGCCTGATTGTCGGCGACGCGAAAAGTTCCGAAGGGATTCACCGTAACGGTGGAGGTGCCTGCGATCTGATTGTCCATGCCGGCGTTGTAGCGAACGATGGAAAGGTTGTTGGTGTCCTTGCCGCCAATCGTCAGGTCGCCGGGAACGGCATCGAGGCCGCTGGTCTTGTTGAGAAGCAGGTAGAAGATCGCGCTGCTCGCGCTGACGTTGCTGTTGATGAGACTGGTCATACCCGAATAGGTGTTGGCCGCTGAACCGCCCAATGTGTAGGTCGTCGCTGCGCTCGTATAGGAATCCAAGCGCAACATCAAGCCGACGCTGCCGTTGGTTTCGCTGATGACATTGTTCAGCGTAAAGCCATAGTTCAGACTGAGGACCACAGGCGCGCCGACGCCGGTGTGATACAGGATGATATTGTCCGTGCCGAACGTGAGTGAGCTCCCGCCGGTGAGTAGCGTTCCCTCGTACAGGGTCAGATCCTTGCCGTCCAAGGCGTTGATAATGGCGCTTCCACCGGCATACAGGCTGAGCGTGCCCTGCTGGATGATCACACCCTGCGTGAAACTGTTGGACACGGTGGCCGAACCGCTGAGATACAACGTGTTGATGCCGGTCTTGACGATCGCGCCGTTGCTCACTGCACCGCCAAAGAAGAGGTTGGCGGATCCGCCTGGGCCCACCGTCATGGTCCGGATCGCCCCGCCAAGATCGGTCGGACCGTTGAGGGTCACCCGGTACCCGTTGGCGATGCTGAAGTCGCCGTTCACGCGCACGGCATTCAGGATGCTGTAGCTGGCACCGTTCGCCTCGATCTGCCCGCCGTTGACCGTCAGCGTGCCGGTGCCGATCGGTCCGTTCAGGATCGTGCCGCCGACCGTGGTTGGGTTCGAGTTGGCGCCGATCTGAAGCCATCCGTTGGAGTTGACCGTCACCCCGCCGGTGAAGTCGTTGGTGCTGTTCCCGAAGCGAAGTTTGTTGTTTGAGACGATCGCCGCTCCGGGGCCGGTCACCTTGACGGTGTCGAGATTGAGAACGCCTGTGCCTGTGCTATTCGTCTTGGCCATCAGCGTGTTGACGGTAAGGCTGTTCACCGCCGACCCCACAATGTTGAACTGCGCGCTCCCCGTGTTGTTGTAGATCAGCGAACCCACCGTGGTGGGCGCATCGTTGCTGATGGTAGATGTGCTGCCTGCGGTTCCGGCGAGCACTGCGTCGTCCGGTGTCGCGCTGTTCCACGTGACGTTGGCGGAACCACTCGCAGGCCGCCAGACGGCGACCGCGTTCCAGTTGCTGCTGACATTGCTAATGCCGTTGGCGTAGTTGGTGTCACCGTCCCAGGTCAACGTGGCGGCGCGGGCCGTCCCGCAAACCATGCCGAACACCAGCAGGATGGCGGTGGCGAACTTTGCGGCCGAGATCAAGATCTCCCCTCTTATTACTGAGCACATGGTCTCCCTCCTCCTTCTTTGTCCGGTCTTATCCGCATTTCTTTCTTTCCGGCGGGGCACACGTGGCGCCCGCGTGTTCACAGAACTTGACGCACCGTGAGGGTTCATCGATTTCGGGCTCGGCGATTCTCCGCCGGAGCATGGCCACCGCCAGGGGCGCCATGTCGGAGTCCGGTATCAACATCGTGGTTACATCCACCCCGCCCATCGGATCGAGTTCATCCCGTATCGCGATCAATGACAGGTCGCGCGGCAGTTCAAGACCCAGCCGCGCGGCGGCCAGCAGGGTCACCATGGCTTCGCGCGCACTGTGGGTAACGATGGCGGTCGGCCGGTCCGCTTGCCGCAGCATGGCGCAAAGCGCCGCCAGACGGTCCGCCTGCCTCTCCCACAGCGCGACGCGAGGCGGGACGCCGGCGGCCGCCATGGCCTTTTGGTATCCCTCAAACCGGTCGTGCACGCTGTAGTGCGCCTGCGGGGTCAACGCCGGGCCCAGGTAGACAATCCGCCGGTGCCCCAAGGCAAGCAGTTTCGCGGTGGCATCGCGCATCGCTCGAAAATCGTGGGGGTACACGCAGTTGCGGCGCAATCGGATGTTCAGCCAAACGGACGGCAGATGGAACTCCGACAACAGCTCAATCATCTTCTCGGGGGCATGGGACGTATAGTTGACCAGGATGCCGTCCACCGACCACTCGCGCAGCAGACGCGGCGCCGCATTCCGGTCGGTCAGTTTCTCGTCAGGCACCTGGCCCATCACCAAGTGCAAGTCGTGGGCCAGCAGTTCGTGTTCGATGGCCCACAGCAATGTCTGTGTGATGGTGGCGGCGGATGGATCGGTGCTGCGCAGCAGTCCCACAGCGCCGAAAGAACCGCGCCGCATGGCCCGGGCGATGCCATTGGGCTTGTAGTGCAGCCGCCGCGCCGTCTCCGTCACCGCCTGGATGCGGCTGTCACTGATCCTACACGTCGCGGCCTTTCCGTTCAGCACGCGTGAGGCCGTCGGGATATCAACCCCCGCCTCCTCCGCCACCTGGCCCAGTGTAACATGCGGCATGCAGACCTCTCTACAAACGTTTGTACATTAAGATATATGAGTGTTTTGGTTTGGTCAAGCGTGAAAAAGAACATCAGGCTATTTCGCAGATGACCGATTCGGTGACGGAAACTTCCGACAGGTCCGCCATGGCGATTAACCCGCCCTCGTGGTGTTTAAGCGGGCAGATCTTGCCTTGGCATCGCACGGTCCCAGCTTGATCGAACCCGAGCAGTTCCAGCACGTACCGCCGCTGCCGAACACGGCCTTTCCATCCGTCTTTGATGGGTTCGATGGTTATCGTTCCCCGGCCGCTGTCAGCCGAAACGAAGCCGATTGAGGTCAGGGCATAATCTCCCCGGAGATACCCGTCCGACAGTCCATCGTCCTCATAAAGCTCCGCCGTGAAACCGGTCCCGGCCCAGGCGAGGCGGATACGCAACACCTCGAGCGGCGCGGAGGTCATACGGCGGGTATAGGGTTGCAGACAGACGGGATAGCCGCCCCTGACGAACAAGGGAAATTCGTTCAAGCCCGCCTCGCAGCGGATCATCGTGCCGCCCGGATGGCGTGCACCGGTGAACCAGTTGTACCAGACCCCATCCGGCAACCAGACATCACGGCCGGCGGTCAGGTCGCTACCGTCGCCTGGAGTCATAATGGGCGCAGCCAGCAACGCCTCACCGCAATAATACTGGTGGGGTCGAAGATAGGCGTTGTCCTCCTCCGGGTGCTGCAGATACATCGGACGGATCAGCGGCAGCGACTGGGTGTGACAGAGCCGAACCTGCGAATACAGGTACGGGATCAATTCGGCACGCAACCGGAATGATCGACGGATCGACTCTTCCACCTGGGCGCCCCACTTCCAGGGCCGACGGTCAAGTTCGTCCCCCGTGGAGTGGATGCGGACGGCCGCGGTGGTGATCCCGAACTGCACCCATCGGGCATATTGTTCCGGATCGCGCTTGCCGCAGAACCCGCCAATGTCATGGGACCAGAAGAAACAGCCGACGTTGCCGGCCGTGGCGGTGAAGAAGATTTCGAATGCCAGCATGTCCCATGTGCAATTC
>Ga0073936_10001622_pt1 | contig 34442 bp, 17 predicted proteins | sample AliMusrvi5mmetaG_FD_87041 | JGI IMG/M metagenome (GOLD analysis project Ga0073936, IMG submission 87041) | Freshwater lake bacterial and archeal communities from Alinen Mustajarvi, Finland, to study Microbial Dark Matter (Phase II) - Alinen... | ecosystem: Environmental > Aquatic > Freshwater >...
CCCACCCAATGAGCTCCGCGCCTTCGCTGGCCCTCGTGGTCAATACTTTCAATCAGCCGGATTACCTGCTTCGGCTCCTCAACGCTCTTAGTCGGCAAACACAACTGCCGCAGGAAGTTATGCTGGCTGACGATGGCTCGGACGACCAGACCCGCGCCGTGTTTGAAAGCTGGACTGCTAGACAGTCCTTTCCTTGCAGCCGGGTTTGGCAGGAGCATACCGGCTTCCGCCGGGCGCGCATCCTGAACCTTGCCATCGCGCGCGCGTCCAGCGCCTACCTCGTGTTCCAGGACGGCGACACCATCCCCCACCCCGCCTTTGTGGCCGATCACCTGCGGTTGGCGCGACCAGGCACCTTCGTTCAGGGTCACCGGGCGTTGATTGAGCAACAGGGAGCGTCGTTCTTCGGCCTGGGTGATTTCGCGGCCGATCGTCGCCGTGCGCTCCTAAGCTGGCAGCTTAGCGGCCTCAAACACGCCTACCGCTGGCCGTGGCCCGCCCGCCGCTACCGGTCCGACCTGCGCGGCATCCGCGGATGCAACCTCGCCATCTGGCGGGACGACCTTATCAAGGTCAATGGTTACAACGAGGCCTTCACCGGCTGGGGCCGGGAGGATTCCGAACTGGCCGTCCGACTGATGAACACCGGCGCGCGCCGCCTCGATGTCCGTGGCTGGGCCATCTGCTATCACCTCTGGCATCCGCCGGCCAGCCGGGCCAATCTAACCGCCAACGACCAGTTGCTACAAACCGCCCAGGCGCAAAAGGCCGCTTGGTGCGACCCCGGCCTGAACGCCCACCTGCCGAAAGGCCAGCGCTAACCAAAGCCCTCGCACCCGGGCCCCAGTGCGACGACAAACTCCCCCTGTTTTCGTGCTCCGATCGCGCTTTCGGGAGATTCTCGGGAAGGGAACGGGCGGAAAGCCGGACCTGGGGCCTTCGCCGGCTTGTGGGTGGCTTGGAGGTGGCTTGGGGGTGGCCTCAGAGTGGCTTGAGGGTGGCCTCTGGGTGGCCCCGGGGTGCCTACCGGTTGGCTACAAGAGAGCCTGCGGGTAGCTTCCGGGTGGCTTCAGGTCGCGAGCTTCTAGATCTACATCATGCCTGGCTTGGATGAAATCCGTCCCGGCCCGAATTCCGTTCGAGGTTGGAAACTCGGCGGGGGAGATCCGATATCCAACCTCCAATTAGAGATTTTTGTAAGGAATAACCAACGACGTTGGTTTAATATACAGATAGCCCATGAGCCCCGAACGGAACACCGACGACTGCCCGGCGGACCTGATCCCCACCCGCAAGAGCTTGCTCGGGCGCTTGAAAGATTTCGAAGACAATGAGAGCTGGCGCGACTTCTTTGACACCTACTGGCGGCTGATTTACGGGTTTGCCACCCAGCGCGGTCTTAACCACGAGGAAGCCCAGGAAGTGGTTCAGGAAACCGTGGTGGCGGTTGCCAAGAGCATTGGCAAGTTCAACTACGACCCGCAGGTGTGCGCCTTCAAGACCTGGCTGCTCGGTGTTACCCGCTCCAAGATCGCCAACCAGTTCGCCCGCCGCGCCCGCCATGGGGGCGTCGTCAGTTCGCCGCCGGATGAATCCAGCGGCACGGGTCTCCTTGGACGCATCCCCGACGAGCAGGGCGCCCAATGGGACAAAGCGTGGGATGAGGAATGGCAGAAGAACCTCATGGACGCCGCGGTGCAGCGGGTGAAACGGCGGGTCTCTATCGAGCAATACCAGATGTTCGACCTCTTCGTGCTCAAGCAATGGCCCGCGCGTGACGTGGCCAGGACGCTGGGGGTCACCATCGCCCATGTCTATGTGTCCAAGCATCGCCTCTCGAAACTCATCCGGAAGGAGTTCGAGGCGTTGGAGGCGAAGGCTCTGTGAGCCGATGAGATTGGAATACCATGGCCGCTGGCTGCGGATGGTGATCGAGCTGTTCCCAAAGCTGATCGAGATTCGCCGCTACCGGGTGGTGCCGGTGCCGCTGGACGAGCCGACCGGCCGCCTGCTGTGTCGCCGGATTGCCGGCGAGCTGCGACGTCCTTCATCCAGCTCCGGAGGGACGAGCTCCGCGAGTCCCCAACCGCCTCTGATTCCGAAAGGACGAGCTCTGTGAGTCCCCGATCTTCTCCCCCGTCCCGCATCCCCGGCCGTTCGATTCGTTTGATGAGGGCCTCGGGTAATCTGGCCCTCCGGCCAGGGTGGTGTCGTATGATCGGCAGTACCTTTCGCGCGGACCAGAAAGCGGCAGAGGACAGCCGCACTCCAAGACGCTTCGCGTTTTCTGGCACATGGTACAACGCGTCAGCGTCTTGGAGTGCGGCTGTCCTCTGCCGCTTTGGCTCGCAAGTAAATCGGCAATTCTGAGACACCATACTTGTCGCATGACCTCAGCCACCAGCGCCGCCACTCCGGCACCTTTTCCCCCGCCTCGGGTGCCGGATCACGAACTCATTCGCCGCATCGGTCGCGGGGCCTATGGCGAAGTCTGGCTCGCCCGCTGCGCCATCGGTGCCTATCGCGCGGTCAAGATCGTTCACCGCCAGTCCTTCGCCCACGACCGGCCGTTCGAGCGCGAATTCGAGGGCATCCTTAAATTCGAGCCCATTTCCCGCCGGCACGACAGCCAGGTGGGCATCCTTCACGTCGGACGGGGTGAGGACTGTTTCTACTACGTGATGGACCTGGCCGATGACCAGGCCACCGGCGGCCAGATCAATCCGGACCGCTACGCGCCGCGCACGCTCAAGAGCGATCTGCTCTTCCACGGCCGGCTGCCGTTCGAGGAATGTGTGCGCATCGGGATCGCGCTGGCCACCGCGCTCGAGAATCTGCACGGCAACGGCCTCGTCCACCGCGACGTGAAGCCTTCGAACATCATCTTCGTCAACGGCGTGCCCAAACTGGCCGACATCGGCCTGGTCACGGGCGTGGACGCGACCCGTTCGTATGTAGGCACGGAAGGCTTTGCGGCCCCCGAGGGACCAGGCTCGCCGCAAGGCGACCTTTACAGCCTCGGCAAAGTGCTTTATGAGGCAGCCACGGGCAAAGATCGCCAGGAATTCCCCGAACTGCCCACGCTCTTGCGCGAACTACCCGACCGCGATGGGTTGATGGAGCTCAACGCCGTCATCGCCCGGGCCTGCCGGCACGATCCCAGGGACCGTTACGTTTCCGCTGCCGCGATGCGGTCAGACCTGGAGTTGTTGCAGAGCGGCAAATCGCTTGCCCGACTCCACCGTACTCAGGAAAAGCTGCGGTTCGTGCAGCGCGCCGGCGCGGTCGTCACCGCAGTTGCCGGCCTCATCGCGGCGGGTTGGCTTTGGCAGGCGCGGCAAACGCACCTCGTGCGCGAACTCGCCGCGGATAAATCACGTCTGGCCGCGGAGAGAACACGGCTCGCCGCCAAGAGCCGTGAGCGCCTCGTCCGCCTGAATGTCGCCAACGGGGTTCGGGAAATGGACCAGGGCGACCTCGGCTCGTCGCTGGTCTGGCTGGGTGAAGCCCTTAAGTTGGCCACCAAAGACTCCGCGGACGCTGCTGTGCAGCGCGTCCGCATCCATCACCTGCTGGCCCACCACCCGCGGCTGCTGCATGTGTTTCCCCATCCGGCCAGCGTGCATTCGGCGGCGTTCAGTCCCGACGAGCGCCGCATTGCCACCGCCTGCGGCGATGGCGCAATTCGAATCTGGGACCCGGATCAGGATGCGAAGCCAATGGCGGAATTCCGCCAGGATGGACCTGTCGAGGCCGTGCGATATACTCCGGATGGTCGGCGCTTGTTCGTGCGGCAGCTCAATCTATCGCGGAAACTCGAGCGCGTCGCGTTGCTGGATGCGGCCACCGGAATGCCTGTGTTCTCGCCGATCACCGATGCGACCAGTTCCGCCCTGAGTGCCGATGGCCGCTGGCTCGCGGTAGGCAAGACGAATTGTTCCGTCCAAGTGGTCTCCACTGAGACGGGGCAAGTCGAGGCCGTGGCGGTTGGGCATGAGGATCGAGTTGTAATGCTTGGCTTCAGTCCGGACTCATCGCGACTCCTGACCGCGAGTCTGGACCGCACGGTTCGGCGGTGGGATGTTACCACGGGCAAACCCCTCGGGGCCCCACTGGGACACGCTCAACCGGTGGTGCAGGCGGTCTTCAACCGCGATGGGAGCCGGATTGCCACGGCCACCGCCGCCGAGGGCTCGGGCACCGCCATCCAAATCCATACCTGGAATCCCATGAGCGGCGCCGCCCTCGCCAAGCCGATTCCGGGAATCGAATCGTGCGTCATGCTCGCCTTCGACCCCACCGGGCGGCGTTTGCTGACGGGCGACAATAGGGGCACGGCGATGATTTGGGATGCTGATTCCCACGTCGCGACGGCACCACCGCTGCGCATGGACGGCAGCGCCCTCTGTTTTGATCTCAGCCCCGACGCTGCTTTGGTCGCCATCGGGAGCGAAGCGGGAACCGTCAGGATTTGGGACTCCGACACCGGCCATCCGGCCTTTCCGCCCCTGCACAATGCGGGCCGGACTCAATCCATCCAGTTCAGCCGAGACGGCAGCCGGTTGCTGACTGCCAGTGAGGATGGGACGGTGAAAGTGTGGGATTTGACGCAGCTTCCGGACGACGGTGGACTGAGCATGCAGGCTTTTACCAAAGGAGATTCCGTGGTCTCACCGGATGGCCGCCAATTGTTGCTCGGGGTGGTGGACGTACCGACCCGTATTCGACTTGTTGATTTGCATCCACCCAAGGAGGCCCCTACCCCAATCCCCTCGGCTGCTGCGGTCTATCCCAGATACTTGACGTTCGATCAATCGGGTAGCCAGTGGGCGGCCACCGTCGGTTACCCTGGTTATTTTATTCTGAGTGGGCACTACAAGAGCAACCCGTCTGTGGCGGGACTTTGGCGTCGTGAGGGGAACCGGGTTGCGTATTTCGCCCTGCCCCACCAGGATACCGTGCGGGGAGCCTACTTTCATGAGGATGGTAGCCAAGTGCTCACCTTTGGCGACGATGGCGTAACGCGAATCTGGAATACCGCCGATGGCTCGTTGCGACAAACCATTCGTCGGCCGGCGGAAGACGGGGCATGGCTCGCGGTCAGTCCCGACCTGCGCACGGCCATTGCTGTATCCGGAGACGAAAGATCCCGGCATATGAATTTCCGCGAGGTGCAGAGCGGAAGGTCCCTGGGCCAGTCGCCCAAGGCCAACCCCGATATTAACGTCGCGCGGTTCAGCCCGGACGGAAAACGCGTCGCGACCGCCGGTGACAACCAATGCGGCCGGATCTGGGACTCCCGTTCCGGCCAACCGCTCACCCCGTATTTCAAGCACGGCGGTGCCCTCACCTGCATGGAGTGGAGTCCGGACGGTCGACGGGTGGTCACGGCGGGCCTCTCGCCTGAAGTGAAGGTATGGGATGCCGCCACCGGAGAACTGGCCCTGCCTCCGTTAGTGATGAAAGCCAAGCCGGTGGACGGCGTCCGCTTCAGCGCGGACGGCCGGTTCATCGTAGCCCACAGCGACGGCCGTCAGGCGCGCGTATGGGACGCCGCGAGGGGGGAGGCGGTAACGCCCCTGCTGCCACACCAGGACAACGTCTCCGCGGCATTTGTCACCGCCTCCCCCCAGTTGGTCACCGTGAGCGCTCAGTGCGTCGTGCGAGTCTGGGAATTGAAGGAAACAGCGCATTCCGCACAGGATGTGTCGGATTATGCGCGGCTGCTGGCCAGCGGTTCTCCCAACCGATCCGGCTCCTTCGAGGTCAGCGGAGCCGAAGAACTGGCGGCGCTCCTGAGCTCCCTGCGCTCGCGTCAGCCCGACCTGTTCGTCGTTCCCTCTGACCGGTTGCGCGAGTGGCACCGGCAGCAGGCGCGGAATCCGAAAACGCTGCTCCGGGCATACGCGGCCGTGTTCCATCTCGAACGCCTCGCCCTGCTCGCCCCTGAAGACAAGGCCATCGGCGAGCATCTAAAGGCCAGCCGCGCTGCCCTGGTCCCGGCCCGCGACCCGGCCACGCCGCCGCAACTCCTCGACCTGGGCCGCGCCTACACGCATTCTTTTGACTTGCTGCAGCGCCGCGACTTCGCCGAGCTGCCGCGTGGACGCCAAATCCTGGGCGGCACCGAGTTTGACCTGCGCGGCCTCATCCAGCTCGATCACCGTGCCGAGCGCGCCGACCAAACCGGGCCGTTCAACCCTGTGGCGGTCATCGAGGTCGGGCAGCGCTGCCGCACCCTGCATTTTCTGCAGGCCACCGAGGGCGATCCCCGCATCAATGGCAGCACCGTCGCTCGCTGGGTCATTCACTACGCCGACGGCTCGACCCGGGAATGGCCGGTCCTCTACGGCGAGCAGGTCCGTGATTGGTGGTGGTGGCCGGAACAGGAACCGCTGGAGGCGAATCAGGCCACCATCGCGTGGCGAGGGCGCGCGTCCCTTTGGAACCTCCCCGGCAACCGTGGCGTGCGCCTCTTCAAGGCCAGTTGGACCAACCCACAACCCGACCTTGAAATCACCCGGCTCGAATACCGAATAGGCGAGACCGCTTTGAAACCCCTAGTCGTCGCCGTTACCGCCGAGTAGTCTTCCCGGATCCTCCGGAGGGACGACTTACACGAGTCCTCAAACTCCCAAGTGCGCAAGTCCCTATCCTTTCCGCTGCAACGCGCGCCCGGCTGTTCCGTTCATTAGCTTAGCCGTATCCATGCAATTGAACGAAGGCCCGATCAACCGCAGAGACTTGGAGCAGCGGAGCCGCAACCAAAATGCGAGCGCCCCTTGAACCGCAGAGACGCCATGAACGCGGAGAAGACAGCAGGAGAGAACATCTTGCTCGATATGCGCGATCCTGGCCCTTTGCACTGCGATGGCCGCAGAGGTAAATCCGTCTCGGCCACTTGAAGTTAAGTCACTGAATGGTGGTCGCGTTGAGCAACTTCTTCCTTGCTCATTTCTCCGCACTGCAATAGTCGAAGTTGTTCGCAGGCTGCAAAGAAATGCTGCGGTTTCCCCCTTTCTACTGACCAACTCCCATAAGTTCGGATTTGCTCGGATTTCCGGCACAGCCCATCAGCGTTTATCTGCGTAATCTGCGGTCAACCTCCGTTGCGTCCTTCGCGTCCTTGGCGTGAGGTCAGAAGTCGGAGTTCCGTAGTCCACCTTCGCCCATCGGATGGGAGAAGGGCTGGGGATGAGAGCTACCGGAAGCGACATCCGTGTCAATCCGTGTTCATCCGTGGTGAATAATTCGGTTGCGGCTTTACCGCGCTGCGTCGATCGCGTCTCTGCGGTTTGTGGCACTCGCCCGGCCCGCATAGACACGGATTAGGGCCTCGTGTAACTCGGCCCTCCGGAGGGTTCTGGAAATACTTTCACTTTTCTGTAAGGTCCGACCTCCTCCGCCGGTTTAACCCTCTGTGTTAAATAAGGACAATTATTCAACAAGATTATGAAAGACAAAAGCAACCCTGCCTCGGCTGGGCAACGACATCGGCCTCGGGGAACAGCAGCAAATAGGTATGAAACAAGCAACAGCACTCAAACAGACCAAAACAAAGAGAGACGACACATGAAGACCTCCATATTCCAAAAGTACATCTGGCTTTGCCTGGCGGCGACGCTAGGCCTGGCGCAGCCTGGCTTGGCTCAAGTGAATCTGCCGGCGATCAAAAGCACCACGCTGAGCGGCACCACACTGACGGCAAAGGTCGTGAACTTCCCCAGCGGCCCCCTGGTAGTCCAATTCAACGGCAGCACGGTTTCCGCCACCTATAATCAGACCGCCCAACAAATCACTGCGACACTGGCAACGGTACCGCCGGCGGGCACGTATCTCCTATCGGTGGCCAAGCTGGGGCTCGTCTTCGCGACGGCCGACGTGACACTCGGCGCTGTCGGGACGCAAGGCCCGGCAGGGCCGGCGGGACCGACGGGCCCACAGGGCGCGACGGGCGCCATAGGATCGGCTGGACCATCCGGTCCCCAGGGACCGAAAGGGGATCCTGGTCTAGCAGGTCCGCAGGGCCAGCCAGGACCTCAGGGATTAAAGGGCGACAAAGGTGACCAGGGCGCGGTCGGTCTTACTGGCTCCCAAGGGCCCGCCGGTGCTCAAGGTTCCCAAGGCCCACAGGGTCCGGTTGGTCCCGCGAGCGCTGATGGGGCGACGGGGCTCCAAGGCTCGAAGGGTGACAACGGCGACAAGGGCGATGCTGGAACTTCCTTTGTCTGGCGCGGAGCATGGGGTAACAGCACCGCGTACGCGGCGAACGATGCGGTGTCTTTCAACGGCTCCTCGTACCTCGCCACGACAGCCAGCACAGGTGCTGAGCCTGCAAGTTCGCCTTCGTCCTGGCATCTGCTCGCGTCCGTAGGGGCTCAAGGCCCGGCCGGACCCCAAGGACTGGCGGGTACCGATGGGGCTCCCGGGCCCCAAGGCGTAGCTGGTGCGGCGGGGCCGGCGGGCGCGCCGGGTCCACAGGGTGACCAAGGTCTGCCAGGCGTCCTGGGACCGATAGGTCCGCAAGGGCCTCAGGGCGCAACCGGCGCCACCGGTGCCGCGGGTGCGGCCGGCCCTCAAGGGCTGCAAGGGCCAATCGGTCCTGCGGGCGCTGATGGGGCGCCGGGGCTTCAAGGCCCGAAGGGGGACAAAGGCGATGCTGGAACTTCCATCGTCTGGCACGGAGCTTGGGATAATAGCACCGCGTACGCGGCGAACGATGCGGTGTCTTTCAACGGCTCCTCGTACCTCGCCGCGACAGCCAGCACAGGTGCTGAGCCTGCAAGTTCGCCTTCGTCCTGGCATCTGCTCGCGTCCGTAGGGGCTCAAGGCCCGGCCGGACCCCAAGGACTGGCGGGTACCGATGGGACTCCCGGGCCCCAAGGCGTGGCTGGAGCGGCGGGGCCGGAGGGTCCTCAGGGTCCGAAGGGTGACCAAGGGTTTTCTGGAGCTATGGGGCCGGTAGGTCCGCAAGGACCTCAGGGCGCGACTGGCGCCATCGGTGCTACGGGCGCCGCCGGCCCTCAGGGTCCCCAAGGGCCTGCTGGTGCCGACGGAGCACAGGGTCCGCAGGGCGTCGCTGGTCCGGCTGGTCCTCAAGGGCCGACTGGGGTGACTGGAGCGACCGGCGCGACCGGCGCGACCGGGCCTGCCGGCCCTCAGGGGCCGCAGGGTTTGGCGGTGAATCCGCTGCAGGTGGCATTGCTAAAGTGGGGCGTGAATACGACCACTTCCATTGGCGGGGGGGCCCAAACGTACGGCTTGGCATTTGATGGCGCGAACATTTGGGCTGCCAACTCAGGTGCAGGCTTTATAACGAAGGTCAGAGCGAACGATGCCACAGTTCTTGCCACTTATGGTGGCTTCCCGACACCGGTCGCTATCGCCTTCGATGGCGCATCCATTTGGACTGCATGTGGCGGTGGCATAGTTTACAAATCCCGCGCCAGCGATGGCGCAACCATTAGCGGCTTGGGTGTTGGCTCTTCGCCAACCGCCCTTGCTTTCGACGGCGCGAACATGTGGGTAGCCATTTCTGGCAACTCCACGGTCCTGAAGCTGCGAGCCTCGGACAGTGTGAACCTTGGCACCTTTGCCGTGGGCGCACTTCCAATGGCGCTGGCTTTCGACGGAACAAACATCTGGAGCGCGAACGCCAACGCCAACACCGTCACAAAACTGCGCGCCAGTGATGGCGCAAATCTCGGCACCTTTGCCGTGGGAACGACCCCTCAAGGGATCGCGTTTGATGGCGACAACATCTGGGTGGCAAACCGAGGCAGTGGGTCCGTGACGAAGCTTCGAGCTAGCGATGGCACACTCCTCGCCACGGCCTTGACCGGCGGCTCTCCATTCGCGGTCGCGTTCGACGGCGCGAATATCTGGGTGACCACCAGCGGCAGCGGTCAGGTTTTCAAGCTTCGCACGAGCGATGGTGCGACCCTTCTTTCGCTTAACCTTGGTGGATCGCTTCAGGGGGTCGCCTTCGACGGGGCCAACGTTTGGGTGAGTGATATTGCGAACGGGCTCCTTCGCAAGCTCTAATCCGGCGGCTGCCTTTGGTGGCTTGGGGCCTACCGGCGCAATACTCTCCGGCTGACGGGGCCTTCCCGTTAGCCGGAGTCTTCGTTTCTGGCCCCTCGGAGGGACGAGTTACACGAGTCCCCATATCCTCCAGGGCTCAAACAGGGCCTCGTGTAACTCGGCCCTCCGAATCCTGCGGACCGGAGGGACGAGCTCCGCGAGTCCCCAGCAGCTCGGCTTTGCTCTTGAAGCCGCCACGCCATTCGTTCAGTCAGGGCCTCGTGTAACTCGACCCTCCGGAAGGCCTCTGAGAATATTCTCACTTTTCTGTAAGGTTTGGCCTCCAGCGGCGGTTTAACCCTCTGTGAGCGATAACAACAGCTATTCAACAACATTATGAAGAAACAGAATCATCTCCTCCTTGGCGCCGCCCTCCTGCTCGCGCCGCTCACCTCGACCCTCGCCCAGCCCACTTGGGAAACGGTGGATGATTTCTACCCCGGTGCCGGCGCCATGCCGAGAGGGGTCGGCGTGGATGCCCTTGGTCGTGTGTTTGTGACTGGAAGCCCCGCGGTCGGTTGGACCGTCCGCGGCAGCACCGACGGTGGTGCGACCTGGGCCACCACTGACACCTTCAGACTCACGCCGACCGGCAATGCCAACGCCGTGGGCCTGGCCGGTGCGGTTCCAGGCGCTGACGGCCTCAACCACGCCGTGGTACGCGAACTGGCGATCCCATAACCCAGCCTGGGAGAACCAAATTCCTGTCCGAGACTCAAAGAAGCCATGAAGACTCCGCTCCCTTCAGCCGCCGCGGCAGCCAGCCTAGCCGGCGCTCTCCTGCAGTCCGACTGCCTGTCGATCGCTTTGGGCTGCGCCGCCTTCTTAGTCGGCGCCCAGCCCGCGCGCGCCGCCGTGACCGAGGCGTGGGTTCAGCGCTACGGAAGCGACGAGCAACCTCAAACAACCAAGGTCGTCTGCGATGCGCTAGGCAATATCATTGTGGCCAGTGAGATATACAGCACGAACAATTCCACGAGTACCGACATGCTCACTACCAAGTACTCCGGTAGCGATGGCTCTGTGCTTTGGCAGAAGCGCTACAACGGGCCGAATACCAAGGGGAACAGTTGGGAGTACCCCACCGGCCTTGCGCTGGACGGCAGCGGTAATGCGGTTGTGACCGGGCCCTCTTTCAACGCAATTTGGGACTATGGCTACGATTACTACACGGCCAAGTACGCGGCGGCGGACGGCGCGCTGCTTTGGGAGAAACGCTACAATGGGGGTACTGTCGTGGGCGGGTCTGACGACGTTCCCCATGCGGTGGCAGTCGATAGCAACGGCAACGTGGTGGTGACCGGGGAATCGTCGGTGAATCCAGCTCCCGGAGTATATTCCACGGTCTTCTATACGGCCAAGTATGCGGCGGCAGACGGCGCGCTGCTCTGGGAGAAACGCTACAACGGTCCTGCCAATAGGGACGATCTCTTCTCCAGCCTGGCCCTCGGCCCCAACGGGATGGTCGTCATTGCGGGTTCTTCGCTTGGCGGCTCCAGCACCGACATCACCACCGTCGTTTATCGCGAGAATCTCCCAGCGGTTTTGATCGCGATGGTTCCCGAGGGAATTCATATCCACTTCACCGGCGTCCCCGGCAGCAGTTACAACATCGAACGTGCCACTGCCGCAACCGGCCCTTGGAGCACCATCGCCACGCCCACGGCACCCCTCGACGGACTGATCGAATACACCGACACGAACCCGCCACCCGGCACCGCGTTCTACCGTACCAGCACACCGTAGTTGTTCGGGTCAGCTTCGGATGGACGAGTTATACGAGTCCCCATTGGCTCTTGTCGTGGCGTATCTAGCAGTGCTGCAGTTTGATCAGGGCCTCGTGTAACTCGGCCCTCCGGTAGCCTCTGCAAATATTCTCACTTTTCTGTAAGGTTCGGCCTCTACCACCGGTTTAACCCTCTGTGATCGATAGCAACAACTACTCAATATCATTATGAAGCGATTGAATCATCTCATCCTCGGCGCCGCCCTATTACTCGCGCCGCTCACTTCCGCCAACGCTCAGTCCACCTGGCCCTGGCAGACGGTGGATGGCTATATTGCCGGGCCATCGGGCACGGCGTATGGTCTTGCCGCCGTTGACAACGGTGTCGTGTTCTCCGCCAGGTCCGCCGCTCCCGATCTTGCGGGAATCGCGCATGCGTATGTCCGGCGCAGCCTCGACGGTGGGCAGACCTGGCAGTTGGTGTCGGACCTGCCCGGCAACGGCACGGCGAGTTCCTTGGCCGTGGCGGTGGGCCATTATTCGGGCCTGGTCTTCGCCACGGCGATCATCAGAAACGCGCAGAACCTCACGCGGGACGATTGGGTGACCCTGCGCTCCGCCGACGGTGGCACGACCTGGAGCAAGGTGGACGTTCTGACTCCCCCGAACTTTAAAGCCTATCCCTACGCCGTGGTCGAGGATACAGCCGGACGCGTCTTCGTGGGTGGCTGGTTCAGCGACGCCGCCAACAGGGATCACTACCTGGTTCGCCGCAGCCTCAATGGCGGGACCACTTGGGCCACCGTGGATGACGTTGCCGGCGGGTTCAACTGGGTGACTGGGATGGCGGCCACGCCGACCGGAGCGTTCTCCGTCGGCCGAATCGGGAATGCCTGGACGGTGCGCCGCAGCACGAATGGTGGGGCCACTTGGACGACCGTGGACACGTATCGGCCTGCCGGTGTCAGCAGCTACTCGGCTCCCCAGGGCGCCGCAGCCGATGCCAACGGCAATCTCTATGTGACCGGGATGGCGGAAATGCCCGTTAGCAGTTATGTTACCAAAAACAATGGTCACTGGATCACGAACACGGTCACCGAGGCTCACTGGATCACCCGCAAGAGCATCGACAGCGGCGCCACCTGGAGCGTGGCGGATGATCGCCTGCTCGGCACCAATCCCAGCGGAAGAGCAATGACGGTGGACGCCATCGGCCGCGTGTTCGTAACCGGATCCTACACCATCGGGAGCGGGACCACTTCGACGCAGCACTGGACCACCCGCGCCAGCGCTGACGGAGGTGTCACGTGGACGACCACCGACGACCTGGTCGGCTTCGGCATGTCGGCAACCAGCGATGCCGCTGGGAACGTCTATATCGGTGGAAGGGCACTCGGCGACAGCACCACCCCCAGCGCCACCGTCCGCAAGCTGGCCGCCCCGTAAACCCGGAGGGCCGAGTTACACGAGGCCCTAAATAAATCCAAAACCCACGTCACCCTGTCATGAATACGCGCACTGGCTACTTTCGCCTCGCGGCCCAGACATCCGCACTCTCCCCTTGCCTTTGCGCCGCGCTCGCTTGCGCCGCGCTCGCCTGCGTTGCCCAGCCGACGCGAGCCGCCGTGACGGAGTTATGGGTGCAGCGCTCCAGCAATCTAATAAGTAACTCGCAGGACCGGGTCGCCTGCGTCGCCCGCGACGCTGCCGGCAACATTATTGTCACCGGCCAGACCGACGACGGCGTATTGGTTTCCGGTCTTACGATCAAGTACTCCGGTGTGGATGGAGCCGTTCTGTGGCAAAAGCGCGACAATGGGCCGGTCGGTGGGGGCGCTATCCTGAGTGCCCTGGCGGTGGATGTGGATGGAAATGTCCTGGTGGCGGGCAATTGCGTCAACGGAACCAACATGGACGTTTACACTGCCAAGTACGCGAGCGGTGATGGCGCACTGCTCTGGGAACGCCACAAGAATGGTCCTGCGGGCGGCTACTCTGCTGCGAATGCCCTGGCTGTGGAGACCAACGGTGATGTTGTGGTGTCGGGATCTATCGCCGGCCTCACCAATAACACTCATTATACCGCCAAATATGCCAGCGCGAACGGCGCGCTGCTGTGGGAACAGACCTCCGGGTACTACTGTTCTGGCGCCAGCGCCCTGGCCTTGGACCGCGGTGGTAACGTGGTTCTAGCGGGGGGGCTGTTCAACGGGACGAATACTGACTTCTTCATAGCTAAGTACGTTACTACCAACGGAGCGCTGCTTTGGCAGCAACGTTACAATGGCCCCGCCGGCGGCGACGACATTGCGAATGCTTTGGCAGTGGACGGCGTTGGGAACGTGGTAGTGGCGGGTTCTTCGTACAACGGAACCAACTCCGCCTTCTATAGCGCCAAGTATGCGGCCGCGGACGGAACTCGACTCTGGGAACAACGGTTTAACAGCACTGACGGTCGAGGTTGGAACGACTCTGCCCATGCCGTGGCGGTGGAGACAAATGGCGATGTCTTGGTTGCCGGGTCCATCTATGGCGGCAGTTCTTCCAGGAATGATATCTACACGGTTAAGTATGCCAGCACCGATGGCGCGCTCCTCTGGGAGCAGCGGCATGATGGCCCTGGAGGCGCGGATGATGGTGCTGCGGCCATTGCGCTCGACAGCAGCGGAAACGCAGTCGTGACCGGGTATGCCGTCAACACCCTGGGGGTCAGCATTTCCTATTTCTTCCGGGATTATTATACGGCTAAGTACGCGGCCGTTGACGGCTCCCTGCTCTGGGAGCAAACCTACGATGCGGTTGGGGCACAGGACTTCGCGGTCGCGGTTGCGGTGGATGGCAATGACGATGTCGTGGTAACGGGTCAATCGCAGGGCGCATCCGGGACCAGTTGGGATTACTACACCGCCAAGTACTCCGCCGTCAGCGGCACGGTCCTTTGGGAGCAACGCTATAACGGGCCGGGAGGCAACACCGATTACGCCAAGGCCGTGGTCGTACACCTCAACGGCGATGTGGTGATTGCGGGGCGCGTCACCGGCGCCGGGGGTTACTTCAGCAGCAACGGTTACTATTTGCCCTACTATGACCTTTACACGGCTAAATATGCGGCAGGCACCGGGGCGTTGCTCTGGGAGCATCGCTACCACGGCCCGGTCACCCTCAGTGACGAGAAGGTGGCCGTGGCCGTAGATAACAGTGGCAATGTGGTGGTGACGGGAACGCTCGTGGACGGATTCGCTACCCTCCCGTACGGGGGCACGGGCGAGACCATATATACAGCCAAGTACGCAGCAGCCGACGGGGCGCTGGTTTGGGAGCAAACCTGCCATGGAGGCGTCGGTGATCGCGACGCTGTCCGCGGGCTGGCCCTGGACGCGAGTGGCAACGTCATCATCTCAGGGAGCGTCGCCTACCCTAACGCCCTGAAATCGACAGACCTCTATACCGCCAAGTATGCGGCGGCGGATGGGTCTTTGCTGTGGGAAAACCATTACAACGACCAGTGGAATGAGGATGATCACGGCTACGCCGTTGGGGTGGACAGCCACGACGATGTCGTGGTCACAGGCAGCACCTATAACGGCAGCACATTCCCTTTCTATACCGCCAAGTACGCAGGGAAAACGGGTACACTCCTCTGGGAAAAGCGCGGGACCGGAAACGGGCAGTCCCGGGCGTTGGCCCTGGACTCCAATGGCAACGTCGCCGTAGCAGGCTATGTCGACGCCGGCGGCGGCAACTACAATTATTACACCGCAAAGTACGCGGGCACGAACGGGGCACTGCTTTGGGAAAAGCGCTATAATGGGCCGGCCAATGGCGACGACGGCGCCACCGCGGTGGCGATGGATGCCAGCGGAAACGTCGTGGTGACCGGGTATTCCTGGAACCGAACAAATTACGATGCCTATACGGCCAAGTATGCCTCAAGCAACGGTGCACTCCTTTGGGAGAAGCGCGACAACGATCCCAACTTCTTTGGGAGCGGCTTTGAGCGCGTTGGCGGGTTGGCCGTGGATGCCGGCGGCAATGCGCTGGTGACAATGACGGATCTCGGCGATTACTATACGGCCGCCTATGCTGCGGCGAACGGAGCGCTACTCTGGGAAAAGCGTTACCAGGGGCTGAGACGAGGGAAGAATCACGCCCGCGCATTAGCGCTAGGCCCCAATGGCAAGGTTGTCGTTACCGGTTGGGGTGATGCCGGTCCGGGGGGATCCGCCATCGCGACCGTCCTTTACCAGCAACCACTGCCGCCGGTGGCTATTGATCCAGCCCCTAGCGGCATCCGCCTCCGTTTCACCGGCCTTCCCGGCCACAGTTACAACATCGAGCGCGCCCCCGCCGTCACCGGCCCGTGGAGCACCCTCGCCACGACCTCCGCGCCACTCGGCGGCCTAATTGACTATACCGACATGAACCCGCCGAGCAACAGCGCCTTCTACCGAACCAGCACGCAATAGTGCCGAGAGATCATGGCCTCTTGTTTTATGCGGCAATCCACCACCACACTTGCCAACGGCGGCGACTGGCAGGCTACCCATGTGACGCCGACGGCCGTTGGGGATCAGAACGCGGTCACGATGAGTCCGTCCGGATCGCGCGGTTTCTTCCGCCTGCGCGGGCCATGACGAAGCCAGCCTGAAGCCCGAGTTCGATGGGGACCTGAATCTACACCATTTCCGAATCACACTATCATGAATAAACGCCCTTGTAACTTTCGCCTCGCGGCTCTGCTGCTGGCCTTCGCCGCGCTCGCCAATCCTGCATCCTCCCAGCCGATCGCCCAGCAGGCCTATCTCAAAGCCTCCAACACCGGGGCAAATGACTACTTCGGCATTTCGATGGCGGTGTCGGGCGACACGATGGTTGTCGGGGCGCCTTATGAGGCCAGCAACGCCACTGGAGTGGACGGCGACCAGACCGACAACAGCGTCTATAGCTCCGGCGCGGCTTACATCTTTGTTCGCAGCGGAACGAACTGGGTCCAGCAAGCCTATCTCAAAGCCTCCAACCCCGGGCAGAACTACGACTTTGGCTCCTCGGTGGCAATCTCAGGCGACACGGTGGTGGTCGCCGCGCGTTATGAGTCCAGCAACGCCACTGGGGTGAACGGGGACGGAAGTGACAACAGCGTCAACAGTTCCGGCGCGGCCTATGTTTTCGTGCGGACTGGGAAAACTTGGAGCCAGCAAGCCTATCTCAAAGCCTCCAACACTTCGTTTAATGACCAGTTCGGCATTTCGGTGGCGGTGTCGGGCGACACAGTCGCGGTCGGGGCTGCGCTTGAAGACAGCAACGCCACTGGAGTGAACGGAGACCAGAATGACGACAGCGCTTCGGAATCTGGTGCAGCCTACGTCTTCGTACGCAACGGGACGACTTGGACCCAGCAGGCCTATCTCAAAGCCTCCAACACTGGAGGGGTTTACGGGATTGAGTATGGTGATTACTTTGGCTACTCCGTGGCGGCATCGGGCGACACCTTGGTGGTCGGGGCTCCCGGCGAGGGCAGCAACGCTACCGGGGTGAACGGCAACCAGTCCAACAATAGTGCAATCAACTCAGGCGCGGCCTACGTTTTCGTGCGCAGCGGGACAAACTGGACCCAGCGGGCCTATCTCAAATCCTCCAACGCCGAGGCGGATGACGGCTTCGGCATGTCGGTGGCGATGTCGGGTGACACGGTAGTGATCGGGGCAGATGGCGAGTCCAGCAACGCCACCGGGGTGAACGGCAATCAGAGCAACAACAGCGCTTTGTACTCCGGCGCGGCATACGTGTTTGTGCGCACTGGGACGACTTGGAGTCAGCAATCCTATCTCAAAGCCTCCAACACCGGGGCGGGTGACTACTTCGGCTCCTCGGTGGCGGTGTCGGGCGATACGGTGGTGGTCGGGGCGGCCGCATTTGAGCTGCAAATTGGGCAAAATGGCGGTGCCGAAGATAGCAACGCTACCGGGGTGAACGGCAACCAGTCCAACAATAGTGCCGTTGACTCTGGCGCGGTTTACGTTTTCGTGCGCACTGGGGCAACTTGGAACCAGCAAGCCTATCTCAAAGCCTCCAACACTGGAGGGGTTGGCGGTTTGCAGCATGGTGATTACTTCGGCAAGTCGGTGGCAATGTCGGGCGACACAGTGGCGGTCGGGGCACCTGGGGAGGCAAGCAATGCCACGGGTGTGAACGGCAACCAGAGCAACAACAGCGCCTTGTTCTCCGGTGCAGCCTATCTCTTCACCGGTCTGGGCATTGGCCCCCGGCTCGCCGTCGAGCGCGACGGCACCGGCGGCTGCTTTCTCCGCTTCACTGGCGCGCCGGATGTCACCTATCGCGTGCAGCGTGCCCCGAGCTTGGCCGGCCCGTGGTCCGCCGTTGTCACGAACACCGCCCCCGCCTCCGGCCTCATCGAGTATCACGAAACCGCCCCGCCGCCCGGCGCCGCCTTCTACCGCACCAGCACTCCGTAGAACCAGGGGCCATGGCTTCTGACATCACACAGCCCGTTTAGAAACCATTCGACGCAATAACCTGCGGCGCGCACTTCGGCCAACCATGAGGATGCGCTAATGAACAACATGAAGAAACGCATCCTCGTAGTGGACGACGAACCTGCCATCACACGCTTGCTGAAGCTCAACCTGGAACGGACCGGCGATGATGAAGTCGCGACCGCCTCGTGGCCGCGAGTCAGTGAGGAGATGATTTAGGAAGGCTGCAAGCCGAGTTTTGTCTCAGCAGTCTATAGAAGTCCCGGAGAGCTTTGATCAGGGGGTCTTTGTCAAACAAGAATCAAGCTCCGGCGAGGGCCATGCCGCTCCGACGGAGCTTGAGCGAATCATCGGGGGCACGGTCACTATAGGCATGTCGCTCCTGCAGGGGTTCGACCATAGCTTGGCTCGTATTCCCAAAGAAGGGATTGAACCAAGCTAGGGTTGACCCCCTTTGGTGTTAACCCTGTCATCCGATTCTAGCTCGCCCCCGGCTTGAGACTGCCAGGTTCGCTACATTGACCGGGAGGCTTCGGACCCCGAAACACAGCGCGTCCAGGGCCCGCTCTGGTGGAATACCTGCGGCCAAACGCAGGGCTTAATCACGATTTATCCATATTAAGCAGTGAACTTTGCAACTTCATGCCGCGACCGAGGCCACCCTCAGGCTCTCTGGTAGCCAACCGGTAGGCACCCCCGGGGCCACCCGGAGGCTACCTGGAGGCTCTCGAGCCTGCTGATTGCCAAGAGTTTAATGATGCCAAGGCTGTGCACAAGGGACCGTTGCGCTGCCTCCACCGTAAAGAGGTTCGGGAGATTGTCGTGTTCTCGGTTGGTTTGTTTACTCCCTCAGCCGTCTGCGGCGCAACGACTGGGAAGACGAAGCCACAGAGCTCAGCGAGGTTGTTCCAGTCAGCCCCCTGGCCACCCTGAATCGGACAGGCGTCCCCTTTGTCCAATGGCCTCTGCTCAAACCTTGCCGAGCTCTCTTGGCGGTCTGGCTTTGTCGCCGCTTGCCCACGCTGCCCTCGCCGGTGCTAGGGGCGTTGGCCCGGCGGTTGGCGTTGGCAGGAGTAGCTTCTTTGGGGTTCGGGAGGTAAGGTGGCTAGCCTGGGCCACGTCCAAGGTTGGAGCCGGTGACCTGCGCGTGGCTAGGGCACTGTCCTGGGGGTGCCAGCGTGGGGGTCGGTTGTAATTCGGTTGTTGTTCGGTTGTACTCCGGTTGTATTCCCGTTATTCTTCGGTTGTTCCTCCGTTGCATATCCACTGATCTCAAAGGGCCAGTTACTCGGGGTCTTTGCCGGCGGTGGCCTTCACGCCTGACCTTTTGGGCACGCTCCACGCTTGGCAGGGGGGTGGAATTCTCACCAACCGCAGCGATGCTAAGATCACCGAATTCCCACACCGGATCGCTGAAAGGTGTTTGTTCGCGTGTGGTCGACAGTGCCGGGATGCACTGGGCAGGCGAAGTAAAGCATTAGCGATCTGTTGCTGGGCAGACCAGCGTGCCCACTCGCCCTTTGAAAGCCCGGATTACTTGTGGCTTAATGAGTCCTGATCTCGTATCGTTTGCCTTCATGAAAGCGATGCTTGCGGCAGCCAGCCGCGTCCCTCTGGCTAAACAGGTTGAATCATGCCCGGATTGATTGCCATCGTCGGCCGGCCCAATGTCGGCAAGTCCGCCCTGTTCAACCGCATCGCTGGTCGGCGAATCGCTATCGTGCACGATCAGCCGGGGGTCACGCGCGACCGCATCACAGCCGAAGCGGAATGGAGCGGGCAGCCCTTTACGCTGGTGGATACCGGCGGCATCGGCCTGCTTCGTCGGGAGAAGTCGAATGATGTCATCGTCAAGGCGGCACTCGAACAGGTGGAACTTGCCATTGAAGCGGCCAACGTGATCATACTCGTGGTGAACGTTCAGGAGGGTGTCGTGCCGCTGGACCGTGAGGCAGCCGCGCGTTTGCGGCAGAGCAGCAAGCCGGTCCTGGTCGCCGTCAACAAGGTGGATACCCACCGGGCCGAAACCGCCGCGTCCGAATTCTCCGAACTCGGCTTCGACCAGATCTTTCCCGTCAGCGCGATTCACGGCGAAGGCATTGAACCGCTGATGAAAGCGGCGATGGCGGTGTTGGAAGTCGGAAGCCCGAAGTCCGAAGTCCGAAGTGAGGCCCCGAACGAGACGGAGGGGACAGATGCGGATCACGCATCACGCATCACGGATCAGGCTCCCCTCAAGCTCGCCATCGTGGGCCGCCCCAACGTGGGCAAGTCCTCCATCATCAACGCGCTCACGCAGTCCGAACGGGTCGTGGTCAGTCCCATCCCCGGCACGACCCGCGACTCGGTGGATGTGCCGTTCGAAGTCATTACCGAGGGGGTGCGGCAATCCTACTTGCTGATTGACACGGCTGGCCTCCGCAAGACCAAAAGCGTGGATAACTCCATCGAGTTCTACAGTGTTAAACGAGCCGAGGAGTCCATCAAGCGCTGCGATATTGCCATACTTGTCCTGGACGCCGAGGTTGGAATCACCGAGCAGGACAAGAAGGTCGCCGACCGGATTGTAGCGGCTCGCCGTGGCTGCATCGTGGTGGTGAACAAATGGGACCTGATAAACGACGCGGTGCGCAAAGCGCGCGTGGAGGAGATTGAGCGCCGCCGAACAAAGGAGAGCCGGCATGCGCCCAACGTGATGACCACGCTCTCGGAGTTTGCCGAATGGGTGCAGGAACATCTGTTCTTTCTGGACTATGCGCCGGTGATCTTCACTTCGGCCAAATCCGGCTTCCACCTGGATCGCCTGCTCGAAGCCGTGCGTTACGTCGCCGCCCAGTTGCAGCAGAAGGTCCCAACGGCTATTCTGAATCGCACCTTGCGGGATGCCGTCGAACGCCGCCAACCGGTCAGTACGCGGGGCCATCGTTTGAAGTTCTTCTACGCGACGCAAGTCAGACAGGCGCCGCCCACGTTCCTGCTGTTCGTTAGCCGCGATGAGCTCTTCTCCGACCAGTACAAGAAGTACATGGCCGACCAGATGCGGCGCGCCTTCGGCTACGAGGGCTGCCCGATCATCCTGGCTGCAAAAGCGCGCCCGAAGACCATTGAGTCCGTGCGCAAATTCAAGCCCCGAATCAAACCAGAGGCAGGCGGAGCGCGGAGTTTTCCCTGCGCTCCCCGATCTGTGGGCGAAAAGCGACGTCCACGAGGGAATTTTGGAACCTGATTCCGGGGCTTTTCCTCAGCATATAACGTTAGCGTAGATTTTTTCAGAATTCTCTTGTTCCCCCAACAGGTGGTAGGTAAGTTGATAGTGTTACCCTACTAATGGGGTATACGCAAGGCCTCGACAAGAGGCCTAAATGCTTTAAAAACAGACAGATTTGAATCGAACCTGCCGGATGCCTTGTTTGAAGGCGGGTCCAAACGGGAACAGACGGCGGAGTAGCAGTTGAGAGGACAAAAACATGATTGAAGCCACGGAACAGGTTTCGGCTATTGCATCGACGCAGGGCCGGCGGCGGTCTGCGACCGTCACGGGGACGCGGGCGCTCAAGAACACAGGTGGAGCGGTCAGGAAATCGCTCAGCATCGCGAGGACCTTTAGCGATCCTCGGATTAATCCCTATGATCAACTGGAGTGGGAACGGCGAACCGCGGAAATCACCGACGATGCCGGGAAGGTTGTTTTCAATCAAGAGAACGTAGAGGTGCCCAAAAGTTGGTCGCTGCTGGCCACCAAGGTGGTCGTGTCGAAGTATTTCTACGGCGAGCAAGGCACTCCGGAACGGGAGACCTCCGTGCGCCAGCTCGTTCACCGCATTTGCCGCACTATCGCGGATTGGGGTGTCCAGGATGGTTACTTCACCAAAGCCGACGGCGAGATCTTCTGCGACGAGCTGTCGTGGCTTTGCCTGAACCAGTATGGGGCATTCAACTCGCCTGTGTGGTTCAATGTCGGGCTGTATCACGAGTATCATGTGGGCAACACCTCCAGCCGTGGCAATTGGTTCACCAATCGCAAGACCGGCCGCGCCGAGCGGGCGAAAACGCAATACGAATATCCGCAATGCAGCGCCTGCTTCATCCAGTCCGTGCAGGACAACATGGAATCCATCATGCAGCTCGCGCAAAGCGAGGCGATGCTCTTCAAGTTCGGCTCCGGCACCGGCACCGACCTTTCGCCCATCCGCTCGAGCAAGGAGAAGCTCAGCGGCGGCGGCCGGCCCAGCGGTCCCCTCTCTTTTCTGCGGGTCTATGACCAAGTGGCGAACGTGGTGAAATCCGGCGGCAAGACCCGCCGCGCCGCTAAGATGAACACCCTGCACGATTGGCACGGTGACATTCAAGAGTTCATCGAGGCCAAAATGAAGGAGGAAAAGAAGGCCTGGGCGCTTATCGAGCAGGGCTACGACGGCTCCTACAATGGCGACGCCTACGGGAGCGTGATGTACCAAAACGAGAACCTCTCCGTGCGCGTCAGCGACCAGTTCATGGAGGCCGCCCAGGAAGGCAAGGAATGGTGGACGCGAGCCGTCACTACGGGCACGCCGCTGGAAAAGAAAGACGCCAGCACACTCCTGCACAAGATTGCCGAGGGAACGTGGACCTGCGGCGACCCGGGTCTGCAATACGATGGCGCGATTCAGAAATGGCACACCTGCAAGGGCACCGAGCCCATTCACTCCACCAATCCCTGCTCGGAATACATTTTCCTCAATAACACGGCCTGCAACCTCGCCTCGCTGAACCTGATGAAGTTTAAGCGCGCCGACAGCACGTTCGATATCGAGCGGTTCAAAGTCGCGGCGCAGCTCTTCATCACGGCGCAGGAAATCCTGGTGGATAACGCCAGCTACCCGACCCAGGAGATCGCGGAGAATTCCCACATCTTCCGCACCCTCGGTCTCGGTTACGCTAACCTCGGCTCGCTCATTATGAGCTACGGCCTGCCCTACGATTCGAACGAAGGCCGTGCACTGGCCGGGGCCATCACCGCAATCATGACCGGCCATGCCTATGAGCAATCGGCCGAGATTGCCGCCGTCAAGGGTGCTTTCAAGGGCTACCGCGACGCCCGTTGCGCGCATGTGAGCGCGCCGCAAGCCCCGGACAATGTCGAATCCATGCTCAGCGTCATCCAGCAGCACCGCGAGGCGGTGGAGGAAATACAGCCGAGCCAGGAATTCCATTACCTGAAGGAAGAAGCGCGCCTGGCCTGGGACCGAGCCCTCGAGCGCGGCCGCGCCGTGGGCTATCGCAATGCGCAAGTCACGGTGCTGGCACCCACCGGCACCATCGCTTTCCTGATGGACTGTGACACAACCGGCATCGAGCCTGACATCGCCTTGGTGAAGTACAAGCTGCTGGCGGGCGGCGGGCTGCTGAAGATTGTGAACCGCACGGTGCCCGAAGGGCTGCGGCGGCTGGGCTACAGCACCCAGGAATCCGAGCGCATCATCGCGCACATCGAGAAATACGACACTATTGAAGATGTGACAGACGGAGGCCAAAGCATCTCCAGCGGCTTGAAGCCGACGCATCTCCCTGTCTTCGACTGTGCCTTCAAGCCGTATCGGGGGCAGCGGAGCATTCAGGCCCTCGCCCACCTGAAGATGATGGGGGCAGCGCAGCCCTTCATCAGCGGTGCTATCTCCAAGACAGTGAATATGCCCACCAACAGCACGATTGAGGACATTCGCGACGCATACGTGCAGGCGTGGAAGATGGGTCTCAAGTGTGTTGCTATCTACCGCGACGGCTCCAAGCGGTCGCAGCCTCTCAACACCAAGCGCACCAACGGAAGCGCCGACAAGGCACCGGCCGTGGACAGCTCCGCGCTGGAAGCCCGCATCAAGGAACTCGAGGCCGATGTCACCGATCTCTCCGCCCAGGCCGGCAAACCACTGCGCCGCCGCTTAACCGACACGCGCACCGCCATCACGCACAAGTTCGACATCGCGGGCCACGAGGGTTATCTCACGGTCGGCCTGTTCGAGGACGACCAGCCGGGCGAGTTGTTTATCACCATGGCCAAGGAAGGCTCGACCATTGGCGGACTGATGGACGGCATCGGAACCTTGACCAGCCTGGCGCTGCAGTATGGTGTTCCCCTGGAAGCCTTGGTCCGGAAGTTCGCCCACGTGCGCTTCGAGCCGTCTGGCTTCACCAAGAATCCTGACATCCGCAACGCGGCTTCCATTACCGACTATGTCTTCCGTTGGATGGGGGTGCAATTCATCCCCGGCTTCCGCGAAAGCACCTCGCCGAACCGGAACCAGCCAGAACTAGCCATCCCGGGTTTGCAGGAGGCGGAGAAGAAGACCGTCAACCGGCCCGTCCCGGAGTTGGCCATCTCGGACGACACCGACATTCTGGAGGCAAAGTCCAGCAACGGTGGCAATGGCAAGGGCAAGGGCCACTCGGGCGGTAAACCTATCCAGGCCGACAGGCGGGTGAAGACCCTCAGCGACTCGGTCGCGCATTTCCAACAGGATGCGCCCACGTGTCCGAACTGCGGCCACGTCACCGTTCGCAACGGCGCCTGCTACAAGTGCCTCAATTGCGGCGAGAGCCTGGGCTGTAGTTAGCATGATCATTACAGGGACTATCCCCAGGCGGCCTTCTGCCAGATCGAGCGTTGCGCTTCGCCTCCGGAACTCCTATCTTGTCGGGTATGGGCAGCTTGACCATTGAATTGCCGCCGCGCCAGGGGCGAACCCGTTTCAATTTGCGCCGTTGGGAGGAACTTCTGGCGGACGCCGAATTAGCGAGAATTGAAGGCCGCGTGGAAACCGACCGCTACGGTAACATCATCATGAGCCCTCCTCCTGCACCCTCACATGGCAGTCTGCAATTCGAAGTAGGCCGTTTGCTGAGCACCTTCCTGGCTGAGGGACGCGTGCTGACCGAATGCCCGATCTCCACGGCGGATGGTGTGAAGGCAGCCGACGTTGCCTGGGCCTCACCCAATCGCATGCGCAATCTCGGCAATCGCAAATGTTTCATCCTTGCCCCGGAGATTTGCGTCGAAGTCTTATCCCCTCGGAACACCGAGGCTGAGATGCAGGAAAAGATGGCGCTCTATTTCGATGCCGGTGCTCAGGAGGTGTGGCTTTGCGCGCCTACGGGCGAAGTGAGATTCATCGCGCGAAACGCCACCAGCCCACTGAAATCGTCCTGCCTCTGCCCGACATTCCCCAAACGGGTCCTACCGCGGACATGATGCTGCCGGTTTTGCGTGTCAGGATTTGCACGCCGGTCACGGCTGCCTCCCGTCGCTTGGTCCATCCGGGCCCGATCAGCGCATCAGAATCTCAATCTCGTGCTGGCCTTTGATCGAGGCCGGGAAGAACGGCTTTCGCTGCGTCCTGCCGTCGAGCTTGAACTGGCGGACCCGGGTTCCGGCGCCCTTGATGACTATGTTCAACTGAGCGTCCCGGTACTTCGTATTCGAGAGCGTTAATTCCTGGAAGCGTTCCGGCACCACCGGGGCGAACCGTACACCGTTTTCCTCAAAGGCCATCCCAAAGAGCCCGTGATAAACCATAGAGAGGAACCCTGAGGCGCTCCATAACTGACGCGGTGAGCCATCAGGCTTGCCGTCTTCGGGGCGGTAGAGTTCCATGAATGTGTCATTCTTCTCCGATAATCGGACCAGCGCATCAAGCTCCCGGCCCAGCACCTGCGCGTCGCCCAACTCCGAGGCCGCCCACGCCCAATAGCCCTCGACGAAGGGCCAGATCATCCCATTGTGATAATAGTGGGCGAAGTCGCGCTTATAGTCGCGCCATTCTTCGTATTGCGGCCACAAACACGGGAAGCCCCAGGCCGTCGTGGGCGTCGAGCGCAGGATCTGCCGGGCGCGCTTCGCGTCTGCCACGCCGGTGAGGATGGCGAAGGCTTCGCCCAATCCCTCCATGCGCGGATCCAGCGCGCCATTCTCGTCCAGGAAATAGGCGTAATAGCCCTTCTCCTGCAGCCACAGATGGGCGTTGATCGCCTTCTTCAGTTTAGTGGCCTTCTCGCGCAGGGGACGGACATCTTCGCCCAAGGCCGCCCCAGCCTCTGCCGCGACGACATAGCCTCGGTAATACAGCAGGCAAGTGCTGAGCGCGCAAGTCCGGGCGATCATCTCTCCTTTCATCGCATACTTCTTCGGATAGCCGCTGTTGGATTCCATGAAACTCGCGCAGCCACGAAACAGGCCGGTTTGCGGGTCGTAGGCATCCTGCTCGGCGCGTTTCAAGCTGAGCACCGTGCGATCATAAATTGGCCGAACCAATTCCCGGTCCCCGGTAACCAAGTACAGCGCCCAAGCCCCTGAAGCGCCGACGATGGCGTCCGTCAAATTCGGCCAGCCGGCAAAGTGGCCACACTTGTCCTGATACCAACATTCGCCGATGCCCGCCACGGATTGGGTCAATCCCAGCAGCGTCGTCTTGGACACATCTGGATGGAGCAGCGCGCAGGCTAGTTCCACCGAATAGGAAGTGTCGCGCGTCCAGACCTGCGCCCAATTCTGCCCGGCGAGGAATTGGCCGTCTTTGACATCCGCGGCGATGACCTGCCGAGCCTTCTGATAAGCCTGGTCGTAAGCGGGCACTCCCGAGGCCAACTTAAACGATGCGCCTGCCTCGCCCTGAGCAGCTAATCCCTCCCTTGCGGACGCTGCCAATATCATTCCCAGCGCCGACGCCACCAATGCTCCGTTCTTGAAACTTCTCATGCAGGGCTCCTCTCAATTTGTATGTTCATGCGCGTATCATCACGCACTGGCCCACGCTCGGCAATACTCAATCCTGCCCCAATTGCTGCCTCTCACCGATCGCAATAGCGCCTGATACAAGCGGCTGAACGACCCGACCCTCTCCCCGATAAGAGCCTAGCAATAAGTGACTTGCACGTGACCCGTTCCGATATTCCTTCTATGGTCCTTCTATGATCCTTGTATGGTCTTACTATGATCATCCGGATAGACTGCTTCGTAGGTAAGGAGTAGCTCAATTATAGATCTATTGCTGTAACCGAGGCCTACCCTTGCGAGCCATCCCCATAATGAAGGCTACTCCTGTGGCGCATTTTGACCATGCAGGGCGAGAATCGACGGAGAAACCCACCTTTCATGTTGCTCAATTGCGCTATAAACGCTTGTTTTAGGCCACTTATATTCTCATTCCAAGCTTGGCAGGACAAGTGCGTAGGATCGGAAGGACATTCGTCGCGTACGTGTGGTTACGAGGTTCCGCACCACACGCAATGGACGTCCCACTGCAAATGGGATTAGCTTGGGGTGAGCTTTTTGATAGTAATATTGTTGACTAGCGTCTTTCTGTTCTTATGGTGAATATTGGTGCATATATCCGTGGCGCTCGCAAAAATAGACGGTTTTGGCTGCCGGGACGGTTTTTCGAAGGGCTTTGTGCAGCGTGGACATCCAGAGATGTTTATAGTTGTTTCTATGCATGGTTGCGCCAGACAAGCCGCTCACTGTGGTCGCTGTGGGCTCAGGTAAGCGAGACCCTGTACATGTGTATTTTATTCCGATCCCCAGTCGCTGCCAGGCATGGAGAATGGCAACGGAAAGGTGAAGTCATAATATGAAAATGAGGCCAATAAGAAACCAACACAACGGGCTCGGACGACACCGGGCGTTCACATTAATCGAATTACTGGTCGTCATCGCCATCATCGCCATTCTGGCGGCGTTGCTGTTGCCGGCGCTGACCCGGGCAAAACTCAAAGCCCAGGGAGTCCAGTGCCTAAGCTGCCACCGGCAGTTGGCCTTGGCCTGGCGCATGTACAGCGACGACAACCGGGACCAGTTGTTGTACGCCAGTGGCGACACGCTTGGTTACGAGCCCGGTGTCTGGATGAGCGGGGGGATGGATTTCAATGGGAACAATGCTTCCAATTGGGATCCCAGTGTCGATATTTACAAGAGCCCGATGTGGCCTTACTGTGGCAAGGCCGTTGGCATCTTCAAATGCCCGGCCGACCACTCGTATGTCACGGTCAATGGCGTGCAGAAGCCGCGGATTCGGACGATGGTGATGAATCTTTACCTTGGTGGGTTTAACGGCACGGGGGGGAACGGCGTTTTCGATACGAAGACCTGGCGCCTCTTCAAGAAGAACAGTGAAATGAACCAGCCCGACAAGATCTTCGTATTCCTGGACGAGCGGGAGGATGCGATCAACTGGGGCAACTTCTACACCAACATGAAGGGTTATCCCTTGCTGAGCGCCGCCGGCAATCCTGCGTCCTACTCGCTGGCGGACATGCCCGGGATTTACCACGGCAATGCCTGCGGATTCTCCTTTGCGGACAATCATGCCGAGATCCGCAAGTGGAAAGACCCGCGCACCTTCCCGCCGATGAAGTACCAGAGCCTGATCTTTGATGGCAGCGCGGAGACGCCGAGTCCGCGCAATGCGGACGTGGCTTGGCTGCAGGACCGAGCGACTCGTCCGCTCAAGTAGGGCACCTGGTTTTTTACCCCTGTTCCAAAATCTTAAACCAAACACATCCATAAGAAACTAAGAATACCCAAAACCTATGAAGAACAATCAAGTACTCCGTACTGGTCTGGCTGCGGTTTTGCTGTCTTGCCTGGCGGCAGCAACGGCCCGGGCGGATTATTCATCAACCGTCCTGTCGCATTCACCACTTGCATACTGGCAGTTTAGCGAAGCCGGACCCTCGCCAGCACCCCTCAGACTTGCGAACGCTGGCAGCTTAGGCAGCCTTGGCGACGCCTCCGCGATCCCCAGCGTCACTTTCGGGGTTGGCGGGAAAGTGAACAACGCTGTTCAGTTCACCAATCCGGACGGCACGGGTTATTGCCACTCGCGGGCGGACGTCATGTACAATCCTGGTTTGAATCCGAACGTATTCACTGTGGAGTTTTGGGCTCAACCCAACTCCCTCTATTCGGATAGCGGGGGTACGGGGCAGTGCCCAATCTCCAACTTCAACCCAAACAACTATGGCGGTGGCCGGGTCGGGTGGCTTTTCTATCTTGCGCCTTCCGGCAAATGGAATTTCCGCTTAGGCCTCACCTCGGGTTACGCGACTGGTGGCAATGTCGTGGCAAGCAGTGGTTTGGCTGCCGCGGGGGTCTGGCAGCACATCGCTGTGACGTATGATGGGAGTACCGTTAACATGTATATCAACGGTGCTCTAGCCGCTACGTCGGCATCGGTAGCGACGAGTACGGGTTGGGTGCCGAATACTGGTTCTGTGCTTCGCTTTGGCGGGACGCCGCTGTTTGGTTCCGAGTCCTTTGTCTATTGGCGTGATACCGCCCACTCTACTTACAACTATCTCCCCTGGAACGCAAACCTCAACACCGCCGGCAACCGGGGGTGGGATGGTCTGTTGGACGAGGTGGCCATTTACACGAACGTATTGTCGGCGTCGGCCATCGCGGCACATTTCGCCGCCGCAACGACTCCGAGCACCTACGGAGCAACGATCCTGGCCGACCATCCGGTCGGTTACTGGAATTTTGATGAGGCTGCGGTGACGCCGCCGCCCGCAAGCGCTCTGCCGGTCTCGGCCAATTCCGGAACCGCCGGCAACGCGGCGGACGGCACGAACCAATGGGGTGCCGTGGTGGGCCAGCCCGGACCTGGATACTCAGGCTTTGCTGCAGCCGACAAGGCGGTGACGTTTGATGGTCGCCTTGGCTCTTTCACCGCCAAAGACGCCCCCGAACTGCACTTTACCGGCAACATCACTCTGGCAACCTGGATCAAGCCCGCCGCCAAAGATGGCATCCGCGATATCATCAGCAATGGCTTGGACGACATCGGTTCGGAAACCTTCCTGCGCATCACTCGGGGCGACGGCGTTGGATCGGGTTACTTTTATGAAGTCGGCGTCTGCGATGGGGCCACCGGGTCCTACTATGATTCTGTGCAGTCACCGATTCCCGAAGGCGACATTGGCAACTGGGTGTTCCTGGCCGGGACTTTTGATGGCGCAAACTGGAACTTGTATCGGAACGGTCTGCTAATGGGTCAAAAGGCAGGATATGTAGGCACTAGCGATCAGGACACAGGAGCGTTGAATCTGACCAACACCTGGACTATCGGTTCCCGGGCGTACGCTTCTGCCGAAGACGGCTTTAACTTTGCCGGCTCGGTAGCCGAGCCGGCCATTTTCAATACCGCTCTCTCTGGTGCGGATATCCTGGCCCTTTACCAGGCAGCCCAAGTCCCGCCGGTGATCACGCAGGCGCTTCAGAATCCAGGGACTGTCTTCAATGGCTCCACCGTCTCGTTTTCCGTTTGGGCCGAAGGCAATCCCGACCTCAGTTACCAATGGACCAGCAACGGTGTCCCGACCGGTGTAACTACGACGAATTATGCGATAAACAACATCGGCGTAGGAACCATGACCATCGGCGTAACCGTTACGAACTCTTACGGGAAGAGCTCTGCTTCGGTCACCTTTACGTCGGTGGCCGCCCCGCCCTCGATCGCTAAGCCGATTGCTCCGGCCTGGCGCTTCGAGAGTTATCCTTTTACCCTTTCCGTCACAGCGGGAGGCAGCGCCCCGCTCACTTACTATTGGCTGCAAGGCAGCACCGTTGTCCAGGCGGGTCCTTCCTCGACCTACACTGCCGTCGCCAGCACGGCCAACGCCGGCAATTATTCCGTTATCGTCAGCAACGGGACGGGGATAAATGTCACCAGCGGCCCCGTCGCCGTTACCGTCAACCCGATTCCTTTGGGCTATGTCTCTACGGTGATCGGGAGCCAGCCGATTGCTTACTGGCGCTTGGGGGAAACCAATGGCACCGTGGCCCACGATGGCATCGCCGGAATTGATGGCGCCTACAACAGTGCGACGCTGGGAGTTTCCGGCTATTCGCCCTCTGATCCGGATACCGCTGTCAGCTTCAGCGGCCAAAACAGCTATGTGGGCAACATTAGTGGCACGGCCATCAACTTCGCAGGAACAGGGAAGTTCACTCTGGAAGCGTGGGTGAAGGCACCAACCAGCCCCGCCCTCGCCGACCAGGCTACCATCATCGCCAAAGGCATCGGCGATAGCGGCACCACACGGACTGAACAGTTCGCCCTCGACATTGCGTCAGGGGTTTATCGTTTCTTCAAGGCCAACCAAAACAACACGATCACTTCCGTCAGTGCTGCTTCAGGACCCAATGGCACCTGGCAACATGTAGTCGGGGTTTACGAAGCCAGCGGTGGGGGTGGAAATATGTATATCTACGTGAACGGCGTGCAGGAGGGCCCAGTCACCGCGTCGGCATTGCTGAATATCACCAGCCCGGTTAGCATTGGTTCAAAGCGAACCGGGAACGACCCCAATTACGACGGCACTTTCAACGGCACAATTGATGAGGTTGCCGTTTACGGTTACGCGCTGGATGCCAACACTGTTTACGCCCATTACTCCGCAATCTACGGTTCTGGCACCAAACCTTCTATCGTCACTCAGCCTTCGCCCACCACCAACTACGTCACTCTGTCGGCCCAGTTCTCGACGGTAGCCGCCGGGTCAGTTCCGCTGTCATACCAATGGAAGAGGAACAACTTGGATTTGAGTGATGGCCCGACTGCATCCGGTTCCCAGATCTCGGGCTCTTCGACGCCGAACCTGCAAGTCACTGGCTTAACGCTGTCCGACGCGGGCACTTATGCAGTCGGGGTGACGAACGCAGTTGGCGGTGTGCTGAGCACTGGTGCGCCACTCACTGTGCTGTCCGCTCCTACTGCCACGGTGTCCGTCGGGGGCCTCGTGGCCCATCTGCCCTTCGATGGCAGTCTGAACGACGCGACTGGCCGTGGCAACAACGGCCTCAGTATTCACACCACGACTAATGTCGCCGGCGGCGGTTTCGCGAGCAACGTGGTTGCGGCCACCTATGCGCCGGACGGCAAGCTGGGCAAGGCGTTCCATTACTCTACCGCCGCGGTGAACACCGGCGGAACCAGGTCTATCGGCACCGACGACTACTATGCTACGCTGGGTGTGCGGCCGGACCTGCAGTTCTCCTCGAATGTCAACTTCACCGTGGCGTTCTGGACCCGGTTGCCGCTCAACTATATTGGAGGTGACCTTCCCTTTTTCGCGACGGCGAAGGGGTCAGAGAACAATCCGGGCATCGTGTTCGCGCCCACATACGCCTACGGAACCGCCAGCACGGCAACCGATGCTGCCACTGTCGGCGGAAGTTGGGCGGCCAACATTTATGATCTGTCAGGTAACACGACTAGCGGCGGCCTGTTGCTCTACAGCGCCGATACCGGCAGCATCAACGATGGAAACTGGCATCACCTGGCCTATGTCTGCGACCGCTCCAAGGGGCTTAAGGTTTATCTCGACGGTGCCTTGGCCAGTAGCAGGACGAAGGCCGGCACGACCATCGTTGGCATAGGTAGCATCGATACCGGGCTTTATGCGAACATTGGCCAGGATCCGACCGGCTTTTACGGGGAAACCTGCTCAGGCGACATTGATGACCTGGGCGTGTGGCGCACCGCCCTTGCTCCGCTCGATGTGGCTTCGATATACATGGCCGCCCAGAGCGGATTCAGCTTCACGGGCACTTACACCCCGCCGATGGCGAGCGTGAATATCACCGGCATCTCGGGCACCACCATTAGCTACAGCGGCGGTGCCGGAGCGCAGTTCGTCCTCCTGTCGTCGCCGAGCGCGGGGGCTCCGCTCAGCAGTTGGACGAGGGTGGCGACCAACTCGACGAGTCCTGGGGCCTTCACGATCCCGGCGGTTGGCTCGTCGGCCCAAGCGTACTACAGCATCAAGAGCGAGTAGGCCGCTATTCGGGAAGATCGCATTGATCAAGGCCGGGTCGCATGACCCGGCCTTTTTCCTATACTCTGCGCGGGAACAGACTGAACTTTTTGTCGGGGTGGGGACGGCTCGTCCCCAGTTGCCCAAAAGCAATGGGGACGGCCGTCCCCACCCCGACCGATGGGCCAGCGGAAAGCTCAGATTGTGGCCACGCCCAGTCTAGTCGCCTGGCGGGTTCACTCGTAATCCTGCTCACGGAAGACGATTGCCACGCATTGGTTGACGCCGGCTAACCCTCAGCATTACCTGGGTGGCAGGGCATGTTGGCGAGAGCAGAGGTCCCCTTACGTGCGCCGCTTACTCGCAACTGACGCGGTAGAATCGGCTGGGGCCGGACGGTGCGTTTGTGTCTAGCAGCGTAATAGTGCCACCATTGCCCAGGATTGGCGGCAAGAGGGGCAGCCAAGCCGGGTCGCCGAGGGCGTTCCGGTACTCCAAGGTGTAATAAACTCCAGAAACACTGGGGAGCTGAACGCTGATGTTTGAGGCGGTCACACTCAGGCTGTTCAACGTAAGGGTTGGCGGCACGAGCACCACGGCTGAAGTTGTAGCGCTATTGTTGCCTGGCGTCGGGTCGGGAGTGGTTGAGGCCACGGCGGCGGTGTTCGTGATGGCATCCGGCGTGATAGGAATCACCGCCAAGGCAAGGTTAGTGTCACCGCCCGCCGGGAGCGTACCGAGATTCCAACTGACCATCGAATTGGCGAGTTGACCACCGGCCGAGGCGGAGGAGAACACGACGTTCGTAGGTAGTAGATCCGTTACCGTCACGTTGTTGGCCACCCGCAATCCGGAGTTAGTGACCAAAATGGAATAAACAAAGACCTCGCCGAGGCCAGCGAAACTCCGTTCCGAGGAGAGGCTGATTGCCAGGTCGGTTGCGGAGTCGCAGCACTGGCTGCCATCCTGGACCGAAACGGTGTCAATATACCAGCCCAGACCCCCGTAGAAGTTGCCGATGTCGGTTCCGAACCGCCACTTGAACTGGACGGATTGGCCGGCCGCTGCCGCGGGAAGGTTAACTGTGGTCGTAATAAACCCGCCTGACAAGCCGGCCCAAACCGCTCGGCCGACCAATGGGTTGTCGCTGTTGGTCAGGCTGATGGTCCGATTGTAGCCGCCTCGGAGAAAGGCCCCGCCCGCCGTTAGAATATCCGCAAACTGGCCCTCGCCGATCCGCATTTCGAGTACGCCGCCGTCATAAGCTATGCTTGGGTCAACCGGGTCGGTTTCAGTGTTAAAGTTGTTTCGGAAGCTCATTTGGGCAGAGGCGGTGGCAATCGGGATAGCGG
>Ga0073936_10001631_pt1 | contig 34348 bp, 26 predicted proteins | sample AliMusrvi5mmetaG_FD_87041 | JGI IMG/M metagenome (GOLD analysis project Ga0073936, IMG submission 87041) | Freshwater lake bacterial and archeal communities from Alinen Mustajarvi, Finland, to study Microbial Dark Matter (Phase II) - Alinen... | ecosystem: Environmental > Aquatic > Freshwater >...
AGGTTGTTTTTGACATTGAAAACTTATTCTTATTGAAAACAAAATTTACTGCCAGTACTGTGAAAAAAGAATTAAGTGGCTTTTATTACTGGTATGATTGTGGATATTCAAAAAATATTTTCACAGGGAACAAGAAACATGCATTGGAAAATGCCAACCAACAAGCGAAAGACTTTATGCTAACATCAACTATTTTCCCGAATGAATATCAATCAGGTTGATGATGTAAATACTGCCATAAGCTTTGGGGTTAAGCTGTATGGGTTTGCTTTCGCCCACATCGCCGATAAATCGTTTTCCTCCGGGGCTGAAACATCCATGACCGTTAATATGAGTTGTGCCTGTCCAGTAGGGGCATGTTGGGTCATTGAAATAAGTCAGCCGCCTTTGGTTGGTTGAATCCGAATTCATGATCCACCAGTCGTCGCCGCCTTCGGAGTTACCTTTTTTGGCTTCACGGTTGGTCATCCATACAATATTTTTCCCGTCAGGGGTATAAAAAGCGTGTTCGTTGTAAGGATAATTTTTCGCAGTTGAAGTGAGCTGTGTGATGTTGCCACCCAGCGTATCCATGGTGTAGATCTGGTCGTCCCAAACCCAAAACTGGTTGAAGCAACTAGCAAAAATTATTTTGCTGCCATCGGGCGACCAGCCATAGGCTTCATTGAATGCATCCACACCGCCGGGACGAATGGTTTTGATGTTTGCAAGATGCGGTCCTTTGATGCTGTCGTCAATAAAATCAGCTGTTTTGATGACCCATGTTCCGAACTGGCGTTTGCCGTTAAAAACCTTTACTTTTCCGGTCATTTCAGTCCAAGAGATTTTTTTCCCGTTAGGGGAGAAGAAAGAGAAAATAATGCCGCTGGCGCTGTCGGTTGAGTTGGGCGTATTTGTAAGTTTATAAGCCTTTTTCCCATCCATTGTTATCACCCAAAGATCGCTGTAAGTGCCTATGCCAGGAACGGAATTGCCCGACTTTCCCGGATGGTTTGCTTTTTCAGCAATAAAAACCATGTATTTCCCTGTCGGCTGAAAGTCGGGAGCGCCCATATTCTTGCCGGGCAACGAAGCGTTGTTGCATGTAAGACAGCGTTCATTCAGTCGTTGATTGGCTGCATTGATATTTGCAACATAAATACCGAAATAACCGTTTGATTGCATGGCGTTATAAGCAACAAGCGTGCTGTCGTACCTGCTCCATGTAGCGCCAAATGCGGAATCGCGGAATTTGGTAACAGTTACAACCGGTTTTTGAGCTCTAACATTCTCTACATTCAGGAAAAGACACAAACAAAAGAACATCAGAATTGATAAATTTTTAATAGCTTTTGGCTTGTTCCCATTAAGAATGAGTTTGTGAAGTGAAAGTGTTCGGCTTGCAGGATGGTTTTTCATGATTTGTTCAATATGATTATACCGGGATTTCTTTCAGAATAAATTCCATTAAGTGATAAGATTATTCCGCTCCAAAATTAGCACAAAATAAGGAAAGTTGAAAAAAACTTCAAAACCTGGAAAGTTAGAAGAAAACTTTCCAGGTTAGCATGAATCAATCTTATTATCTTTGCAGCCTTTATTTATTTTCAGTATGATTTCAGTAAACAACCTTTCGATTCACTTTACAGGAACAGATCTTTTTGATGATGTTTCGTTTGTCATTGGCGACAGGGACAGGATAGGACTGGTTGGGAAAAATGGCGCCGGCAAAACTACGCTGATGCGCATTATTGCAGGCACACAGGAACCGGAAAAGGGCAATGTTGTCATACCAGCCGGAACGACCATTGGGTTTCTGCCACAGGAGATCACTTTCATCAATTCGGGCAAGACCGTGCGCGAAGAAGCAATGATGGCTTTTGAGGAAGCGCTGAAAGCTGAAAGCAACATCATCAAACTGACTGCGGAAATTTCAAGCAGAACAGATTTTGAATCGGAAGAATATTACAAATTGCTTCACCGGCTGACAGACGAAAATGAACAATTCGATATGCTGGGCGGGCATAATATGCAGGGCGATATTGAAAAAGTGCTTTACGGATTGGGTTATCTGCAAAGCGATTTTTCACGGCCTATAGCTGAATTCAGCGGTGGTTGGCAGATGCGTGTGGAGCTTGCAAAAATATTGTTGCAAAAACCAAGCGTCATCCTTCTTGATGAGCCGACCAATCATTTGGATATTGAATCTATTCAATGGCTCGAAGATTTCCTGATCAATTATGATGGAGCAATAGTTTTGGTTTCGCACGACAGAGCATTTCTTGATAATGTCACGAAGAGAACCGTTGAAATTTCGCTTGGGAAAATTTATGATTACAAAGCCGCTTACACGCAATATGAACAACTGCGCCTGGAGCGGATAGAACATCAGCTTGCGGCCTACAATAACCAGCAAAAACAAATTGCCGATAGCGAGAAATTCATCAACAGGTTTCGCTACCAGGCAACGAAAGCAAGGCAGGTGCAGTCGAGAATAAAACTGTTGGATAAAATAGACAGGATAGAAGTTGATGAGATTGACACCTCATCAATTTATTTCCGCTTCCCCCCTGCCCCACATGCCGGAAAAGTGATCGTTGAAGCAAATAATGTTTCGAAAAACTATGGCAGTCACCAGGTGTTGCATAACCTGAATTTCCTTATCAACAATGGCGAAAGGATAGCTTTTGTGGGAAAGAACGGCGAAGGGAAAACCACGCTTTCGCGAATCATCATACAGGAACTTGATTTTAAAGGAGAGCTTAAACCAGGGCATAATGTGAAGCTGGGTTACTATGCGCAAAACCAATCAGAATTATTGAATCCCGACAAGACTGTACTGGAGACGATAGATGAGGCTGCTGTTGGAGAGATCAGACCACGGATAAGAGCCATTCTCGGTTCGTTTTTATTCGACTCCGACGCTATAGACAAAAAGGTGAAAGTGCTTTCTGGTGGCGAGAAATCGAGGCTTGCACTTGCCAAACTTATTTTAAGTCCTGTGAATTTTCTTGTACTTGACGAGCCAACAAATCATCTCGACATGCAGTCGAAAGATATTTTAAAGAAAGCGCTGCTCAGATATGACGGCACTCTGGTGGTAGTTTCGCACGACAGGGACTTCCTGCATGGGCTTACTGACCGGGTTTTTGAATTTAAAAATCACATCATCCGCGAATACATCGGCGACATTTATGATTTTTTGAAATCAAGGAAAATTGAATCGCTGCGCGAACTTGAATTATCGAAAAAAAGTTTATCACAAAAAAGCTCAAAGACCGATTCATCCGAACACCAGGTGAACAGAGAGAAGAAGAAACAACTCGATAAAGATCTGCGAAAGATCAAAACGCGTATAGAGAAATCGGAAGAAACAATTTCACAACTTGAAAAAGAAATAGCTGAAATTGATGCCATGCTGATGAATCCTGAAACCTACAAGAACGTCCTTGCGAATAAAGAACTTTATGCCAAATACGAAAAGCTGAAATTGCTTATGGATACTGAAATGAAGCAATGGGAACTGCTGCAGGAAGAGCTGGCGGCTAAAGAAAGTGAGATGGAACTTAATTGAAATTCCAAGATCCAAATTCCAAGATCCAAATTCCAAATTTCAAATTCCAAATTCCAAGATCCAAGATCCAAATTCCAATATCCAAATTCCAAATTCCAAATTTCAAATTTCAAATTTCAAATTTCAAGTTCCAAGATTACAACGGCAATAATTTCCTTTTTTCCCTGATGTTTGATGACAATTCAAAAATCTGTTTTACCTTTGATGCATGATGAAGGAGTTTAATCCCGACATAGCGCCTTTTAAAGAATGGCTCCCGGTAAACCACCGGCCTCTCATTGTGAGTGGACCATGCAGCGCAGAAAACAAACAACAGGTTCTTGCAACTGCAAAAGCATTGGTGAAAACCGGTGTTGTAAATGTTTTTCGTGCCGGATTGTGGAAACCAAGAACGCGCCCTGATGCTTTTGAAGGCGTGGGGGCATTAGGATTTCCGTGGCTTCAACAAGTAAAGAAAGAAACCGGTTTGCCTGTGTGTACTGAGGTAGCAACGCCTGAACATGTTGAACAGTGTCTTCAAAATGGCATTGATATATTGTGGATAGGTGCAAGAACAACCGTGAATCCTTTCTCGGTTCAGGAAATTGCTGAAGCATTAAAAGGAGCTGACATACCTGTGATGATAAAGAATCCGGTGAATCCCGATTTGAAATTGTGGATGGGAGCCATCGAAAGACTGAATCAGGCAGGGATCAAGAAAATGATCGCCATTCACAGGGGCTTTTATTCTTTTGAACAGGCACCGTTTCGCAACGATCCTATCTGGGAAATACCAATCGAATTGATGAGGCTCTGTCCAAACCTGCCAATCATTTGCGATCCAAGCCACATTACAGGAAACACATTTCTCATCGAAGCCGTTTGTCAGAAAGCCATGGATCTTGAAATGGACGGCCTGATGATCGAATCGCATATTGATCCGAAAGTTGCTTTATCTGACAAAGAACAACAGGTAACGCCGGCAGAATTAGAGAAACTTGTTGCACAATTGATCATTCGCGACAATATTACTGACAATAATGATTTCCTTGAAAAGCTTAAAGAACTCCGTTTTGAAATAGATAAACTGGATGCCGAATTGATACAACTTCTTTCAAAAAGGATGAGCATTATTGATCAGATAGGATACCACAAAAAAGAAAACAATATTACCATCCTGCAAATAAATCGCTGGAATAACATAGTGAGAGAATGTCTTGAAATGGGCGACAAAGGCGGGCTGAACAGGGAATTCCTTATTCGTTTGCTTCAGATCATCCATGAAGAATCAATACAGCGGCAGACGGAGATTTTTAAGAAGTGATTTTACTTCGTGCCATTTACTTCGTGTCATTAATTGTCATTTGCTGCTCGTAATTTTTAATGACTAATGACTATTGACCAATGACTAATGACTAATGACCAGTTTCCGAACTTCGCTTTGGTAGTTGGCGGAATGAAGAGAATAATGATACAGCCCGCTTTTCAGGATTGAAGAATTAATTTTGATGGAACCATTGGTTGATTCAATTTTCTTTCTGAAAATTATTCTTCCTGTCATATCGGTCAGTTCGAATGCAGCATCACTGCCTGCTGAGGGAATTCTGTAATTGATGGAAGCAATATCTGTAGCAGGATTTGGCATTGGTGATGAAATAAAATATTCAGGAAGATTCTGCTCAGGCACAGCATTGGCGCTATCATACAAAGCATAAACTTTAAAATCATCAAAATAAAATCCGTCCATGGTGTTGTTATTATCGCTGACCATTGAAAACTGAAATAGAACATTATGTCCGACGTAATCATCGAGACCCATTTGTTCCTTCACCCAGTCACCCTGAAAGCCGTCGTATAAAGGCTCACCGATAGCCTGAGAACTACTTCCCGGCTTGGTGTATTTTCCACATAAAGCAGTCCATGTAGCCCCATTGTCAATTGATGCCTGCACCTGTGCATAATCAGTTCCAGGTTCAATTGACCATTTACATTCAAAAGACAGGTAAGCTGATAAGGCATGAACGAGATTTACGGGCACCATCATGCTAATCGTATTGTCATTCGAGTTGGAATAATTTGAATAAGGTGAGTCAGTAATTGAGGTTGGAGGAGAATAGGAAGCTTCTGTTGTAACATCCCATCCTGTGGTATTGGGCCAATTATTGGTATTGTCACAATTGTCTGAGAAAATTAAATAAGATGGACCATAAACTTTCGTGATCGTATCTGAAACACTGTAAAGCCCATTGTCCACCTTCAAAAGATATTTTATTTTATCACCATTGTGAATGGAAGAATTCAATGTGAAAGAGACAGAGTCTTTTCGGGTTTCAAGCAAAGTCATACCTGAAAAAGCTACGGGATTGCCTACTGTTACAATATTTAGAGTGATTGGTTGAACAGTCACGGTGAATACTGCCGGACTGTCGAGGCCAAGTCTTTCAATGGAAAAATCAAAAAATCCCTGTTGCTGCGAAATATAAACAGGAGAGATGTCAGTGGTTACAGCGTATTTTCCAACCAGTTTTGCAGCCATCAGATTCATTGAAACATTGGTGCTGCAAATAACGGGAATGCGGCTTGCAACAGGCCAGAAACCATCATCAGGCTCGCCGCTTTCGGGAGTCATTGATATTATTTTTGGTTTTGAAACCTGGTAACCGTACATCCAATCATCGGCACTGCCATTGGTGATGTAACCCAATGTCTGATCACAAGTGCCATAAGCAAAATAATTATCCTTTGTCAACAACTGAGCATAAGCCCTGAACAAGGTCGAATCAGGAGTGTAGGTAGAGCCAATATAACCCCACGGGTAAATAAAATCATTGCCAAAAGTGTGGTGGTTTATTGTGATCTTGATCTGATGCTGATTGCAAAAGTCACGTACGATTTGAGATTCACGTTCTGAAAAAGCATAGGCGCCGCGATAAGTATCATCACTTCCGTTTGGAGAAGAACCTGAATTATCATAGCCCCACTCATACCCAAAGTTGCGGTTTATATCAATGCCATAAGAACCATTGCCATTATTCTTTCTGTTCTTTCTCCACATACCTCCACCGGTTGGGTCAGTGGATTCGTTGTAAACATATCCATCAGGATTTACACAAGGGATAAAATACATTTCGGTATTGTCAACAAGATTTTTAATGTCGTTGTTGGTGTTATAATTTTCCAGCAGATAGCAGATGTAATAGAACAATTGCTGCATGCCTGCGCCTTCCCTAGCATGGGTTAAAGCTGTATAAAGAACCTGCGGCTTGTTTTGGGTAACATTTGGATTATTGGAAATACGCACATAATAAAGTGTCCTTCCACCAATGGTAGTTAATGTATCTGCTGATTGTTTTGCAGAAATAAGATTGGGGTATAACTGTGCCAAAGTATCAAGTTTTGCAAGGATTTGCTGATAGGTATAAAATCCACCCATTGTTCCCAAATGAAAACCGGCAGGAATTGGATATTGCGGGGGATCATAACAACCAGCAGACTTCACTTTTTCCTGACTTCCCTGATCAGAAAGAAATCTATCGCGATAAAATTTCTTCACATCATCAATCAGTACAACATATTTTAGTCCTGCATTGCTGACTTTGGTTATTTCCTGTTCCGAAAGGTTAATGATAAAATCATGTTTCTTGTCAAAGTAACCATCCTCTGCGGCAATTCCCATAGTCATCAGTTGAACAAGGGTACTTTTATCAGCAGTAATTTTGATCTGCGAATATTTTTCAATTTGAGCAAACGAATGCAGGCAAATAAAGAACAGGAAAAGAATAGAAAAAATGCGCTTCATAATAACAAGTTTTTAATTATTAAAATACCGTTGCAATGACAAAAGAACTGTCAGGAATGCTACGTTTTGATAGCTTTGAAAAGTTTATCAAACTTTTTTCCAACGAAATGATTTGATCAAATGTTTGATATCTTCTTTAATGAATTTTATCACAGGAGCAAGAGAGTCATTGTTTGGTTTAACGTTGAAATAAAGAGCACCTCTGACAAAATTAGTGAGGCTATCTGTGACGAAAAACTGGTAAGTTGAAGCGGCTCCCTCTCCTTCAATTTCGTAAATAATGCCAAATACTTTATGATCTTTGATAACTATGCGCTCATCATCAATATTGTTTGCTTTTGGAATGTGTTTCATGGCCATATTGTAAGCATCTTCCGAATATTTTGCCAGGTTCTTTTTTACAAATTTATAGCTGATATTGATCTTACCGTTGAAGTGAGGAAAATCAATATTCATCCAGTATGGCTCGGCATTTCTATCGGTGTCAGGTCTCACTTTAGCGTAAACAGGATACTCGAAAGTGTAAGGATAAGTTGAATCAAAAAGGATATATTGTTTTTTGGGAAGGTCAATTCTGAAATAGCCTCTTGGTTTAGGAACATAATCACTATCGCCGCCACAAGAAATAAATGATCCTAAACTTATAGCCACAGCAACAAAAAAGAAAAATTTCCTGCCTGTTTTTATGCTTCTTAAATGTTCCATAATATTAATTAAATTTTCTATTCCTTGTTTTTCAGAAAAGCATCCCATCCTTGTGCAGTCAATGGGACCAAAGCTCCACCACGGGCAATGAGATTAACACCATCTTCAGCTTCTGTAATGTGTCCGATGGGAGTTAATCCGGGTATGTTTTTTATCTTTTCATAATCCTGCTGTTTTATTGTCAAAAGCAATTCATAATCTTCACCCCCATTTAAAGCAGCGGTTGTAGGATCAATATTCATTTCTTCAGCCATGGCTGAAGTGGTGATGTCAATAGGAATTTTATCTTCATAGATCATGCAACCTTTCCCGGAAGAATCGCAGATATGCAATATTTCAGAAGCAAGTCCATCAGAAATGTCAATCATGGAAGTAGGTTTTATTCCATGCACTTTAAGCGCTTCAACAATGTCAGTGCGGGCTTCAGGTTTTAATTGTCGTTCCAGAATATAATCATGGCCTGTCAATTCAGGCTGAACCTCCGGGTTTGCCTGAAAAACCAGTTTCTCTCTTTTCAAAAGTAACAGGCCCATATAAGCAGCTCCAAGATCACCGGAAACATAAACAAGTTCATTTAAATTAGCGCCATCTCTGTATGTGATATCTTCTTTATTGGCTCTGCCAACAACAGTGATACTAATAAATAATCCCGAATTACTTGTAGATGTATCACCACCGACAATATCCACTTTATACTTATCACTAGCGAGTTGTATGCCTTCATATAATTCCTCAATTGCTTCTAGGGGAAAACGATTGGATAAAGCTATACTCACTGTGATTTGTTCAGGAGTGCCATTCATAGCAGCAATATCGCTGAAATTAACCACTGCTGCTTTATAACCCAAATGCTTTAAAGGTACGTAAGCAAGATCAAAATGTACACCCTCAATAAGGAGGTCAGTTGAGAGTAAGATTTCACCGGACTCATTGCTGATAACGGCAGCATCATCACCGATGCTTTTTAAAGTTGAAGGATTTACGATCTTAAAATCTCTTGTAAGATGTTTGATAAGGCCAAATTCGCCCAATTCAGCAAGCTCTGTCTTTTTAATATTTTTATTTCTGTACACTTGGCAAAAGTAGCAAATAGATGCTAAATAAAAAAACTGCGGTGTTCAATCATTACGGGTGTTTTTAAAAACAGCCCTTTTCTCATTTGTTCTATGAACATTTTGTACCTTTGCATATTGTTTTGAGGTAATCCAAATTAATATTCCGACTATTTTCAAGGAGTAAAATTGAATTCAAAACAGCCTTATTAAATTTGTTTTAAAGATAATGGAAGACAATAATAAATTATTAAATGACCTCACCCAAAGCGAATATAAATGGGGTTTCACAACCAACATCGAAACTGAATCAGCGCTGAAAGGTTTAAGCGAGGACACCATCAGATTCATTTCTGCCAAAAAAAATGAGCCTGAGTGGATGCTTGAATTCCGGCTTAAATCATATAGAAACTGGCTAACGATGAAGGAACCCACCTGGGCGCATATTCATCATCCGCCAATAGACTACCAGGAGATTATTTACTATTCAGCTCCAAAACCAAAGAAAGAGTTAGCGGGGCTTGATGAAGTGGATCCTGAATTGGTGAAGACTTTTGAAAAATTGGGTATATCACTCAATGAGCAAAAAATGCTTACAGGTGTTGCTGTGGATGCTGTGATGGACAGCGTTTCGGTAGCTACAACTTTCAAAGATACGCTTGCTGAAAAAGGAATTATTTTCTGTTCTTTCAGTGAAGCAGTGAGAGAGCATCCTGAATTGGTGAAAAAATATATGGGCAGTGTGGTTCCTTATACTGATAATTTCTTTGCAGCATTGAACTCTGCTGTGTTCAGTGATGGTTCGTTTTGTTACATTCCAAGATGTGTCAGATGCCCTATAGAGCTTTCAACATATTTTCGTATCAATGCAGCAAATACAGGTCAGTTTGAACGTACACTGATCATTGCCGAAGATGATAGTTATGTCAGCTATATGGAAGGATGTACTGCACCGAGAAGGGATGAAAACCAGCTTCACGCAGCCATCGTTGAGATCATTGCTTTGGAGAATGCTGAAGTGAAATATTCAACGGTTCAAAACTGGTACCCTGGAAATAAAGAGGGTCTTGGTGGTGTTTACAATTTTGTTACCAAGCGTGGAATGTGCAAAGGAAATAATTCGAAGATATCATGGACGCAGGTTGAAACCGGATCCTCCATCACATGGAAATATCCAAGCTGCATACTGAGGGGTGATAACTCTGTCGGAGAATTTTATTCTGTGGCAGTGACCAACAATTTTCAACAGGCTGACACAGGAACAAAAATGATGCATATTGGAAAGAACACAAAGAGCACTATTATATCCAAAGGAATTGCAGCAGGGAAAAGCCAAAACAGTTACAGAGGCATGGTAAAGATTGGAAAGAACGCCACCAATTCCCGTAATTTTTCACAATGTGATTCTTTGCTTATGGGTGATAAATGTGGTGCGCACACTTATCCTTACATTGATGTGGGTAATAAATCTTCCATTTCGGAACATGAGGCTACAACTTCAAAAATTTCGGAAGACCAGTTGTTCTATTGTCTGCAAAGAGGCATTGACAAAGAAAGCGCCATTGGTTTAATCGTTAATGGATATGCAAAAGAAGTGTTGAATAAACTACCTATGGAATTTGCAGTGGAAGCACAAAAACTGCTTGCAATAAGCCTTGAAGGAAGTGTTGGGTAAAAATTGTAGAGACGCAATGCATTGCGTCTGTACGTTAATGGATGTAAATCGCAAATCAAAAATCTTAAATCAAAAATCCAGAATAATGTTATCAATAAAAAATCTTAAAGTATCAATAAATGGTAAGAGAATCATCAGTGGGTTCGATCTCGAAGTGAATGCAGGGGAAGTGCATGCTATCATGGGCCCGAATGGCACAGGAAAGAGCACACTGGCCGCTGCAATAGCCGGCAGAGAAAATTATGAAATTACAGAAGGAGAAATAACCTATATGGGGAAGAACCTACTCACCATGCAACCTGAGATCAGGTCGCGTGAAGGAATCTTTCTCGGCTTTCAATATCCGGTTGAAATACCCGGTGTGAGTATCACTAATTTTTTAAAAACAGCAGTTAACGAACACAGGAAATATAAAGGATTGGCTCCACTCACCGCATCTGAGTTTCTGAAACTGATGGATGAAAAAAAGAAAATTGTGGAGTTGAATGCCAAGCTTGACAACCGCTCGGTGAATGAAGGTTTCTCAGGAGGTGAGAAAAAAAAGAATGAGATATTCCAGATGGCAATGCTTAACCCTACCCTTGCCATTCTTGATGAAACTGATTCCGGTCTCGACATTGATGCGCTGCGTATCGTTGCCAACGGAGTGAATAAATTAAGAACCAAAGACAATGCTTACATCATCATTACGCACTATCAGCGCCTGCTTGACTATATTGTTCCTGACTTTGTTCATGTGATGTATGATGGAAGAATAGTAAAATCAGGAAGCAAAGAACTTGCAATTGAACTGGAAGAAAAGGGCTACGACTGGATTAAAGAAGAAGTAGAAAAGATGGAATTATAAAGGCAAAAAAAAATGCCGCTAAGACTCTAAGACACTAAGATTCTCAAAGATTAAACAAAAGTTAAAGTCAATAATCCAAAATGGAAAATAAAAAACATATTGTTCTATCAGAGCGTGAAGAAGAGGTTGGGAAAATGATAGTTGATGCTGCATTTAAAGTTCATTCTACTCTGGGACCCGGATTATTGGAAAAAATTTATGAAATATGTTTTTGTCATGAATTGAAAAAAAAGGGTCTGGAATATAAGAGACAATTGGATATTCCAATAGTTTATGATGGAATTGAATTTCCAGAAGGGTTAAGAATAGATGTTCTTGTTGAAGACCTTGTAATATGTGAACTTAAAGCGGTAGAATTGGTAAATCCAGTTTGGGAAGCTCAAATACTAAGCCACCTGAAATTGACTGGAAAGCATTTAGGTTACTTGATAAACTTTAATGTGCCTTTGATTAAAAATGGGATCAGAAGATTTGTAAATTAAACTTAGCGAATATTTGCGCCTTTGCGCCTTCGCGGCAATTTTTTTATATGGATACAAACTATAACTTAAAAGATAAAATTCTAAGTGTTTTTAATAAAGAAAAAACGCTTCTTAATCAAACTATTTTTCAGCAAGGGCTTAGGGACAAGGCAATCTCTCATTTTGATACGCTTGGTTTTCCTACAATAAAAATGGAAGAATGGAGGTTTACCAATCTTGCTGAATTTTTAAAAACAGATTATTCTCTGATCATGGAAAACAGGGATGCACATGTGGATGTTGAAAAATTCTTCCGCTGCGAAGTAAGGGATCTGGATACTTACACCGCCGTCCTGCTTAACGGATGGTTTATGTACAAGAATTCTCCTCTTACCACCTTGCCTAACGGAACAATTATTGGCAGCCTTTCTCATGCACTTGTTCAATTTCCTGAGCTTGTAAAAAAACATTTTGCCAGTTATGCAGATACGGAAAATGACGCTTTCAATGCATTGAATACAGCTTTTGCACAGGACGGGATATTCATTTATGTTCCCGATCATGTTCAGGTTGACAAGCCCATTCAGATCATCAATATTCTGAACACACAGGAAAGTGTGCTCGTACAGCCAAGAAACCTTGTCATTGCCGGAAAAGGCAGCAAACTCACACTTGTGCATTGTGATGATATTTTTTCAAATGTCCCCACATTCACCAATTCGCTGACAGAAATATTTGTTGATGAAGATGCATCCGTTGATCATTATAAAATGCAAAACAACAACAATCATTCAGCAATGATCGCTACAACGTATTTCCATCAGGAAAGCAACAGTACTGTCTCTACAAATACTATTACATTGAATGGCGGTCTTATCAGGAACAATCTGAACATTGCGATCAACGGCGAAGGTTGCGAATCCAATTTGTATGGGATTTATCTTGTTGATAAAAATCAATTGGTGGACAACCATACTTTTGTTGATCACATCAAACCCGGCTGTACCAGCCGTGAATTGTTCAAAGGTGTTGTTGACAACAAAGCAAAAGCTGTGTTTAGCGGAAAAATACTTGTAAGAAAAGATGCCCAGAAGACAAATGCATTTCAAACAAACCGCAACATACTGCTTACTGATGATGCCACCATCAACACCAAGCCTCACCTGGAAATTTATGCCGATGATGTGAAGTGCAGTCATGGCGCCACTGTTGGGCAACTGGATCCCGAATCCATGTTTTATATGCGTTCACGCGGGATCAGTGAAGAAAGTGCTAGAATGCTGCTGATGTATGCATTTGCCGACGAGGTGATCACCAAGATTTCAATTGATGCATTGCGTGAAAAGATATGCCAGATGGTCAACAAACGCTTGAAAGGCGAGCTTTCCATTTGCGATCAGTGTGTACTGCATTGCATGAATGAAGAACCTATTGTTTTCAATATTGATCTGAGCAAAATTTAATAATTACCAAAGTGATAATTGACATCAATCATATCCGCGAAGACTTTCCCGCACTACATCAACTGGTGTATAAGCGTCCTCTTGTCTATCTCGATAATGCGGCGACTACACAAAAACCCAAAGTGGTTATTGAAACTTTGGTTGAATATTACAGTAAACAAAATGCCAATATTCACCGTGGAGTTCATTACCTGAGTCAGCAGGCAACCGTTGCTTATGAAGATGCACGTTGTCTTGTTCAGAGTTTTATTCATGCCGCTCATTCGCGTGAGATCATATTTACACGGGGGACTACAGAATCAATAAATCTTATCGCTTCTTCATTCGGGAAAAAATTTATTAAACCGGGTGATGAAATAATTATTTCCGCACTGGAACATCATTCCAACATTGTTCCGTGGCAGATCGCATGTGAGGACAGGCAGGCTATTTTGAGGGTAATTCCTATCAATGAAAATGGCGAAATCATCACAGAGGAATTCGAAAAACTTTTGAATGAAAAGACAAAATTAATTGCCATTGCGCATATCTCAAATTCGCTGGGAACGGTGAATCCTGTGAAAGAATTTATTGAAATTGCTCACAAAAGAAATATTCCTGTGCTGATAGATGGCGCTCAGGCAGTGCCTCATCAGGGCATTGATGTGCAGGAAATGGATTGTGATTTTTATTGTTTCTCCGGTCACAAAATGTATGCTCCTATGGGCGTTGGTGTTCTTTATGGAAAAGAAAAGTGGCTCGAAGAACTGCCTCCTTACCAGGGCGGCGGAGAGATGATTAAAGAGGTGACTTTTGAAAAGACAACTTACAACGAACTTCCTTATAAATTTGAAGCAGGCACTCCCAATGTGGGCGATGTGCTGGGACTGGCAAGTGCAATCAAGTACATAGCGGGTTACGGCATGGAAAATATTCATCAGTACGAAAGTTCACTGCTTGATTATGCAACAAAAAAACTATTGGAAATTCAGGGTTTGCGAATCATTGGCAACGCCGGAATAAAAGCGGGAGTTATTTCATTTCTTGTGGGCAAGATACATCCTTATGATTTGGGAACCATCCTCGATAAGCTTGGAATTGCTGTGAGAACAGGGCATCATTGTGCACAACCGGTGATGGACAGATATGATATTCCGGGAACGGTGCGTGCTTCATTTGCCATGTACAACACCATGGAGGAAATTGATGTGCTGGTTGAAGGAGTGAAGAAAGCGAAAGCGATGCTTGAGTAATATAGAAGATAGATAATAGAAAATAGAAAAATTAAAATAGCCGCAAAGACGTTAAGACGCAAATTTTCGCAAAGCGATAAAACAATTAAAAATTCTTAGTGTATCTTTGAGACTTTGCGCCTTAGAGGCAAAAGAAGAAGAATATGAAGATTGAAGAAATAGAACAGGAAATAATTAACGAGTTTGAGCACTTCTATGAGTGGATTGACAAATATGATTATCTGATAGAGTTGGGAAAATCGCTGCCATTGATTGACCCCGCTTACAAGACAAATAATTATTTAATTACCGGCTGCCAGTCGCAGGTATGGCTGCATGCCGAGATGGAAGGAGATAAAATTATTTTCAAAGCCGACAGCGATGCAATCATTACTAAAGGTATAGTAGGTCTGCTGATACGTACGCTTTCGGGGCAAACACCCGACGATATTATCAATGCCAAACTTGAGTTTATTGATAAGATAGGTCTGCGTGACCACCTCTCTCCTACCCGCTCCAACGGACTTACTTCAATGTATAAGCAAATGAAACTTTATGCACTTGCGTTTAAAACAAAAATGAGTCAATAGTCAATAGTCATTAGTCAATAGTCATTGGTCATTGGTCATTGGTCAATGGTCAGCGCAATGACTAATGACAAATGACCAATGACATTAAATAGAAATTATGTCAGAAAAAAATAATCTCCTCGAATTGGAAGGCAAGATCGTGGATGCGATAAAAACCATTTATGATCCTGAAATACCTGTAAGCATTTATGCTTTGGGTTTGATCTATAACATCAGCATTGACGAGCAGAAAGTGGCGCATATAACCATGACCGTTACAGCGCCCAATTGTCCGGAAGCGGAATCGTTGCCTGTGGAAGTTCATGATAAGGTGAAAGAAATTGAAGGCATTTCGGATGTTGAGATCATCATGACTTTCGACCCTCCCTGGAACCCCGATTTGATGAGCGATGAAGCTAAGCTGGAATTGGGGATGTTGTAAGAGAAATTAGTAATTGGAAATTAGAAAAAATGTTCCATCTTTTGAGGGGTGGAACATTTTTTTTGAATGAATATTGTTTGAAGTCACTCATCAGTAGATGAGCGCCAACATAGAGAAACGAGCCCAATTAAGATCCATCACTGAAAACAAACGTCTTTTAGCATCTGATTGAAACCGTGTGTTCATTTGTTTTATGACAGCTGAGATTTAATTTATTTGTTGCAATACTGTAACTGTGCTTCCATCTAAAACAAGCAGAATGGTTATATTACCTGCATTATCTATTTTCGCAAGAACCCGCTTTCCATCACTCATTCTTAAAGCATAAAACTGGACTTCATCCGCACTGCTTACCACAACATTATAAATATCGTAGTCACCTGTTGTTATTAGATTGGTATAAGTGTGACCATTCGGGTCAACCTTTAATATTACTGACTGAAAAGCAGCATTTGTTCCAACGATATAATAGAAGTTGAGTGAAGAGGCAAGTTTATTAATGGCAGTTACATTAAAATATGAATATGGCAGTTTGCTAACAACTCCTTGCGGATTATACAATTCATAGACATAATCGCAACCATAACCCACTACTTTATTCTTGCTTTTTATTTTCACTTCTTGCACTGAACAATTAAGTTCAAAAGTGGTTGCTCCATAGTTTTCAAATCCTAAAGGAGATGATGGAATAATTCGACAAATATGTATTAGTGGAGACTCATTCCTGCCGTATATTGAATCATTATCAACATCAGACCACCAATGTGCATCGTGATTATGAATATCCTCAAATCCACCCGAAGCATGACGGTATCTTGCATCATATACCATATTACCAAATTTGTCAACGATAAACGAATAAACCTGATCCCCTGAAGCGGAAAATGTTGAAACAGTAAGGTTGTTTGGGTCGGTTACATTTAATTTTTCGACTTCCTGATTGTAAACGTAATAAATGTTTCCAGCACTATCCTGCTGTATCATTGTGGGGTCAGTGACTGAGACGGGTAATTTACTTCCTTTAAACACTGCACCATCTGATTTCCTTACAAGATAGGTTCCATAGTTCAGAAAAGTAACTGTGAGATAATTATCTGACAAATTACATATACCTGTTGGGGCAAAATCACTTGTTACGGTATCGCCATTTTGATCAATACAGGGTACTTCCACAACATATCCATCAGCAGTAACCTTAAACAATACATTGCAAGAATCATCGTTCACTCCTTTGCCTTTTTTCTTACCACTTGAATTCACAATAAGTAAACTTTTTGCATTCATAATATTCAGAAATTTCAATACCTTGGTGTTGTTATTGTTATTATTGTTATTGTTGTTATTATTGTTATTGTTCTGATTATTATTGTCTTTCTTGCAACTGTTTGCAAGCATTAATAGAGTACTAATTATAATTATTGGATAAATCCAAAGTCTGGTTTTCTTTTTCATGGTTCTCCAATTAAAGGTTAATTTACCATTTATTTATTGTCTGTTTTGATTTTCTTTTCTTCAATGCATGTTAAACAGAAAAATTCTTCCATGTTTTCCTAGGAAGAATTTTTCCGTGATTTTTAGCTCTCTACGTATCTTTGTAAGTTATTGTAGAACAATTTTCTTAACATCAATTGTATTAAGAAGTGGGTCTAAGATGTAAACAAAATAAGTGCCTATGCCAGTCCACGTTGATAGATTTATATTGAACAATTGTTGGTTGATTGATGACTGAAATACAGTTTGCCCTAAAGCATTATTAATTTTCAAAGTATAGCCACTCATTGAACTGTAGTTGCCGGTGTTGATAGTAATATAGGTATTGGCAGGATTAGGATAAATCTTAATAGTGTTAACATTGTTTGGCGGACTGATTCCCGTTAATACAGCATTGATTACTAATGTATCGGTAACACTGATGTAATGGTAAACTGTGTCATAGCTTGTGCATAGTACACCGGTTGTATCATATACGATGGTTGCTACAACAGATGAATTGCTGCAAGAATTGTTGTCGGTATAACTGTATGAAATGTGATGAGTGCCCAAACCTGCAACAGCAGGATGAAAAGTGTTTGCTGTAACTCCAGTACCTGTAAAGGTGCCTCCGCTTGGATTGCCTGTAAGTGCCAAAGGTGTTGAGTTGTATTCAATAAAAGCCGGAATGCTGTTAATAGATACTGTCGGCAATGGATTAACTGTTACTGTTAACTGATTTGATGCTACCCCACCACTGCATGAATTGCTGCCATTCACCGATATTTGTGCCGGACCTGAAAATGCAGGGTTCCATGTTACTGTTCCTGTTACACCTGTGCCACTGATTGTACCTGCAGTTGGCGGAGCAATACTCCAATGGTATGCTGTTGCAGCGCTTGCGCCTGCGGTTGTGTAAGTGGTATTGGGGCTGCCCTGACATAATGTTGTCGTACCACTTGGTGTTGCAGCGGTGCCGGTGTGAGCGATCACGGTAATAATTACTGAAGCCGTAACTGCACAACTATTGCCATCGGTAACAGTTACTGTATATGTAGTTGTTGAAGCAGGTGTTGCTATTGGATTTGCAATGATTGAAGAACTAAGGCTTGTTGAATTGCTCCATGCATAAGTTAGCGTGCCTGTTCCACCCGATGCAGTTGGCGAGCCTCCAATTGAAGTATTGCCTCCAAAACAAATGGTATCATTTACTCCTGCATTAGCAATTATTGCAGCAGGCTGCGAAATGGTTACGGTTGTACTTGCTGTAGCGCTCGATCCATCAGTAACCGTGACTGTATATGTGGTTGCCGAAAGTCCCGTTGCAGTTTGCGTGGTTTGCCCATTCGACCAAAGATAGGTGCATGTGGGTACATATCCTGCAGGGTTGGCTGTTGCAGTTGCATTATTTCCTCCATGACAGGCAAGGTCAGTATGTGAAGCAGTAACGCTTACATGATGGTATTCATAAGCTCCCATATCAATATTTCCTCCAAAAACACGTGCTGCACCTGCTAAATCAGTAGCTGGATAAGTAAAGGGATATGAACCAATAGGGTCACCAGTATTTATGCAAGTAGAAGCTGCCTGCAAAGTCCAGTTATACACACCATAATAGTTTGTTGAATCAGTTCCTGTGGAAGGAGCCACAAATAAAGGATTCGCATTGATGTTATTATTGTAGATGCCTGTGTAAAAATTTCCATTTGGATTAATTGATACTTGCCCTCCCTGCACATCGCAATTATAAATATTAGGATCGCTTGGCTCATCGTATAAAAGCACTTGTGAACCAAGTGTAGTAGCCGAATCTCCCCAGAAAATACAATTAAAAAAAGTTGGGTTGCAATTATTAAAACAATACACAGCGCCACCATTAATTGCTTTGTTGTTTGCAAAAGTAACATTGGTAATAGAAGGAGCATTGCCACCATTATATCCATCCAGATAAATGCCACCGCCCAAACCAGTACCTGTAATGGCTGAGTTATTGGTGAAGATATTGTTATCAATAGTGCTAATTTGACCGTATGGGCTGCACCCGATACCTCCACCATTGCGAGCTCGGTTACCTGAAATAACATTATGAGAAATGGAAGCATTTGTACATGTAAAAAGGGAGATACCTCCGCCATCTGTATTTGTATAGTTGTTTGAAATTATATTATTTGAAATTGTGATTGAGCCTCCGGTGCATACTATTCCACCGCCTCCATCACTATCATACATGGTAGCGTTATTTTTAGAAATTGTATTATTTGAAATAGTGACAGTGCCACTGCTACAATTAATTCCACCACCTCCTCCTCCGGCTGCATATCCATTATTGATAGAATTGTTAGAAATAGTATTGTAAGTGAATTGTGCATTCATAACATTTACACAATAAATACCACCGCCAACTGTAGCAGAATTATAAACAATAGTATTATGCGAAATCACAGCATTTGTATCATTTTCCAAATAAATAGCACCTCCACCATAATACCAATTACCTATACTGGTGTTATTAGATAAAAGGTTGTATGTAATTATGGGACTGCAGGCGCTGCAATAAATTGCTCCGCCATCAGCGCCATCATTGCTAGTACCGCCCGATGCAGTACAATTTTCTATGGTGCAATGAGAGATAATGGCTTTATTCCATTTGTAAAAATAAAATGCACCTCCATTGTCGTAAGGAGAAGCATTGTCCTTACCGTATTGTATATTACAATAAATAAATTTGGAAGTGTCGTTGCTTGAAGCAAGTGTGTTAAAACGAATTCCTCCAAAGCCATTCGTAACATCAGAAGCAGTAATATAGATGTTTTGAGAGGCAGTTCCTACTGCTAACACTTGTCCACTTACAATCATTTTTAATTTCAGAGATGTTTGGAAGACAACACTTACTCCGGGATCAATTATAAGTGTTGAACCGCTGGGGATATTAATGCTTCCCATAATATTGTAAGGAGACCCTCCTGTTGTCCAATGACCGCTTACTGTTCCTCCGGGTACTGATGTTTGGGCTGAGGAATTTAACGACCCAAATCCAATGGCAAAAATTGCAATACTTGTTGCAAAAAGTAAATTTTTAATTTTCATTTTTGGTTCTCCTTTATTTAATTAAACAATTGTTATTTTTCTCTACTCTTTAATAGCTTTTAGTCCTACCCCGTTTTTTTATCCGTTGCCCTGAATCCTATACATGCGGAAGGTCTATGGGGTTAATAGGTTACTGTACTCCACTTTTATGTTTTATTACTTAAAAAAAAACTACCACAGCAGGGTCGTTGTGAAACAGTCAAATAGTCTTTTAATCCTTTAAACAGCGTACAGAATAACCATTAACCTTGTCGTAGTCGCCTCTATATATATTGATGGCATTATAGTTCATTGTCCGGGCCCAGGCGCCACTTGCTGTACTTCTCTCTGATGAACTCCAATAGTCGCCGTCGGTTCCGATGCCAACGAATGCACCTTTGTAATTACGATAACCGCCCCCAAGGGCTGAAAAACCGCTGCTATTGCTTGTTCCGTAATTACTTGTCCAGTTTGTAGTTGATTTTAACTTAGCTCCGGCAACCATTTCACCACCTAAATAAGTTGTTAATGTTGTCCATTCGGCATCGGTGGGCAAATGCCAACCTGATGGGCAGACTGTTTTTGCAGTTGCCCAGTTATATAGATACCCATAAGTTGAAACATATTTTATTGAGTCGTTATATGCCCAACATCCACTGCTTGCTTTGTAAGCAAGGTTTTCGGCCATCCAGGTTTGGGTGCCGATAGTTACCGTTTTGTAAACTTTCCAGTCTCGTGAATCAGTTAATGTTCCTGTCACCTGGGCAAATGAATTCATTGCAATAATTGTAATTGCAATTGTCGTCAATAAAAATTTGTTTTTCATTTTCATTTTTGGTTCTCCTTTATTTTAGTTAATCAATTAATATTTTTCTCTACTCTTTTCAACCCGTAGGAATTTTTCCAACGGGTTTAAGGCTTTTCAGTCTTCTCCTTTTTTATATTTATTGCCTATCTCCTTTAATCAAGTTCGTTTTTTTATTATAAGCATTTTAAAATTCCGCATCAAAAATTCAGGAATGATATTCAGTTTTTTCCTGCAACGTAGTTGCAAAATCTTTGTAATAAACGGTTGCAGGAGGAAGCAAAAACAGCGTAGCTGTGACATCTTTCATCTTTTAATCTCTTTCTGGTTTTTATATCGCAGCTACGCTGCTTCATTGCCCTTTTTACTTCTGATTACAAAGATATTGCTCCTACAGAGCATTTTCCATCTTCGCCTCTCAACATTTCAAAGTTTCTAAAAATTCTCACGGTAAAGATCTTCTTTGTTACCGTGTAAATCTATAAGAACTCTTCAACTTGGCCGAAGGAGATAGGCAGTTTATATTTTATTAAAAACATGCACCTTACTTACAAAAAATATTCACTAACAACGATGTCTGTTTTAGGAACAACCATTACTAAGTTAGTAACAAGCATGCCTAAGTTAGTAACAACCATGCCTAAGTTAGTAATAACCATGCCTAAGTTAGTAACAAGCATGCCTAAGTTAGGAACAACCATGCCTATGTTAGGAACAACCATGCCTAAGTTAGGAACAACCATGCCTAAGTTAGGAACAACCGTGCCTAAGTTAGGAACAAGCATGCCTAAGTTAGGAACAAGCATGCCTAAGTTAGGCACAACCATTACTATCACAGTCATGCTTGTGCATGGTAAAATCATCATAAGGAATAGTATAGTCCATTTATTAACTATACTATTCCTTACTCTTTTAAAGAACTTTATGCTTTTCTAGGTTACAGTGAAATATATCCATTCACCAAAATTATAATTGGATTGGCCACCTGCAACAAAAATACGTTTGTGAGCTTTTGTGATAGCCGAAGGTGTGGCCTTTGCTTCAACCTGTGTGTTTTGAGTTCCGCTATTGGACTTGCGGCTAATCGGAAGAAAACTTGCTTCATGAATGCCATATATACCTGGACGCAAAAAGGTAATTACAATATCAACTTCGTTGCTAAAAAGCATTTCCTGGCACTGCTCAGGTGGAATTCCTTTAGCACTGGTGGACCCAAACTGACGAACATATCCGGCGCCAACTGCTACTGCTTTTGTTGTTATTTCCACTTCTCCCGATCCAATAACCTTTGCTTTAAAGGTGTTTTCAACAGGGCTTTTCGCACTTTTGAGTTTGTAATTGGCATTTTTTACAAGGTCAATTGCAACACCCACATTACCTCCTGCATCCCTGGCTGCTTTGCGCACAATTCCCTGCATAACGCCTGCATTATCACCCTGAGCATCAATTATCACATCAATTGCAGTTTGCTCATCCTGACTGGTAGCAGTAGGTGGGTGTGCCTTGAATTTTGTGTGAACAACTTCAAGAGCGTGACCATACCCGTGCATTGTGGCATCATCAGTTGTGAGACCGGCGAATAGTGTGCTACTCGACAAATTTTGCCCCAGGGCGGCATCAAGAGCTTCCTGGTACGTTGCATTGCGCGAAAGTTTTTTAACTACGACTTCTGTGACTTTTTTTGGATCTGACATAATTTTTAAAATTTAAGATTAATAATATAGTAAAATAATAAAACAAAAAATTCCAAGAAAATATAAGACAGTAATAGAATTCGCGTAAACCCGGTACGGATTTTTTTAGGTGTTGATAAGCGTTTATAATAGCAATCGAAATTCGTCGTTCCGGAATCTAAATGTGATCTTAAAAAGGTAGTATATGGAATGAAAAATTGCATATAGTTCTTCGCTTAAAAATTGACAGTGCTAAATTGAGTAAAAATTAAATGCAAAATGCATTTTATTGGAATTATTTTGAAATACTTTATAAATAGTTCGTAATCGTTTAAGACACAGTAGATAAAAATCTCAATTATTTGTCGAAATATTTATAAAAACACTAAAGTTTCTTAACAAAATCAATAAGAACGCTGCTTTCAAGGTGGTTGTTATTCGTTAACTTCAATGTTCATGCGGCATTCAGCATTATATTTTCAATAAAATAAGTTTGAGTTTCGACGTAAGATTAAATATGTTCTACTTCGCTGGAAATTTTTGAAATTATTGGATGATGTGAAAAATGATTGAAAATTTAAAAAGGGAACACTGATTTTTTAAGATGATTATGATAAGGACTGATTTTAAAAAATCTTAACTGATCATAATAAATCAGTGTTATCAGTGTTCTATTAATAATCAATTGTCATCGGTCAACAGTCAATGGATAGCGGAACATTGAACCTTGAACTTTCACCCCGTGGGATATCTTCATCCAACGGGGTAAACATTGAACTAGTTCAAAAAATGTAAAATGTAAAACAGAGAAATGTAAAATGTAAAAGTCTGCGGAATCCTGAACCTTTTAAAAATCCCTATTCATCAGGTTATCTGAGTATTTTTTCAGGATGGTTTTTCTTTCTTTATCAATAGAAAGTGCGTCGAAATAAAACTGGGCGCTGAGGTAATACTCATTGATGAGCTCGATGGCTGCTTCTTTTACTTTTAAGCGGTTGTAGATTTCAGTAACAGCGCCAACTTTTTCGTTTCGGTCAACATCCGTTATTGCGAAATATTTTTTCAGTGCAGACAGGTCCTCCCCTTTTGCTTCCTGCAGGGCTTTGATGTAGAGAAAGGTCTTTTTATTCGTCATGATGTCGCCGCCAATCTGTTTGCCGAAAGTAACTTCGTTGCCATAGACATCGAGGAGGTCGTCCTTCAACTGGAAAGCAAGGCCCACACATTCGCCGAATTTATAAATGTTGTCAACATCCTCCGCCGAAGCATTGGCAACCACAGCGCCGGTTTTGAGACTTGCAGCAATGAGCACACCGGTTTTGAGCCTTATCATTTCAATGTATTCGGGCACCGTGACATTGTCAATGGTTTCGTAATTCATGTCGTACTGTTGCCCTTCGCAGACTTCGATGGCGGCCTTGGTGAAGATAGAAAGCACATTATGAAGAACCTTGCTCTCGGATTTTGCAAGATGCCAGTATGCAATGGCAAACATGGTGTCGCCGGATAAGATAGCAACATTGGTGTTCCATTTCTTAAAAACTGTAGGTTTTCCGCGCCTTATGGACGCATTGTCCATGATGTCGTCGTGAAGCAAAGTGAAATTGTGAAAAATTTCGATGGCCACAGCAGGATTGATAGCCGTTTGCACATTGCCACCAAACATTTCGCAGGCCATAAGAACCATAACCGGTCGTATCCTTTTGCCGCCAAGATTCAGCGTGTAGGTAATAGGTTGATATAATTCCACAGGATTGTTATCAAGTTCCACCACAGTCAAGGCAGATTTAACAATATCATGTAGTTGTTCAGAAGTTAGCATTCTTGATGGTTTTTTCAGGATCAGGGTTTCACAAACCTCCTTGGATCTTGGATTTTGGATCTTGGATCTTGGAATTTTGAATTTGGAACTTTAAATTACCTGATGATGAATTCTGGGTTTTCTAAGATTTTTTCAATACCATCTTCGAGGCTTACAGGCTCACGTTCCAACAGCGCCATCATTTTAGTGACATCAGGAAATCTTCGCAGCATATCGCCTTCTTCCAACGCAGGCACAAAAACAATGTTTGATTTTGATTTGGTCAATTTGATGACTTTTTTTGCGAGCTTTACGACAGTGATCTCTTTGGAACCTCCAATGTTTACAACATCATTAATGTACTGATCGGTATAGAATGCCTTTAAACAAGCGTCCACATTATCGTCAATAAAACAGAAGGTGCGGGTCTGCATTCCATCGCCATAAATGGTGATATCCTGGTTTCGCATAGCCAGCAAAATAAAGCGCGACATTACAAAGTCCACGCTTTGCTTGGGTCCGTAAGTATTGAAAAATCGAAAAATTGTGTAATCAAGGTCAAACTCTTTTTTGTAAGATTTGAGGAATGCCTCTCCTGCATTTTTCACAACAGCGTATGGTATCCGTGAATTTAAAGGAGTGGTTTGCTCGTTTTGGGGTAACTCAGTAGGCTCACCGTAAACTTCGGATGATGATGAGAAGAAAACCCTTTTTACACCAGAGTTTTTCGAAAGGTTGAGAACATTTTCAATTCCTTTAAGATCGTGCAACACTTTTACCGGATTGTTCTGCGTCCGCTGAACACCCACCATGGCCGCATAGTGAAAAACATAATCGAAAGGAAACGATGTCATCACTTCTGAAATATCGTTAAGATAATTCACATCGCATTTGATGAACCTCAACCTTTCGGAACGGGCTATTGGCAATTTGCGGACATCGCCCGAAATAAGATTATCAACAATAACAATAAAATTGTCCGGATTCTGCAATAGTTTTTCCGCCAGGGCACTTCCAATAAATCCTGCTCCGCCGGTAATTAGAATTTTAGTCATTTTAAAATTTATTTATCGTTTTAACGAATAATTCATCGTCAGGTTACCTTAATAAAGGTTTATTTTAATTTACTTTTTAAAAGAAAACGATCTTCAGGTGTTACAGCAAGCTCATGAGATAGTCGCCATAGCCACTTTTCAGAAGAGGTTTTGCAACTTCAACAAGCTGCTCTTTTGAAATAAATCCCATGCGAAAAGCCACTTCTTCAATGCAACCGATCTTGAGTCCCTGACGTTCTTCAATAACCTGGACGAATTGTGAGGCCTGCAAAAGCGAATTAAAAGTACCGGTGTCGAGCCATGCTGTTCCGCGGTTAAGGATACCGACTTTCAGCTTTCCTTTTTCAAGATAATACCTGTTTACATCAGTAATTTCATATTCACCACGAGCACTCATCTTAATATTTTTGGCAACTTCCACAACAGAATTATCATAAAAATATAAGCCGGGAACCGCGAAATTAGACTTTGGATTGACAGGCTTTTCTTCAATGGAAATAGCTTTGCAATTTTCATCAAATTCAACGACACCGTAACGCTGCGGATCGGAAACATGGTAAGCAAAAACGACTCCTCCTTCAGGATCGTTGTTGGCGCGAACAAGCTCCTGCAACCCGCTTCCGTAAAAAATATTATCACCGAGTATCAATGCTGCTTTTTCTTTTCCGATAAAATCCTCTCCCAGCACGAATGCCTGTGCCAGTCCATTAGGCACAATTTGTTCTTTATAGCTGAATGAGCAACCAAACTGTTTGCCGCTGCCAAGAAGCTTTTCAAAGTGTGGGAGATCATGAGGTGTTGAGATTATCAGGATCTCATTGATCCCTGCCATCATCAAAACTGACAGAGGATAATAGATCATTGGCTTGTCATAGATAGGCATCAATTGCTTGCTAACTGCAATGGTCAATGGATGCAAACGTGTGCCTGAACCGCCTGCCAGAATAATTCCTTTCATGATTTTATTTTAATTAAGTTTAACTTTTGTAATAATTCCAAGACTCAAGTTCAAAATTCCAAATTCCAAGTTAATGGAGCGAAATTTATCAGGTTAAAATTATTGGGTTATGATCATAACTCAATCTCACTTTCGTCACTTGTATCTTCGGGTTCTTCATCATAAATTTCTATTATCGGCTTTTTAAATGAACGCGTGGTAATGATCTTATCAAGCGTAAGAACAAGTGATGGAAGAACAATAATGTTGAAAAACAAAGCAAGGAATAAAGTGACTGAAATAAGCATTCCCAAAGCCTGTGTACCACCAAAACCTGAAACTATAAAGATGCCGAAACCGAGCACCAGCACGATAGATGTATAGATCATACTAATCCCTGTTTCATTAAGAGCATTCGTAACCGATAGCTTAATATCGCCTGATGAAGTTTTCAACTCATGCCGGTATTTGGACAGGAACAGTATGGCATTATCAATTGAGATACCAAGAGCAACACTGAATACGATAAGTGTTGAAGGCTTTACCGGAATGCCGCTGTAGCCCATGATGGCAGCAGTTATCATCAATGGAATAAGGTTGCAGATCATCGCTATTATCACCATACGATAAGAAGTAAAAACAACAGCAACGATGATTGAGATCAGTAAAATTCCAAACAATACGCTTTCCAAAAGGTTGTTGATCAAAAAGTCGGTTCCTTTTGTATAAACCACGCTGTTTCCTGTAACTGTTACATCGAACTTTTTCGGGTCAAAAATTGAATCAATTTTGGGTTGCAATTTAGCCTCGATCTGGTTCATTTCTTTTGTTCCGACATCTGTCATTTGCACACTGATGCGTGTGTAGCGCTTGGTGCTGTCAACAAAAGAATGGAGGAGATTGTTTTTCCCGTTGACTTTTGAAGGCACATACGAAAGCACAAAATCCTTTTCATTATTATCAGGCAAATGATAAAATGAAGAGTCACCATTGTAAAAAGCCTGAGTACCGAATTTCACAAATTCAGCTAAAGAAAGCGGACGTGAAAACTGAGGGAAACTATCGAGCACTTTCTGCAATTTTTCAATTTTATTGATCGTGCTTAATCGCATCACACCATTCTTCTTTTTAGTATCAATGGAAATCTCAAATGGCATCACACCATGAAAATTCTTTTCGAAAAATTTCAGGTCTTTATAAATCGGATCAGAAGTGCGAATATCATCCACAACTTTTCCGGATGTCTTCATTCTGCTTATGCCATAAATGCAGCCTATAACAAATACTCCGGTAATAATGTAAATGAGTTTCCTTTTTGTAAAAACCAAAGTCTTGACTTTTTCAATTAGATAATTCACATTTTTATTTTCCAGATGCTGGACATGCTTGGTTTTTGGTGGCGCCCAAAAACTAAAAATAATAGGGATAAGCGTTATTGACATCATATACTCCACCATGACATTGATGGAAGCAACAATGCCGAATTCTTTGAGCATTGCATTGGAGGTAAAAATAAATGTTGCAAAACCTGTAGCTGTTGTGAGGTTGGTAACCAATGTTGCAAACCCAATTCTTTTTACAACACGGGACAATGCCTTGATTTTATTGCCGTGTAATCTGTATTCCCAATGATATTTATTAATAAGATAAATGCAATTCTCAATCGCAATGATGACAAGTAATGATGGTATGACACCTGATAGAATAGTGATCTTATATCCGAATAGAGAGATGGTACCAAGTGTCCAGATGATGCTTATTGCAACCAAAATCATTGAAGAAAACACAACTTTTGTTGACTTGAAGAAAAGCACCATGATCAATGCTGCTATGATCAGGGATAAAATTATGAAAAGGAAAAGTTCGGATTTTATCTTTTTTGTTGTCAGTGTGCGGATGTATGGCAAACCGGAATAATGAATTTCTGTGCCGGTTTTCTCATGATATTTATCAATTGTTGACTTGATGTCCATGATAAGCCCTTCCCTGCTCTTGTCGTTGATCTTATTTTTATCAACTGTCAATGCGATCAGGTAAGTGCTTTCAGCCTTATTATAAAGCAACCCCTGGTAAAAAGGAAGAGAAAAAATATGCGCTTTAATGCTATCAACTTCCTGTTGTGAAGTAGGCCGGTGAGGGACTAACTTTTTAAATGCAAATTTTTTCAGGCTGTCATTTTTGACAATATTTACAGCCCTGGTTATAGATACGACTTCTTCAATTCCGTCTTTTTTCCTGATATTCTCACACAGATCATAAAGTGCGTTGAACTGTGAAAGTTCAAAAATCTTATCATTCTTCACAGCTACGGCCACCACGTTTCCGTCTTCGCCAAACCTGCTTTTAAAAATATCGTATTTGATCAATGCTGAATCAGATGAAGAAAGCATTCTTGGCAGTTCATAAGACAACTGCACAGTTAATGCCTCATAAGCCATAAAACCCGTAAGAATCGTAACGCCAATAATAATACCTAATCTATTTCTAAGTATAAGCCTTACCAGCAAAGTCCACATGTTGTACTAATTAATTATTAATAAAAATCGCATCAAACGAAAAATTTCAGACGTTTTTTTGGGGTTGCAAAATTAAGTTATTCATTTGTAATAGAAAAATGTTTCCGCTTGTTTTTTAAGCAATTGATTTTGGTGGTAATAATTATACTCATAATCATTGAAAATACAGGGAAATATAGCAAGAATCTCGTTGTAGTATTGAATTCTTTAATTACTTTTTCAGATCATTTTAAAAACAAAAAAGCCCCGGTTCAGGGAGCTTTCTATAATTGGAGATTATTTTTATTGAAAAAGAGTGTTATTTATACTTGTCCAGGCAATTTTATTATTGCCAATTCCAATTTTTGTGCTATCGTGAATTTCACTATTTGGTTTGACTGTATTATAATGACTTTCCACAAGCTGATACAATAACGAATCACTATCCATAGCATTGATTGTATATCTGTAGCAATTCAGCACTACGTTGTCATTGTTTAATACAGTATAAAATACCTTTACTTTCTTATAGACTACATACTGATTTGCCAAAACAAACGTATCCTGTTTAATGCTGTCAACCCTGATTTTAGCATTATAATTGGAATCGAGTTTTTCTTTTGAACAACTGGAAACCGAAACAATAGTTATTACTAAAACCAGAAACAGTAAATATTTCTTCATAATTTTCAGGTTATTATTAAAATCGAAATACAAAATTAAGAATATTCCAATACACCTTTATTAAATGGTGGAAATTTATACGTAACTTTTACTTTAAAGTTCCTCCTGGTTTCAAATAAAAATAAACACATTTCATATCATCTTGGTTGGATCAACCCATAAAGTAAATTGCTCATCGGTGACAAGATTTAATTCAATTGCAGCCTGTCGGAGAGTAAGATTTTCCTTATGTGCTTTCTTTGCTATCCTTGCTGCATTTTCGTAACCTATATAAGTGTTGAGAGCAGTGACCAGCATGAGGGAGTTTTCAAGATTATTCTTAATTGCCGTGGTATTTGCATTGATACCTTTCACACAATTTTCGTTAAACGATCTGCATGCATCACCAATTAATTTTGCTGCCATTAGCAGATTGAAAATAATTACAGGTTTGAAAACATTTAACTCAAAATGTCCATTCATTCCGCCAATGTTTATTGCAGCATCGTTGCCGATCACCTGGGCGCAAACCATGGTCATAGCTTCACATTGAGTTGGATTTACCTTACCTGGCATGATAGAAGAACCCGGTTCATTTTCGGGTAAGGAAAGTTCGCCAATTCCACAACGTGGCCCTGAAGCAAGCAAACGTATGTCGTTTGCAATTTTCATCAGACTAACAGCAACAGTCTTTAGCGCACCTGAAGTTTCAACCATTGCATCATGGGCAGCAAGAGATTCAAATTTATTCGGTGCAGTCATAAAAGGATATCCGGTGATCTCAGAAATTTTCTTTGCAACTAACTCGGAATATCCTTTTGGTGTATTGATTCCCGTGCCCACAGCAGTTCCACCCAATGCCAGTTCAGAGAGGTGACCGAAAGTATTTTGAATAGCTCTCATTCCATGATCAAGCATTGACACATAGCCTGAAAATTCCTGGCCTAATGTTAAAGGGGTGGCATCCATCAAATGTGTACGACCAATTTTAACTATGTCCTTAAATCCTTCTGCTTTATTTTCGAGGGTTTCGCGAAGTTCTTTAATTCCAAGAATAGTATTACCGGCAATCATTTTATAAGCTGCAATGCTCATGGCAGTAGGGAATGTATCATTAGATGACTGTGATTTGTTCACATCATCATTTGGATGAATGAAAGTTTTTCCTCCACCAAGCTCTCCGCCTCTCAGTACCTCGGCTCTGTTAGCAATCACTTCATTCACGTTCATGTTGGTTTGTGTCCCTGAACCAGTTTGCCAGACAACGAGTGGAAACTGATCATCAAGTTTGCCATCCATTATTTCATCACAAACCTTCACTATCAAATCGCATTTCTCTTTTGTAAGAACACCGAGTTCATGGTTAGTGATTGCAGCAGCTCTTTTCAAAACAGCAAACGCCCAGATTATCTCAACAGGCATTGGCTGACCACCAATTTTAAAGTTGTCCTTGGACCGTTGTGTTTGTGCACCCCAGTATTTTTCTGCGGGAACCTCAACGGGTCCCATGGTGTCTTGCTCAATTCGTGTTTTCATTTCTTAAAAATTCAAGCCTCAAATTCCAGGGAATTTACCTATTGATGATGTTGCCTGGAATTTGAGGTGTAGTCCTTATTTATTATACTCATCAAAAAAATCATTTCCTTTATCATCAGTGATAATAAAGGCAGGCATATTCTCTACCCGAATTTTTCTAATAGCTTCCATACCCAGATCTTCGAAAGCCACTATCTCAACTGATTTTATATTTTCTGCTGCAAGTAAAGCTGCCGGTCCACCAATTGATCCCAGATAAAATCCTCCATATTTCTTGCAAGCATCAATAACTGCACGGGTGCGATTTCCTTTTGCAACCATTATCAGGGATCCACCCAGGCTTTGAAACAGATCCACGTATGCGTCCATTCTTCCAGCAGTTGTCGGGCCGAAACTACCGGATGGCATTCCTTGCGGTGTTTTTGCAGGTCCTGCATAATATATCTGATGATTTTTAAAATACTCCGGCATTGGTTTTCCTTCATCAATCAAAGCTTTGATCTGTGCATGGGCAATATCCCTTGCTACGATAAGTGTACCTGTAAGGCTCAATCTGGTTTTGACTGGATATTTGGTTAATTCAGCGAGCACCTCTTTTATTGGCCTGTCCAGATTGATTTCAATCGCTTTTTCAAGCTGAGGAGCTTTCGATGGCATGAAACGTGCCGGATTTTTTTCAAGTTGTTCAAGGAAAATTCCTTCTTCAGTGATATGTGCCTTAATATTTCTATCAGCACTGCAGCTTACGCCCATTCCAACCGGACAAGAAGCTGCATGACGGGGAAGTCTGATAACCCTAACATCATGGACAAAATATTTACCTCCAAATTGCGCTCCTACACCATACTCCTGGCATATCTTTTCAATTTTCTTTTCCCATTCAATATCCCTGAATGCACGCCCACTTGCGTTCCCCGTTGTCGGGAGATGATCAAGATAACCGGCAGAAGCCTCTTTAACAGTCTTAAGTGTGGCCTCAGCCGAAGTACCACCAATAACAAGTGCAAGATGGTAAGGTGGGCAGGCTGATGTACCAAGATCTATTATCTTATCCCTCACAAACTTTGTCAATGATGCTTCATTTAACAAGGATTTTGTTTGCTGATAAAGAAATGTTTTATTAGCAGAACCGCCACCCTTGGTGATAAAAAGAAAATCATAAGAGTTTCCTTCAGTAGAATAAATGTCAATTTGAGCAGGAAGATTTGTACCACTGTTTTTCTCATCAAACATGCTGAATGGCACTACCTGTGAATACCTCAGGTTTTTTTCATTGTAAGTGGTGTATATACCTTTTGAGAGAAATTCGGCATCATTAGCTCCGGTCCACACTTGTTCACCTTTTTTGCCAATCACTATTGCAGTTCCTGTGTCCTGACACCAGGGAAGTTTCCCTTCTGCTGAAATGACCGTGTTCCTTAGCATTTCATGTGCTACAAATTTATCGTTATCCGAAGCTTCGGGATCACTGAGTATCCCGGCACACTTTTCAAGGTGTGATGCACGAAGAAAAAAAGACAGATCAAAAACCGCTTCTTTTGCCAGTAGTTCCAAACCCTTGGGATCAACTTTCAGGATCTTTCTCCCTCCGGCATCAATAACCTGTACATAATCTTTTGTCAGCAGTCTGTAAGTTGTTGAGTCTTTTTCAAGCTGAAAAGATTTCTCAAAAATAAAATTTGTCATGTTGTTTGTTATTTAAGGATAAAAAATTAGTGACATTTAAAAATTACTTCTATAGCAATCCAAAGATGAAGGAACAAAAGACAGGGAAACAACCCTATTCCATGATCGTTTGTTCAAATAAAATTTGCAATTCCAATGTGCAAGCATAGAGATCTATTTCAAATTTATGAAGTTCTCGAAAAATTTTTCCGCAGGTCTGCAAATAACCGCTTTATTATCTTTTATTACGATTGGCCTTTCAATAAGTATAGGGTTATCATGAAGAATTAGTAACCATTCATCATCATTAAAATTCCTGCCAATAAAATTTTGTTTGAATAACATTTCACTTTCCCTGATGATTTGTTGAGGCTTCAAATTTAATTTTATTAGTAGATTTATAATTTCCCTTACTGTTGGTGGTATTTTCAGATATTCTATAATACTAACCTCAACACCTGACTTCAACAGATATCCCAGCACTTGACGGCTAACTTTGCATCGCGGATTATGATAAATCTGATACATGGCTCTTCATGATAATTGATTGGCGAATATACGTCATTTGCAAATCCCTAAATAAAAAAAATAAAAAAAATTATTAACAAAAATCTGATTGGGCTTCAAATTGGAAATCATTTGAAATCATAATCTGAATGTAATTGAATCTTTGTGAAAAAATCCGATAATTTTTGGTTTACAATTTATAATTCTCTAATCTTAAATGATGTTAAAAAACCTATGAACAAAGCATGTTTTACTTAGCATAACTTTACTTTTGTACTCTTATATTTTGATCAACTATGAAAAAAAGAAGCAGATACTTTTGGGCGTTTTTCATTCTATGGAGCCTAATCAATTTGTCACTTCTGGTAATGGCAGTTTATGATGTTTTCGGTCCTTTCAACAAAACAACAGTAGAGTTTTGGCCATTTACAGTAGGCAGTTTACGCTATTATGATTTTCTTGAGTTACTGATATACCTGGGCATTCCATTGATTATTTTCTACCTTACAAAATTTGTTCAAACACATTATCCCTCATTTCAGAATAAGACAGAAAAAAAGTCAAAGTGCAAATAGAATAATTTTGAAACTTTGGATAGAAAGAGATAACTACTTTCTCCCAAACTCCATCAAATAAGCCTTTATAAAATTATCCAGATCACCATCCATCACTGCCTGCACATTTGATGTTTCTTCCCCTGTACGTAGGTCCTTAACCATTTTATATGGATGCATCACATAGCTGCGTATCTGTGACCCCCATTCAATTTTCTTTTTATTTCCTTCAATTTCTGCAAGAGTTTCTCTCTTTTTACGCAATTCAATTTCGTATAATTGCGATTTAAGCATTTGCAATGCTTTCTCTCTATTCTGTTGCTGTGAGCGCGTCACCTGGCACTCAATGATAATATTTGTAGGAG
>Ga0073936_10001635_pt1 | contig 34263 bp, 30 predicted proteins | sample AliMusrvi5mmetaG_FD_87041 | JGI IMG/M metagenome (GOLD analysis project Ga0073936, IMG submission 87041) | Freshwater lake bacterial and archeal communities from Alinen Mustajarvi, Finland, to study Microbial Dark Matter (Phase II) - Alinen... | ecosystem: Environmental > Aquatic > Freshwater >...
CAACAAGATGGAAACCATCAGCCGCCAAGCCTTCGGATTCCGTAACTTCGAGAATTACAGACTACGAGTCAAGGTGCTGTGTGCTTAACTAAAAGGAAATTCGGGAAGGGGTCCCCCGGAATTGGCGTAGAGCCCAGTCGAGGGCTGTGGTGAGAAAATTTGCCGACTGTCACCAAACTCGCACTACAGCCCGGTCAACTTCGGTGAAATCAAATGAAGAGCAGTGAGAGTGCCGATCCTGCGATCCGTGTGGCTGGCAACGGATTTTCTTTGATTTGTCAGACTTACAAGACCTTGAATTTACTGGCGGAGAGGCAGGGATTCGAACCCTGGGTAGAGCTTATAGCCCTACGACGGTTTAGCAAACCGCTGCTTTAGACCACTCAGCCACCTCTCCGCAAGGCAGTATCGGTCTCGCCTCAGAATACCATATGGATTTCCCCGTCAGTATCCGGGTCCGCCGGTCGGGCAGCGGGAATCGCAATCCGGCTTTTGGAAGTGCCTGCGACCGCCTTTGTCGTCCGGCGGCGGGCGCGTTGCGGGGACTCGATCCATAATGGAGGTTCAGGATTTGTCATGCCTTTTTCCTCCATTGAAGCCGCGCTCGAAGACTTCCGCCGGGGCCGGATGCTGGTGGTCGTCGATGACGAAGATCGCGAGAATGAAGGCGACCTCACCGTTGCGGCCGAGTTCATCACGCCTGAAATCATCAATTTTATGGCCGTGAAAGGGCGCGGCCTGATCTGCCTGGCGCTGGCTCCCGAAATCTGCGACCGCCTCCAGTTGCCGCTAATGACGCGCCACAACACTTCGCAATTCGGGACTGCCTTCACCGAAGCGGTCGATGCGGCCGAGGGCGTCACCACCGGGATCTCCACGGCCGACCGGGCCAGGACCGTGCAAGTGGCCATCGATCCGAAATCGCGCCCATCCGATCTCGCGCGTCCCGGGCATATGTTCCCCATCCGCGCCCGGCGCGGCGGCGTGCTGGTGCGTACCGGTCAGACCGAGGCGGCCGTCGATCTGGCCCGTCTCACCGGCCTGCAACCCGGCGGCGTGATCTGCGAAGTGATGAACGAGGATGGCACCATGGCGCGGGTGCCCCAACTGCAGGTCTTCTGCGCCCAGCACGACATTAAGATGATCTCGGTAGCGGACCTGATCCGCTACCGTATGAAGCACGAGCGGATCGTCCAGCGCCACGCCGAAGGCATCCTGCAGACGGACCTGGGCGAGTTCAGGACTTACGCCTATCGCAGTTCCATCGATCCGGAGATGCATCTGGCAGTGGTCTTCGGCAAGCCCGAGGAGCGGGATGTGGCTTTGGTGCGGATGCACGCCCGCTGCACCTTCGGCGACGTGTTCGGTTCCACCGAGTGCGACTGCCGGCAGGTCGTGCGGGCCTCGCTGGAGAGGATCGCGGCAGAGGGCGCCGGAGTGCTGGTGTACCTGCACCAGACCGACGCCGGAACCACCCAGACCGAGGTCGAGCCGGGCAGCGCGCTGGCCCACCTGGTGACGCACAACCGCCAGCACATGCACTACGCCTCCCCGGCGGGCCAGAAACTGCTGCAGCACGAGACCGGGATCGGCGCCCAGATCCTGTCGGACCTTGGGTTGACCCGCATCCACCTGCTCACCAACCATCCGCGCAAAGTGGTAGGGCTGGAAGGCTTCGGGATCGAGATCGCGGGGCAATCTCCTGTCGGTTAGGCGTCCCTTCGCCGGAAGCCCTAAGCCATTGAGAAGCAGGCGACGGCCGCCGCCTTCATTTGACCCTAGTCTTGTGTTCCACTTCAGCGCACGGGGCTGGCACTCTTCCGGGTCTGCGCATGATTTTCCACGCTGCGCGGTGAATCGTTCGCCACAGAGAAGCCTGGAGGGTCGGCCGGTTAGTACAGGCGCTTCCAGATCTCGTCCGCCTGGCGGATCGCCGTGGCCACATCCGCTTCGAAAAGGCTGAGCGCGTCGCGGCTGGATACGAGATACAGCTTACCTTTGTGAATCAGCCAGGCCTGCGGATCGCTGGCCATGGTCTTGCCCTTGCTCAAAGCCCAGCTGCAGTGCCCGCCGTATTGCGGCAAGTAGGCGTCCGGGTTGGCGGCAAACTGATCGCGGTGCTGCGTCGAAACAAACCTGTACTCGGCGCCCTCGCGCTTTAGCGTAAATAGCGGGCTGCCGAGCTCCGGTCGCTTCGCAGAGAAGTACGACACGACATCGTAGCCGCCCGCCGCTACGCCCGCTTCGTTCTTGCATACCTTGTCCCTAGGCGCGGGCTTATCTTCGGCACGGCCCGGAACGCCATCTGCCCAAAGCAGGACTGTAGCGAGCAACGCGATTTGAAAAATGTACGGTTTCTTGTCCATCTAACTCTCATTCGAACGGCGCCGCCGGCGGGTTACGTCGCCACGCTGGAAGTGCCCTCCACCTTAGTTTGCCCGGCGCACGACCACCAGACTCATGTCGTCGTGCTGCGGTGCGCCGGCCGCGAAGCCGTTGACAGCATCGACGATGCGGGCGCAGAGTGCCGCCGCACTTTCAGCGGCGTGCCCGGGCTCGCGCAGCACCGCTACCAGGCGATCCTCGGAGAACTGATCCTCCTCGCGGTCCATCGCTTCCGTAATACCGTCGGAGTACAGCACCAGGAGGTCGCCGGGCTCCAGAGTCAACGCCTCTACCCCCAGTCTAGGATCGAACGTGCCCCCCGGGGCCATACCGAAGGCCAACCCTGAGGGTTTCAAGAACGAAGTTTCTCCCCCGGCTCGCACCAGCAACGGCGGATTGTGCCCGGCGCGAACGAGTTCCAACTCTCCGGTTTCGGGCCGCAGGGCCGCCAGTGCCGCCGTAACGAAGACGCGCCGCTCGCGTTTCCGGTGTGCGCCCGCCGAGTAGACATGCCGGTTGGATAACGAGGCGATCGTCCGCAGGTCGCTCGTCTCCTCGCAAACCGCCGCCAGGATGCCCTTGCAAAGGGTCATGTAGAGCGCCGCGGGCATGCCTTTGCCGGAAACGTCGGCAATCGAGAAGAGCGTCCGCCCGTCGGGAAGAGGATGAAAGTCGTACAGGTCTCCGCTCACGTCGGTGGCCGGCACGCACAGCGCCGCGACGTCGTAGCCGGGCAAAGCAGGCGGAACAGCGGGTAATAGCCGCCTTTGGGCCTCGCTGGCATCGGTGAACTCAGCCTTCAACCGCTCTCTGCGCGTGGAGGGCAATTCCGACTCGTCAACCGGCAGCCAGACTTCGGAGACCGGTTCGGGTTCACGCCACCCCAGCAGCAGGGCGACGACGGCCACGCCCGCCAGCGATGCCATGGCAACCGGGTTCGCGCTGCCGGACGCCGCCAGCCAGAGTCTGGAGGCCGGCAGGGCGACCAGCACGGCCAGTGCGCCGGCTTGAGAGAAAGCGAGCACGGAAATCGCGCCGCCAGCCAACCCGGCCCAGGCCAGCAGCGACGGTGAAACCTCGGTGCGCGTCTGCCCCATGGCCATCAGCGCAGCGGGCGTCAGCAGCAGCAGCGCGCGGACCCAAGCCCGGCGGAAACGGAGCGCCCAGGTTAGCGCGAAGAGTGGAACGGCAAGTACCTCGGGGTCCGCAAACGAAGCGAATGCGTCGGCCATCGGGCTCGCGGACAAGCCCCCTAGTCCCAACGCACGCCAGAATGGCTCGGGGGTGCCGAGCCATTCGGGCGCTACACGGCAGACCGCCAACAGCGCGCCCGCTCCCAAGCCCGCCGCTAATCCACGCAGCACATTTCCATCCGCCAATCGACCGCTCAACGCCATCCGCAGTGGAGCCCAGGAGGCAGTCGCGAAGCGTTGTGCGCGGGCCTCGGCCGCAGTCAGCAGCAGCGCGCACCAGGCCAGCACGACGGCGGTCTGGAACACCGTACCCTCCAGGTCGCCGGTGGCTTGGGAGACGGCCACGTCATCGTTGAATTGCCCCCACGCCCAGGAGCCCGTCGAGGCCAGAATCAGCAGGCCCAGTGTGACGGCGGCGAGACGCCGGTCCAGGCTGCCCCGACGCCAGGCGAGCAAGCCCGAAAGCGTGGCGCCGATAGCGATGAGCACGAAGACCGCATAGCTGACGAAGCGCAGATCCGTGGTCGTAAAGCGCCAACTGAAGGTACTGAAGAACGACCCATCCATGACGTCCGGGTCAAGCTCCGCCTTGACCAGCAGTCCGTGCTTCAGGCCGATGTGGATGCGCCAGTTCAAGGCGCCGTTGGCTGGGTCGCGAGCCTCAAACTCATAGTTGCCGTCCGCTTTGATGGGATCCGCGTTCATGCGGTGGAACAAGGGCCTGGCGCCGCCGGCGAGCTTGTCTTCGGCTTTCAAGAGCAGTTCGGCCGGGTCGGCCGGGCGGGACGGGGCAGGGAGGCCGGCGGCACGGTGGGCGGGAGAACCCGAGCCGGCGTCCGGGTCACCCTGCTCGCCTTCCACGTTCCAGTCCAGCAACCGCCCGTCCTGGGTGAAGTGCAGGTGTACCCTGGTGCGCTCATCCGGCCCGCTCGAAGGTGCGGTCAGGTAGACCTCGACAGCGACGGAGGGCCGGAGCAGGGGCGATCCCGCAGACTTGGAGTTAGCCTCCAACAACCGGGTTTCCGCGCGCTGGTCCCGCGTGAGCCGCACTTCGGCCCGCCAATTGTCCGCATTCAATCCGAAGTCGCGCGCGAGTGAGCGCGCATGCTCCGCCAGGGCCTGACGCGAGAATCCCCGGCCCTGGAGCGTGGCGTCGTGCAGAGCAACAGCCTGCCACAGCCACGCCGCTGTGCCGAGCCCGCCCAAGCCGAATAGGACGAGAGCCGCGCGGGATGGTTGAACGCGCACGGCCGTCATGCCACCGCCTCCACCGGTAACGATTCGAGCGCTGCCAGCCGCACTGCGACCAGGGTGAGATCGTCCGTCAAACGCCGGCGTGCGCGCCGCGACGCTTTACCCAGCACGGTCTCGACGATTGAGGCCGCGCTCAGCCGCGCCGATCCGTGTTCGAACCGGCTGCGGCGCATCATTCGTAGCATCGCGTTGCGACCGCCCACACCGTCGCTGTAGAGCAGGATGACGCTGCCTGGCTCCAGCGTGGCCGCGCCTTCCAAGATGCGCAGTCCTTGGACTTCGCGGGAGGCCTCGGCACAGGCCAGGGCCGGTGCGTCGGGAGTCCTGCGGAGCAGCAGCGCGGGCGACTCGCCGGTGCGGGCGTAACGCAGCGACAAGGCCCGCGGATCGACCACGGCGAGGCACAGACCACCGGTACTGCCTTCCACCAGGTGCCCAATGGCGCCGTGCAGAGCGGAAAGCGTATCGGCCGGCGACCTGCCGCAATCCACCTTCTGCATCAGGTAGCCTTTGACCAGTGCGATGGACAGGGCCCGCGCGAGCCGCTGGCCCCCGCCTTCGGCCAGCAAGACCGCTAGGCGTCCTCCAGAAAGCGGGAAGGCGTCATAGAAATCGCCGGCCACGTCATGCGCGGGCAGACAAGTGCCAGCAGCATCGAGGCCCGGAACGTGCGGAAACGCAGCCGGAAGCAAACAGCGTTGAGCGATGCGGGTCGCGTCAATTTCCCGCTCTAAGCGGAGGCGCTCCGCGAGGTTTGAGGCATACACCGGACGCACGTCCTGGTCCCGCAGGAGCGGGCCCCGCCGCGCGGCCAGCCACGACCCGGCGGCGACCACGACGCCGCAGCCGAGCAGGATAGCGACGTCGAGCGAGCCGGGCGAAGCGGCCATCAGGATTCCGGACGCGAGGCCAATCTGCAGGCTAGCGAGTGCCGCCAGGCCGGCAAGCAGGTCGGAGGCCAGGAAGAACGCTGCAAACAGGCCCGCGGCGCTGGCCAGGCCCCACAGGGTCCGGCCTGTGAACGCCAGAGTAGACGGGGCAACCAGGGCGAATCCACTCATCGCCGCCAGAAACACCAGCGCCAAGTGCACGCGCGGCGCCTGCCGGGGCCAGCGCCGGAACCAGCGCAGAACAGGGCGGTGGAACATCGCCAGCGGGACCAGGAATCCGAATACGCCGCTGAGGATTGCGCTGAAAGGCGCCTTCAACAACGCCGTCAACCAAGGCAGGCGCGCGAAAGCGAACTCCACTTCAGGCAGGTCCACCGGCCCGCGGTTGCGCAGCAGTGAGGCGGACTGGGTGCCGAGCAAAAGCCACCCCCCCAAGGCCATGCCCAGCAGCAGCGCCGAGCCCACATTCTGGGTGAAGAACCGACCGGTCAGCAGGGCGTCGAGCGAGGTCATGGTGCCCGGATGGAGCTCCCGCGCTTCGCCCTCGGCCGCGGCGTAAGCCATTCCAAACAATAGGGCAACCAAGCCTAATGCCAGCGAGCCGAATACGATCTGAAGAGGGATCGGCAATTGATCGCCTGCGATGCGGATGCCAGACGCCCGGTCATACAGACTCAGCACGACGAACACAGTGAAGACCGCACCGGCTACCAGAATGCGCCCCTGCGGCGCCTCGCGCTGCAGGGTGCGCTTGATATAGCGCACGGCAATCCAAGGAATCGCGATGAAGAAATAGAAGGCCGCCAGGGCGCGGTAAAAGCCAGAACCAGGCTCCTTAGTGATACGCACGCCCCGTTTGGGAGGGCCCTCACCCGGATCAGGAACCACCCGCTCGCCGGCAATGCGACCGCAAACCACGTCCGCCTCGAAGCGCAGCGGCAGTTCCGGCAGTTCCGGTATGTGCACGCGCCAGCTATAGTTGATCCGCGTGGCCTGTCCGGTGACATTGATCTCGCTGCGCGAGGGTTGCTCGCCGCGCAACTGCGGCCAGGCGGCAAAGCGCTTGAGAAACAACTCCCGGGCGAGGTGCTCTTCTCCCAGACCGGCGGACCGGCAGTCGCCGCCGGCGTGCACTTCCCGGTGAAAGCCAGTTACTTCACCGCGCATATTTAAGTCGTAGGTGATTTTCTCCCCGGTCCTGAGATTTGCGAATCCCGCGATCAGGGAGCGCGGGGGAGCGTTCTGGTACACCCAGCGCCGGAAAGCGGCGGGCTTGCCGTGCAGCGCTTCGTCCAGTGCCGGATTGGCGTGCAGTTCAATCGACTCCTGCCACCCCGTGACGTCCAGGCCTTGACGACGCGCCTCCAGTGAAGCCTTGTGCAACGCCCCGCTGCGGTCTAAAGCCGCTTCCGGCCACGTGTGGGTCGTGACCTGGTAGCGCAAGTACAGTCCTCCAGCCCAAGCCAGAGGGGCCAGCAGTAGCACCCAGGTCCAGATCTTCAAAGCACGCGGGGGCAAGCCCATTCGCCCCAAGACAACTTCAGCCCAAGCCATTGCACGCATGGTCGCACCGAGTGACCAGCATCTCAGATTGCGAGGCGATATAAAAGACTGGCCATGGAGGCGGATCATCAACGGCCCGGAGACGTCACCGGCTCACCGGAATCCGTCGCGGAGGCGTTCGAGTCTGGGTAAGGCTCGTCCGGACGCCGCGACGGAACGAGAGCCGAGGAGCGGAGCAGCTAGCAGCCACGCTGCGTGGCTACGAATCAGAAACGAGTGTTTTCCCTGGAGTCCAGGACGGCCGCGTGGCAACCGCAGTCAGTCTCGACAACAGGCGGGCTGATGCCAGTCGATCGCGTCTACCGCTTCCCGGCCGCACGGCGCTTTTGCTGCCACCGTTCAATCGCCGCATGGCCATACTCGACCCACTTTGTCGGAGCCGAGGCGATGAATGCGACGGCCAGCCCGGCCACGAACATCAGGATGAAGACGGGTGCCGGAACCGGCCCAAGGTAGTCTTGAATCAGCTTCCACATGCCTGGGTTGCCTGGGGGCTACTTTCCGGCCTGGAGAGTGATCGACGTCGCGTCTTTCAACTCTGGCCAGACTTTTTCATCGAATACGCCCGCGTGCCGCCAGCGGACCCTGCCTTCGCGGTCCAGCAATAGGAGATAAGCGAGGTCCGTGTCAGCTACCGCGAGCCGGTCTTTCCAGTCTGCAGAGCCGCCATATACAGTGATTACCTTGTCGTGGTCTTCCTTGGCCGTTCCGCGCCGCATGCCCGATTCGATGAACAACTTTGCGAGTCGCGCCATGCCGCTGATCATCGGCACTTCGAAGAAGGCAATGTCGGGATTCTGGCCGAAGTCGCCCCGGAACCGCTTGGTCCAGGCCTCGACGGAACGACGCGACTCGTAGCTGAAGCCCATCGCCACGAGGGTCACTTTGCCTTTGGCTACATCAGGCAGCACTGCCTTCTGACCGCTCAAGTTCTCGCCCTCGATCTTGGGCATGGGAGTTCCTACGGTCAGCGCCGCGGCGAACATAAGCATCATTCCAATCACATCTACTAGGATGCGCCAAAAAACCGACGTTACGCTGGAAACTGCGAGCCGGGACGAAATTCGCAGCATCTGTGGCGCACCGCGCGGGCTCGGAACGGCCTTCCAATCGTTCGTCCACTCAGCGCGAACAGGCCTACCCTATTTGGTGTAACTTATTAACCACTTTAATGCGCAAATCGGTCACCATAATCCCCCGCAACCGTATTGATTTGGCTCCATCTGGACGGAGGCCAAATCGACTGCGCCAAGGCGCACGCAAAACCATACCGCCTGAACACGCTGAAGCGCTTTGAAGAAACCCCGATCAAGGTGTTCGCTTTCATTCGTTTGCAGTGAGCGATGGGGGTGAATTGCGCCCAGTGCACGGCACCCAAGGTACGATTCGTATTACATTGAAGCGGCTTACGCGGACGGTTCTGTATGACATTTCCCAATCACGAACCCGCATCTAATCCAGAGTGCGGGGAGCGGGTGTTGCAATGGAACGGATCAAGAGAAGGCGGCATGCCGGGCCTATCCGCTGGAGCATGAGCGGCTTCCTGTATTCCAAATCTCGTGACATGGTTGGATTCCTTTGAAAGCGCACCGGCGCGTCCGGTAAACGAGCGCAAGCGCCCGCGTCGAAATTGCGCTTCACTCTAACTCCTTTTTACTCACATTCAGGCGATACGGCACCGAAGAGGAAAGCAGGGATCGGACATGGAGTCCCAACTTCCCCAAGAAACTCTGTTCGGAGGCCACATGAGGATCGCAGGACTACTCGTACTAGTTTTTGGAATTATGCTGCTGCCGGCAATCGGCCAGATTGTAGGGAGCGAACAGTCAATCGTGAGAGGGCCACCAATTCTATATACCGCCACACTAGTGTCGCCATTGGAATGGGGACTGCCTGCTCTGGAAGCTGACGGCGGGGGAGTCGCGGAACTGCCTTCTGCACTACCCTTGGCTCTAACCTATGTTTCTCCCGTTGTCCCTTCTCCAGTTTTGGCAGAACGGAATCTCGAGCCGCTGGAGTCGCGGAGAGTTCAGACGAGGAGCATGGAATGGAGAGTCTCCCTGCTGGCCCTGATCGCGGCACACTCCGCCGACGCAGCGACGAGTTGGAACAAACGGGAATTGAACCCTGTGCTCTCGCCTAGCAGCGGGGCATTCGGCCTGCAGACGCTGGCCATCAAGTGCGCAATTAGCATCGGGTCCATCGGCCTGCAATTCGTGCTACTGAAGCGAAGACCGGAGCTAGCGAAGTTGTTCGCCCGGATGAACTTCGTGGAATCGGGTGTGCTTGGCGCCACGGCCCTGCACAACAGTTTCGTGCCTTGCCGACAGAATTAGATTCCCAGGCGACCGGAAGCTTCCGTGGTGCGCTTTCACTCGCCCGGCAGAAACCACTGTCAGTGGCAGTTTGCGGACCGAACCATTTCTAGATTGACTAAGCGCGCAAATCAGAAATCACGCAGCCCCAGCAAGGTGATAGCCGGGAGCGACCAGACGCACGTTATAGCTTTCGATCTCCGTTGCGACCGAGCGTTGAAGCAGTGGTAAAGAGACAATCAGCCGGTCCTCGCTCTTGGTCCGGATGTAGGTACCTCTCAAGCCGGTCATCGGGCCCGCGACCACCTCTACTAGTTGACCGGCCTTACAATATGGCCAGGGCCCAACGCGTACGCCCCTCGCCACAAGCCGCCTGACCGCTGCAATTTCTGCTTCTTCAAGGGGTTCGGGAACGTTGCCTTGTCCGACGATGTGCATGAACCCTGGGACGGTGTGGAGCCGGTGAGCCTGCGCCCTGCAGAAATTCGCGAAAATATAACCTGGGAAAAGTGGGAGTGAAAGGGTTTTCACCCGATCTGACCACTGTGTTTTTTTCTCATAAAGAGGTAAGAAATTAGTAATGTCGCGTTGGTTTAAGCCGCTTGCTACTATGTTCTCGTATTTTGTGCGCACTTGCAGCGCATACCACAATGACCCCGCAGTATTTCTGTATTCCATATGAGAATGTTCCTCATTGAATTCACAGATTCATGCATCTCGCAAGACTAAGTACCACCCTCTCGCGAAGATGCCCCAAATAACTTGGTTGAATCCGGTCAGACCCCGCGATACCTCCGATTGCTCCGATTCACCGCCAACGTGTTCGCTTGCCGCGCGTGCACAACAAGGTTTCGAGGTGCCCGTGGATCCTCCGATCTGGCACCTCCGCGAGCATGCGCTCAGCGTGTTGCTTCTGATTAGCATTTATAACACACATTTTGAGTCAATGATTTGAATTTCAGACCTGATTGTCGTACATGGAGGATTTATAATACTCTCCCTGTGGAAGGGGCTCGAAGGTCGTGAAAGAATAGCGAAAAGAATGCCGGGAACCTCACCCAAATTGGGCGGATGCCGGGGTTCAAACTCCATGAGGTGAGCACCGTACGCATGCCCTCGAAACTAACGACGTCATGCTGCGGATATCAGCGGGAAATCTGACAGGAATGGGACACATTTCGCTCTATAATCAGAGGTACCCGACTGCGAATGCTCCGTTCCCCGCGCTCGCAACAACCTTATTTGCCTGCGTTTGGTTCCGCCGATTCCACTTCGATCCGGGGCTCCCTCTACGGACTTGCCGTCTGGTAGTAGAGTATGAATTGAGTTTGGTTGAGGTGTGCCTGCGCAGGTGATCGGACTATGCGGAGACTAGGGATGCCTGGACTCGATGTCGCAGCACGGCGGGCTGGCGCGAATTGATCAGGAAGGCTGGTGTAGCTGAAAAATGGTCTGTCCCAAGTGCCACCAGGATCGAGCCCACAGAGCACACAGGAAGGGTATCAAGGAGGGTCTCGCCGGGCTCTTCTCCAGGTTTCCTTACCGCTGCCACGAGTGCAGCCACCGTTTCCTGGTCTATCGCTATGCCCCGCCGGTCCAAACAGGACCGCTTACAGCCGCCGAACGCGACATCGTATCGACCCGGCTCAGCATGAAGCGGAAAAGAACGCGGCGCGTATTCTTGCTTTACTCTTCCGCCCTGCTCCTATTCCTGGTTTTTCTTTATTACATCACCAGGGAACGGACGCCTCAGTCCGACTAGCGCGCACGGCGCAGGCGGACCTGCCTCAGCACCATCCGTCCTTCAATCCGAGTTGTCCCCGGCGCGCGCCGGTAAGCCAGCATCAATCGCATCAAGTGACAACCGGCAGGCGTGCCGAAGCTGAACACGCGCGGATTGCCCATTTCGTTTGAGGGGATTGCCGCGAGCGTGGTTGGAGCCCCCTTCACATCCGCGTAATCAACGTTCCAGGTCAGACCGGCGCCGTTGGCAATCCCAGACGTGTTGTATCGGTACTCCAGTTCATAGTGCGTGTTCCCCTGGACCGCTATGAATTGGGACAGCGGCGAACAGGCTTCGGGCTGGCTACCGGTGAAAATCAAACGGATTCCGCCCGCGCTATCTTCTCTGACCACACTCACCCCGCCGACGTCAGGCGCATGCCAATCGAAGCCATGCGAAGTAAGCTCCGAAGCGAAGTCGCCATTGGTGATTGCGCCACCGTCAGCCAGGGAGAGCGGGCTGTACGAGATGAGCCTGGCTTTCGCCAAGCCATTCCATAACTGCAGGGCCTGGTCAACCATGGGCAGTTCCAAAAGGCGATCACAGGCCGCCAGGAGGGCCGGGACATCAGACTCCCGCCCGTCGGTCAGAATTCGATGGGCCACCGCAGGGATCAGTTCCGAGCGGTTCTTGGCCAACACGTAATTCAAGTAGCCGGTGCGCAAGTCCGGGTTCCGAAGCGCCAGTCGTTCAATCAGATTCTGATTTCCATCGACTTCGTCGCACAGTCGGAACAACGGTCTGGGATCGTCGTACACCATTGTGGCGGCTCTTTGAGCCCACGGCCAGAAACGTGCGTTGTCGCTATGGCGGAAGTAGTAATTTGCCAGACTCCAGCGCGGGAGATATTGGCGATCGACCTCGGCGGCGCGCAGCAGGTCGCGCTCGGCTGAGAGCAGGTTGCCGCTTAGCTCACGCCGAAGCGCCAAGTCAATCCATGACCGCGAATCCAAGTAGTTTAAGACCACAGCGCTCTGAAGCAGCTCCGCCGCACGTTTGGGATCAGCATCGGAGAGAAGTGCGGACAGGCGGACGTAGTTGAGAGACTGCCGGGGGCTCCACGCGATGGCCTGTTCGAGTCCCTGAACTGTTACGAGACGAGCCTTCTGATCAGCGGCGGCAACCCGAAAAGACCAAGTGCCTGCGGCGGCTAGGCCGGCCAGGGCGGCGAGCCTAGCCAACGCAACGAAAGTTCGGCCAACCGGCTTCATGGTTTCCGCTGTCGCAACAGCTTGGCGGTACCGGAACTTAGACTCGACTGCCCGCTGGACTTCGTACGCCACCAATGGAAGTCCATTATGCCGGTCGCGCCCAAGGTCAACTCCGCTTCGCCTCGAGTTCCGTCCGCTGATGACCAACCCAGGTGAGCTTCTCTGACGGAACTAGCGCGACCTTCAAGGTGGAACGACACTTGCGGCGAGATCGCCTGGTCCGGAACAAGGTAGCGAGCACGATAACTACCGGACAACATCCCGTCTATCTCCGAGAGTAGTAGTTCGACGTATATCGCCTGGTAGCCATCACTCACTTTCCCTGAATCGAGCTCAGTATTGTACAACCAATTGCCGGCGAATGAATTGACTTGGGAAGGCGTTGTAGCCGGGCGTACCAGAGTAAGCCTTGGAGCCGCAGTTTCGCCCGCGTTCTTTAGCGGTTCGACATCATCCACCCGCGGCAGAATTCCCGGCGATGCAGTGATTGCCCCTCCGATCGGAGGTGAGATCTCGTCGGAATCTCGCTTGGGGTCGAGTGCGGCGAAACGTCCAGCGCCCTCAATCCGTACTGGCGCCGGTTGCTCCTGAGCCTTCTGTTCAAACTGCGGCCTTGACGACCGGCCGGGAACCACCAGTTTCGCCGGGGTCAACTTCGAATCCGGTCGCAGGGTTCCGGCCGAGTGCAACTCCGGAGTGGATTCGCTCGATCCACGCAACAGGGTCGAAAGGGCGGCGGCTCCGACGATCACCGCCGCGATTAGAATCATTGCCCAATACTTGATTGCAAAGTGTGTGATCAGTGAGGAATTCTGCACTGCGCCTGAGCGGTCTAGGTGCCGTCCCGTCTGATGTGCCGCGGGCCGGTGCGGGACCTCCGAGATCCGTGGGTTGCACTCGCGCTCCAAGCTCAAATCGTAGGCGCGGCGAGTGTCTGCATTCAGCAGGACGGTGAGCATCTGATTCAATCGGACCAACTGGCGCTCAGCAGCTAGTCGCAAATCGTCGCCGGTTTGCGTATCCGGATGCAGTAGCCGGACCAGAACCCTATACGCCTGACGGAGTTCCCGCTCCGAGGCGGTGCGGCTTACGCCAAGCTCATCATAGTAATTCACAACCAGGCCCAATAGTTGAACTTAGATGATAACTGTATACAACCGTGCTACAACAATGATAATAAAGAGCAAACGAACCCTTGCAACACACGCCGTGTCTGTTACACTATACACGAGAGTTACGCTCCCAAGGAGGATGAACGCAGTGCGGATTTTTTCGTACGCTTTGTTGGTTACCGGGTGCATTTTCTCGCTTTCCGCTGCATCTACTTCGATCGGCATCGTTCGTTCGTATGGCGAATTCAAAGTTGATGGAGCTGCGGTTCGCGGCAACAGCACGCTAATTGCATGTGACGTTGTGGAGTCGATGGTGATGAACACCACGATCAACCTCGGCGCAACGGAAGTGACAATGCTGCCCGAATCCCGAGCAGCCCTGTACAGCGATCACACGACGCTGCAGCGCGGAACTACGCTGCTGCGCGGCGCATCGACGCATGCCCTTGAAGCTGGCAACCTGCGAGTTGTTCCATCCTCGGCGCAATCGCTGGTTGAAGTCGGCTATAACGACCGCAAGCTTATTACGATCTCCACGCGTGTCGGCGCGGCAGACGTGTTCACCACATCGGGCGAGCTTCTGGCCAGCTTGAGCCCGGGGAGCGCGCTTGCTTTCGAGCCGAGTGCAGGAAAAGGTGCGGGAGCGCCCGGCTTTGGTTCAGGGCAGGCTAGCGGGAGCGCCGATATAACAATAAAGGGCGAGCTCACCAGCTCAAACGGAAAGTACTACGTGACCGTAGGTGGAAAAACCTATGAGATCACCAGCACCACGGTGAATCTAGCTCAGTACGTCGGCAAGATCATCAGCCTCACGGGTAGCGTCGCTGGCACTACTGTCACCGTCGCTTCTGTCACCGTTGCCGGGGTTGCCCTCAGCGCCGGTCTCATCACAGTCATAGCTGTTGGTGCGGCAACAGCCGGTACTCTCGGCGGACTCGCCGCAGCCGGTACCTTCTCGGGTCCGAGTGCTAGCACTAAGTAAACCGCGGTAGGCTGGTGGTTGGCAGCAGTTCCGCACCATGTCCATCATCCTCGCGGTTCTGCTTACTTTTGGAATCTGGACCCTTTGGGTTCCGGCGGTTTGGCCCGTCTCGATATTTGAAATTGGCGTGTTTGTTCTCGCAGGATGGGCGGTCTGCCATACCAAACGGCAGCCGCCCATTCTTGTCTATCCGCTCATTCCGCTCTCCTTCGGCGTTCTTATAGGCTCGTATCAGCTGGTCGCTCACCGCACGGTTTACTCCTTTGAAACCACCGAGTCCATTGTTCGCTGGGTGACCTTTTTATGTGTCTTCTTTGTCGCCACGATAGCTTTGCGCGAAGAGCATGACTTGCGCCGATTCCGTGACGCGATTCTCTGGTTTGGCGGAATCACCGCGCTCGTGGCAACGTTGCAGTCTTTCACCGGGGAGGGGAAGATCTTCTGGCTTTTCACAGTCGAGGACTGCGCGAGGGCGATGGGGCCGATCCTGTCCTACAATCACTACGCCGCGTTCATCGAGTTGGTTCTGCCGTTGGGCATTTATCAAGCCCTGCGAAGTAGCGAGCGACCGTACCTTTACGCCGGTCTGGCGGCCGTCCTGTATGCTTCGGTAATCGCATGCACTTCGCGAGCTGGCGCGATCCTCTCCACTGGGGAGATTCTGGTCGTTGTCGCGCTGGTCTGGCAGCGTGGCTTAGTGGCTGGGCGGCAGGCGGGCCTGGCGTTGGCGCGCATCGCTGTTGTTCTCGTTCTGTTCACGCTGATCGTGGGCTGGCAGGCAGTCTGGAACCGGCTGCTGCAACCCGATCCCATGGCTTTCCGCCGCGAGCTCGACATCGCCTCGTTGCACATGATCAAGGACAATCCGTGGACTGGCGTGGGTCTCGGCGCCTGGCCCACGGCTTACCCGAAGTACGCGATCGTCGATGCCGGTTTATATGCTAATCAGGCGCACTGCGATTGGCTGCAATGGACCTGCGAGGGCGGTATCCCCTTTGGCATCGCGATGGTCCTGTTGTTCGTCTGGTCGCTGCGGCTAGGGTACCGGACCATCTGGGGGCTCGGAAGTACTTCCGTATTCATCCACGCTTGTGTCGATTACCCGTTCTCCCGGCCCGCGTTAGGTTCCTTCTTCATAGTGATGCTGGCCATGCTTGCTGCCCATCAGGTCCAGGCGTCGAATTGCGGCGCACCCGTGGATCCAGAACGCCGATAATGGCTGCCACTGATTCGCCGGACCGAGTCAAAGCGCCACCATAGAAGCCGAGCGAGGATTCGGAATCCGCGCAGTGAGATGAACTTGAATCGTTTTATCCGTCCCCGGCAGCATTTGCTGCACGCGGTTGTTCTGGCCATTTCAACTGGACGATTCCCGAACTCGACCCGGCGGATCATATACGACGTCAAAACACCCGGTCTGCCTGGCCGCCCGTGGGATCCTTTGGACGGGTTTGCCGACAGGCCCCACACTCGCGTATCCTCGATGGCAACGCGCGAATTCGCCCCGCTAGTTGGATAGCAATGACGATTGCGATGGGATACGTGTGGAACTGCTTCTGGCTGATGGCGCCTGTTCTGCTGTTCAACGCGCTACTGAGGAACAGACTCCCAATGGCGTATCAGCCCGACGTATTTTGGAGTGACATTCCTGCATGGCTCAAGCAGAGCGAGAATGCCTTTCGAACGGCTGTCTTTGCGCTGCCAATGCTCATGCCGCTTCGAGTCGTCCATGCGAGTCAGACATTTGGACTTCAGCATTACGGCGTCGGCCTGCTTCTATATTTCTGCTCGTGGAGCATGCAGGTGTGGTTTCCGAAAACCCGGTGGAGTGTCAGTCGATGGGGGTTCATGGCACCGTCTTACACGCCGATGGTCTGGCTGTTGGGGATCGCGCTACTCGGAAACGCATTCTTCCCTCCCATTCCATATTCACCCTGGGTCTACATCGCTTTGTCGGGCGCATTTGTGACGTTCCACAATCTGCATGTTTGGATCGTGTATTCGCGCATTCGGGCATTGCGTAACTTCTCCAACCCGCTCGCGCGATAGTCGCGTGTAGCGTTTTGGAGGATGGCTACAAACAGACCAGATCGACCGTAAGAACTGCAGCCATTCGCTTGAAAACTCAAGGCCGGCCTTATCAGGCGACCCGGCCCTTTTCATGTTTACAGGTCACTGATTATCTGGAAACCAAGCGAAATCGATGCCCCTGGATTACTTTGAGGGTGCCCGCGCGGCCAGCCATGCCTCCAGGTCCTTGGGGGCGCTGTGCCACCGCGCGTTTGAAGCAAGATACGCCAGGTCGAAACGACCGCTCAGCCTCGTCAGCCACGCCACTCGAGCAGCCTGGTCCTCTTCGGGCTTGCTCAGTTGCATCATCGTTCTAGGTGGGGCGGCTTGCTTCTCGAAGGCGTTACCCGCGAAGAGCACGCGGTCGGCAACGCTGAGCAGACTCAGGTTGGTCACGCCGTCGGACTGGAACGAAGTGGCTTCCAGCGTGAGCGGTTGACCGGCTGCGTTGTTGCCGAGATCGATGGTTGACCCATCGTGAACCACGGTGGCCGGCACGCCGTTAAGGACGTTCGACGCCGCAACGTAGATGTTGCGGGGGCGGAGTTGCGCGAGTCCTCCGGTCTGGCGAGAGTCCCGATCGAGGATGGCCACATCGAGCGGCAGATCACCGATGAGGGTGCGGACAAACTCAGCTAGTCCCGTCCCGCCGCCCCCAGTCCCGATCAATAGCGCGGACTTCGAGCCGTGGAGTAAGAAGAGCGTCTCCCCGGCGCTATCCCGGATGAGGTAGAAATCCGACTGGATCTTGGAAACCGCGTCGATCCGGGCGTCGAAAGAGACCACGCCCGTTTCCCGCTTGAAATTGCCCGGGATTCGAACGGCGTGATAGGGCTCGCCGGCTTCACCCGCCCGGTAGAGCGTGGACAGTGAATAGACCATTTGCGCGGAGTCGTTCCTGGCCCAATACGCGTCCGGGCCGGCGAAGAACGGTTCTCCCGTGATCTTCCCGGCAAGCAGACCGTCGGCGAGCCCGGCCATATCCGTGATGTACTGACGGTCGGGCGGCCGGCCATTGAGCGGCGCACGGCCACGGGCCCAGGTCCCAGTCTGGTAGAAGTGGGCCGGCAGTACCGCAAGATCGGGATAGGGCCGCGTAACCTCCTCCACATGGCGAGCGCTTTGGGCAAAGCGCGTGAGCGGTCCCATTTGGATATACGGCCACGCCGAGCCAAGCGCATCGCCGCTGATGAACAGCCGGTTGCCCGCGTCAAGATAGGCGGTCGATCCAGACGAATGGGGCGGAATCGCGACCGCAATGATCAGCCGGTTTCCCAGGTCGATCTGACTCACGGCCATCCCATCGCCGTGGTTGGTCGGGCCGCCGCCTTCCCGAATGGGCACATAGTTCGCTGGGGCTTTAGCAGGCCAGTCCAGATCTGGGTAGTAGATCGTCCGGTCCGACATTCGCGCGTTTTCACCGATATGGTCCGGGTGGTTGTGGGTAATGGCCACCAAGAAATCCAGCGGGTGGGCGCGCGCCTGGCCGTCGTTCTCGTGGCTCAGCAAATAGCGCACCACGGTCTTCAGATCGTCCACGCCATCTGTGGCTTTGGCTGGGTTGGCCGTATCGATCAGCAGAGCGCGACTGGAGCCCTCAAGCAGGTACATGGTCGAACCTTGGGACGTGTCCGGATCGGGTATTGAAACGTAAGGCCCAGGGGCCCACGGGAGGTAGTGCTCGATGCGCCAGGTGCGTTGCCCCTCAGGGCTGGTCAACATCAGGAACGCAGTGTACTGCCCCCAAGGGTTCTCTCTCGCGAAGCCGGAGCCCTTAGCCCAGCCGTACGCGTTCTTGGCTTCCGGGACAAACCCCTTTGCTACCCGGTTGTATTCGAGACGTGATGGTTGGTCAGCCGCCAAAAGTGGCGAAAAACACAGTGCCACCACCCCGGCGAGTTGGCCCGCGAGTGGCAGACGCGTATGACGGAGGTATTGCATCAAACTCAAACTCCTCTAATCGACCGATCATCGGATGTTCCAACCAGGCACGGCTCCAGCCTGCGCCCTGATAGCAGTCGATGGCTGATCGCGTTCGCACCAGTTGCCCTTGTTCTCAGGGCAATACCTTAAAGACAGCTCAAACACCGGTTTTGTTACCAGTCGGTGTGAATGGCCCCGATGCGATGATGCGCTTCCCATAGTCGGGTGTCGCTGCCCGGGGATAACTGGCGGTCCATATCCCATGATTGGTTGCCTCAAGGCGAATGCGTTAACTCAACCGGACCGGCCGGCCGGTCTCACCCGCATTGAGACCGGGGTTGTTCCAAGAACGTGGCTGCCTTCGACGGAGAAGGCCCCGCAACCTCGCGGTTACGGGGCCTTCCGAGTTGGTTGATCGTCAGGCTAGAAAGCGAACCTGAGAGCAAGTTGGAGAGTGCGTGCATCGCGGAAGCTATTGGCTTGACCGAAATTGGCGGAACCGGTAGAGATCCCGCTGAGCGGGTTGTCTCCACTGAAACCGTTGTTGATACCCCAGACTTGGGTGTGGTTGAACAAGTTGAAGGCTTCTGCACGGAAGGTAACTTTCGTCCCCTCGGTGATGATGAAGTTCTTCATGATGCTGGCGTCAACATTCCAGAGGCCGGGCAGACGCAGTTCGTTGCGCGTCATCGTGCCGTATTGGCCATCTGCCGGGCGCTGGAAGGCGGCCTTGTTGAGCCACTGGGCGCCGCTCTGTCCGGCGTAAGGATCGCCGACCATATTCGGATACTGGCTGCCGGCGTTCACGCCCATCAAGTTGCCGTTCGACGTGATGTTGACCGGCATACCGGACTGGGCGCGGAACATGCCGCTCATTTCCCATCCGTTGAGGAGCGTCTTCGTGACGGCGTTTGCGTGCTTGAACGTCGGCAGCATATAGACGAAGTCAACCGTGGTGACTTGAGGCTGGTCGTAGCTTGCTGGCGCATAGTTCTGAGCGATGTTGAACGGGTTGTTGATCTGATCTCCATCGTTGTCCACAATGGACATGGTCTTGGAGTAGGTGTAGTTGAAGTTCACGGAGAAGCTGTCGGAGAAGCGGCGGCTCAACCGGAGCATCATGGCGTTGTAACGCGAGTAAGCGAGCGTCTCGACGGCGTTCAGGTTGCCCCAGCCGAGATACGGCATCAACGCGCTGTTGTAGTAGTTGACCGACTTCGACAGGTTCGGGTTCGTTATGAAAGTCCCTGCCGCCAATGAGTTGATCTGGCGCTGGTCCATCAGGTGTACGGAGTGGTTTCCGGAGTAGGAGAGGTCGAAGGTGAACTTGGCCGGCAACTGCTTCTGGACTCCCAGGTACCACGAGTAGATCGTGGGCATCTTGTTGTCTGATGGCCAAATGGTCTGGTTCGGGGGCTGAATTGCGGCATTCGCGCCCGTGACTACGCTGGGATCGATGGTGGCGACATTGCCGTTGACGACGGTGCCCGAGGAAAGGTTCGGCCACGCCGCGCCGGCGCCGAAGCTGAAGTGGTTCTGGGCGAGGCGTTCGTGGAACATACCGAATCCACCTCTGACGGCCGTCTTCCCGTCTCCGAATACGTCGTAGGCAACTCCCACGCGCGGCTCGAAGTAGGTCTTGGCATCGGAGAAGCCCTTGGGAGTCCCCGCGCAGGGATCGCAGACCAGGCCCAATGGGGACAGAACGGACAGGGGATTGCCAACCAGGAAACCGTTGGTCAGGTTGATCGTCGGCTTCGCGCTGACGGTGTACTGCTTGAGATCCACGCTGTACAGTCTCCACGCGCCTTCGTTGCCCGGCGTACCGTTGCGGTAAATGGTGTAAGTCGGGATCATGTGAGGCACGCGAATGCCCAGATCCACTGTCAGGCGCTTGCTGATCTTCCAGCTATCTTGCGCGTAAACGTCTGCTTCCCAAAAGCGGAAGTACGGGAAAACCGCGCCGCTCTGCTGAGAGTAGCTGTTGAAATTGCCCAACATCAGATTGGCTATTCCATTGCCGGTGTCGTTGGCCATCGAGGAACTGGAGCCAAAGTTGATGTTGCCTTCCATGCCCCAGTTGCCGGTCTGCGCCTTGTCGTCTTTATTGATGAATGCGCCGAACTTGAAGGAGTGAGCGCCCTTGATCCAAGTGAAGTTCTCGGTTGCGTTATAGTCTTTGCCCCAGTTGTGCCATCCTGGAGCACCCAGAGAGAAGTTCAATCCGGAGTTGGTGGTTACATCGGGAACCGAGTTCGTGATGTTCGTGCCAGGGTACAACTGTGTCCAAGCGGCGTTGAGGGCGGTGCGGCTGATCGGGTTGGTTCCAACCGTCGAGAGCGACTGAGACTGGTGGTTGTAAGACAGAATCGTCTCGGATGCCAGCGAAGGCGTGAACGTAGTGACGAGGTTCCATGACCAGGAACTGCCTGGCTTAGGACGCATTTGGGGCTGCATCGGGAACGGCTCGCCGGTCCAGATTCCGTTCTGCATCGTCTCCTTCTGGTAATCGTTCACCCAGCGGAAGTACGAATTCATTTTGTTATTGATGGCGTAATCGATGCGGAGCAGGTCCTGGTTCTTAACCAGGTTGTCCGGATTGTTGTAGAAATAGCGCACGTAGCCCGCATTTGCCGCTGGCATGCTTGCATATCCCGGGATGCCCGTGTAGATCTTCAGAATGTTGGCGCTCAGCGGCTGCCACTGTGATTGGGGCACGACGTTGCCTGCATAGGGTGTGCCATTGGTGATATTACCGGCGCCGTCGCGCACGATCGAACCGGGCTGGAACACGGTTCCGTTCTTGAACTGCGGGGCATACTGCATGTTTGTGGGCAGCTGCCATTCGCTGAAATCGCCGTTTAGAATCTTGGAGTCCGGGATATCGGAGTAGCCGCTGCCGGGTAGGTTGCGGCGCGTCATTTCACGGTTGTAGAAGAAGAACAGGCGCTTGTCTTTATTGGTGGAGAGCTTCGGCACTGGGATCCAGCCGCTGAGGTTACCCCCGAACTGGTTGTAACGCAGCTGCGGCTGCAACGAATTGCACAACACGCACTTCGCGTCGAACGCGTTGTTGCGGAGATACTCGTAGGCCGTCCCGTGGAACCTGGTGGAACCAGACTTAGTCTGCACCGCGATCACCATTCCGGAGTTGCGGCCGTACTCGGCGTTGAAGCCGCTCTGGAGTACACGGAACTCGGCAATCGAGTCGATACTGGCCTGGGTGTATTGCGATTGGTTGTCCCCGACGTCAACGTTAGGGGACCCATCCAGGTAGAAGTTGTTTTGAGATCCACGCCCGCCCAGGGAGTGGAACGACGACGTGTCGTTGAAGTTGACGTTGAAGTCGCTCTGGGCTGCGCTGCTCATGCCCGGGACCGTGTTCATCAACGACGTGAAGTTGCGGCCGTTCATGGGCAATTCCGACATCTGCGTCGCCTCTACCACGTAGGCTTTGTCCGCGCTGTTCGTCGTGACCGCAGGCGCTAGCTCGGCGGAAACGGTAACGGCGTCAGTCGTCGCGCCAACGGCGAGTTCGATCTGACCGATGTCCAGTTTCGCGTTGACATCTAGGGTGACCATACGCTCAGCCGTCTTAAAGCCCACCTTCTCGATGCTAATGGAGTACTTGCCGGGCTGAATGCCGATGGCCTGGAATCTGCCCAGGTTGTCGGTGGTGACTTGGTGGATGCTACCCTTGGCGACATCCACGATCTTGACGACGGCTCCCGGAACGGTACCGCCAGTCGCGTCCACGACGTATCCACCGATGTTCTGGGACTGGCCCATCAGGTTTTGGGTTAAAAGCATGAGCAGAAGGGATAACAAGATCCCAAACGCTGTTTTAGCGCCTCTGCTCCTTTGATTAATTTTCATGAATGAACCTCATTTTGAGCTGAAGCAACATGGCCGGGGTTGGTTTATAAGGCATTGACCCACCTTGGCTTTGCTCCCACTGACCGAACGGTAAGGCCCCCAAGTGGTAAAATTCAAGTGCAGGAACCTGGGCTTAACACTGTGGGATCACATGTGAGTAGCACGAAATCCACAGCCGCCCCGGGCGCTGATGACCCTTCCGATACAGAGCCGGACAAGGCCGTAGATGAGCGGACCGCCTTCGTTCTGCGAATCTGTTCCAGTTCGCAATTCCGCCGCGCACCAAAGCTTCGCGACTTCCTCACCTACGTAGTGGAGCAAACTGTACAGAATCAGGGCGACGCTCTAAACGAACAACAGATCGCGCGTGCGGTATTCGCGCGCGGCGCCGACTACAGCCCGAGCGAGGACAACGTAGTCCGAGCCCACGCCCGGCAGTTGCGGGTCAAATTGAGCGAGTACTCCTCGACTTCGGGCAAAGACGAGCCCCTGATTCTGGAGATCCCGAAGGGCAGTTATCTGCCGGTGTTCTCCGCCAGACCGGTCACTCCGGCGGACGCCGCCGCAGAGGCACCCACCCGCTGGCGGGCCTGGCTGTCGCCTCGAATTCTCAAATGGACCGCGCTCGGCGTGCTCCTTGCTTCGATCGGCATAAGTGTCTTGCTAGGGTTGCAGAACCAGGGACTCCGGCGACAGGTGGCTGCTTCCCTCGCTAGCGCGGGAGGCCCTCTGCCCGCGCCCCTCGCCTGGGTCCTCGAACCGGACCTGTCCGTATCGTTAGTGGTCGCCGATAGCGGCTATGGCCTGATGCAGGACTTGGCCGGGCGGCCCGCGTCGCTGGAGGAGTACCTGGACCCGGACTTCTGGCAGGTGACCCGGCCTTCCCCCCTTGCCTCCACAAAAGACGACCGGATGATGCACCGCATCCGTTCCCGCGAACTGACCAGCTACGCCGACGTCCTGCTAGCCGCGCGAATCCTGCGCCTCACGGGGCAGCGCGGAAAGGTGGCGATCCGCTTCGCCCGCGACATCCATCCGCGTGACTTGGACTCGGGGAACTACATCTTCCTGGGTAGTTCGTACGCCAACCCATGGGTGAGTTTGTATGACAAAAGGCGCAATTTCCGTATACAGCTCGACGCGGCTTCCAGGCAAAGTGTCAGCAACAAGACCCCCCGGCCTGGGGAGCGATCTTCCTATTACATGTTCGGGGAAGACGGGGTGCCCGGGGCTACTTACGGGATCGTTGCCTTCTGTCCGTCCGACGGCGTGACCGGGAATGTGCTGCTGATCGAAGGCACTAACATGGAGGGCACCGAGGCCGCGGGCAGCATGATTCTGGACCCGAAATCGGCTCACGATATCCTCTCGCAAGCGGGAATTCCAGAAGGTGGCCGCAATCATCCCTTCTTCGAAATCCTAATCGAAACGAAAGTGCTTGCCGGGGAGCCAAGCCAGACGCGCGTCATCGCATGGCGCAAGTGAGGCCGCTCACTCCGGCATCCTCCCCATGCTGACGCCGAAATTGCGCTAGCGCGCCAGTTCCTGGGCGCGGCGGAACGCACGGGCGGCTTCCGGTTTCTTTCCTTCGGCCTGGAATGCCCGTGCAAGCTCGTACTGGACGGTGGATTCATCCGGGTTCAATTCAGCAGCTCTCTGGAGCAACGGGATGGCTTCCGCCGCCTGAGCCAGTCGGAGTTTTGCTTTCCCCAGATGGAAGTAGGTCGCCCAGGCATCAGGCTTCATCTTCCTGGCCTGTTCGAGGTAGGCGATCGCCTCCGCGCAGCGACCCTGCTGCACGAGCAGGCTGCCCAGGAAGTAGTTCGCATCCTCGTTGCCGGCCTTCCCTTTCAACGCCAGTTGCAGCTCTAGGATCGCCTCGTCGTTTCGGTGTAGGCTGATGTACACCTTACCCAATTCGAGGCGCACGCCCGGATAGCCGGGATCGATCTGGATCACGCGCAGGAAGCTCGCTTCGGCCTGCGGGAACAGCGTGGCCTCGTAGTTGGCTTTGCCAACCAGGAATTCCGTCCGGGCCGGGCCGGCCGTTTCGAACATCGTCTCAAAAACCGCCTTCGCCCGGTCGGCTTCGTGGTCCTTCAGATAGGCGAATCCCAGCAGAAACACAATGTTCTCATCGTGCGGGGTGGCGGCTCGCAGCGTCTCCAACTCGCGAATAGCGGGTTTCAGTTGGCCCGCGTAGGCGCGGCACACCGCGAGCAACTGCCGGGCCTGCAAGTGCGCAGGATTCATCGCGACGACGCGCTCAAAGAGCGGAAGCGCTCGCCGGTGGTCCTCCAGGCGAAGGTAGACGAGGCCGAGATTCAGCAGCAGCGCAGCGTCGCTCGGGCTCAACTGCAGCGCCCGCCGATAGCAGGTGATCGCCTCACGCGCGCGGCTGGTGCGCGAGTAAATGACGCCTAGATTGCTGAGCGCCGCCACGTTGCGAGGTTCGGTCTGGAGCACGGATTGAAATCCGCGTTCCGCGCTCGGGTAGTCCGCAGCGGCGAGAGCGCGTGCAGCGCGGTCGAAGACTTCCTTGACCGGCTCTGCGGCGTAGAGAAACAAGCCGCATAGGCACAGGCAAGTAGCGCGCTTCATACCGTCATAATCGCACGCGACCTCAGGCGTCCAATCCGTGAGAGTGAGTGACGATCAAACAGACCAACTCGTGTTCCGCCTCATTCTGGTAGGAAGGCGATGCCTTTTCCGTGCCGCATATCGTCAAACCAGAAGCACTCTATGGAATTGGGTCCTATGCCGGGCTGCATTTGCTCGGCAAATGGGGATTCAACGATCGAGCCGCCGATGTTGACTTTAATCGCAGTTGCGCAGAACAGGCGAGTGCGATGCCGCGAGCAAAAGAGTGCGATCACAGACCGCGCGACTTGACTGATCTCAGCCGTTCGGGTGCTTGTTGCAGACTTCGCTTCGGAGGCAGCGCCCGAGGTTCTCTTCCGCGACCTCTGACCACTGGTGGTATTCTGCTTCATGGCTGGTCATCCATGCACTTCGAATGCGCTACTGCTGGGAACTTAACGCATCCCGCCTGGAATTAGCTTTCTCATTTCAGATGTGTGCTGAGTGTGGTCCATTACGAATCTATGACTAAAAAAGCGCTCCTTGAGATTGCCCACGAACACGGCACACCGGTCGTGGTGATCGATCACGACGTAATCCGCGCTAACTACGCCGGCTTTCGCAAGCATCTGCCCAAAGTTCAGGCTTACTACGCCGTGAAAGCCAATCCAGCGCCCGAGATCATTCGAACCCTGCACGAGGCCGGCGCGAGTTTCGATGTTGCTTCATTTCCCGAGTTTCTGCAGGTCTACGAGAACATCAAGCACGAGCCCGCCAAACTGCGGCAGGACTATGTCTGGGACAAGATCATCTACGCCAACCCGATCAAACCCCAGGAGACGCTCCTTGCGCTCGACAAGTACAAACCGCTGATCACCTACGACAACCCCGAGGAGTTGAAGAAGATCAAGCGCTACGCGCCGCATGCGGGGTTGGCTCTGAGGCTGCGGGTCCCCAACACGGGCTCCATGGTAGAACTGAGTTCGAAGTTCGGCTGCGAACCAGGTGAAGCATCGCACCTGATTCAAGAGGCTTTCCGGATGGGGCTAGTGGTGGAAGGGCTGAGTTTCCACGTCGGTAGCCAATGCATAAACGCCGACAATTACGTGCAGGCCCTAAATATCGCGGCGGCTGTGATGGATGAGGCGCGCGGGCACGGCCATGAGTTGAAGATCCTCGATATAGGGGGCGGCTTTCCCGTGCCCTACGAGACACAGGTGGACATCTTCCCGCAGCTCGCGAGCAAGATCAACGCCGAGATCGACCGGCATTTCGCACCAGACATAGAGATTTTGGCCGAGCCGGGACGTTTCCTGGTCGCGACAGCGGCGACGGTGGTCGCCCGCATCATCGGCAAAGCAGTACGGGACGGCAAGCGCTGCTATTACATCAACGACGGCGTATACCACACCTACTCGGGGATACTATTCGACCACTGCCAGTACAGCGTGAACGCGTTCAAGCGAGGAGGGACAGAGATCTGCACGGTCTTCGGACAGACTTGCGATGGGATGGACACTGTCACTCAATCCGCTGAACTGCCCAAACTCGAAATCGATGACTTGGTGTACACCGAGGACATCGGCGCGTACAGCAACGCATCTTCCACCTGGTTTAATGGATTTCCGCCGGCCAAAGTCGTGCACGTAAATCAGTAGCGCTGGGTTCCGCTTACCGAATCCGTGGTTCTCCGGGCACTCACAGCAGTAGCATTCGCCGGCACGCCGTTACTGCCGGCGCAAGGACACTTCGTGGACCTTGAAGCTACCCTCAATTCTGTTATCGATTCGGTCAGAGCGCTGCCGCTCCAGTCGCACTGCGACTGTGTTGACTCCTGGCGGAACAGTGAAGGCGGCAGCAATCGTGTGCCGAGGCGTCGTCCCGCAGACTTCGGGCGTTGCCGCGTCCACTCGACCGGCTGGCTCCTGCGCGTTGTAGATGTGGAATTTGGGGCATTGTTTCGTGGTGATACCATTGCTTTCGACCACGGCTGAGAATCGATACCTGCCAGGAGCCACAGGTGGGAACTGCGACAGGTGGGCAAAGCTGACGTTCTCAGTGCCGGAGAAGACGAACTCGATCCCATCGTTACGAGTGGCCTGAACACTCGGGACCTGCTCGAGTTTCCAATCGAACGGGCTATTTTGAAAGTCCTTTGCGAAATGGCGATTAGCGATTAACTCGGGGTTCAGGTAGTCGCCACGATCGGCGCCCATCCAATCGGCCCAGATCCCGGCAGCTTCGCGCGTGGAACCACGCATCCAAAGTTGCCAAGTCAATTTTCCCGCAAGATCATCATCGGCAAACTTATTCCTGGCCACCCAATTCCAGGAATCCAACAGTTCAGTTTCCGAACCGTGGTTGAGGAGCCACCTCATCCATGAGTTGGCAGCCCGACGTTCCGTGGGGATAGCCGTGCCAAGTAAGGCGGACACTTCCGGTCCCAGCGCGTCGTACAAACCAAATAGCACGCTGTCGAAATCCGGAGTAAGGCTCAGAATACGACTCCCGTTCCTGAACGCCTCTTCCATCTGGTTGACCACCAGATCATGGTTTACCGCATCCATCAAGACGGGGGTGACGTTGGGCCCCAGTTCAACGGCTTTGCGGAAATACGCATCGGCGCGGGTTTCGTCGCCGTGATTGTCTAGAATTTCCCCGCACTGCGCCCAGATGAGCGCATTGGCGGGATCCCGCTTCAGTGCCAGAGTCATTTCCCGAATGCTGGTCGTCTTTGGGTTGTATGACGCCTTGGTTGGCAGTTGGTCGCTACGGCAGAGGCCGAAATCACAGATCCGCGACTCCGGAGTCGGCTTGGCGAAGTCGAGAGTAATGGAAAAAGCTACTGTAATCAATAAAATACAGGTAGCAACGAGTTTCATACCCAATACCTCTCCTGGGGGCCTGCCACACGCTGCATAAAGCCGCGCCAAACCCGTTCCGATGTTTGACAGATGCCATGCGCGAGACGTAAATTAATCACTAGTGGCCCTGCTCTTTTGTATATCAGGAGCGGGGTCGAAATGCCCTAACCAAATAGAGAATAGTGCCAGCGCGATACTAGCCTGACCGTCCCGGACGTCGTTCATGGGCAGCGGAAATCAGGGAGTGGAAGAGGAATAGCCTTGACCGCGCGATGGTTCCAGACCACTTCAGTAATCGTGGTCATTTCTAAATGTGCCCAGCTCGTAAGAGGAGCGCCCTGTCTTGACAGCCCAGGTTCTGCCTACAGAGCACATGCGTGCATGGTATGCCCTTCAGACCAGGGCACGCCATGAGAAAGCTGTTTCCAACTACCTGCGGATCCAAGGCCAAGAGGAGTTTCTTCCGCTTTACAAATCACGGCGCAAATGGAGTGACCGCGTCACTGTGGTTGAGTTGCCACTTTTCGGCGGCTACGTCTTCTGTCGCCTTGCGCGAACTTCTTTGGCGTCGGCTTTGAGTACACCCGGCGTGCTCAAGGTGCTCAGTTATGGGTCGGAACCGATTCCTGTACCGGATTGCGAGATCGATGCTATCCGCAGAGCGACTTCCGGCGCCACGCCCGCTGTACCTTGCGCTTACCTCAAGGTGGGCGTACAGGTACGAATTCGAAGAGGCGCAATGCAGGGGTTGGAAGGGCGCTTGGAGCGCATAAAGAACAGTTTCCGCCTGGTCCTCTCGGTTCACTTGCTCCAGCGCAGCGTCTCGCTCGAGGTAGATCCGGAAACCGTGGAAGTGATTGGTTAGGCACTCCTGGCTGAGAGACGCGACCGAGTAGTTGATCGCTGATACGCAGTGAATAGCTCTGCAAAGTAGTCCAGCAATCTCCCCATTTGGCCATTAACAATAAACAGGGTGCAGGTTCGCATCAACCGATTGCAGACGGCGCGCTCGATTTTCGACTATGTTGGCAGAGTGCTTTGGATAACGCTGTTCCTCCTCACGGGTGCGCTTGGCGCCGGGTTGATCTTGAAGGGCGGCACTTTGCCGCACCAGTGGAATTGGTCGATTCTAGCGGTCGCCATAGCTGGGATTCTCTACTGGGCCAACACGCGTTCACGTGAACGCGCCCCCGTAGACCGTTGGACAACATGGCCGGCGACGGCGTTGCTTGCCTGGGTCGCTTTTCAGCTAGCGCCTCTCCCCGCAGGACTGGTCGCTCTGCTGAGTCCAATGCGTGCCGAGTTGTCACTGGCTGCGGGCGTAACTGGTTGGACCTCGCTCTCCATCGCTCCGGCAGAGACACTCAGCCGACTGCTGGAGTTGGGGGGGGCTGTCCTGACCTTCTTGCTGGCACGTGAGTTATGCTGGCGCTGGAAACGCAGGGCTTGGGCCGTGGTCGCTCCTCTGATCGTTTTTGGTGTGGCCGAAGCGTTCCTTGGCGTTGCCCAGACGTACCTGCTGAGCCCATTTGACGCTCCATTTGCGGCGAACGGCACTTATGTGAATAAGAACCACTACGCAGCGTTGCTCGAAATGGCCCTGCCTCTGGCACTCGCCGCTGGAGTCTCGATCTACCGCGCGGGATTCGTCCCGCATCGCCGGCCCGCTACTCCGGCCATCAAGGCTAGCGCTTTGCTGGGTTGCTGCGCTCTGATGCTGGCGGCCTTGTCGGCCTCCCAGTCGCGTATGGCATTCCTTGGAGCGCTGTGTTCGCTGGCCGCAATGGGAGTCATCTCGGTCACCGCGGTTGAGGCGCGCATGTACCGGCCTGCTCCCCTCGGTCGCCGACTTATTGCGGGAGTTGCGGTTTTCGCCGTTGTCGGCATGCTATTTGTCCTTGTGCCGCCGAAGGAACTGATTGAAAGATATGGTCTATTGGCTGGCAATGGAGCCGAGATCGGCGATGCCCGCCTGGGAATCTGGCGTGAATCGATCCCAATGATCAAAGCCTACCCGATTGTGGGATGCGGACTTGGAACGTTCGAGAGCGGTTTCATGCGGTTTAAGCGAGTCGCGCCGATGTTCAGAGTGGATTTTGCCCATAACGATTACCTTCAGATACTAATCGAGCTAGGCGCGATGGGACTTGTGATCGGATTGTCCTCGTCTGCAGAATCCTAGGGCGGGCACTCCGGGTCGCGCTTTTCCACAAGGAGCGAGGCGGATGGGAGCTTTCAGTCGGATTGACCGGGGCACTGGTGGCGTTGCTTATTCACAGCGGTGCGGATTTCAATTTGTACATTCCTGCGAACGCAATGGCGCTCGCCTGGATTTGCGGAGCGGCGGTCAGTCCGGGGCTGGACAGCGACTGAATAGGAGACTAGGAACCGGGAACCGCTGGCATGGATTGCGGGTAACAAGTCGGCCAGCCCTTTGGGGCATCAAGAACATCTCTAACCTGCATTAAAACTGCTTATTCTGAACAAGGAACCACAGATTAGCTCGACTGGATGTCACGCTAGGCCGCAGTGGCTGACCACAAAACAGGATTGTTTGCAATAGATTGCAAAGTATTCCAGGGGTAAGCAGCAGAAAAAGGCCCGGTTGCTCTTCTCGGCAATCCCCGTAAGTCATTCGTATGACTCAGATTTGGAGTGGTTTTGCGCTTGTATTAAGCGTGCGAATTCGGCTACAGTTTAAGTGTCTGGTTCTATCTTCGGAGGATGAACAAATTGAAACGAGCAATGATTCTGTTGGCACTCGTCGGACTGCTGGCATTGGGACTGGTGGCCGACGACAAGGTGTGGGCAGCCGTTAGCGGTCGCGAACTCATTTCAGGGGAACTTGTCAAGGGACCCGCTACTATTAAATTTCTCGATGGCACTACAGTAACACTTTCGAAGAACGCCGCTGTGAGCGTCACCAATGGATATCAGCCGACGATCCGCGTGAATATGGGCTCGGTAACCTGGGATCTGCACTCGAAGAAGTCCTTGAGCGTGCAGGTTGCTAAGACCCGCTATATTGCGACGGAGAAACACGGTTCAATCAGCGTGGGTCAATCGGGCGAGTACGCTTCGGACGCAAACTCCTTTGGCACTGGCACCACAGTGTTAATCGTCGTCGGCATCGTGGCTGCGGGAGTCGTCGGCGGCTTGGCTGCCGGCGGCGCGTTTGATCAGGGTTCTATCAGCCCCCACTAGGTGTTACGCGTGCGCTGAACTGAACAACTCAGGAATCTGGCGCACTCAGTCGTTGGCGATTCATTGAACTTGAAATCTCATGGATTAAGAGCGGCCCTTGGCGGAAGTCATGGGCCGCTTTTGTTGCAAGGACTGCCCCCAAAGGGAGTTCCTGGCCGAGTCGCTCTGTCGTGCCGCCCCTAGGATCGCGCGCCTGATTCCAGATTTAGGCCGGCCCCCCCCTAGAACTTCTCCGTGTGCTGTTCATGGCCGGAGACTTCCTTACGCCACAATTCGCGGATTCGATCGTACGTCTCCCGGAAACTCCGGCGCAACTCGCGCGGCGCAAGATAGGTCAGCGCGTGCGCAGCGTCGATAAGGTATGGGGCGACCTGGGAGCGAGCCACGGAATCCGGTACCGGCTTGATCGGGAATGCCGTGAGGATCAGAACCAATACGATTCCAACGACCACCGCCTTCAATGCGCCGAACGCAAACCCGAGCAGCCGGTCGAGCCAGCCCAAGCCAGTCCATTTGAACAGCCTTGCCAGCAAGAGCCCCGCAAGGCCGCCCAGAATCTGGATCAGGATGAAGATCAGCACGAACCCCAAGACGTTGGCGATGGACTTCGAGCTGACGTAGGGCAGGAGCAGGGAAGCCGGCAGGTCGTAGCACCACGACGCGATCACCAACCCGGCGATTGTAGCCACGAGCCCTACTGCAAGCCGGGAGAAGCCCTGAGCGAGGCCCTGGAAAGCGAAGACCGCCAGGAAGATGAGGAAGACGAAATCCAGCCAGTTCACAACGTCAGACTCCTGCCCGTGAGGCGCGTATAGGCATCAAGGTACTTCTGCTGAGTCTTACGCACAATCTCGTCAGGGAGTTCCGGAGCAGGCGGACGTTTGTCCCAGGTTAGAGTCTCGAGGTAGTCGCGGACGAACTGCTTGTCGAAGGACGGCTGGGTGCCGCCTGGCCGATATGAGTCAGCGGGCCAGAACCGGGATGAGTCAGGGGTTAGCACTTCGTCCCCGAGAATCAACTGCTCCCCAAGAAACCCGAACTCGAACTTCGTATCCGCGAGCAGAATCCCCCGGGTCAGCGCGTAAGCCGAAGCAGCGGAATAGATTGCCAGCGTCAGATCGCGCAGACGCTCAGCCAACTCGGCACCAATCAGTTCTGAAGTGCGCGCGAATGTGATGTTCTCGTCGTGGCCTGTTTGGGCCTTAAACGCCGGAGTGAAAACAGGTTCGGGGAGCCTGCTGCCGTCCATCAGCCCGCTGGGGAGGGGGATCCCGCAGACCGACTGATCCGACTTGTACTCCTTCCATCCCGAGCCGGCCAGGTAGCCGCGAGCGACGCACTCGATCTCGACCATCCTGGCGCGGTGGACCAGCATGGATCGGCCTTCGAGCTGGTCCCTATACTTCTGAAGCCCCGTCGGGAACTCGTCCACGTTAGCGGTAATGAGGTGATTGGGGGTCAGGTCGCGCAGAACATCGAACCAAAACAAGGAAATCTTCGTCAGGATTGCGCCCTTGCCAGGAATTGGTGAGCCCAGAACGCAATCGAACGCTGAGATGCGATCGGTGGCGATCATCAGCAGCTTGTCGTCACCGACGGCGTACACGTCGCGGACCTTGCCTCGAGCGACGAGCGGAAGGTCGGGGATAGAGGTTTGAAGAACGGTAAGCATGGGGAGTGAACTTAGAGGGATATCACGCGCCGACGAGGATGACAAGCTGCGGAGTTACCCGATAGGTGCACCCCAGTGCGATTGTGCAAAGATATCAGCAATGAAGAGATTTGGATCCGGTTTGGCGATTTTCGTCCTTTTCGCCTTTTCCGCTGGCGCAATCGACCCGTCCCCCCAGTTCAAGGTGGGAGGCGTGGTGCTCGCCTTGCCTGCTCCTCCGGGCGATATTTTGGAAGTCGGGGACAAGCCAAGAACCACTGTTTTCGAACTGCTCGCGCCGTCGGAGAATCGTCTTGTCAGCGCCTATGCCGCCCCTTCTGTGGTGACGAGACTGCTCGAAGGCAAAGCTGGCGGGAGTTTGGGGACGTACGGATTGGTCGAGGTTCTACGGCGCGCCGAATACGCCGACTGCAGTCCAGAGGCCTTTGAACAGGTGCGGAAAAGCGTTCAGCCTGAGTCCTCCAAGTTTGCCTCCGAAGGCCTTGGGGGCTTGCAGGAGGAAATGAACCTGCGGCTGAAGTCCCTCGATGTTGGGAAGATCGAAATTGGCCATCCTGAGATGCTTGGGCCGCTCTTTGAAAAGCCGGATGCATTGGGTCTTGGCATGCTGATAACCATGAAGCAGGCTGAACATGGCGTCACGATGGCAGGCGGATTCGGGCTAATTCGGGTGAAGCAGCGGCTATTGTTTGTTTATCTATACAAGGCTTACGAGGGACCCAACACAGTGTCCTGGATCGGCACGACGTTGGAAGGCTGGGCCGACGCGATTATGAGAGCCAACAGGTAGGTAGACTGCAATCGCCAGGAGCATAAAACAGAACTCTCCGTTTCCGTTTGCTGCGCGGCCATTCCCGCTGAGATATACTGTAATGGTTGCCGAACGGGCACTACGCGCTCGTATGGACAGGTGGCTGAGCGGTCAAAAGCAACGGGCTGTAAACCCGTCGGGCCTTGCGTCCTACCTAGGTTCAAATCCTAGCCTGTCCACCATTCCCCCGGTCCGGTTTCATCAGGCGAGGACAGGATCGAATTCCTCACTCGCCATGCGCTAGAGTAGTAAACGAAAGCCGACGTAGCTCAGCTGGTAGAGCGCGTCCTTGGTAAGGACGAGGTCACCGGTTCAATCCCGGTCGTCGGCTCCAGAAATTCCAACCGCTATAACCTGCAAGCGGCCCGATTGGGCTGATCCGGATGTGCGGACGAGCGTTAGCTGAATGCACGAGTCTGGATTCGGGTTGATACGGAGGCGAGGAGCGTTTCGATGGCGAAAGAGAAATTTGATCGCAGCAAACCGCACGTCAACATCGGCACGATCGGTCACATTGACCACGGCAAGACGACGCTGACGGCGGCGATCACGAAGGTACTGGCGAAGCACAATCC
>Ga0073936_10001639_pt1 | contig 34241 bp, 32 predicted proteins | sample AliMusrvi5mmetaG_FD_87041 | JGI IMG/M metagenome (GOLD analysis project Ga0073936, IMG submission 87041) | Freshwater lake bacterial and archeal communities from Alinen Mustajarvi, Finland, to study Microbial Dark Matter (Phase II) - Alinen... | ecosystem: Environmental > Aquatic > Freshwater >...
ACAGCAAATTGTATATGGCACGAGCGGTGTGGGGGCAGCCGCGAATATTTACACAAATAGAACTATAACGGCAATTAGTGGAGTAAACGGTACAACTTTGTGGTCACGGAACTTTGGGAGTGCTAATTATGGCTATATCTCAGCCAGTCTTTATATGGACATAAACAATGATGGATTGAATGATGTGCAGTATAGCTATGAGCCGACAGCGCCGACCACTAATTATTATAGTGGTGCGGATGGGACTACGGTTTTGTGGCAACTAACACCCACTAAGCCGGATAGCAGTTGGACTGTATCCAGTATTCAAAACCTCCATTATCCAGATTTTGTCCGAACTGTGTTGACAGATGTGGACGGGGATGGTGCTGCAGAAGCTGTGATTACCTTAAGTAGTGTTACAACGGTCGCTACTCCCTGGAGCCATTACGAAACCTCTTTCGTTATTCAGGTGTATAATGCTTCGACGAAAGCTTTGAAATGGCAGACCTCAATATTGAAGATGGATGGTTATACTAGCCCGATGGTATCTGTTGCCAAGATTACTTCAGGGACAGGACAGCAAATTGTATATGGCACGAGCGGTGTGGGGGCAACTGCGAATATTTATACTAACAGAACTATAACGGCAATCCAATCACCAGGCCCAGTTCCCAATCCTCCGACTGGTTTCACATGCCAGGCATTGTCAGCATATAGCATCAAATGGAACTGGAATAGTGCAATATATGCAACCGGATATAGAGTATTTAGTTCCGGAAATTCAAATCTTTCAGGCGACTTAACATCAAGCACTTTGTCATGGACTGAACCAGGCTTATCACCTAATACAAATTATACGCGCTATGCTCAAGCATTCAATACGGACGGAACGGCTAATTCAGCGAGTTATTCTTGCGCAACTCCAGACATCCCTCCAAACACCCCAACCTCTTTTACTGGCGTTGTGCTTAGTTCAACTTCAATTAAGTGGACTTGGACCGATAATTCCAATAATGAATCAGGCTTTCGTGTTTTGAGTGATGCAGGATCGAACATCTCCGGCGACTTGTCTGCTAATACAACGTACTGGATTGAGTCCAACTTGAGTCCAAACACAAGTTATTCGCGTTTTGCTCAAGTCTATAACTCGGTTAGTACAGCTAACTCTGGCGCAGCGACTAAGTACTCATTCGCGGTACCGCCTTCATCTCTCACGCTCAATGTAATAAGTCGTACAAAAGTTTTATCTCAGTGGAATTCTGTAAATCCTTCAAACACCAACTATCAACTTCAAAGGTCAACAGTTAGCTCCTTCTCTGTTTTTACTCTTTATACAACAACTGCGAGTTCAGTTCTGGATGTCGGCCTTAGTCCAAACAAGACCTATTACTATCGAGTTCGGGCACTTAACGGGGATGGGGTACTAACGGCATTCTTTCCCACAGGTTCTCCTCAACAGGCTACAACATGGGCGCTTCCCAATGTTATATCAGTAGCCCCAAGTTCAGGTGATAATCTGTCAGAAAACACGGCGCTGACTGTTACTGGATCCGGGTTTCATGTTGGAGATACTATTGTGCTTGCAAAAGCTGGCCAAAGTGCAACCGCCGGAACATCTATATCACTTCTTAGCCCAACGCAAATACATGGAAACTTTTCGCTGCTCGGGCTTAGTACGGGTAGCTGGAATGTCCTTGTTAAAGATCCCGAAAATCTTGATTCAGGAAGTTCGGGAAACGGAATTTTTCAAGTTAATTATGCTGTGTCTAACAGTACGGTCGCAATAGGTAATACGAGTGCCCAGATTCCGGTGACGATCACCAGTCTGGATAATCGAATTGTGCTTAATGTCCCTGCTAATGCAATCCCTAATGGTTTTGTCTATATTTCAGTTGACCCCATTAACAACCCAATATTTGCCAGCCCGTCGGATATTCAGGCAGGTAACGTGAGTCTTCCGATGGGTACTATGCAGGTCCCTAATGCGGCTACGGAATTGGTCGCCTTCAGCAACTCAACACAGGTGACTGGGAATCTATCATCGCCAGTAGTTCTAACGCTTGCATACCCCGATGTTAATCAGGACGGTATAGTCGATGGAACATCTATAGCTGAAACTGCCCTGCGTATTGTGACACTTGATATTGCCACAAAAAAATGGGTCGACGTCCCAGGATATTCCATAGACACCATCCTTAACCATATACAGGCGAATTTAGCGCATTTTTCCTTGTATACTCTGGTCGGTCCAGCAACTTCTTCCGTCCTCCAAAATGCAAAGGCGTTTCCTAATCCGTGGAGACCTGGCTCTAATGGGTCTCATGATGCATTAGGTATTACTTTTACGAATTTGACGAGTGAAGCCACCATCAAGATATACAACATTATCGGAGAATTAATTGCGACTATCCCAGTAACAGCAACGGATAGCGGGCAGAAAATATGGAATGGCAAAAATGATAATGGAAAACCTACGGCAAGCGGTGTTTATTTGGCATTTATTAAGTCTTCCACGAATGACACGCAAATTTTAAAGATTTCTATAGAAAGATGAAAGCTATATTTCTAATACACTTATTTGTACTGATTGTGTGGAGCATCTCTCCAGATGTTGCTTATGCCTCTGCCGGAGTACCTACAGGCGAGATTCTAAAGCTTGGTGGTTCCGCAAGATCTGCGAGCCTAGGAGAAGCAGCCGCTGCGGATTCTCTGGATGCGACAATTCTATTCTATAATCCAGCTGGCTTGGCATATCAAAAACAAGGAACAGCTCGGTTAACCCACGGCCTTTTGCCCGAATCAATTACATATGATGTGGCTGGTGTAGCATACCCATTTACAGGGTTGGGAACTCTGGCGGTAGGATTTCAAAATCTATCTTATGGAAGTTTTAATTCCTTGGACAACACGGGTGTTAATGATGGAACCGTCTCCCCAAGAGACACAGCCGCGACGATGGCTTGGGGCGGGACTATGGGTTCAGGGGTGGCCGTCGGGTTAGGAGTTAAATACATTTCTTTAAAGATTACCCGGTCAGTCTCAGCAATGGCTTTTGACTTCGGTATGCAGAAAAAAGTCGGGAGACTAGCACTAGGATTATCAGTGAATAATCTTGGGAGTGATGTTAAGTATAACTCGGTTTCGGAGAAGTTGCCTGCAACCGCTAGGGTCGGAGCGGCATATCAGTTTGAACAGATTTCTTTACTGGCAGATTTTATCCGCCCCTTTGATGATCCTAGCTGGTTAGCAGTTGGAATTGAGTATATGCCGGTACATTCGACCTCGACAGGGATTGCCATCCGAGTTGGATACAACACGATCGCTTCAAAAACTGAAGAGTTAAATGGTTTTACTGCGGGTTTTGGTGTTAACTTGTCTCGCTGGAATCTTGATTATGCTTTTATCCCTCTTGGGGTGTTGGGTAATACACATTGGTTCGCAATCGGATTGAAGTGGGAGTGACATTAAAAGGATGGCCAATATTCATTTTACTATCAACAGAAGGAGACTTTATGTCATTCGACAAGACAACACAAGAATACCATTTGACTCCGAACGGGTGGGTTACAGGAACATATAGCGCTGCACAAACAGAAGTTGTGCCACCTGTGGACCGCGTAGAAACTTGGGAGCATAATATGGAACAAAGCTCTCCTTTTTCGCGAGAAATATATAGTTGGGCCCGCATTTGGGTATCGCCTAATATCAATGAAAAAGATTTAGCTGATCTGCATCGAAAATTTCCACGGCCTAAAGATTAATGCGACTCACTAGAACCGAATAGCGACGATATAAAGCTCTAATATTGATTCAATTTTAGATACTTGTCAAAAATAACGGAGACAATCATACTTACCGTTTTTTTGAATTATTTATTATTGTTAGCTACGTAAAGGTATAAATATGCCAAGTAAAGAATTGGGATTGGTAATTTCCGAACTTAATTTATTAGCGCGAAACCATCCTATAGCCGAGCTGCGAGAAATACGTCACCGCTTAAAGGGTCTGACTAAATTACCTCCGAAAGATATTTTCACAAAGAGAAGCACTAAAGATCATTATGCTTTTCATGACGGTGGGCGGAAAGAGCTTCAATTTAATATTGGTATCGATAATGACCAGATTAGATTTGGAATTGCTTTCTCATTTGAGCCTAGCCAATCATTTACTAATATTGATGTGCTTTTCCCAAAAGTAAGACTTTTTAATGAATTCTTGCAGTTGTATCCTGAAAAGTACGCAGATATGCGGATGTGGTATAGCAAAAAATATGAAGAACGAAGTGCCGATTATATGCCAACATCCATACCTCACGAACTCGCAGCAAAAAACTATTTTGTATTTCTCGGCAAGCGGCAACCTTATGATCGTAGAGATTATAAGTTTATTCTCGATGAAATGTATAGACTCCTACCCCTCTATCAATTTGTTGAAAGCGAAGGCAATAAACTGCCTTTCTCATCTGGGATAAAAGCTACTTTTGAGTTCCGATCAGGATTTACAACCGCTAAAAAATCATCAGCTGTCATAACTCAGTCCCAAAGAGAGATTGACATGCTTCTTCGCCATAATACCCTGCAAGAGGAATTATGCCTAAAACTGTCAGAGAAGTATGGCATAGAAAATGTTGGCGATGAAAACACAAATGGTATAGGTAATAGGGTTGACGTAATGGTCCGCCAAAAAGATGAGTTCTGGTTTTACGAAATTAAGACCTCAAATTCACCACGTATTTGCCTCCGCCAAGCTATCGGCCAGTTACTTGAGTATGCATTTTGGCCTGGTTTCCGAAACGTGACACGATTGATTGTAGTTGGTGAAACAGAATTGGATGACGAAGGAAGAAAGTATTTGGATGCACTAAAGAAACGCTTTTCACTGCCTATCGAATATCAACAAATCGTCATAAACAAAAAACAATAATTAGGCGGGTAATTATGATGCATAATAACCATTCGAAATTGCGCATGAATGGAGAAAATGCCGCCACGTTTCTGATATTCCAAGCTTTCGCTAGTAGTAATAATGCCATGAGGGATGTGTTCTTGCAAAACTTGTGAACAGGATAGGGGACGTAGATGACTTATGACTGATATCCACAGCATAGGCTAAATCGTTAGCAATTAATTAAGTCACCTACAGCCCCTTATACTGGGGCCATTTCATGGCCCTCTCGCCTGTAAAGAGATATAATTTTAAGCGGGTTGGCGGCGAGTTCTACAACATAATAAATAGCAGAAGACTCACCAAGTGCTAGCCTGCTCCAACACCATGCCGGGAGGCAGCCGTGTATAAATTCCCCGAAGGGCTGTATAGCGACGTGCGCATTGAGAAAGTGCGCGAGACCTTAATAAGCTACCTGAAAGGCGATCTGCGCGAAATGCGCGAGCGCGACACTGCCGGCGCTTTCATCCGCGTATTCGATGGTAAGCGCTGGTACTACGCCTCAATAACTGCGCTGGCCGGTGTGCAGCAGGAGCTGGACCGCCTTGCTAAGCTCGCCACGCCCGCCAAAGACATCGCCGCCCACCAGGTGGTGCAAAACATGCCCTGGGCGGGGGAAAACCAATCCAAATTTACCGGCGAGGACCTGCGTAGCGTACCCCTGGCCAAAAAGCACGCCTTCCTGGCCTCCTTCTTCCCGGCCATAACGGCCGAGCCCGCCATCACCATGTGGTCGGGCTTCTACAAAGACACCTGCACCCACAAGGAGATCTACAATTCCAAGGGCGCGCGGTTCATAAGCGACCAGCAGCTCTGCGGACTGCGCCTGAACCTGACCTTCACCGAGAACGGCAAAACCTTCGCCGAGGGCGCCAACCTTGCCGGTGGGGAGTTTTCGGACCTGCTCCCCTTCGGTGCGGAACTGGCCAAACGCATAGCGCAGGCGCTGGAGTTCCTGCGCGCTTCCGTGCGCGTGCAACCCGGCAAATACACGGTGGTTCTGTCGCCGCTGGCCGCCGGCGTCTTCGCACACGAATCCTTCGGCCATAAGAGCGAGGCGGACTTCATGCTGGGCGACGAGACCATGAAGCAGGAATGGCAGCTTGGCCGCCGGCTGGGCCCGGAGTTCGTGCACATTACGGACAACGGTGCCCTCCCAGGCAGCGGCTACACGCCCTACGACGACGAGGGTACCCCCGCGCATAAGACTCCGCTTATAAAGAACGGCTGCCTGGCCGGCCGACTGCATAGCGCAGCCACGGCAGCGGCCTTGGGCGAATCGCCCACCGGCAACGCGCGCTCGGTCGGCTTTGAGTACGAGCCCATCGTGCGCATGACCACCACGCATTTCGAGGCCGGCAACATGAGCAAAGAAGAGCTCTTCGCCGGCGTTAAGGACGGCCTTTACATAGACACCATCAAGCACGGCTCGGGCCTAAGCACCTTCACCATCGCGCCGTCGCTGGCCTACTTCATAAAGGACGGCAAAGTGGCCGGCCCGGCGCAGATCTCGGTGATCTCGGGTAGCGTGTTCGACACCTTCGGGCATATCGATGCCATTTCCGACCACGTGGAGTTGCTGTCCTTTGTGGGCGGCGGCTGCGGCAAGATGGAGCAGCACCCCTTGCCCGTCGGCTTCGGCGGCCCGTACGTGCGCGTTCAAGGGATGGCGGTGCTGTGAGGCCCTTATGACCCAAGAAACCTACACTTTAATAGACGACGAAGTTTCCGTAAAGATCTCGGGCTCAGCGCCCGAATCCCTGCGGACCAAGCGCATAAAGCGCACCGGCGTGCGGGTCTACCAGGACGGCTGCCTTGGCGTTTCGGGCTACATGGGCGAGGAAGGGGAAGCCGAAGCCCTTAAGCGGGCTCAAGCCGCCCTCGCCTATAAGGTGCCCTATCCATGCCAGCCCGAAGTAAACTTTAAGCGTGCTGAGGAAGAAGGCGGCAAGCCATTCACGCCCGAGGCGCTGGACGCCGAGGCTGGCGCTGTGCTGGCAGCGCTCAAGAAAGACTTCCCGCAGTTCGTATTCTCCGCCCCCGGTATAAAGTCCGGCACCGCCACGGCCACGCTTAAGAACAGCGCCTGCCTGGACCTCTCCCACGCCGTCACCAACCATGAGTTCGGTCTGCTCTACAAACTGGCCACGTCCGCCAGCATTATGGACGGCTGGTTCGCCTTCGAAGGCCCCAGGTACGACAGGGCGGCTTTCCTGGCCTACGCGTACGAAGTGCTTAACGCCCATCTTAAAGAAGTGCCCCCCCTGCCCGCGGAGGGCAAGCTGCCGGTGTTCTTCGAGGATTCGGACCCATTGGTGCGGTCCATCTTCGGCCGCGAGCTTTCCGGCATGAACTATGGCTCGGGTGGGTCGCTGTTTGCGGGAAAGGCGGGGCAAAAGCTGTTCTCCGAGGGCCTCACGCTATTCAACGGGCGCGGCAAGAGTCGCCTGCCTTTCTTCGACGCCGAAGGCGTGACCGGCGAGGGTTTTGCCTACATAGAGAATGGCGTGCTGAAGGCCCCGTTCTGCGACAAGAAGACCGCGCAAAAGTTCGGCTTTACGCCCAGCGGCAGCGCGTACGCCGCTTACGACGGCGCCCCGGAGACCGGCCCCGCCTGCGCCACTATCAAGCCCCAGACCAAAACCGTTAAGGAAATACTGGGCGGCCAGAGCGCCGTGTTCGTGGCCATGGCCAGCGGCGGCGACTTCACCAGCGAAGGCGGCTTCGGCACCCCGGCCCAGCTAGCTTTTCTGCTGAAGGACGGCAAGCTCGTAGGCAAGCTGCCGGAGTTGCAGCTCTCCTCCTCCGTCTACGAGATGTACGGCCCCGGCTTCCTGGGCGTCTCCGCCGACACCATAATGCCGCTTTCCAGCAACCACTGGCTAGGCTTCATGATGTACGTGAGGAAGGCGTAAGGGTAGTAGTATCTGTGTCTTTGGTGAATGTTAAGGGTATACAGACAAAAAGGAGAAATTATGAAAAGAGCAGTGGCGTTAATAGATGGTGAGAATTTTTATTACAAATTAGGCGAGTTTTCAGAGCTTCGCCCTTGGTATCTGGATTGGAAAAAGTTTCTTGAAAGTATCACACCAGAAGGCCATGAGCTAATTAGAGCCTATTATTTCAAGTGTGAGAGAATTGGGGCCTACGACTTTACTCGGTCACTGCCACGTCGAGTAAATCAGAATCTGAATGGTGAAACACCAGAAGATAGAAAAAAAAGAGCAATGGTCTGGTACGATAAGGTCGTATCTGACTATCAGAAACAGCTATCGGATTATGAACATAATATCGCATCTCGATGGGCAGATATTGAAATACGGAAGGTAGGAACATTAAAAGTTGACCCTTGGGATGAGGAAGTTTTAGGTGAAAAAGGTTTGGATGTCGGATTGGCTGTTTCTATGGTGGAAATGTCTGCTTTGGCTGATTTAGTGGTTTTGGTTAGCGGTGATGCTGATTATGCGCCAGCAGTTCAAGTGGTAAAGCAGAAATTGAAAAAAGTGTCAGTTGTTAGATTCTTTTCTGGGCCACCGCCGAAAACAAAAGGGACTGGTGCCGATCTTCTTACATCAGCCGATGAAACGATAGATTTGTATGAAGATGAAATATGGGAGAAAATGGTGCAAAATCAATTTAAGACAAGAAAGGCAAGGTAGGCCTTTAATATCTGCCATCGGTGCGGGCGTTCCATGGAGCCAAAATTGCGGGACGGCGACTACTGCATATTCCGCGCCAATCCGGGCGGCACCCGCCAGAACAAGCTGGTGCTGGCGCAGCAGAGCAGCATAGCCGACCCAGACACCGGCGGCAGCTACACCGTAAAGAAATACACCAGCAAAAAGAATTACGCCCCCGACGGCATCTGGCAGCACGAAGAAATAATCCTGAAGCCGCTGAACCCGGCCTACAGCTCCATAGTGATCCCGAACGCGAAAACGACGAGTTCATGGTAGTAGCGGAAGTGGTGGGAAGTGCTAGCTCTTAAATTCTAGGAGACTTGTTATGGCAAATATTACACAGCATGTAGCTTTTGACAAAGAACAACGGCTGATGTTGGAGGGGATGCATAAACTTTTGCTTGAGACATTACGGCATCGTGAGCAAGAGATATTTCAATATCTGGTTATTCTGGGGCCTGCGCTTGGAGGTTTTATATTGCTTTATGTGAAAAAAGCTATAGCCGAGGCATTTATTGCGGGGACAATTGGCGTACTTTTTTCGTTATTGCTTGGTGCATTTTACTCACTAAGCCTAGGGTTTAATTTTAGATATATTGTCCTCGAGCTTGCCAAATTAGAAACGATTCTTGGTGTTCGGGATGCGATGCTTAATGGGTGGCCTAGAAAACCTGAAGAATTTGTTAAAAGATACAAAAAACTATGTTTTATCCCTTGGTGTACCCCGCCTGAAATAATTAATTTCTTTTACTGGGCTTTTCTTTGTGGAATACTTGGTGTTACGTTAATGATTTGGCATTATAAACCTGACAGCATTGATCTTGAACAACAGCATTTAATTCAAGCAATAGGTCTTAGCTGCTTTGCCTTCGGTTTTTTTGCGCCGATTTGGTTTGGGTGTAAGCTGCAGAAACAGGTCGAGAAAGAAGATGTTCCATGGGTAGCGGCAATTAAAGAAAAATAACTGGTTGAGAAATTTATGAATTTAACATTGGATTATGAACTTGACAACGCGCTTATGCGATCTTTATCTGTTCCTGTCCCTCAAACTGGGAGGCTTTCATTCAGTTTGTTGCAATTCCTTTCCTCAATCGGGACGCTAACTACATTATCTTATCCTGTTGAATATGATTTATCGAGGATTCATGCGTTCTTTCGTTATGCTTGGTTGCCTGCTGCGCCAGGGCCTTTACGTTTGAGAGATAGCATTTCGGAAGTGGATTTTCATCAGAAGACGTTAATTTCCGATGAGTTAGGCGTTGGGGTATCGGGTTTAGTTGCCTCACAATTGTTCGGGGTAAGATATTTTGCTGACGCGTCCCCATTCCTGAAAAAGTATTCTTCGATAGCATATGCTGGGGCTAGTGGCCGAACAAAGACCCCAGATTTTATAGGGTTAGATGATACCGGCAAATTTTTTGTTATAGAGGCAAAAGGCACGCAAAGTGGCGAGGCCACAGTCCGAAAACAGGTGAGATCAGGGCGTATTCAAAAATCAAATGTAATGTTCTCTGGAGGAATAACGCCAGTTCGCATAGTGGTTGCGACAAAATTTTCTCGAGCCAGTCTTAGACATGGCAGTTCTACGCAGGCTTTTGATCCGGTGCCTATGATAAAATTTTCCGATGAGGATCGGGAACTCGTTAGACGGGAGCATTTTTTAAAAGTAATTAGTAGCGCTGGGGTCCGGATAAAACGTAATAGCTTGTTAGATAAGAACTACTCGTTTGACAAAGGGGCATGTGTGCCCATTAAGATTCTTGAACAAGACGGTATCGGGATATCATTCGTGTTTCAGAGCGACGTTCTGATTGGCGGTAAAGTTGAGAGGCGTCATGAGCCTTGCCGATATATTGTCACATTCGGTGTTTCCAGTCAGACATTTTTCGCTGCGCATAAAAAAATTCTATTAGAATTAACACGGAAAACATCTTCGGAATTCGACATGCAAAAACAGGTTTTCTCACTAGTCCGCAATGATGGTTGGATGATGGATATCCGGATGCTGGGATAGTTGTTGCATGAAGAGGAACGGGTTATCGTAGGGTATACTGCTTCCTATCTTCCAAATTTAAATATAGAAGCAGAAGTGTTTAATAGTATTCTGGGGGATGTGCGATTAATTATGGATAAAAGATATCTCACTGTTCGGGAGGCTTAAGATTCCTTGAGTATAAGCCGATGGAGTCTGTACAAGTTGGTGCAGCGGCGGCTTGTGCCTTTTATTCCGCTCACTATAAACGAAACTTCAGATAATCAAGCCCAAGGGAAGGCTCTGATCCGTTTTGATATTGAAGCGCTGAATCAATGGATGGCAAAAAGAATGATTACACCATTGAGCAAATGTAAACAGTAAAGATGCCCTATCTACCGTTTAAACCCACGGTTAGGGTCACGGTGAAACGTATCTATTATTACCCAAATCTCCATATATAAAGACGGGGTATCGCGGACTTTTTCTGGAATTTGTGCTCTGCCGGGGATGGTTTTGGCTGCTATGTTATTATTAGCGAGGATTTGAGGGATTCGGCCCTCGCCAAATTGCCCCGGCTTCACAGGGTGCTAAAGCGGCAAAGAAGGGTATTACCGTGTCCTCGCCCGGACCTCACCCCGTCTACTAGACCACTGCTGAGTTGTTAAATTCCTACTGCTCCCGCCGCAAACTCCAGCGGCGTTAAATCATCCAGCGAACTATGCGGGCGGAAGCGGTTGTATTCATTGCGCCACTCCTCGATAATCTCCCGGGTTTCCTCAAGACACATAAACCAGTGTCATTCGGCGACGGTTTCCCTGGGGCGATAAAGTCCAGCTTAACATGGTCCGTGCTTTTAAAGAACTTTATATGCTGACAAAGTACTGGAATGAACGACAGTACGCTGTCGTTATCCGCTGCTATACTTTACGTACAATGATTTTGGGATAAGTTGCATTTTATGGACTTTTCTTTAATGATATAATAAGAGCATGAGACTCCCAAAATCCCCTTGTAAAAAAATAAGATCAAGCCTCCATAAAGCTAAGAGGCTTAATAGGGGGAGAGTTATGTGCACAATACTGGATTTTTTTGCCGGCGGGGGGCTTGTAACCGAAGGTATGCGCGGTTTCTTTAAAACCGTCTGGGCTTTGGATAATTCACCTAAAAAAGCCGCAGTATATATCGCCAACCACGGGCCTGATCATTTTAAATTGGATTCTATTGAGAAAATACGCGGGTCGGAGCTTCCTAATGCTGATGCCGCTTGGGCAAGTTTTCCCTGTCAGGACCTCTCCCTTGCGGGGAGAATGTCTGGATTAGAGGGTGGGCGCAGCGGACTTGTATGGGAATGGCTTCGAATTATAGATGAAATGGAGCGCAAGCCGAAGCTTTTGATAGCGGAAAATGTTTTAGGTCTTGTGTCAGCCGAAGGCGGCAAGCATTATAGAGCTATTCATAAAGCGCTTCAGGCCCGCGGTTATAAATCCGGGGCCATCGTTCTTAATGCCGTAAACTGGCTTCCCCAGTCGAGGCCCCGCGTTTTTATCATTTCAGTACCTAAAGAGTTTGACTGCTCCAAACTTTCCATGTCATTCCCAGGGTGGGCGCATCCGGCCGCGGTAGTAAAGGCCGGGGTAGGTCTTGCCGATTGGGTGTGGTGGAAAATTCCGCGGCCGGAAGGGAAAACACTTAGCTTGTGCGACATAATAGACGAAACCGCCCTCTGCGACAACGAAAGCAAGACGCGTAAAAATCTTGCGATGATTCCTACAAACCATCAGAAACAGCTTCTTTACGAGCAGGCCAATGGCTTTAAAGTGGCCGCCGGCTATAAACGCACACGCAACGGCAAGCAGGTTCTTGAATTACGCTTCGACCAGGTGGCCGGCTGTCTGCGGACTCCCAATGGCGGAAGCAGCCGACAGGTGCTAGTTCTTAAAAAAGAGGGCCGTCTCGTTACAAGGCTTGTAAGTGTCAGGGAGACCGCCCGCCTCATGGGTGCTCCGGAATCATACTCCATTCCTGGTTCGTACAACGACGGTTACAAGGCGATGGGCGACGCTGTTGCCGTGCCGGTTGTGCGGCACTTGGCGCAAAAGCTGCTGCAGCCTTTGGCGAGGGCGTTAAATGAAACAGATTGAAGCATTGCTCGAAAGATTTGTAGAGGACAATTCCGTTGTGGGGAAAGGTCCTCTTTCCGTCATGTTGGTTGTGACTAGGCATGCAAAGGAACGCGGACTGCCCTTAAACGAGGCGGATCTTTTAACGGAAGAGCAAGGTCAAGTGCTGGGGTTAGGTAGAGCGGCGGTGCAGTCCATTCTGGCCGATCATAAAATTACCCGCGTTTTGGCCGAGGAAGGCGGACGTACCAGTCGTGGAAGCATCGGGCATATGCAGCGATATGTCGCTTTTTTAAACGATCTTAATAAAAAAGGTCTTATTGATATTGAATTTATCGAGAAGTGGTGGGTGGAGCAGATTAAAAAACATTTTTCCGGCAAGGGATTTACGCTTCATTATGATATGGCGAAATCCCTTAAATTTATTGTAGAAGATGTTTTAGAGCAGGCGGTTAAGCGGCAAAAAGCCGGACACGGAACTATGTACGCCGGCGCTGTTCTGCAGCATATGGTTGGAGCCAAGCTTTCTTTAGTATTAAAAGACCAGAAATTAACGTGCCGCGGCTTTTCTGTGGCCGACGGCCCATCCGAAGGTTCCGGCGATTTTGAAATAGGCGATGTTGTTATACATGTGACGACAATGCCAAGCGAAGCTTTGCTTCAGAAGTGTCTGCGCAACCTGGAAAACGGTAAGCGTCCGATGATAATTACTCCGGCATCTGGAGTGGCCGGGGCGGTGTCTATCGCCACGGGCCAGAATTTGGAGCAGCGTGTTGATATTGTGGATGCCGGACAGTTTATTTCCACAAACCTGTATGAGCTTAGCCAGTTCCAGGCATCCAGCAGGAAGGTCACCGTTGAAAACTTTATAGAGCGTTATAATGAAATAGTTTCTGCGAATGAAACCGATCCCGGGCTGAAGATTGGTTTCGGAAAATAAATGGCTGATGTTTTTTCTAAGAAGAAACGATCCGCCGTTATGGCGGCAATAAAAGGGCGGGGCAATCGTTCCACAGAACTCGCGGTACGTGGTATGCTTAAGAAGCTCGGAATAACCGGATGGCGGGCTAATTTCGCGTCTATCCCTGGCAAGCCCGATTTTGCTTTCGCGAAAATTAAGCTAGCGATTTTTGTGGATGGATGTTTTTGGCATGGGTGTAAAAAATGCCTGCGGAATCGAAAGCCTGCGGAAAATGCCGCTTATTGGCGCAATAAGATTGCAGGTAATGTTTGTCGTGATAAGCGAATAAACAGAAAGCTTAACAGGAACGGCTGGTCTGTTTTAAGAATTTGGGAACACCTAATTATAAAAAAGCATGTGGCCGTTGAAAGCAGAATATTAAAGGCGGTTAGGACTCAGAATGCTTATAAGAGTGGTGCTAAAACAAAGATTGTGTCAGGCAGTTAAATATGGATTCGAACCCCAAATATATTGATCTTTTCGCTGGGTGCGGCGGCCTCTCTTTGGGGTTAATGCGTTCTGGCTGGGGCGGCATTCTGGCCATTGAAAAAGATCCATTGGCATTTTCAACACTGAAATATAATTTGATTGAGCGCAAGAAACACTTCAAATGGCCCTCATGGTTCCCTATTGGGGCACATGATATTAAAGGCGTGCTTTTGAAACACGAGGCGGAACTTGAAAAAATTGCCGCGAGCGTGGATTTAATAGTGGGCGGGCCTCCCTGCCAGGGATTTTCGGTAAATGGTAGGCGCAGGGAGCGTGATTCGCGTAATAAACTGATTGACTCTTACGTTTCATTTATAGAACTGCTTAAGCCAAAACTTCTTTTCTTTGAGAATGTTCGCGGATTCACAATGGAATTTTTGAAGCATGGTTCAGGGACTGTTTATTCTGATCAGGTTACAAGCCGTCTTAAGGAGCTTGGGTATAATGTGCACGCGGAAATTATAAATTTTGCCGATTACGGTGTTCCACAACGGCGGAAGCGATTTATTCTTGTTGGGAGATTAAACGGGAATGCGAATGATTTCTTTGAACATTTAAAAAATAAAAAAGATTCTTTTCTGAAGGGGAAGGGACTCATCTCTCGGCGTACAGTTTCCCAAGCTATCTCTGACTTGGAACGAAAACACGGAGAAGCCGATTGTCCGGATTCAAAAAGATTCCGGTCCGGGCTCTACGCTCCCCCTAAAAATGGATATCAGAGGTTGATGCGCAATGATAGTTCCCAGAAGATTCCTGATAGCCATCGTTTCCCAAAGCATACTCCCGCAATCATTGCCCGTTTTGAAGAGATTTTGAGTGGCGCTCCCAAGAACAAGCAACTTTCCGCAGATTTACGCTTAAAGTATGAATTGAAAAAACGGTCTATTACACCATTGGATGGCGGACTAGTCTCTCCAACTATCACAAGCCTGCCAGATGATTATATACACTACTCTGAACCGCGGATATTGACGGTGCGGGAGTGTGCGCGTATCCAATCGTTCCCCGATGATTTCGAGTTTCGCGGGAAATATACTTCTGGCGGGAACCGGCGTGTAAAAGAAGTTCCGCGTTATACACAAATAGCCAATGCAATCCCTCCTTTGTTTGCGGAGTTGGCTGGGCTTGCCCTCAAGGAGATGCTCCTAGATGACAACTGAGAATGTTTCCTTTAGAATTAGTTCCGCTCTGAAGACAATCATTGGGAAGGAATTAATTACAGATGAATTTATAGCGATTTTTGAGTTGGTCAAAAACTCCTTTGATGCCCATGCCAGCCGGGTTGATATCACTTTTACGGGTTTGGATTCAAATTCCCCAAAAATTATAATCCAAGATGATGGCGATGGGATGAGCGAGAGTGATATCCGCGGGAAATGGCTTTTTGTCGCTTATTCTGCGAAGCAATTACAGGGAGAGAGTTATAGAGATAAAATTAGTAATTCACGAGTGTTTGCTGGCGCAAAAGGTATAGGAAGGTTTTCGTGTGACCGATTGGGCCGAATGCTTACCCTTTATACAAGGGCGCGGAATGAGGCCGCTTCGCATGTGTTAACAGTGGATTGGAATCGGTTTGAGGCAAACCCCGAAGAGGAGTTTCGAAGAATTCCTGCTAAATATTCGAGGCCGGAACATATTCCATATAAATTACAGCACGGGGCCGTTCTCGAAATTACTGGTCTTCGCCCTCCAGCCTGGGATCGCAGCAAATTTCAGGCGCTTAAAGGAAAGCTTGAGCGATTGGTTAATCCAAATCAGGAAAATGATTCAAGGAATTTTGTTATTTATCTGCATGTCCCAGAACAAATAGCGAAAGATCATGAAGAGAAACAGTCGCATCCAACTGAGCCTTGGCGTGTTGTGAATGGGCGAATACGCAATTTCATCTTCGAAGAGCTCGGCCTGCGCACTACGCAGATTAAGGTTTTTGTTGGTGATTCCGGGAAAATAATCCGTACTAGGTTGGAAGACCGTGGAACGCTCATATACGAGATTACAGAAAAGAATCCTTTCACCTCCCCATTGCTTCATTCAATTAATGCGCATTTATTCTTTCTAAATCGCGCCGCAAAGTTGCAGTTCACAAAACAGATGGGCTTGCGAACGCATGATTATGGTTCGGTGTTTCTCTATAAAAATGGTTTCCGTATTCACCCTTTTGGGGATCCTGGTGAGGATAGCTTGGGCATTGATGCGAGAAAACAGCAGGGCTTTTTTCGATTCCTTGGTACGCGTGATCTTTCGGGGCGCGTGGAAATTAACGGCGCACAGCCTGAGTTTAAGGAGGCAAGCAGCCGGGACGGGGGCTTGATTCAGGGGAAAGCTGTTGCGCAATTACAGGAATTCTTTTGGGAGTTTGCATTGAAGCGTCTGGAAGCTTTTGTTATTGGGCTTCAAAAGTTTTCGGAACAAGGGGATTTGCCAGACCTCAAAGAGCTTTCGCGGGGAGAGGTTAAGCAGACAATCTTTGATATTGTTATAAAGCTGACCAAATCAAAGAGTATATTAAGCTTGGATTATGACCCACAGTTTTTGAATATCTTAGAGAACCGCTCCGCAGAAAGTGTGGCGGCAATGCTTGCGAATATCAAGCGCATTGCTGCAGAGCAGAACAATCCCTCTCTTAACAAGGAAGCTGTTAAGGCTGAAAAACATTTGCGCACGCTTTCGAGCGCAAAAGCCGAGGCAGAAGCGGAGGCTGCACTTGAACGACAGCGCGCCAGGAAAGCAGAGGCGGCGGCGGCCGCAGCTCAAAATAAAGCGCAAGAAGCTGAGGACGCCGCGCGAAGGGCGAAGAAAAGCGAGAATGAGGCTCGAGAAGACCATAAGCAAGTTAGCAGCCAGAATTTGTTCTTAAAGTCTGTGCTTTCAAAAGATTTAGACCAGGTCGTGAAACTTCATCATTCCGTAGGCATCGCTGCTACAACGATCGAAAACCATGTGAACAATCTACTTACAAAAATACGTGAAGGGCGGCCGCTAACGCCAGAAGCGATAAGCGTAGCTCTGGATAGGATTAGTTATGTCGCGAAGAGAATAGCTGCAATTACCCGATTTGCCACGCGTGCAAACTTTGCATACGACTCTGAAGAGATAGATGGCGGCGATCTCCTGGCGTATATTCGCGAGTATCTCTTAAATATTTACGAGGGCATGGTTGTCAATCCTGATGGAAAAAATATTCCAATACAGTTCAAACAGCCTCATTCAGCTAAATTTGAGTGCAGTTTTGCGCCAATTGAGATTTGTATTATCTTTGACAATCTCATTAGCAATGCCAGAAAAATTAAGCATAAGGTCTCAGAGATTGTTGTGGAGGTTCTTGAATGTGGTCCCAAGAGGTTGTCGATTAGTTTTCGCGACAATGGCGTAGGGATCCCCAAGCGAAATATCCCTCGTCTTTTTGAGATTGGATTTACTACTACCGATGGGTCTGGTCTGGGGCTTTATCATGTACGGCAAGTACTAGGGGAGATGGGCGGCTCAATATCTTTGAAAGAGGATGGGCAGTCTGGCACAAACTTCATATTGGAGTTTAATAAATGAAACCAAACTTTTTTATTCTATGGGTAGATGATACAAAAACGTTTGTTGAATCAGTACAGGATCCAATCCTAGAGTTGCTAACGGGAAAAGGTTTTACCGTGAAGATTGACTGGCACAAAAGTGAAGCCGGTGTTTTGGACAGGCTTAAAGATACCGATGTCGATTTGATTGTCGTTGACTATAATCTGCCCAAAACCAAAGGCGACGAACTTATTGAAAAAATACGGTCAAAGAATTATTGCCAGGATATCGTTTTTTATTCTCAGGATGGCCGGCCAGATGACCCATTTAAACAGAATCCCCCTGACGGAGTATTTTTTGCAAAACGCGAAGATGCTAAGGATAGAATAAAACGAATTATTAGCTACAAGATGAAGCGGCTTTCTGATATCGTTTTTTTTAGAGGGTGGGTTGTCGCTGATGCCATAGAGCTGGAAAAACAGCTCGAAACAGTGTTGTGTAGATGCTTTCCAGATAAGCAGCATCCGCTTATTAGAAGGTTTCTTGAGCAGAATAGGGCGTATGACTTTGGACAGAAACATTCGATATTGTCCGGGATAATTAACGATTCGATTACAGAACTTTCCAATGACAAAGATGCTGCCGAAAAGGTTAAAGCGCTAAGCGAATGTAAAAAGGTTTTAAATTGTTTTGCAGATGAGGTGATTGAGATTCGTAATACAGCTGCGCATCAGGCATCTGAGTATGCCGCTGATGGGATCCGAAAAATTAAGAGCAGAAGAAAGTTAAAAGCAGAAGTCCTTGTTACTGAGGAGGAATGTGCCAAGATCCGCCGTAAGCTTCAGGGTCACAAGGCAAATTTTGATAAACTGCTTACGCTCTTGCCTTGAAATAATTAGGAAAAAGGCTTTGCGAAAACATTATAATGAGTTTGACCGATGATTTGATATTAAACCAAACCTATTCGCGCCATGAGCTTGCCCGGCTTTGGGAACTTGGGGGAATTCAAGGTATTAATCGCGGCGTGTATACTCCGGCTAATCAGCGGGTGATTTTTCTTTTTGTCACAAGAATTAAGCAAAAATGCCTAACTCAGTATAATGATTATCTCGATGGAGATTTGCTTTTCTGGGAAGGGGAAAATGGTCACGGTACAGATGAGCGAATTGCCGCCGCATCTTCCAAAGGCGAGGAAATACATCTTTTTTACCGTGAACGGCACCATTCTGACTTTATTTATTACGGGAAAGTCATTCTCGCACATTGGCACAAACGCAGCGACGCCCCTAGTGAATTTGTTTTCAAAGTCGCCTCTTTAAATATTTCAGATGCTTATCTACAGCAGGAAGCCGTCGCTGATTTAAGAGTCGATTATCAGGTCGCTACGGAAACAGCTTTAAATGCAATAGATAAAGAAATCCTGACTCGAAGCCGCGGATTCGCTCAGAGATTATTCCGTGGCAACCTTTTTAGGTTGTGGGACGGCTCCTGTGCTGTTACAGGAGTACGTGAGCCGAAAGTTTTAAAGGCCGGTCATATTAAGCCTTGGGCCAAATCCGATGTGGCCGAAAAAGTTGATCACTTCAATGGTCTTCTTCTAGTCCCCAATCTGGATTCGCTCTTCAACGAAGGTCTTATTTCATTTAAAGATGATGGGAGTGTAATGGTTTCAAATCAATTGCACCACGAGGATCAGCGTCGTATGCATATCACCGATAACCTGCACCTCAGGCAGGTGTTCACCGAAGCCAAGCCATATCTCGATTTCCACAGATCAGTTCGATTTGAGAAGTAGTCAAGGCGACATACTACTTAGATGCCAAATAACGTGTGGGGGTTGGGAACGCTGCTTCCCATCTTCCTAGCTCGGTGGCATTAATTTGGGGATGTGGAAATAGGATGATAGGAAGCAGCGTCCCTAAGACCTTTTTCGAGGCAGAGCGCAAATAACTGCAAGTCATTCCGCCGGAAAACGCTTTTGGTGGGTAAGAGGCCGATGGATGAACATGAATTGACGAGCCTGATAAGACCATGGCAAGAAAATCGCATTTTGATACCGATCTTGAGTATGCGAACAGGTGTATCCTCGCCTGGGAGGCGCTGCGCCTGAATTCTGACTATCGGAAAGATTGGGACGCTAATAAAATTCTTATCAAACGGCCGGCAGCTCATAAAATACAAACCAAGACTCATCAGCAATTGTATAAAGCGGCGTCTAAATGGGGAATCCGATGGCTCGTTGATCCGGTGAATACGCCGGTCACGCCGCCGAATGTAGACGGATTCCGTCATTGTCAAAGGAAATGCGGCGTTTCCTTTAGCGACCCCGGTTGGTTTTATAATAAGAAATGTGTTGATAAGAAAAACGCGGGACAGTGCTTCCGCGACTTTTATAACGTGCTTTCTAAAAACCCGTTCATCTCGCGTTGGAATACGGCCTGGGTTACTATCGGTAATCCGCTTCCGCCAGATTCGCCGCTTCTTAAGCGCTATGGAAAGTTTACCATCCAGGAAGAGACTAAAGGCCGGCTGGTTTTGTGGATTCGTAAAGGGGGAATAAGGAATATTATTCAGGATCATGTAATTGAATACTATAAAGCAAAACGAAAAAAGCTGAAAAAACAATTTAAAAAAACCGAAAAAGAAATAGCCGTCTTGGCTGGCGGGGATTTTATTATTCTTAGTATCCCGCCGTCTTTATCCATTGACCAACTTCGCCGCAAGGTAAGCGGAATACTGGACAAACATATCGTAACTATCAGTCTGACCCAGATAAAGGATATGTGGACGGACCTGAAGATATTTGAAAAACGTAAGTACCTTGGGAAAACAATCGATGAACTTCTAAAAGAATATTATCCTCGTACGATTGACTTCTCCCGTCGCGGCGGAGATAGCTTTTATCGTCCAAAAATATGGTTCCGATATGGCTTCGCAAAAAATAACCTTCTGAACCCGGACCGCTTCGTTCCGCCGCCGCTTAGCTTAGTTAAGCCATTCTTGCCCATGAAACAGGCTTAATCCCCAGGCCTTCAAATCCTTCCCCATATACTGCTGTCAGCGAAACCGAAAATTTCGCGGTATCATAGTACTTTAGGAGGACAGTATTATGAAACTAACAGACGCCAAACAGGCTTTTCTTTCGAGGTGCTACTCGCAGAATCTAAGCGAGCTCACTATCGAGTGGTACGCCCGAAGGCTGAAACTGTTTTTAAGGTTTCTGGCTGAGAAGTCCATTGATGATGTCGGCGCTGTCACGGCAATTCTTATCCGGGATTATTTAGGATCTCAAAGGCAAAAAGGCATCGGTTCCGAAACGATATACCGCGACTGGGGGGCAATGAAGTGCTTCTTTAGGTTTATCCACCGTGAAAAAGTGATCACCGAGAATCCGATGGATCGCGTCGAACAGCCGCGACGTGAAAAGCATATAATCAAGCCGATGAATATGGAGCAGGTGCGCGAACTCTTAAGTAAGCCTGATCTGCGAACTGTCGAGGGGAAGAGGGACAAGGCCCTGATGCTGCTGATGGTGGACTCGGGACTGCGCGTCTCTGAGGCGATAAGCGTTCAGATCGACAGGATAGATTGGACCGGGCCAAGCGTTACCGTTATGGGGAAAGGTCGTAAAGAACGGACCATCCCTCTGGGCAATAGTACAGCGGAAGCCATGCGCGAATACGAGAAGGCACGAAAAAAAAGCGATAAACCGCTTTTCTTCCTTAGCCGTCGCGGGCACGCAATGAACAACAGGTACGTACAGGTAGCCATGAGGAAATATGGAAAGATGACAAGTATCACCGGCATTCGGATCTCTCCGCATACTCTCAGGCATACGTTCGCCACCCAGTATATCAAGAACGGGGGGGACGTCTTCAGTCTGCAAAATATCATCGGGCACTCGAGGCTGGATATGGTCAGGATCTACGTAAACCTCGCCCAGAGCGACGTCGCTACCCAGCATCGTAAATTTTCTCCTATAGATTATACGACACCGGCTGTGATCCAACATGTTGATCCTGCGACTGCTGATATTTCAAATTGCAATCTGAAATCGGGCCACTGAGAAAGCACTATGAGGGCATTCAGCACCATAAGGCCGCAGGATATCGCTATACTGCTTAAAATAACCGCCCTGAAGGGCTTGCAGTGGCGACAGGCGGATCTTGCCGAAGACTTGTGCCTTTCCCAGACGGAGATAAGTTTTTCGCTTGAGCGCTGCAGGACGGTTGGCTTCATTGACGCGAATAAAACAAACGTTTATAAATCCGCCCTCCTGGAATTCCTGATCCACGGACTAAAATATGTCTTCCCTGCCCAGCCCGGCCCCCTATGCCGTGGCGTTCCTACAGCCCACCTGGCCCCGCCGTTATCCGATATATTCCCCTCGAAGGGGGACGATTGTCACGTCTGGCCTTCTGATGACGGGACTGTCCGTGGACAATCTGTGGAACCGCTGTACCCGAAAGCGCCCGCCGCCGCGCGCGCGGACCGCAGGCTCTACGAACTGCTGGCGCTTGTCGATATAGTCAGACTCGACTGCGCCAGGGAACAGGCAAGAGCTATTCAGGAATTAACTAGAAAACTTTCCTAAAATACCTAAAGTTGTATGTAAGGTCATGTTTTTTCACGGAGATTTCATCAGCTTGACGACAAAAAATCAATCGAATATAATCTTATATAGTTGAAATATAGGGTCATATATGGCTATAAATAAGCGGTTTGAACAAAGGCTCAAGAATATTCCGGCCGATATCTGGGGTAAATTCTCACAGATCGACGAATTGAAAGGCCAATGGATCGCGGGCGCACAGTTAAGTCCGCAAGTTTTAGGCCGCTTAAAGCGGTCGGTATTGATCACTTCCACCGGCGCTTCTACTCGTATCGAAGGTTCTAAACTGTCCGATGAGGACGTGGAAAAATTGATGCGGGGTCTTTCCGTCCAAAAATTCACGGACCGCGACAAACAGGAAGTAAACGGCTACTACGAACTGCTGGAGAATGTTTTTGATTCATGGAAGCGGATCAGTTTCAGTGAAAGCTCCATAAAACACTTCCACAAGGAACTTTTAAAGTACGTCGAAAAAGACGAACAGCACCGGGGGGAGTACAAGAAAAAAGAGAATGTGGTTAAGATGGTCGATCCGGCCGGAAAGCCGATAGCCACGCTTTTTGAAACAACGCCGGCCTATCTGACTCCAAAAGAAATGCAGGAGCTTACGGAGTGGACCAGGGACGCGCTTGCTGAACGGAAATATCACCCGCTTCTTATTGTCGGCAATTTTATAGTTGAATTTTTAAATATTCACCCGTTCGAAGACGGCAATGGCCGGGTCTCCCGTATCCTTACCAACCTTTTATTGCTTAAAGAGGGGTATCTGTACATGCCGTATGTTTCGCATGAAAAACTGATAGAGGATAATAAATCAGAATATTACCTTACCCTGCGCAAAAGTCAAAAGACAACAAAAACCGGTCAGAAGGATATTACGCCCTGGATGGATTTCTTTTTATCGATCTTTCTTAAGCAGTCTAAAATGGCGATAGAACTTCTTTCCAGAGAAAATATCGAAAAGATCTTGTCCCCGAAACAACTTGCGATCTGGCAATATCTGCAGACGGTGGAAGAAGCCACGCCAAAAGCTATCGCGCAAAACACAAAGGTTGCCCGTCCTACTGTAAATCAGGCGATCGACAGACTTCTCCGGCTTAAAAAAGTTGAGCGTCTTGGCCTTGGCAGAAGCACTCGCTATAAGAAAATTTAAGTATTTGACACTGAGTGAAATTACTCAGTATATTGAGTAAATTACGACTATACTGCTTCCGACAAGGGCCGCACAGAGGATTAAATGCCGCTGGATCTTAGCAGTTTTAAAAAAGCCGTTGATTCTTTGGACCGCGCCATAAAGGTGGCAGCAGAGCGTACGAATTTCGACCGGCAAGAGGTGATTCGCGCGGGCGTCATACACACCTTGAAAATCACCTACGAACTGTGCTGGAAATTCATGAAAAGATGGCTCGAACTTAATGTCGGGGGCGCTACTGTCGACGGTGTCACCCGGAAAGAGCTTTTCAGGCTGGCCGCGGAAAGCCGTCTTATAACCGATGTCGAAAACTGGTTTAAATATCACGCCGCCCGCAATGAGACCGCACATACCTACGACCCCGATAAGGCCGCAGAAATTTTCGCATTAGCAGCCCCCTTCGCCATCGATGCCCGTAAATTATTGCAAGTCCTTGAACAGCGAAATGATTAAAGCAACTCCTGAACAATTGCGGATCATACGCGGCATCCTGGCCGCCCATGTGCCCGGAGTTGAAGCGCGAGCCTTCGGCTCACGTGTGGACGGGACCCCCAAAGACTACTCAGACCTTGACCTGGCGCTGGTTGGCTCCGCCAAGCTGGACACTGCCTTAATGGGACGCCTCAGAGAGGCTTTTGAAGAATCGGATATCCCCTTCCGGGTGGATATTATGGATTGGCACTCTATCTCCGAAGAATTTCAGAAAATTATCCTGCATAAATACGAAGTCCTGACATCCCGCGATTAATGCCCGGCAGCGCGCCCGTATAAAATATTCCGCACAAACGCTTTAAATTTTGCTATACTATTCTTGTTGTATTTTCGTGAATTTTGCAGCTCATGAAAGCATCAAATGAGTGCGCAAGGTTAGAGGCGAAAACGGGTAAAAATCGGTACCCTCTCCGTCGGAGAACACTTCTTTTTACATCGCGGTCCCCATAACCTTGAGGTCGCAGGTTCAAATCCTGCCCCCGCAACCAAATTTCGAACCTGGAACAAGAAATATCAGGACCGTGCCCTGGGCGTAAGCCCGGGGTTTCGTGTTTTATGGGATCCTTTTTCCTGACGCGAGATGCCCAGTCGGGGCGACGGGGGCATGGATTCGTCGGGCATGCTATCTATCACCCCGTGGTCACGCTTCCGATCAGGTTCGGCGCTTACGTAAGCCTCACCTTGCGCGAAGCCCCGCCGAACCCACGCCTCCGCCGCCCGCCAGTTCAGTTTATGCACTTGATGGTCCCTTTAGCTTTAAAACTCGAACTGCCTTATAAATAAGCATCTTTACCCCGCACCCCGCCCCGCACTTTTTCCGAAATGGGCCAAAGTGCGGGGGCAGTCCATTCATGATACAGCGCAATAACCCTCCCGTTTTTAACCGAGAATGCATTAATCCGAAAACTTCAGTTGATTCTAACTTCGGCTGATCCGTCTCACTGGCGACCTGCCCCACCGTGAAACTGGGGGCGGGGAAGCCGGTGCCGCGTCTGGAGGCGCTGATGGATGATATCCCCGAAGAGAAGACTTTCCGTGTGAGGGAATTCAAGGTACTGCGCGGGGCGGACATGGACTGGCTGGTGTGCCCGTATTTTGGTAGTCGTGGCGGCACGGTGATAGACTGGGTGGAAGCACGGTGACCCGCTCCGCCGGCGGGACGACCGCTCGCGCATCTGCCAGCGGCATGCGGGCACTGCTTGATGCAATTTAGAGATTTTCCTTGTCTTTGGGCCAGAGTTTTGATATAATAATACATCAGATAAATTTGACAGTTTCGAACCTGGAACAAGAAATATCAGGACCGTGCCCTGGGCGTAAGCCCGGGGTTTCGTGTTTTATGGGACCTTGGCGGTCTGTCATCCCCGTAATAAGTTAGGGCCTGGCACACCTGTTGATGGGGTGGGAATCAATAAAAGCTAATGCAGGTTTACCGGCTTCGGGTCTCTGCCGAGAGGATCCCGGTCGGGGCGGCAGGCGCATTGATTTGCCGGACACGCTATAACCATACACCGTGGTCGCCCTTCAGCTCTGGCTTTTCGCTTACGCAAAACCAAGCGTTTTTCATATTCAAATTCCAAATATAAATATCTACATAACTCTATAATTTCTCTTGTGCTTGATTCTGCGCGATTAAATGCGGAGAATAAGTTGCTATGAGTATTCAAAGGCGGCAGAAGCTTTTTGGCCTTTTTCGATCGATCGCAACCTGGAGAAGGATTTGGTTTTAGGCTATATACACCTCAAATTTGAACTAAAAAAGGCGGGCGCAACTGTTTTGCATTTTTTACTTGATTCGGATTGATAAATATCATACTCTTAGGTTAGATAACCCAAACAAGGTCCCGCGGGGGGCCCATGGAGGAAGTGAATGAAGAAGCTCGCATTAGCAGTTCTCGCCCTGTCGTGCTCCGCCCAGTTCGCGCTGGCCGGTGTGAATTTCGACGGCAAGGCTTTCAGCGTGAAGGACGAGATAACCAAGCTCGATCTCTCCCTGCCCGCGCCCGCGACCGATAAGGCCGCCCGCCCCGACAAGGAATGGACCATAATGGTCTTTATCAACGGCAAGAACAATCTTGAAAAATACGCCTTCCTTAACATCAACCAGATGGAAAAGATAGGCTCTTCCGACAAGGTGAACATTGTCGTGCAGCTCGGCCGCATGAACAACTACAGCCACCTCGACGGCACCTGGAAAGGCACCCGCCGCTATCTGATACAGAAGGGTTCCAACCCTAAGGGTATCTTCTCCCCTGCCGTCGCCGACCTCGGCAAAGTAGACATGGGCGATTATAAGAGCGTCATTGACTTCTCCAATTGGGCCAAGACCACCTATCCCGCAAAGCATTATATGCTGATAGTCTGGAACCACGGCGCCGGCTGGATAAAGAGCACCACCGATGCCGCCAAAGGCATCTCGTACGACGACGAAACCAATAACCACATCACCACCCCGCAGATGGGCGCCATGCTCAAGGGCCTCGGCGGCGTTGACGTGTATGGTTCCGACGCCTGCCTGATGCAGATGGCCGAAGTGGACTACGAGATCAAAGATTACGCCAAGATCATCGTCGGTTCCGAAGAGACCGAACCCGGCGACGGCTACACCTATGACACCTTCCTGGGCCCCATCGTGGCTAAACCCACCATGGACGCCGAGGGCGTGGCGAAGTCCGCCGTTGACGCCTATGTGGCTCACTACACGCCGAGCAACCAGGGCGCCACCCAGAGCTATGTACGCTCTTCCGCGATCCCCGGCTTCCTCGACGCTTCCAATGCGTTCGCCAGCGCCATGATGCAGGCTAACGAGAAGGACGTGGTGAAGACCGCCATGGGTTCCGCGCAGAGCTACGCTTATGCGGAGAACAAGGACCTCTACCACTTCACGCAGCTTGTGGTCAACGCCACCGCCGACAACAACGTGAAAACCACGGGCAACGCGCTGATGAGCTACATCACCGGCACCCTGGTGGGAGACAACAAGATCTCCGGCAATTACGCCAACTCCCATGGTATCGCCGTGTATCTGCCCGGCGGAGCCGCTCCGTCCGCATACGGCGAGCTCCAGTGGGCGAAGGCTTCCAACTGGGACGACCTGATCGCCTGGCTGGCGAATTAAGTTTCAGCCAAAGTTAAAAAGAAAGGCCGGCTTAACAGCCGGCTTTTCTTTTTTTATCAGCTCCGCGCGGAGACTTAACCTGAAAGTTTCAGTTGAAGCCGTAAAATCGTCGGGTTGAGAAGGATTTTTTTATTCCGTCATTCCGGCGTACGCCGGAATCCAGGTTCCGTCGGAATCTGGACACCGGCTTCCCCCCCGGCTTCACGGTGGGGCAGGTCGCCGGTGTGACGAGTCAACTGAAGTTTTCAGGTTAAGACGAAGTTGGAAAGCTTTTCATATATAATTCCCGTCTCTCCTTATTGTTCCAAGACGTAAAGAATTCCGGATCCGAACCCGCCCTGTGTTTCACCCGAAAAATACCCGATTTGAACGACAGTACGCTGTCGCGGACCTCTGCTATGCTATTTGCGCGGCAAAGGAGGATTATGTCGGGTAAAATAAAGATCATAAAGCGGACGGACAGCGGCGGGAAGATCCGGGCGACATTTTTGACAAGGTTCATGAAGGAGCGGCGCAGCTGCGATCTGGTGCTGAAATGTGTCGTCTTAAGGATGGGTCTGGCGGGCGCTTCATAAAAAATGGGGGTCTTATGGCTAATTTAAATAAGGTAATGCTTATCGGCCGCCTTACACGCGAGCCGGAGATTAAAGACTTCACCGGCGGAGGCCGGGTGGCCAATATCGGTTTTGCGGTGCATAACCGCCGCAAGAACGCGGAAAGCGGCCGTTGGGAAGAAGTGCCGGTATGGCTGGATCTGAAGTTTTTTAACCGCGCCAACGGCAGAAAGCTGGCCGACCTGGCGGCGAAGCTGCACAAAGGGCGGCAGATATACGTCGAGGGGCGCCTTGTCACAGAACAGTGGACGGGTAAAGAAGATGGCCGGCATCATTTAAAAACACTGGTCTATGTAGACTCCATAGAATTTATGAACATCGGCGCCCGCCGCTCTAGCCCGGCTCCGGGCGAAGTACAGCCCGAGGAAGCATAAAACTAAAAAAATTAGCCACAATAAGGCACAAAGATCACAAAAATAAAAGATCTCACACGAAGCCGCAAAGCCACGAAGAAAAGGGAAATCCGGCATAAGTTTAACATGGATGTACAGGATCCCGGAGTAAACACGAAGGGCACAAAGTGTTTAACTCAAAGAACAGGATACAGAATTATTGAGCCCTGCGTAAATAATGTCCGTGTTGGAGGCTTGGATTTGAGATGAATGCGAGGCGCGACGAACGAGCATACCTGTGGTCTGTGAGCGAGGAGCAACGAAGCAGTCGCTCAAAGGCAAGCTCCCTTTCCCTTTGGGAAAGGGCCGAGCGCTTTTGGGCTGCAACTGCGTCACAAATCGCTTACATAGCTCAGCTATGCTGCGCTCTTTGTTCCTTGTTTCGCTCCAAAATCGGCCCGGCCAGCGCGGACATTATTTACGCAGGGCTCAATAGCCGTGATAAGGCACAAAAAGCACAAATAGTCCGAGAAGTATTTTACGGCTGAGATATTTCGGTAATTTTGTGTTCTATGTGCCTTTTTGTGGCTATCTCTAGTAAATCCGCTGTATTTTAATCTGCGGCAAGCTGCGGATTAGCGCTCTGTTTTTCCTTCTTTGTGACCTTTGTGTTTTGTGTGAGATATTTCCGGATTTGTCCTGCATATCATGTTTATCCATCTGAATTGCAATATATTTACGTATTTTTTACGGGTTTGACGCTTCTATTTACTTGAAATAATCCGAAAGCGGTGTAGAATATAGATGAGGGCTTAATCATGCAACGAGGTTTGAAAGTTATGAACTTTGCTATCGTCGGGGCAATTTCTTTTTTGTTGATACTTTACCTCGTTGCTATGCTGCTGTATCCGGAAAAATTGCCCATCTTAAGGAGATATTATTAATGAAAAAATTAAGCATACTTTCGCTTGCATTTATGTTCCTTACTCCGTTGACGGCGAAGGCCACGCCTTCCACGCAGATCTGGATACCTTCAACGGATATACAACAATATAAAACGTTCCACCTGAATGTGGACAACTACGTGGCATCAGGAAAAGAGCCCAGCGGTGCCTGGAAAGCCCCGATATATGATATCGGCCCTACTATGGGCGTATTAGCTTATAAAAAGGTGCAGGCGGAAGCCGGTTTTGACATAATAAAGGCCGGTATGGGCCTTGCGAACAGCGCCGCCTACGACAACAACCCTCTTTACCTGCACGCCAAGGCCGGTACTCCGGAAGGAGCTATGTTCTCCGGCAGCCCGGCGTTGGCGCTCGGCGGCTATAATTTCGGTTTGAAAGAAAATATTACCAACCAGAATATCGTTTACGGCCTGGCCGCGAAGAACATCGGAAAACTCGGCCGCCTTTCGGCCGGCTACTACGTCGGGAACGAGAAGGTGCTTGTTGATGAGAACGGTAAAAAAGCCAACACCGGCGTGCTGCTTTCCTGGGACAGGAGCATAACCGAGATATCGGACAAGCTTTGGGCCGCCGTGGATTACCAGGGCGGGGACTCAGCGATGGGCGCGCTAAGCTTCGGCGCTTCCTGGAATTTCGCTGCCAATACCAGCGTTATATTCGGCTACGATATATACAATAACAACAATGTGAAAGTGGCAGGCAAGAACACTTATACCGTGCAGCTTGATATAAACTTCTAGTAGTAGGCAAATGCGCTTTAATTTACGGATTTTTTACGGGTTTGGCGGTTCTATTTACTTGTAATAATCCATAGGTGATGTAAAATATCAGTAGGGGTTTAGCGAGGTTAACAATTATGAACTTTATGATAGCAGGAATAGTTTCCTTCTTCTTGATGATTTATCTCGTTTACGCGATACTGCATCCCGAAAAATTCTAATTGAGGTATTCTTATGAATATGTTTGACATTATACAGTTGGCGGTATATACCGGTCTTTTGATACTCCTCACTCCGCCGCTCGGAAGTTACATGGCCAGGGTATTTGCGGGAGAACGAACCTTCCTTTCGCCTGTTCTTGACCCGCTGGAGCGGTTGACCTACAGGCTGGGCGGTGTTGACGCTGCTAAAGAGATGAACTGGCTGGAATATTCCAAGGCCGTCCTTATCTTCACCGCGCTCAGCCTGGCCGCCGTGTTCCTTATGCAGGTCTTTCAGGCTCACCTGCCGCTCAATCCCGACCATTTAGGCAATGTGGAATGGACAAGCGCCTTAAACACCGCCGTCAGTTTTATGACCAATACCAACTGGCAGGGCTACGCCGGCGAAACGACCATGAGCTTCTTTACTCAGATGCTGGGGCTCGCCGTACAGAATTTCCTGAGCGCGGCCTACGGCATCGCGGTGTTCCTGGCGCTCGCGCGCGGTATCTCCAGAAAATCCACCGACCTGATAGGCAACTTCTGGGCCGACCTGGTCCGCTGCACCATCTATGTGCTTTTACCGCTCTCGCTGCTCTTCGCTTTTTTTCTTGTCAGCCAGGGAGTGGTCCAGAATTTCTCGGCCACCCGCACGGTAACAACGCTTGAAGGCGCGAAACAGGGGATACCGATGGGGCCCGCGGCTTCGCAGATAGCCATAAAACAGCTCGGCACCAACGGCGGCGGTTTTTTTAACGCCAACAGCGCGCATCCGTTTGAAAACCCCACGCCTCTTTCCAATTTCTTCCAGACGCTCGCCTTATTGATGATCCCGGCCGCGCTGGTCTACACCTACGGTATCATGATAAAGGATAAAAAACACGCCTGGGTGCTGTACGCGGTAATGATAGCTATATGGGCGGGCGGACTCGGTGTTTCTCTTTATTCGGAGCATGACGCGGCCGCGCGGCTGTTCAACGGCAGACCGCTTATGGAAGGCAAGGAAACACGTTTCGGCATAACGAACAGCGTGCTATGGGCAGTGTCCACTACCGTTGTTTCCAACGGCTCGGTCAACGCCATGCACTCAAGCCTCTCGCCGCTTGCCGGCGGGATGGCGATGTTCAACATGCATCTGGGTGAAATAGTTTTCGGCGGAGTAGGTTCCGGGATGTACGGGATGCTGTTCTTCGTGCTGATGACGGTTTTCCTGGCGGGGCTTATGGTGGGCCGGACGCCCGAATACCTAGGTAAAAAGATAGAAAAGCGCGAGGTACAAATGGCTATGATAGGAATGCTGGGGCCAGGGGCGCTGATGCTCATCGGCACAGCGGTGGCCTGTGTCCTTCCGGCCGGACTCTCATCTCTTTCCGCAAAAGGTCCCCACGGCTTCAGCGAAATGCTTTACGCCTATACTTCCGCTGCCGCCAATAACGGGAGCGCTTTCGCGGGCTTGAACGCCAATACGCCCTTTTATAACCTGACCCTCGCCTTCGCGATGCTTGCCGGGCGCTTTGTCTGCCTCCTGCCGGCCCTGGCCATTGCGGGCTCTCTGGCGGGAAAAAGGTCCGCGCCGCCTTCGGCAGGAACTTTTTCCACAAGCGATCTTCTGTTCGCCTTTTTGCTGACCGGCGTGATCATAATAGTGGGCGTGCTGACTTTTGTGCCCGCTCTGGTTCTTGGCCCCATTCTTGAACATATGTTGATGGTAAAAGGAATATTCCTTTTCTAGCACTCTGGCAGCGCCCTCTCATGGGCTATGCCTTTCAGACGGCCTGGGGGTGGACTTTACCGCAGCCCTGCGCCACTAACGGACACAATAACGCGAACAGTTGTTGAACAGTGTAGGAGATAATATGGATGGCAATAAAAAACCCGCTTTTGACAAAAAACTGATCTTGGACAGCGCGGTGGAAGCTTTTAAAAAGCTGGACCCGCGCATTCAGGCGCGCAACCCGGTGATGTTCGTCACGCTCATAGGCGCCGTGCTGACCACCGCGGCCATGGTCCAGTCGCTCTTTTCCGGCCCCTTCCCGCTGTTCGAGTTCCAGATAAGCCTCTGGCTCTGGTTCACCGTGCTATTCGCCAATTTCGCCGAGGCGCTGGCGGAAGGCAGAGGCAAGGCCCAGGCTGAAAGCCTGCGCAGATCGCGTGTGGAGGTTATGGCGCGGCTGCTTGTAGACAACAAAGAAAGAAAAGTGCCGTCTTCCGAGGTGGTCAAAGGCGACATAGTGGTCTGCGAGACGGGAGACATCATTCCGGCCGACGGAGAAGTGATAAAAGGCATCGCCAGCGTGGACGAATCGGCCATAACCGGCGAATCGGCGCCGGTGATAAGGGAAAGCGGCGGGGACAGGAGCGCCGTGACGGGCGGCACCCGGGTGATCAGCGATAAACTGCTGATACGCGTGACAGCGGAGCCGGGCAAAAGCTTCATAGACCGCATGATAGCCCTGATAGAAGGCGCCTCGCGCCAGAAGACGCCTAACGAGATCGCGCTGGTGATGGTCCTTTCGGGGCTTACGCTGATATTCCTTCTTGCCGTCTCAACGCTGAAGCTCTTCTCGGATTACACAGCGGTTTCCGCGGGACAGGACCTGGGAAAATTGGTTACGGTCCCGGTGCTGGTATCGCTTCTGGTCTGTTTGATCCCTACCACGATAGGCGGCTTGTTAAGCGCTGTAGGCATAGCCGGCATGGACCGTCTGATAAGGCGCAACGTTATTGCCAAAAGCGGCCGCGCGGTGGAAGCCGCGGGCGATATAGACGTGCTGCTGCTCGACAAGACCGGCACTATAACTTTGGGCAACCGCATGGCGACGGCCTTTATCCCCGCGCCCGGGGTTACCGAAGCGGCTCTGGCCGAGGCTTCCCAGCTGGCCTCGCTGTCCGACGAGACGCCGGAGGGGCGTTCCATAGTAGTCCTGGCTAAGAAGCGCTTCGAACTGCGCGCCCGCGAGCTTCATCCTGCGGAAGCGTCGTTCGTGCCTTTTTCGGCGACCACGCAGATGAGCGGCATGGATCTGAAAGGTTCCGACGGCAATGTTGTGCGCTCGATAAGGAAAGGCGCGGTGGACGCCATCAGAGAGCAGGCGGCCAGGGCGGGAGCTGAATTCCCATCCGAACTTGAAGCCGCGCATAAAGAGATCTCCAATAGCGGCGGCACGCCTCTGGCCGTGTCTGAGAACGGAAAAGTGATCGGGCTCATACATCTTAAAGACATGGTCAAAGGCGGCATAAAGGAGCGCTTCGCGGAATTGCGGAAAATGGGCATACGTACGGTGATGATAACCGGCGACAACCCTCTTACCGCCGCCGCCATAGCCGCAGAGGCCGGAGTGGACGATTTTATCGCCCAGGCCACGCCCGAATCCAAGTTGGCCAGGATAAGGCGGGAGCAGGTTTCGGGACGGCTTGTGGCCATGACAGGCGACGGCACCAACGACGCTCCGGCCCTTGCGCAGGCGGACGTGGGCGTAACCATGAATACCGGTACGCAGGCGGCCAGGGAGGCCGGGAACATGGTGGACCTGGAGAGCAACCCGACCAAGCTCATAGAGATAGTGGAGATAGGCAAGCAGCTGCTGATGACGCGCGGAGCGCTGACCACCTTCAGCATCGCCAACGACGTGGCCAAATATTTCGCCATCATACCGGCCCTGTTCGCGGGGCTCTATATGACCGAAAAGCGCGCCGGGGCGCTCTCGGCTCTGAACATAATGAGGCTGCATTCGCCGCAAAGCGCGATCCTGAGCGCGGTGATCTTCAACGCGATAATCATAGTGCTTCTGATACCGCTCGCGCTTAGAGGTGTGGCTTACCGTCCGGAAAGCGCAAGCACCGTGCTGCGGCGCAACATTCTGATCTATGGGGCGGGCGGCATAGTCGCGCCGTTCATCGGGATAAAACTGATAGACATGCTTATAACAGCGGTAAGGCTCGTCTGATTAGAATCGGCCGTAAAAAGGCACATAAACACAAAAGGGAATACGGGCATTATCACACGAAGCCACGAAGGCACGAAGATAAGGCGGGAAGGGAACTGGGGATTAAACACAAAGTTCACGAAGTTAAGAACAAATAAGGACACTAAGTTTTTCGGGTATGTTCTTCGTGAACTTTCAATTGATTAACTTTGTGACCTTTGTGGTTAAATCGGGTAAACTTTGTGGCTTCGTGGCTTTGTGAGAAATATTTCTGTGACTTTTGTGCCTTATTGCGGCTAATACTAAAAAGTCCTCAGGAAGGTCTTAATTCAACAGGAAGGTATTTATGAAAACATTCTGGTCCGCGGTAAAGATATTTCTGGTACTGACTTTTATAACCGGTCTTGCATATC
>Ga0073936_10001640_pt1 | contig 34240 bp, 31 predicted proteins | sample AliMusrvi5mmetaG_FD_87041 | JGI IMG/M metagenome (GOLD analysis project Ga0073936, IMG submission 87041) | Freshwater lake bacterial and archeal communities from Alinen Mustajarvi, Finland, to study Microbial Dark Matter (Phase II) - Alinen... | ecosystem: Environmental > Aquatic > Freshwater >...
CATTTTTTTGTTGCAATCCCCACAGCTTTTTCCCGTTCAGATCGGTGGCGATAATCCCCCACCCGGCTTCATGACCGGTCCAACCGAGAATCAGGCGATCGCCGGCCACCGCGGCCGCGGTGGGTGGGCCGTAATCGCCCCCCCAACCGCCGGAGCCGTCGGCGGTCTTCCACGCCGGTTGCCCGGAGTTGCCCACGGACATCACATAGCGCGTGCTGAAGGGGGCGTGGTAGAGCCCTTTCCAGGTGTAATCGCCCGCCGGCAAGGGTTTCCCGCTGCTGTCGAGGCCATCCCATTGTTCGGTAATCTCGCCGGCGTGTCGCGGCGCCTGGGCCACGATATGCCGCACGATGCGCTGGTCTTTGTCATAGAGCGCGACGGACGCCTCGCCGTCTGCGGGCATGGTGTAAGTAAAGGTTAAGGGTGTCGGCGTTGTGGGTTTATGGAAGGGATCGACCCAGGCCCGCGGGATATTGCCCCGATCAGTAAAAATCAGCTTGCCCCAGCAGGCCGAATCCTGCCAGGGAAACCCGGGCTGGCTCATCAAGTCATAGGCACACCCTGTATACACCAGGCCGGAGCCATCACCCCACAGGAATTGTAAGGTCGCGGTCACGATATCCCCGGCGACCGGGTGGGCATCCTGCACATTCAAAGTCTCCCAGGGGATGCGGTATTCAAAGGTGTAGCCTTTGCCATCGGCATCCGTACGATACGCGGCCTGAAAGTTGGCATGGGGGACCACGCCATGCGGCGCCCACGCGTCGCGCACCGGCAGCATGGCGAAGGATTTATGTATCTGCAATGCCGGTTCGTGGTTATCCGTGTAATACCAGAGCATCAGGTGCAGCGGTTGTCCGCTGTCTTCTCCCATGGTGCCCGCTGTGCCCAGGCTGCCGCGCAGGTACGGAAAGGGTTGTCGATGATCGGTGACCAGACGAAACTGGCAGCAATCGCCCATCCAGGCCTTATCGGCATCGGCCGCCGGATTGTGGCGATTCATCATCGGCGACGCATCCTTGACTTTCGCCGCGATGTACAACGCGTCGGCGTCATACATGACCGCGCATTCCGCACCCTGCGTCGCGCGCGTTTCCTCGCGCTCGTAACTTCCGATATGGCCACTCCAATCCCAGTCGTCGAGTTTGCCGTCGATCACCACTGGTCCGGGACGGGGCATGGCGTAGAGTTTCCGATTCAGCCCGCGACCGCTATCCGCCCGGAGCAGACTCGCGAGCGCGAAAAGCAGCAGGGAGAGGACAACGCGACATTGGTTGGCATGCATGGGGTAACCTCCACAGGTAGTTCATCTATGCGTATAAACATTGTAGCGATTCAGCACACGCGATACAATAGCCAGCGATTATACTATTTCATGGACAGACCACTCCTTGAAAAAAGGGACAAAGCCTGATTAATAGATCGTGTTCTCTCTTTACGAAGTCCATCGCTCCCGTCAAACACCGCGATCACAGCCCATCCGGCTACGGTAGGAAACTCAAAAATCAGCGGAGAATTCATTATCGCATGAGCCTTTGCACTTCGATGTGTGGAACGCTCTATTGCGCCGCAATTGGTGATTCACGGAAGGGCCTTCCAATGATGAATCAATACGAACAGAGTCTATTGGCTATGGAGCATTTGCTTAATGCCGTCGGCGAAGTCTATTGGGCACAGTGGATCCACTGTGATATTGAACAGTGGCGATCCGATCATGAAACGTCTCATCACCTTTCGGCCTACGGTGGAATGGGCACGCTCAACGATGTTGTAATTTGCCGGACGAACCAACACAATATCACCGAGTTGCAGGAGCCATGGGTTAATATTCTTTTCGAGTGGCTCACATCGATTTGCCACTACCTTGCGCAACACCCCGACGATTGGGTTACGGCTGAAACACTCTCGAATGCTGTTGGCAAGCATGATTCTGCACTTGCCGCCTTTATTGGCGGAGATAAGGCTCCTTCATCGATGAGGGGATTGGCCAGCGAGAACCGTAGGCTTGAAGGATGGCGTTGTCTACGCTGTGGACACTCCAAAGTTTCAAACTATAATATTGAATGCTTCATTGCAGACGCTTTATTGCCGTTTATGGTTTTCCGATATTGCGAGACGCTGACATTGGACAGACTGGTCGACCGAATCATTGCGCAAAACATCATTGAGATCGAACCTTTGCGCAAAAAACTGATCACCGCGGTGAAAACCAGTGGTATATCGTTTTCAGATCGTAGTGGGTGGTTACCATGTCCATGTTGCGGGGAAGATGACTCGGCGATCAATCGGTGGAAATTAGTCGCCGATGATACGTTCCATTTCACACCATCGGATGACAACTTACCGCTTCGTCAGTAGTTGCATTCCTAAATAGACACCGAAATAGGGACAAAGCCTTATTACTGGATCGTGGAAGAACCACGCCCCTACCAGGATCCATGCTGCGCAACCCCTATCCCTTCAGTCCTCTGCATCGCACCGATGTGTGTTCGTCCACGGACGAACACGAGGTGTAGCCTGTATCGGACGTCTGATCACACGGGTCATTAACCAGTGCAGAAACCCCGTATGGTCATCCGGCGTGAAAAACATTTGCCAGTGATTGGCCCGCAGAGTCGTATGGTGCGGCACACCCACGGCAACCGCTCGAGCGATACGGGGCATGGCAAAATGATACGACGGCAAGGAAGGATTGGCGTTAAAGAGGCTCCGTCCCTCTTAAAATCATTACGCCGCGCGGTAAATCACCTCGCCGGTGCGCTCGATTTCTTGCAGGAAACCGCCATTATTGCCGATCTCCAGCAGCAGATGGGGTTCGATCATCGGGTCAATCGGCGTGGAAAGCGCAGAAAGGCGTCTGAGAACCGCAAGGTAGTCCGCAGTGGCGACATCGTGGAAGACCACCGCAACATCGATATCGCTATACTCATGCGTATTACCCGTTACATAGGAACCAAACAAGATGACCTTCGTGACCGGCAATTCATGCGCGAGCACGACAGCATACTGTGTTACACGTTCAATAACTGCTGCTTTATCCATTGCAACATCTCCGCGGCCGCGACGGTCATCTGCTCACACTCAGGAACGGTTAACGCCGCCAGCAGTTTCGCTTTCTCAGCCGGATAGCGGCTTTCGATATTCATCGGTTGCATCGCGATCATCCACTGCTGTTGGTCTTCGGTCAGTTCATTCCATATATCGGACAACTGTGCCAACTTAACCAGGGCATGCATTTTTGGTGGAATAGCCTGGCGCCTTGCAGTATATACGCCCTTCAGCGCTTTCTCGATGGCCTGGTGGCACATGAAGGCAACGTATAACAACCGACGACTGGCAAGTATGGCCTTGGCCGTCTCCAAATCATAATCGGCCAGATCGAGCCAATACTCGATTTGTTGCCGTACTTGGTCAGCACTTAACGACTCATCTGCTACCATCTTACCGTATATTATACCATAAATGCCAGCATCATCAGCTCATTTGGTACATATAGAGCTTGTCCTACATCTATTACGAGGACAGACTACTAAACTTATCGAAGCGGGCTAACTTAACCTGCTCAGTCACTCCCGGAAGTTTGCGTAGCCCGTAATCATGATGGATGGCGCGCCCGGGAACGGTCGTGCTCCGATGGAAACGAAACAAGAATCGGACGAGAAACGGGATTGAAAAAAGGGTAAGTATCGCTCACCAGTGTCGCACTGTCATGGTCGGGGGGCAGGAATGCGCGGACCGCGCGGCTAATATGTCTGCTGAGGTGGCGCGATGTCAATCGGCAATCAATTCCTGGTTCTGCTGGTCTTTGCAATCGGGGGCGCAGCGGCGTTGCCGGCGGCGGTGGTCTCTCCGAGCAATCCACCCACGCATATACCGCCAGTGAGTTGGGGCGTCGGCGCTGGATTCCTGTATGGCTGGTTGGGCGCCAACACCGAATTGCACACCTCGCCGGATGTCGGGTTGACGGGGGGCATCGGCGCGGGGGGCTTTTTCGCCGGTGGTCACCTGTACCTCAGCGCCCCAGTCCGGCGCATCCGTTATCGGGTCACCGCGGGGCTGGCCGGCGTGGAACATAAACGCACGGATGGGACCATCGCTTCGCGCGTCACCCCGACGATCGGCATCGGCCTTACCTTCGCCAATACACGCAACGGGTACCGTGGACTGGATGCGGATATTTCCACCGCGGGCGTGAGCGTGGGGTTTCATTTTTAGTCCGGCATATCCGTGCCGACCCACCTTTTCCTCCACTCCCCCTTGACCCGGCGCCGGTTGCCGGGTAGCATAAGACCCCAACCTTCTTGCCAAATCGGAGTATCGCCCGTGGAAACTGTTTCGCTGCATGACCTGGTCCTGGACCGCGCCTTGAATCCCCGTTTACATGGCGTGGATCAGGATGTCGTCGAGTTTTACGCCGGCATTTTCGCGGATGTCGTTTGGCCGCCCATTCTGGTGGATCGCGCCACGCGCAAACTCCTGGACGGCTGGCACCGGGTGGAGGCGGCCAAGCGTGCGGGCATCTATAGCCTGGCCGTGCAATGGGTGGAGGCGAAAGAAGAAGAGCTCTTTGCGCTGGCGGTGAAGGCCAACCTGGGCCACGGCATCCGCCTGTCGCGCGAGGAACGTTTCAAGGCTATCGCCCGCTTGCAACGCGAAGCGTGGACGCCGGAGCGCATCACCGAATTCCTGGGCTGCTCTGCAGGCATGGTCGCGAAAACCGAAAAGGCGGAAGACCTGCGTATTAAATATAAAGTTCATGATAACCCCGCCGCGCGTCTGCCCACCGAAACGCTGGTAGAGGTGGTGCGCTTGCCGGAAGAGTTTCGCGATGAAGTGGCGGAACTGGCCTGCGAGGTGGAGGCGACCTGTTCTGATGTACGCCGGGCCGTACGCGGCGTCAAGCAAGGCGTCGTGGTGGCCACCGCGGACATCAAACGCATGATGACTGATCCGGAGTATGCCAAAGCGAAACTCAAAGCAGCCACCCCGGCGAACTCCGGCGACTGGTTGATGACCTTCGCGACCCTGGTCGATCAGATTGAGACCGCGCAAGTCTCCTTGAATCCATTGGAACGTGATACTGCCGTGCAGCTCTTTGTCCGCATGCGCAACTGGGCCAATCGCAACCTGGTGTCATTAGGCGTCGAGCAACACCCGTCGTTGATGTGAGCCCCACCCTACTCCGCGCCGCGCACGGCGAGGCGGCGTTCGAAGGCGGTGCGCAGGCCCATATCGCCTTCTTCCAGCACTTTGGCGGCGCCGAGAACCACACAGCTTAACGGGTCTTCCGTCACGTAAGCGGGCATGCCGGTGGCGTGTTGCACCAGACGGCTCATGCCGCGCAACAGGGCGCCGCCACCGGTGAGTGCGACACCGCGCTCCATAATATCCGCCGAGAGCTCGGGCGGGGTCTCCTCCAACGCCACTTTCACCGCATCAAGGATCGCCAGCACCGGCTCGCCGATCGCCTCGCGCACCGCGGCGCTGGAGAGGGTTACCTGCGCCGGCAGCCCGGAGACCAGGTCGCGCCCGCGCGCCAGATAGGTCAATTCGCGCGGCAACGGCCACACCGACCCGATCGCCAGCTTGATGGCCTCCGCGGTGCGTTCACCGATCTGCAGGTTGAATTCGCGTCGGGTGTAGGCGGCAATCGCCTCATCGATCTCATCGCCCCCCACGCGAATGGAGCGCGAGAGCACCACATCGCCGAGAGAGATGATGGCCACTTCGGTAGTGCCGCCACCGATATCCACCACCATGCTGCCCGTCGCTTCATGAATGGGCAGCCCGGCGCCGATGGCGGCGGCGACCGGCTCCTCGATCACCCAGGCATCCCGCGCACCGGCACGGCGCGCGGCATCCTTCACCGCGCGGCACTCCACCTCAGTCACTCCGGAGGGGACGCCGATGAGCATGTGTGGATGAATGAAGGGACGACGGCGATAGACCTTCTCGATGAACAGTTGCAGCATCTGTTCTGCGGCGTCGAAATCGGCGATAACCCCATCGCGCAGCGGGCGCACCGTGGTAATGGCCCACGGGGTACGGCCCAGCATGCGCTTGGCCTCGTCCCCGACGGCGCGCACCTCGCCCGCGTCCTTTTCGATAGCAATCACCGACGGCTCACGCAACAAAATACCCTTCCCCCGCATGTGGATCAAGGTATTGGCGGTGCCGAGATCGATTGCCAGCTCCGGCGTCCAGCGTTGAAAAAAGTGACGAAAATCCATCATAAACCTGTCCGACGGTGTGTCGGGTAACGTGCAACCATTTCGACAAGGAACGCGACGTCCCCTTTTCACCCCATCACACGAAGCTTTTGAGCCTGTCTCAAAGGTGCGACTGCTGATGACACGAAAAATGCCGGTGCGGTGTGTATAGCCCCCTTGTCGGCACTCCGTGCATTGTGTAGTATGTGCGGACGCATCTGTGATAATTGGGGGGATATCGTCGCGTGACGTTTCATTGGACGCCAATAGGATCAAACGGCTGGCTGGGCTGGGAGATTGGATGCGTGTTGCTGGTCATGGCCGCCGTCTTTTTCTTTCGGATAGACCTGCGCGGCAGGGAGTGGATTCAGCAGCAGCGCACGACGCTCACGGATGCGATTTCCCGGCGCGTGAAGCCGCTGGGAGATGGGCGCTATATGCTGCCGCCGTTGGCCCTGGTGCTCTGCTGGGGGTACCTGGCGCACAATTCCCTGCTCATCAATATGGTGTGGCAGTGTTTTCTTAGCTTCGCCCTCACCGGGGCTATCGCGCAAAGCTGCCAGTTTTTTATCCATCGCCACCGGCCGAACGATAGCGAGACGCCCTACCAGTATGACGGCCCACTCTTCACTTCACGGAATCGCTCATTCCCCTCCGGACACGCTTCGGTGGCTTTTTGTTTGGGCACGGTGCTGGCGTCCACGTTTACCCAACCGGTGATCGTGCCGATCGCAATTTATACGGTGGCCACCCTCACCGCGCTCTCGCGCCTGAACGACAACATGCACTGGCTGTCCGACGTTTTCACCGGCACGGCGCTGGGCATCCTCTGCGCCCTGGCTTCCGTGCAGTGTACCTTCGTTTGACGGGTGGTTCACCCCACCCTCTTACGACTTTAGCCGCCATATGGTGCCTTGCGGGGTATCTTCCAGCACGACGCCTATCTCGTGGAGGCGGGTGCGGATGATATCCGCCAGCGCGAAGTTCTTCTCTTTGCGGGCCAGCGCGCGCAGTTCGATGAAGAGCTCCATGAGTTGGGGCGCCAGGGTATCTTCCGCACCGGCGGTAGGCAGTAAATTGATGCCCAGCACCTCGGTGAAGCGCAGGATATATGCGCGGGCGTCGGCAATGGCGTGCAACGCGTCGGCAGTGGGCACGAAACCAGGGTCACCAATGTGGCGGTTAACCTCACTCACCAGGTCAAACAGCACGGCGATGGCGCGTGGGGTGTTGAAATCATCATCCATGGCCACGCGGAAGTCCGCCTCCACTGTCGCCAATCGGGCGTGCAATGGAGACAGGGAGGCGCCTGGTGCGACATCGTGCGCCGGACTGCCAAGGACACGCGCCATATTCAGCACGCCCAGGCGCAATCGCTCATAGGAGGCTTTCGCCTGATCCAACCCCTGGTCAGAGAAGTCCAACGGTGAACGGTAGTGCGCGGCGCTGAGGAAATAGCGCACAACTTCCGGCGCGTAGCGTTCCAATACCTCGCGCACGCTGAAGAAGTTGCCCAACGATTTCGACATCTTCTCCTTGTTAATGGTCACGAAGCCATTGTGCATCCAATAGCGGGCGAACGTGGCCGTCGCATCCAGCGCGCCTAGACTTTGCGCCAACTCATTTTCGTGATGCGGAAAGATGAGATCCTGTCCGCCGCCATGGATATCAAAGTCGGCGCCAAGATACTTCAACGACATAGCCGAGCATTCGATATGCCAGCCCGGTCGCCCCGGTCCCCAGGGACTGGGCCAACTGGGTTCGCCGGGTTTGGCCGCTTTCCACAGCGCGAAGTCCAGCGGGTCGCGTTTGATTTCGTTCACCTCTACCCGCGCGCCGGACTCCAACTCATCAATTTTGCGGCTGGAGAGCGCGCCATAACGGGGAAATTTACGCACTTCAAAGTAGACATCGCCGTCCACCGCGTAGGCCAGGCCGCGCTCCACCAACGATGCAACCAGGTTGATGATCTCCGGGATATTCTCCGTGGCCTTCGGGTAGATCGTGGCGCGCTTGACGTTCAACGCGTCCATTTCCTCAAAATAGATCTGCATAAAGCGCTCCGGCAAACTCTGCCAGGGGACGCCTTGCTCACGCGCGCGGTTTATAATTTTGTCGTCAATATCGGTGAAGTTCTGCACGTAGATCACGTCAAAGCCGCGATATTCCAGATAGCGCCGAATAATGTCAAAGGCCACGACCGCGCGGGCATTGCCAATATGCGGATAGTCATAGGGCGTCACACCGCACACATACATCGCGACCCGTTGTTCGTCGCGCGTGACTAATGGTTCGACTCTTCGCGTTAACGTGTTATAGAGGTGTACCGTCATCGTCATGCCATCCTTCGCCGAGATGATACCACGTAGCGACGGATTCGGGGAGAGGGTCCGGGAGCGTGCGGGGGAAGAAGAGATCGGCGGCAGCGCCGACGAGACATTATCTGCGGTGTGCCAGCGGAAATCCCAATTCTTCGCGTTGCGTCACATAGCCTTGCGCGCAGCGGCGGGCGAGGGAACGGACACGGTCGATATAGCCGGTACGCTGGGTGACGGAGATCGCGCCGCGGGCATCGAGGATATTAAAAGTATGGGAGCAGCGCAGGGTGTAGTCGTAGGCCGGGATGATATCATGCGCTTCCAGGAGGCGATCAGCTTCGTGCTCATACCCATCGAACAGGGTACGTGCCAACGCCGGATCGGCCAGAGAGAAGGTATACCGTCCCCATTCGTATTCCGCCTGGCGGTTCATCTCGCCATACGTGATGGTGCTGCTCCACTGGATTTCCTGGTAACTGGACACCTGCTGCACGGCCATGCTGATGCGTTCCAACCCATAGGTCAATTCTACGGATACCGGACTGAGCTCCAGGCCGCCGGCAATCTGGAAATAGGTGAACTGGGTGATCTCCAACCCGTCGAGCCACACCTGCCACCCCACCCCTGAGGCCCCGAGCGTCGGAGATTCCCAATCGTCTTCCATGAAACGAATGTCGTGATGGCGTGGATCGAACCCCAACGCGCGCAGACTGTCCAGGTAGAGCTCCTGAATATTATCCGGCGAGGGTTTGATGATGACCTGATACTGATAATGTCGGTACAGGCGATAGGGGTTGTCACCAAAACGACTGTCTGCCGGACGTCGTGATGGCTGGACATAGGCCGCGGCCCACGGTTCAGGTCCCAACGAACGCAGGAAGGTCGCCGGGTGCATGGTGCCCGCGCCAACCTCCACGTCATAGGGTTGCTCAATAACACACCCTTGTCGCGCCCAATACTCTTCCAACGATCGAATGATTTCCTGAAAGGTCACGTGGCGATTATAGCACCTGGACAGAGGGGCGGCAAGGAAGAAGCGCGGGATGGAGAATCGTCTCCGTGGGAACCGACTTACTGGGTACCGCCGGCATTCCGCAACACCTCGATAAGGTCTTGATATTTATTCTCCATGGCCAGAGTGAGCGGGGTTTTCCCGGCGGCGGTTTTCGCGTTGACCGGGGCCTGGTGGGCCAGCAACGCCTGTACAGCGCGGGTATTGTGGGCCAACACGGCCAAATGCAGCGCCGTGCGTCCGCCTTTGTCGGCGTGGGTGGTGTCGGCGCCGGCGGTAAGCAGGTTATCGATGAGCAATTGGCGCGGGGCGCCGGGGGTCTCCACGGCGCGCAGGAGCGGGGTGCGGCCCGCATCGTCCACGGCTTCCAGTGGGGCGCGATGATGTATGAGCAACAACGCCATTTCCGGCAGATTGCGCGCGCAGGCGATATGCAGCGGGGTGGCGCCTTCCTGGTCCGTTAAACGCACCGGGGCGCCCTTTTGCAATAAATACTGGACAATCTCCACCTGATTGCCGGACACCGCTTGATGCAGGGGAGTGGCGCCGTTGGCCCCCTGGGTATCGAGAAAGGCCCCATGTTCCACCATGAATTGTACCATGGCAAGTTGTCCGGATTCGACAGCCGCATGCAAGGGGGCAGCGCCAGTAGAGGATTCGTGCGCGTGCAGGTCAGCGTTGGCCGCCAGCAGTACCCGGACGCACTCTACTTTGCCGGCGCGTGCCGCCAGATGCAAGGGTGACGCACCGAGATTGGTTACGACGTTCACCTTCGCCCCATGCACCAGCAACTCGGTGGCTACTTCCGAAAACCCGTGCTGCGCCGCGATATGCAGAGGCGTGTACCCCGCGGTGTTGGCGGCATTCACCACGGCGTGGCGTCCCAGCAACAATGCGATCACCGGCATGCTATTCGCCGCGGTTGCCAGGTGCAGCGGGGTGTTGCCCTGCGCATCGCGCACCGTCACGTCGGCGCCTTGCGCCAAGAGAAAGGCGGTGATTTCCTTTACGTTGCTCATGGCGGCCAAATGCAGGGGAGTGCGCCCACTGTTATCCGCGATTTTCAGATCTTTATGGTTGAAAATCAACCTGATCACCGCCAGATTGCCGCCCAATATCGCCTGGTGCAGCACCGTCTGCCCGGTAGTGGCGGAGACGACGGCGGTGGCGCCATGGGCGAGAAGGACGGTGACATTCTGCGGCAGCCCATGCAAGGCGGCCAATTGTAGGGGAGTTTCGCCACGGGTGGAGACGGCATTGACCTTCGCTCCTTTAGCCAACAGCGCCTGGAGCACGGTGATATCCGTGTTGAGTGCCGCTTGATGCACAGGCGTGAATCCATCATTATTCACCGCGTTCACATCGGCGCCGGCGGCGAGGAGACGACGGACGATCGCGCTATTCCCGCGCATCAGCGCCAGAAGAAGCGGCGTGTAGCCGGTGCTGTCTCGGCTGTCGCACTTCACGCCGGCAGCGAGCAAGGCGTCAACCAGGGGTGCGCGCTCGTAGAGGACTGCCTCATGCAAGAAGGTCCACCCGCTGGGACTGACCGCGTTCAGATCTGCATGGGCCGTGATTAACGTCTGCACAACATCCAACCGGTTGCCGGCGATGGCGTTATAGAGCGGTGTGGTGCCTGCGGCGTCACGCGGATTAAGGTCGGCGCCTTTTGCAATGAGCAACTGCACCACGGCCAACGGTGCGTGCAGGACAGCCAGATGCAACGGTGTCTCCTGCTGGTAACTCCCCGGCGCATTGAGTGGCGCGCCACTTTCCAACAACAGGCGGACCAGCGCGGTAATTTCCTCGGGATGCGTTTCGCGCCAGGGGAGCGTTCTGGGACCTTCAAGGGGTAGTTGACGCAGGTATGGGAAAAGACCAGGTATACTCGTCGGCGGCGTCCCCCAGCGCAGTGCCCAATGCAGGGGTCCGGCGCCGGCGCGGTCGGACTTCTCCATGGCCGCGCCATGTGTCAGCAGCCACAACACCAGCGCGCGATGTCCGGCATAGGCCGCCAGATGCAGGGGCACAATCCCGTATTTATCCGCGGTATTGACGTCGGCGTGCTTCGCAACCAGGCGCTGTACGCCTGGGAGATCACCGGTAAGTGCCGCGACATGGAGCGGGGAGAGTAGCGGCAAGGGATTGACGGAAGGCGCCGGTGATGCCGGTCCGACAACGCCTCCCGCGGTGCCCGGAAGCACGACAAGGGTGAGATACAAACAGAGAAGCAGTATCGTAACGTGCATGCGGCACATGCCGGCCTCCAATGGCTGAACAATTGATCTCGTATGATACCATAGCCTGGATTATTCATGAAGTTTTTGACGGCCGGGGTCGCCCGCTTTATTCGCAAAGCGAATAACGCTTCGGCTAGCTGTAGCATTATTCATGTGTTCATGAATAATGCAGGGGTAGATACAACAGGTGGTTACAAAAGAGTTCCCGAGCAGCTAAGCCACATTTACTTCCAGTACATCACCAGCACAATGGCCACCAGCGTCAGCACCGCCCCGGTCGCGCGAAAGGTATAGGCCCGCCAACCAGCCCGTTCCACCGTGCTGCCCCGCCCCAGGACCAGAAAGGCGGTTAGTCCCACGATCAGTAAGCCGCGGATATTATAGACAATATTCGTAAACGTCACGCTGGTGCTCAAGCCGAAGGCGGTGAACAGTGCGTATTGTGTTCCGAGAACGGTCGCACCGCTGATCAGCAGCGGCCAGAGGACCGGCCGGATTCGTGACCACTGCACGCGGTCTGCTGTCGACCAGCAGGCCTGACCTGCGAGTGCGAGCAACGACCCTACGCCCATGAAGCAGGTGATATAAAGGGTGACCCCCAGACTGTTGCCGTTCCAGTTGGTGATCGCCTGCTTGATGAAGAGATCACACACGGCATACGCGAACGCCGCAACGGCCATCAACACCACCCCGGGCCGCAACAGGTCGCGTGTCTGCAGACTCCAGCGGTCACGCTGGCTGATGAAGGTAATGCCGACCATGCTCACCAACGCGCCCAGCGCTACGCCCGGTGTGATGATTGTGCGATGCAAGAGAGATTCCAACACCGCGAGGAAAATGACTTTCAACCCCAGGATGGGCCCGACGACTGACACATCTTCGCGCGTGAACGCCAGCATCAGCACGACATAGCCGCCCAGACCCAGGGCCACAGCTACCAATACCGGGAGCCAGGCCGCAGTCGGCGGCGCCTGGTGCAGTGCGATGATGAACGGCACGCTGCACAACGCGGCCAGTATTTGGATAAGGAAGGTCGCCTGCAGTGCCCCCAGGGTGTGCGGTGCTACGACATGTTTGTTCGCTACATTATTGACACTATTGAGCAGCGCTGCACAGAAGACGGCGAGATAGTACACGAGCATACCCTTGTATGATACGGCCTGTGGCGCTGAACTCCTGCTGGTGGTCGAAAGCAAAGGACGACCGGGGGAATGGGTGGTGAATCCCCCCGTTCCCCGTCTGGCCAGTACTTACAGCGTGGTCGCGACGAGACGCTTGGTAATTTCCGCGACGTGCGTTCCCTGGAAACGCGCGATGGCCAGTTCATTGTCGCTGGGCAGGCGTTGCCCTCTGCCGCCGGCGATAGTCGAAGCGCCATATGGCGAACCGCCGGAGATCTCATCGAGCGTCATCTGACGTGCTTCGGAGTAGGGCACGCCGACAATGATCATGCCGTGGTGTAACAGGGTGGTGTGGAAGCTCAATATAGTGCTTTCCTGCCCCCCATGCTGGGTCGCGCTGCTGGTGAAGACGCTGCCCACCTTGCCGATAAGCGCGCCGCGCGCCCAGAGTCCAGCGGTCTGATCGAGGAAATTGCGCATCTGCGCCGCCATGTTGCCAAACCGCGTCGGCACGCCAAAGATGATGGCGTCTGCTTCCGCCAACTGTTCGACGCTCGCGAGCGGGATATGCGCGAATGCCGCTTGCGCGGCGCCGGCGCCCGAAGCCTCGAGTGCCGCCTCGGGCACAAGTTCCGGCACGCGAAGGAGGGTGACCTCGGTGCCCGATACGTCGCGCGCCCCCGCGGCCTCGGCCTCAGCCATCTGGTACACGTGTCCATACATACTATAGAACACTACGAAAATTTTCGTCGCCATAAAGATATCCTTTCTCACCGACACAGCGTGTGGAGTGACGGCTGCCTGTGATACGCTTCCCGGCGCCAGCGACGACTAAACCCGACATCGTTACTCTACCGCTGTCCCTTCCGCTTCGCTTCACCGTCGATGGCGCGGCGGCGGAGTTGTCCACAGGCGCCGCCTACTTCCTGACCGCGTGACCGGCGCAAGGCAGCTTCCACATGATAGGCGGTCAGCAGGTCGGCGAAGCGCGCGGCGCGCGGGGTGAACTCCGCGGACGTCAGGCGCAACCCCACGGGCAGGCCGTCGCTGGGGTTGAGCGGAATGACGTTCACCATCGCCTGAAAACCGCGCACTAATCGGGCTATCGCCTCTGCATGCTGCGGGCTATCATTGACGCCGGGCACCACGGTATATTCGAAAGAGATCTTCCGCCCGGAGCGCCGCACATACTGGCGCGCCGCGGTCATCACTCCGTCTAGTGGATATTGTTTGGCGATGGGCAGCAGCGCAATTCGGCCTTCCTGCGTGGGAGCGTGCAATGAAATGGCCAGGTTCACCTGCAGCCCTTCCGTGGAAAGGCGTTCGATTCCCGGCGTCAACCCCACCGTAGAAATGGTGATGCGCCGTTGCGCCAGATTCATGCCCAACGGATGGATGAGCAGACGCACCGAGCGCAACACCTCTTCGTAATTGGCCAGCGGCTCGCCCATGCCCATATACACGACATTGGTCACCTGTTGCCCAGCAGGCAGGCTTGCGTGCACGCGATACACCTGGCCCACGATCTCCGCCGCGCTCAGATTGCGTGTGAATCCGCTCTGTCCGGTAGCGCAAAACACGCACCCGAACGCGCACCCGACCTGTGTCGAGACGCAGACTGTCACGCGCGCCGAGTCGGGGATCGCCACCGTCTCCACGGTGTGCCCGTCGGCCAACGCGAAGAGAAATTTCGTCGTACCATCCGGCGCCGCGACGTGTTCCACCAAGCGTGGGACGGTCAACGTAAAATGCGTCTCTAGGGTGTGTCGCAATTCCGCGGGCAAATCGCTCATGGCGGCAAAGCTCTCTACATGTCGCTTGTGCACCCAGGCGAATAACTGCCGCGCGCGAAATGCCGGCGCGCCTAATTCCGTCAGCGTCGCAGTCACCTCATCCGGCAGCATGCCGGCCATCTCCTGTTTTGCTGTATGGTTGAGTGGGTTCTGGTCTGTGTGTTCCGTCGTCATCTGTGATCCGATCTCATTAGCCCGCTTTATTCGCGAAGCGAATAAAGCTCTGGCTACTCCGTTTCTTTCCGCAATGCCGCGAGCAAGGCCAAGAAAAAGGCGCGATTGTCCAGACAGAGATAATCCAGCGTGCCGCCCATGCGATAGAACGTTTTGCAGAAGCGCAGATAGTAGGCGGGGTGCGTGATCGGCGGCTCGCCGTGCGACCAATCCCAGTCCCCGCCGGCTTGAATGTCGTTGACGATGAGGTGGTAATCAGCCAGTGCCGTTCCCTGCTGGGCCAGTGCCTGATTATTGGCCATGGAGAGTGCTTTTTCGAAGATCATCGGCGCCATGATGGCCGACCCTACCGTGATATGCACGCCCCCCTCTAACTGGCTCACGCTATGGGCATACTTGAGGAAATCGCGCACTGCCCCACGCCCGATAGCCCCACCGCAGTTCAGCGGATGTGTGTAAATAATATCATACCCCACGCCGGGATGCACGGTGAAAGGCACCCCCAGCCGGTAGGCGGCATGCTGCACGCTATAAGTTTTAAAGGGATGCGGCATGGCCAGTTGCCCGGCAGGAAGGGCAAAATTGGTAACCAGATAGAGTAAGTCTGCCAGGGCCCCTAGTGTTTCATCCGGTGCCGCGAGTGTTGCCTGTTCCGCTATGGCGGTGCGCAAGGCATCCGGCGTGGGCAACAGCAGTCCATCCTCGCTGATGAATTTTCCCACCGCTTCGCCATAACCCAACCCGGCGGTACCCCCTACCGCCACCGCGAGATTGATGGCGCGCCCGGTTTCCTCCCAGGTGCCAAATTGTCCGTGCGCCACATTTTCGCGCACATCTTCACCACTGCGGCCCAGAAAGGCGAATTCCCAGTCATGGATCGACCCCGCGCCGTTCGTGGCGATATGGGTCACCCAGCCCTCCTCCAGGAGACGGATAATGACCGGGCTCAGGCCATTTTTAATCAGGTGCGCGCCAAAGGTAAGCATTACCGGTCGTCCCTGACGGCGTGCGGCAATCATATACGCCGCAGTGCGCGCTACGCGTGCGGCTTCCACCGGCGGCAACTCCGGCGGCGTGGCTTCCGGTAACACGGCAATTTGGGTAATCGCGATTTTATGCCGGCGTTGCGCCAAGGGGAAGATCTGCAACCGTCGACGGTCGAAATAGGGCATAGTGGCCTTTCACGTCAATCCAAACGCATATTGACAAACAGCATGAGGGGCAACGGCATCCTGCCAAAAACAACGCTCCTTGCTGGATTTTCTTCCTGTTGCTCGATATATGACTCTACTCTTCCCGATTCTTTCGCCCGGATTATTCATGATCGAATTGACTGCCGGGCTGACTGAGGCATTATTCGAAATGTTATGAATAATGCTGGTTAGTGCCTCAATACCCCATGGCCCTGAGAATCGCTGCCAGTCTGGACAACCGTTCCCCGATTATTTCATCATCTCTGCTGAGCGCCTGCACGAATAATTGGATATCTTCGTCGATTTTCGGGTTGTCCACGCAGACCTCTACCGTCATGGCGTCCCCCTGCAAGCCAACACGGTCGATGCGCGGATTCTCGGGATCATACAGCTTGGGGAAGCGATAGGATTCACGAAGATACTCTTTCGCCCGGCAGACTAAAATCGCCAGATCGAGTACACGGTGCAGCGGCAATTCTTCAGACTGGCGCGACCATTTTTCCCCGGTGTACCGCCAGATTTTCGCCGAGATGTCGACCTTCCCCCGGTCATTCCATTGCGCCAGCCCCAGCGACAGCCCCTTAGCATCGGATTGATATGCCTGTCGGCCATCTACGCGGTCGTAGTCTTCGGTGACAATCACCGGCTTATGCTTCAAAGTCGTGGGGATTTTCACAACCATTCCTCCAACTGATATACTACGCTAGTCATTTACTAATTTAGTAAATGACTAGCGTAGTATATCATAAAAACTATTCGTGTCAAGACTTCCTCTGGCGAAATACGAACGCCGCAGCATCCTCTTTAAAACGTGGCAATTTCAAAACCTGACCTAGCAGTCCGCGGCGACGTAGATTGACACCGTACGGGGAACCCGTTATGATTGCCGCGGTATTGAGATCATTTTTGCTGTCGGGGCCGTGCCCGCCGGCGCCCCGGGTTGCTGTGCGCCACGCTCCTGCGTGGTTTTTTTATGCGCCGCGACGTGGGTGCTCCCGGAACTCCCCACCCGGCAATGGTGAAACGGATTGATGAACGCCTCAACAACTGATGCCGTGTGCCCGTATTGCGAACGCCCAATCACCGGGGATGCTCCCCACATCACCTGCGACACCTGCGGCGCGTGCTCTCATGAAGCCTGCTGGGTGGCACGCGGTGGTTGTGCCACCCCTGCATGCGCGGGACAGCCGATCCCACTGGTAACCGATGACCCGATACAGGACCTTCCCACGGTTGCCGTGCCGGTCGAACCCGAAAAACCGCGCCGAAAATCTTCCTCAGTCGTAGCGGGCGCGGCCATTATCTTTGCCGGTATGCTGCTCAGCCGGGTGCTGGGACTGATCCGCGAAAACATGATGTTCGGCACCTTCGGCGACTCCAATACCGCGGGGGCCTACAACCTGGCTTTCGTCTTCCCCGACCTTTTCTACAACCTGCTGGCGGGGGGCGCGATGAGCGCAGCTTTTATCCCCGTGTTCACCTCCTACCTGTCCAAGGACGAAGATCATAAAGCCCATGAGGTAGGCAGTTCCGTCTCGACGCTGCTCTTGTTGGCGATGACCGTCTGTGTGATCATCTGCATCATTTTTGCCCCGCAAGTGATCGGCGCGCTGCAATGGTTGCAACCACCGGACAAGCGACTCGACCCGGCGTCCATTGCCCTGACTGTGTCCTTGACGCGCATCATGTGCTTCATGCTCATCTTCACCGCGCAATCCGGACACCTGACGGGTATTTTACAGTCCTTCAAACACTTCCTGACGCCGGTGGTGGTGTGGTTGGTCTACAATGTGGCGATCATCCTGGGCATCGGGGTTTTCAGTAAATTAGCCATCTTTGGCGGTTCACCGACGAATCCGAGTATCCACGGCGTGGCGTATAGCGTAGTCTTCGGCGCCTTCCTGCTGGCGGCCATCCAGTTCCCCGTAGCCATCAAATATGGCTTCCGCTTCACCTGGAAACTCGACCTCAAGCATGAAGGCGTGCGGCGGGTCTTGAAGCTTTTTCTCCCGGTAATGATCAGCCTGGCCCTGTCGCAGATCAACCTGATGCTGCTGCCGTTGATTATCGGGACGCATTTCGGCCTGCCGGCGGTAACGGACATCCGCGCCGCCAACCGGCTGGTGCTGTTGCCGTTGGGGCTCTTCGCGATCGCCATTTCCACCGCGGCCTTCCCCAAATTGGCCCAGTTAATGGCCCAGGGGGAGAAATCCGCGTTCCGTTCCACGCTGGTGCAGAGCATTAAGATGATCCTGCTGCTCTCGGTTCCTTCCGCGATGATCCTCTTTGTGCTCGCGGAACCGATCACTTACCTGCTCTGGGGCGGCGGAAAGTTCGGCGCGACGGGGGTGCAGGCATCGGCCTTCGTACTCATCTTCTTTGCCTGGGGCTTACTTGGTCTGGGTCTGGCGCAAATTCTGAACCGCGCGTTTTACTCCATGCACGATACCCTCACGCCCACTGTGGTCGGCGTAGCTATGGTTGCGGCCAGCATTCTCCTCTCTCTCTATTTTGCAACCCACAATAGCCTGGGGATGGATTATGCCAGCGTCGCGCTGGCGACCACCGTGACCACGACCGCCAGCACACTGGTGCTCCTCGAATTGCTGCGCCGTCGTCTCGGCGGCATAAATGGCTGGTCACTGCTCATCACGACTGGTAAAATCTTCCTGGGCGCCACGGCCATGGGTATCGTGATGTATGTTGTGGCGAAAGGGCTGGCGCCCACCTTCGGACACGCCACGCTGGGCCCCGTTTTTCGTTGGCCGGCGCCACCCGTGCCGCATGAGCGAGACATTACGACCATCGCCGCCATCCATGTACCGCGTTTGCTCTTACTCGCGCAAGTCGGCGCCAGCCTCCTCGCCGGCGGCGCCGTGTATGCCGGGGTGCTGTGGGTGCTGAAAGTAGACGAACTCAAAATGATTGTTGCGCGTCTCACCGGACGTTTTCACCGCCCGGCAGCGGGATAACGACGATTACTGCGCAGTCGGCAGTGGAGCAACAGATGACTCTCGGCAGGTTGACCGGCGCCACAACACGCTGCCTCCTGCATCGGTCAACAAATCTTTGCGTCTTCGTGAAAACCCTCTTGCATCCTCGAATTGAATCTGCTATACTTCTCCGCTGTATGTGCCCGGCGAAGACCGGAGCGGAACCGGGAGAGGAGTACGTCCTAATGGCATCGTTATGTGAAATTTGCGGAAAGGGTACGCAGACTGGCTATAGCATCAGCCATTCGCATATCCGTACCAAACGAACCTGGAAGCCCAATATTCAGCAGGTGCGCGTGCGCAATGCCAAAGGCACGCCCAGCCGCGTCAACGTCTGCACCTCCTGCTTGAAGGCGAACAAAGTCATCAAGGCTTATTAAGTCCGGCCTTTGCGCAATCTTTTCACCGCCGTCCCGGCCTCCGGGGCGGCGGTTTGCGTAGAGGACGATTCGTCATGACCATCAGCTTACAGCCGAACAACGACCTTTCCACTCGCGTGCGTGCATTCGCACACGCGGAAGGACTCTGGTCGACCGGGGCCATGGTTGTCGCGGCGGTGTCCGGCGGACCGGATTCGCTGGCCTTATTGGAACTGCTCGTTGGTCTGGCCGACGAGGAAGGACTGCGTCTTGCCGTAGGACACGTCAACCACGGATTACGTGAGGAAGCGACGGCGGACGCGGAGTATGTGGCCGACCTGGCCACGCGACACGGATTACCGTTCCGCTGCCAGCAGGTGGATGTACGCGGGCGCGTTGCCGCCACCGGTGACTCTGTCGAGATGGCGGCACGCTTTTTGCGCTATGCGGCACTGACCGCCATCGCCGAAGAACTGGGCGCCACGTATATCGCGACCGGTCACACTGCGAACGATCAGGCTGAGACGGTGCTCATGCGCGTGTTGCGCGGAACCGGGATCACCGGACTGGCGGGCATCCCCCCCCGCAGGGGGATGATCATTCGCCCGTTGTTGCCGGTCTGGCGCGAGGAGATTGATGCCTTCCTCGCGGCGCGCGCCCTCATCGCCTGCCAGGATCTCTCCAACCTGTCTCCCGACTTCCTGCGAAATCGCTTGCGGCGGAACCTGCTGCCGCTGCTCGAAACGGATTATGCCCCGCGCGTGCGCGAACACTTGGTGCACCTGGCCACCCTGGCACGCGATGACGACGCGGCGCTGAACACCTGGGCGCAGGCGGCATATGACGCACATCACCGCCTGCTGCCGCGTGGTGGGGTGTTGATCTCCCCATTACCAGAACTCCCACCGGCCGTTCAACGGCGTGTGTGGCGTCTGACGCTGGCCGTATTGCGCGGCCAGTTGGAGGAGATCAGTTTCACTCACCTGCGGGAAATCGAAAATTTACCCATCGGCCACGAAGTGCACCTGCCCGGAGTACGCGTGCGCCATGAGCAGGATGGTCGGACCTTCTTCCCCGTGACCGAAGCGCCGGCGCCGGCGACGCCGGCAGCAAGTCTCCCCGTTCCGGGCCGGCTGATCTGGTCGGGCAGTATGATGACCGCTGAGGTCGTATGCCCCCCGGTAACAGTATCCGGCGGAGACATCGGGTTGCTCGATCTCATGGCGATACGTGGTCCGCTCATCGTGCGCAACTGGCAACCGGGCGACCGTTTCCGTCCGCTGGGCGCACCAGGATCGCGCAAAGTGCAGGATATTTTTGTCGATGCCGGCGTGCCCCGGCGGTTGCGCGCGCAGGTACCGGTAGTACAGGATAATGACGGAATTGTGTGGATAGCAGGATTTCGCATTGCGGATCGCGTAAAGATGCAATCAACATCATTTGATGTGCTACGTTTGACCATTACCTGGGAGTGGAATCCATGGACCTCGAAGCTTTTCAACAATCTGCCCTAGCGGCACTCGGTGAAGAAACGCGCGTTTTCCGCGCGCCGGGTCGAGTCAACCTGATAGGTGAGCATACCGATTATAATGATGGGTTCGTCTTGCCTGCCGCGATAGACCGCGAAGTCCTGATGGCCATCAACCCACATGCCGGACGTCAGGTGACCCTGACATCGCAAGATTTCCATGGTGTCTCGACCTTCTCATTGGACGAGATCGGGTATGACCCGGCGCAACCCTGGAGCAACTACCTGCGCGGGGTCTGTTATGTGCTGGAAGAAGCCGGTTTCCATCTGCGCGGCGCGGACATCATCTTCGGTGGCGATGTGCCGATCGGCTCCGGTTTGAGCTCCTCGGCGGCCTTGGAAGTGGCCACCGCCACGGCTTTTCTGGCCCTTGCGGAATATGATCTGCCCGGCGAAGACGTGGCGCGGTTGTGCCAACGGGCAGAAAATGAATTTGTTGGCACGCGCTGCGGCATCATGGACCAGTTTATCTCCACGCTGGGCGCCGCGGGGCACGCGCTGCTCATAGACTGCCGGTCGCTGGCGCATCGCAGCATTCCTATTCCACCAGGGGTAAAACTGGTGGTAGGCGATACCGGCGTGCGACGCGGACTGGTCACCTCGGAGTATAATACCCGACGCAGCCAGTGCGAGGAAGGCGTGGCGCTGTTGCAAACTGTCTTGCCGGACATCACCGCGTTGCGGGATGTCACCCCCGATCAGTTGCAGACCCACAAAGCGCTGCTCCCGGAGATGACCTATCGTCGCTGCCGCCACGTGGTCACCGAGGACGCACGGGTGCTGGAAGCGGTAGACGCCATGGAAACCGGTAATCTGGTTGCGCTGGGCCGTCTGCTCAACGCTTCACACGAAAGCCTGCGTGACGATTATGAAGTAAGCTGCATGGAACTGGACATCATGGTGGAGATCGCCCGCCAACAACCCGGCGTCTATGGCGCCCGGATGACCGGCGCCGGTTTTGGCGGTTGTATGATCACGCTGGTTGCCGATGACGCCGCCGAGGCCTTCGTCGCCGCTGTCGCTCCTGCCTATGCCGCGACCACCGGTTTGGAACCCAGCATCTATGTCTGCACCGCCAGCGCCGGTGCGGGTGAAGTCGCACTGTAACCATCTCGTGGCTCGTTTGGTATCGACGCTTCAGGGGTGATACGTTCCCGTGCGGGACGCATGAACAATCCCCACTTTGTAAGGACAGTTGGGTGCGCATCAGCGAATTTGATTATGATTTACCCGAGGAGCTCATTGCCCAGCATCCCGTGGTTCCACGGGATACCTCGCGTTTATTGGTGCTGCACCGCGCGACGGGGGTGATCGCCCACCAGCATTTTCGCGATTTTCCGGGGTATCTGCGCGCCGGCGATCTGCTGGTGCTCAACGACACGCGGGTGATCCCGGCCCGATTGCACGGGCGCAAGGTGGAAACCGGCGGGCAGGCAGAGCTCTTATTGTTGCGTACCACGGGCAACGACCTGTGGGAGGTGATGGCGCGGCCGGGACGCCGGTTACAACCCGGCGCGCTCGTGAGCTTCGGCGACGATGAGTTGCGCGCGGAGATCCTCGCGGTCACACCCGGCGGTGGACGTATTATCCGCCTGACCCCCGGTCCGCGGGCGGCTGGGCGTTCCGTGCATGACCTGCTGCATCTGCTGGGTGAGTTGCCGTTGCCCCCCTATATTACCCAGGGACCGCCGCCGCATGAGCGGGGGGTATATCAGACGATATATGCGCGAGAAGACGGCTCCAGCGCCGCCCCTACCGCGGGACTGCACTTCACACCGGAGATATTCGCCGCCCTGGAGGCACGCGGCGTGCGCCGCGCCTATCTCACGCTGCATGTCGGGCTGGGCACGTTCAAGCCGGTGCAGGTTGAAGACGTGGAGGAGCACGAAATCCACGAAGAGTTCATCAGTGTTTCCGAAGAAGCCGCTGCGCTAATCAACGAGACGAAGGCGAGTGGCGGGCGCATTGTAGCGGTGGGCACCACAGCCACCCGCACGCTGGAATCCTCCGCCGATGCGCATGGTCGCGTGCGGGCCATTACTGGCGCTACCCGGCTCTATGTCATTCCCGGCTACCACTTCAAAGTAATCGATGTCCAACTCACGAATTTTCACATGCCGCGCTCCACCTTGTTGCTGCTCATTTCCGCCTTTGCCGGCCGTGAATCTATGCTGCGCGCCTACCAGGAAGCCGTGCGCGCACGCTATCGCTTCCTCTCGTTCGGGGATGCGATGCTGATCATTTAATCGCGAATCACGCGAGCTAACGCGAAAGGTATCCTATGTCTGAAACAACTGATGTCATTACCGGTGTGGCCGCGTGCGGCGTGGTGGCTGTCGTGCGCGCGGATAGCGCGGCGGAAGCGCTGGGGGCAGTGCGCGCGGTGTATGACGGCGGCGTCCACGGGATCGAGGTGACTTTTACCGTTCCCGGCGCGGAGACGATCATCGCCCACCTGGCACGAGAGATGGGGAACACGATTTTCCTGGGCGCGGGTACAGTCACCACGGTAGATCAGGCGCGCCTGGCCATCGCAGCTGGCGCCCGATACCTGGTAAGCCCGGGATTCGACCCGGAAGTGGTCGCCTTTACGCTGGCGCAGGGGGTCCCCTTTTTCCCCGGGGTGTTGACCCCCAGTGAGATTCTGGCCGCGCGCAAGTTGGGAGTGGAAGTCTTCAAAATCTTCCCCGCCGCGCGACTCGGACCTGCCTATCTGAAAGACTTGCGCGGTCCGTTCCCGGGCATCAAGCTGCTGCCCACCGGCGGCATTGACGCGGAGAACGCCGCCGAATATATCCGCGCCGGCGCCATGGCGTTGGGTGTGGGGGGAAAACTGGTGGATAAAGCGGCTATTAAAGCCGGAAATTGGGACGTGTTGACCGCCGCGGCGCAGGAGTTAGTTCGCGTTGTGGACGCCGCACGCGCCGCGAGTTGATCGTCGACAGGTGCATGCGCCCTGCATTGTCAGTTTGACAATCCTCCCAAATCGACCTACCATCTATGCACAGCGAAGTCGGGAACGAAGCACGCTTCACCCGGTTTGAATGAACATTGAGAGGCCTGGCGGAGCGCCAGGCCATTAACCGCTTTGTCCGCGAAGCACCTTTCCTTTCGTGGACGCGAACAGAGCACGAGGACGGAATGCGCTCAAGCATTTCCCGCTCTATCTATTGTAGACCTGAAGGAGCCACTGCATGCCGCGCATTACCAGCAGAAATACCGGGCATTACCGGTTTGAGAACACGATTCGCAACCACACACTTATTGTCGATCAGCCCATAGGGAGCGGAGGAACGGACGAGGGTCCGACGCCGTTAGAATTGCTGGCCACATCGCTGGGTACGTGCGTCGGCATTTATGCCGTCTTTTTTTGTGAAAAGTATAATATCGCGACCGAGGGCATGGTCGTCCACACTGATTTCGACAAAACCAACAACCCGGCGCGCGTAGGCAAACTTGCGATCACCATCGAACTGCCAGCTGGCGTTCCCCGCGACAAGACCCACGCCTTCATGGAAACGGTGCATCGCTGCTTGATCCACAACACGCTCTGCAACACCCCGGAGATCACCATGGCGTTGGATGAGCGGAGCATTGTGGAGTAGCAACCCGAAGCAGGCATCCTGGGGACCGGTGTCAGTCCAGCAGCGTCCAGGACACGAGGCGCATCGGCAGGTGAAAGTAGCCGCGAGGCGAGTCGGGGGTGGCGCGGTTGATCACGACGCGGCCATCTTCCGGATTCGCCTCGATCCATTGGCGAGCGCCGAGATAAATGAGGACGTGGGAACCATCATCGCGCACTGCCAGATCGCCGGGTCGCACGGTGGGGGGGGACAACTCGGCAAGTTGCGGTACGTCGCGCATCCAGCGCGTGTAGCGATAGACACCGTGCCCCACATGGCGTTCGCGCTCATATCGCGCCACCAAAAGCGCCAGAGTGCGGGCCCGAGCAGTCGGGGGTTGCCCTCCTCCACGCCGCACACTACCATCGCCTCATAGAGCGCCACGCGCGCCAGTCCGGAACAATCGATACCCACATGGGTTTCCCCACCCCAGATATAGCGCGTGCCGACAAACGCACGCAAGCGGGCCAGATATGCCTGGCGCAAATGCGGGCGATCAGGCTCCCGCCCGGCACACGCACTCCAGGCCACGAGCAACGCCAGTACCAGCAGGCACACCGCCATTATCCAGGGACGCCGGATGATGCGCTGACCGAGATATCCCCCTGCCACCAGCAGGCCCAACGCCAGGGTGCCAAGGTATATGAGGCGGACAAAGGGGTACGTCGCGGAGAGTAGATACTGTACAGCGGAAATGATGACGAGCCAGACAAACAACCGCGAAACAACTACCATCCAGGAGGAATAATGATCCACAATCACAGGCGGTTTTGTGACCGGTTCAGCCATATATGCCTCCCTGCCGGGATAGCTCCTGCATTATCGATATATCGCAGGTATACTGTGCACGCATAGCATCACCTGCCCGGCGTCACCTCACCTGCATATTCATAACATTTCGAATAATGCTTCCGTCAGCCCGGGAGTCAATTCGTTCATGAATAATCCGGGCTCAGTAACGGACCTGCAAGACCACTTTCTGGTTGGCGTTTTTTGCGCGTTCAGCAAATTTCGCCAGATCCTCCAGGTCCGACAACACGTTGCCTACGGTGGTGATGTCATCAAGAATAGCATGAAGATTGTCGTCCGGGGTAACCTTGATCACGTGATGCCAGGTTGCCGCCCACTTCTGCAACACTTCCGGATCGAACGGTACTGATGGGCCGGTCCAGTCTTTTTCTTTCCAGGCTATCGGATCATTCTTGATGTATTTGCGAATGAAAAAGTCCATGTTGGCGCGCCAGGTCTTCATATCGACCAGACCTGGAATATACTGTTTCCAGGCGTCAGGGGAACTGCCGGTTTGAAATTCTTGTACGAAGCACGCGTAGACCTTCTTTCGCTTCAGAAAGTCCGTCTCCAGATCAAAAAGGTCCCCGATGTATTCGGATGTACAGGATTGCTCTTCGACAATGCGGCTATCAGTAGCTTTGTAGGTCTTCGAATTGTAGCGAAAGATGAACCAGACTCCCATTGAAATTACCTCCGTTCTGATCTCGGAAAAAGAATTATACCGGCTCGCTCATCACGCTATACAACGTTGAGGAAAATTTGATATAAGCTTTATTCCACAGGTGCGGCGGCAGATTCCTGCTCTTTTGGGGAAAAATACGCCAGAACATCTGCCGGCACCGGCGGAATCTCCTGGGGAACGCCGCCTTCGCGCAGCGAGCGGGTCGCCTGGCAACCGGCGGCTACACTGTTGCGCGCGGCGATGGCCGAGGTGCTGATCGCGCCGTTGTAGCGAACATAGCGAATGAATTCGTCCACAATGTGCGGGTCGGCGCCGCCGTGTGTTCCTGCTACTTCGGCGATCGGATATTGCGCATCACCCTCCGGGCAGTACCCATGGCGCTGATTCCACACGCGGACAACGCTGTTTCCCGGGTCATCGCCGAAATTTTCCAGGCGTCCCGTTGATCCGATGATGGTGTAGTTCCGCCAGGCATCCGGCGTGTAGTGGCATTGCTGGTACGAGGCGAAAACGCCGTTGTCCAGTTCCATCAGCATCATGCTCAAGTCTTCGACGTCGATTACCGGGTTCAACTGACGCTGGGAGAGCGGGGGCCAGTTCGCCGCGCTCCATGAGGCGTCGCCACGTTCACCCGGAGCGTGCCGATCCGTGATGCGATCGTAGAGGGTCAGACCACCGAAGGCGGTCACCCGTCGGGTATAGCCACCACAAAGCCAATGCAGCACATCGATGTCGTGTGCGCCTTTCTGCAGCAACAGACCGGTGGCGGTGCGGCGGTCGGCGTGCCAATCTTTGAAATAGGCATCTCCACCATAAGAGATGAAATGCCGGCACCACCCGGCGTGCACGTGACCGATCGCACCGGCGTCGATAAGGGCTTTCATGCGCAAGATAACCGCGAAATGACGCATGTTGTGGCCCAGGTACAGCTTGCGCCGGTGCGTGTATGCCGCGTGCAAGATGCGGTCGCACCCGGCGATGGTGATGGCCATCGGCTTTTCCAGATAGACATCTTTCCCCGCTTCCAATGCGGCAACAGCGTGTTCCTCGTGCAGGTAGTCAGGGGAGGTGACGAACACCGCCTGCACTTCCGCACGCGCCAGCAGCGCGCGGTAATCCGTGGTGATGAAGGTGTCGGCTCCATACTTGGTGCGGAAAGCGGTCAACACTTCCGGTACGATATCCGCGCCGGCGACCAGCCGCACCCCGTGCGCGGGGTCGTGCGCCAGGTCTGCTAACGTCCCGCGTCCACCAACACCGATGACGCCGATCCCCAGTTCATTATTCATTGCGTCTTCTCCTGTTAGCCCGGGCTAGCAGCCCGCGGATAAAGTCTCGTCGGCGCTGCCACCGATCGTTTCGTGTGATGCGTCACATGTTATCTGCCGTCTATGCCTTCATAGAGTTGCAGATATCGTGTTTGCCTGACGCGAAAATCTCGGCATCAGCGCACAGCGATACTTTATTCGCGGGCTGCTAGCGTTTCGCGCGTGAGCGCACAGCCGCGGTGAGTTTGGTGTAGCGGGGCTTAAAACCATACCGGCGCATCTCCGGCCAGGCTTGCGCGAATGACCAATCCTGCACCTGCACTCGATAGATGCCGATCATGCACCCGGTGCGATCCGCACCATGCTGGCAATGCACGAAGACCGGTTCCGCGGGAGCTTTGCACAAGGTGGCCAGCAGGATATCGACTTGCTTTTGTGTCGGCGGCTCGCTGCCCATCGGCAGGTTAATCCAGGAGAAGCCCATAGCCAACGCTTGCGCTTTTTCCAGTTTCACCAGTTTCGGGGAGATACGCAAGTCGATAATGGTGCGAATTCCCATGTCCTTCAACGCGGAGAGTCCTTGCGTGGTGGGCGCCGCTCCCCGATAGATGCCCGGCGCGACGACATGGAAATTTGGTATGCCCGCGGGAGCCGGAACCGCAAAAGCCGGGGAGAAAGGTAGCGCCGCAACCATGAGCCAGATCAACAAGGTAATCGCGACTCCTGCGCGCGGTATGCCGAGTTCTGCCATCGATAAATTCCTTTGCACGCACTGCACGAGTTGCCTGCCGGCGTGTCGTAGAAATTGTACCGGTCCGTTCCACCGGCGTCAACGCCCGCGACGCGGGAGGGAATCGTAAAGCGTGAGAGGAATAACACGCACAGGCGCACCGTTGCGCGAATCTATGAAAGAGGCACCGCCATGCATCTCATCGCGATGGACGATCCGCACCTCCTGTCGGCGCCGTACGTCTGGCGCCACCGCGGCCAGGGGAGCGGCGCACGGATTACGGCGACGATGCCCGGGGCGTATCTCCGCTTCACTATCTCTGGTTCGACAACCGTGCAGTTACTGATTGATGGCGCCGTCAACGCCGGGTGTCCGGCGGACTCCAGGCCCGTGCTCGAATTCTCCATCGATTATGGGCCATTTCTAGTTGTCGCCCTTACTGAGATCGACCACGTCTATCCACTCACCTTGACCGCGGGGTTGGATCCGGCAGCGCCGCATCGTGTGGACTGCTACTTCCGGGCGGCCGATCTGACCCAGCAACGCTGGACGTCTTCTCGGACCCACCTCTGCCTGGCCGGTGTACTCCTTGAAGAAGGTGGCACGGTATGCCCCATGCCGGCACGGCCCGGGCTGGCCATCGGGTTTGGCGATTCGATTACCGAAGGCGTCGGTGTCGACGGATTGTTTACGTCCTGGCAACACCTTGCCGTCAATAATGCGCGGTGCACCTGGTTTCCCATCGTCAGCGAGGCCTTGGGATGCGAATACGGACAGGTGGGGAGCGGTGGGCAGGGAATGGTCGTGAGCCGGGAACTCCCCGCGTTACATGAAACCTGGGGGCAGTACGATGCCGCCGCCTCACGCCTGACCGACGGGTGCTTGCTCCCGGCGCCCGATTATGTGTTCTGCAATATGGGCACCAATGATTTCGACTGCGACATCACCGAGGAATATACGCGTTGGTTGCACGCGGTCCGCGCAGCCTGCGCGCAGGCGCGTATCTACGCCATCGCCCCCTTGCTCGGATGGCATAGCCGCGAAATTGCGCACGCGGTCCGGGAACGGCAAAGCGGCGGGGACGCGCAGGTATGGTACATCGACACCAGCCCCTTCCATGCCGCCTATTCGCCGGACCACGCCACCAGGCTGGCCTATGACGGCGTCCATCCGAACCTGTATGGCAATGCCCTGTTCGCGGCCCATATCCTGACGCAGGTTATGCAATCAGGACGCTGAATGCCCCGGCATGGCGGTGTAGCGCATTGACACTCCCCTCCTCGTTTGTGTATAATTCCTCGCATCCGGCTCCCGCCGGACGGTAATTGCCCTTGCCACCGTAGCTCAGCTGGTAGAGCAGCGCACTCGTAATGCGCAGGTCAGCGGTTCGAATCCGCTCGGTGGCTCCAGATCCCCCTCATGTACGCTCAGCGCTTCGCACCTTATGCGGTATAATTATCGCCATTTTTCATCGAAACGACGTGTCTGATGATTCTCTTGCATGCCGGTTACAGTCAAGGTAAGTTTTGGCTCTGGGGTGAGCAGAGTTGCGGCGCGGTGAGCACGCAACGCGGACGCCCACGCAAGGTCGCCGCGGGGGCCTCGCCTTACGACGCCGGAGCGGTGGGGGTGCGCACGGCGCTCTCCACGCTGGGAATGGCCGCTAATGCCGTTCAGCCGCTGACAATCTGGTTGCCGACGGTGCACGGTACGCCATGCCCATCGAGCGCGTTGATTGCCGAGACGCCCACTGGCGAGGCGACGCTGGCGCCGTGGCAGGTGACTGGAATGCCCCTCTCGTGGGAGACGATAGCGGCGTTGTTCTCTGCCAGCATGGAGAACCCGGTGCTGGCGCCCGGTATCATCGCCGGCGATGACCTGCGCTACTGGGCTGCGGCTCTGCGTTTTGCGGCATCACTGGTGGCCCGGCAGCAATATTTGCCGGGTATCGCGGAAATCGATGGCGTTGTTGTCGCGCACTGGGAGCCGGTGTTTGCCGGCGAGGATGCCGCGCGGTTGGCGGCGCTGGCTGCCGGCATGCCGTCCGTAGCACGGGCCATTGAGAAGGCGGACGCACCGCCGGCTATGCCGGCTACTGTGATGCTGGAATCCTTCATCACCGCTGTTGTCGATGCGCTGGCACGCCCTAATCTCCCTATCGACAAGCGGCGGAAATTCGCCAGCGTGCATGACCAGTGGCTGGCCGCGTTGCGAGCGCCGGATGGTCGCATAGGCGGTGACGCGGGAGAACTGACATCATTCGCGCTCGCGGTGCGACGCTGGCGCGAACCGTTGTCGCTGTCGCTGGCGTCACCCTATCGGCTGGTTTTCCGCCTGGAAGAGCCGGCGGAGGAGCAACACCCCTGGCAGGTGCGCTTCCTGCTGCAACCGGTGGATGATCCCAGCCTGCTGACGTCAGCCGCGGATATTTGGAAAGCGCGGGGAAAGAAAACCGCGTTGCTACAGCGCGGCGATACCAGCCCACACGATTTCCTGCTGGCCTCGCTGGGCACGGCAGCCACCCTGTCACCGGCTATTGAACAGAGTCTCCATACAGCGCAACCCTCCTCGTTCGCACTGGAGATCAATGGCGCCTTCCAATTTCTCGCCGACACCGCGCCGCTGTTGGAAGGCCTGGGCTTTGGCGTATTACTGCCCGCCTGGTGGACGCGGCGCGGGGCAAAGCTACGGCTAGCGGCCCGCGCGAAAATGACAGGAACGAAGAAAAAGGCCACCAGAGGCAGCGGGATATCACTGGATGACATGGTGCAGTTTCAGTGGTCGGTTGCCGTGGGTGATGACGAACTTTCGCTGGCGGAACTACAGGCGCTGGCCGCCATGAAATCACCGCTGGTGAAACTGCGTGGGCAATGGGTGGAACTGAATCCGGATGATCTGCGCCACGCGCTGAAGCTGCTGGCTGATCCCACCAGCGAAACCAGCGGACGTGAGCTGGCGCGCATGGCGCTGGGCGCCGGCTCCGCACCCGGCGGGTTGCCCATCGCCGGTGTGGTGGCCACCGGTGCGCTGGGAGAGATGATCGCGCAACTGGATGGCCGCACCCCCTTCAGCATAGAACCGCCCCCCGCGGGTTTGCATGGTACGCTGCGCCCCTATCAAGAACGCGGTTATTCCTGGCTGGCCTTTCTGCGCCGTTGGGGGCTGGGCGCCTGCCTGGCGGATGATATGGGCCTGGGAAAAACGGTGCAGGCACTGGCGCTGCTGGCGCGTGATCGCGAAGAAGGCGTCTCGCGTCCGGTGTTGCTCATCTGCCCGACGTCGGTGGTCAATAACTGGCGGAAAGAAGCCGAACGCTTCACGCCTGAGCTGTCCGTGCTCATTCATCACGGCACGGGACGGGCGAAAAAAGCGGCGTTTATCGAGGAAGCGAACCGGCAGGCGCTGGTGATTTCCAGCTACGCGCTATTACATCGCGACCTGGCCGCCATACAACAAGTAACCTGGGCGGGGGTGATTTTGGATGAAGCCCAGTATATCAAGAATCCGGAGACGAAGGTTGCCAAAGCGGCACGGGCAATCAAGGCAGATTACCGCATCGCGCTGACCGGCACGCCGGTGGAAAATCACGTCGGCGAGCTATGGTCGATCATGGAATTCCTCAATGCCGGGCTGCTTGGCACGGCGAAGGCGTTCCACACCAATTTCTTCCAGCCAATTCAGTTGGAAGGCGACCCAGATGCTGCTGCGCGCTTGAAGCGCTTAACAGGCCCTTTTCTGCTGCGCCGCGTGAAGACCGACCGGAGCATCATCACCGATCTGCCGGACAAACTGGAGATGCCGGTCTATTGTCCGCTGACGAAAGAACAGGCGTCGCTGTACCTGGCGGTGGCGAAGGAAGCGGAAGAGGCACTCGAAAGTGCGGACGGCATTCAACGTAAAGGGTTGGTGCTGGCCACGCTGATGAAGCTCAAGCAGGTGTGCAACCACCCGGCGCAATTCCTCGGCGACGGTTCGGCCATTTCCGGACGCTCAGGAAAACTGGAACGGCTCACCGAGATGCTGGAAGAAATCCTCGCGATGGGCGAGCGCGCACTCATCTTCACCCAGTTCACCGAGATGGGCGACATCCTGCAGCGGCATTTACAGGACACCTTTGGGCGGGAAGTGCTCTTCCTGCACGGCGGAGTGTCTAAGGCGAAACGCGACCAGATGGTGGAACGTTTTCAGGACGACATACATGCACCGCCGATCTTCCTGCTCTCGCTGAAAGCCGGCGGCACCGGGCTGAACTTGACCCGCGCCAACCACGTCTTCCACTTCGACCGCTGGTGGAACCCGGCAGTGGAAAACCAGGCCACCGACCGCGCTTTCCGCATCGGGCAGACGAAAAACGTGCAGGTGCACAAATTCATCTGCGCCGGCACACTGGAAGAGAAGATCAGCGACATGATTGAGCGCAAGCGTGAGATCGCCGCGCAGGTGATAGGCGCCGGTGAAGGCTGGCTGACCGAGTTGTCTGCCGCGGAACTGAAGGAGTTGTTTGCCTTGCGCGAAGACGCGGTGGCAGAATAAGCCAACGGTATAATTTATGCTATAATGCCCGCATGCGGCAACCGACGCCTGAACAATTGGACGAGATAATACAGCGCATCGTTCCGGCCTTCCATCCGTTGCGCGTGATCTTGTTCGGGTCCACCGCGCGGGGAGAGATGGGGCCGGACAGCGATCTCGACCTGCTGGTCGTCATGCCGGATGGCACCCACCGTCGTCACACGATGGAAGACATGCATAGACATTTCGGCGGTTTTCTCTTCCCGGTTGATATTGTCGTCGTGACGCCCAGCGATCTGGAAAGGCGAAAACATTCCCCCAGGGCTATTTGTACCATCGCCTTGGGTGAAGGGAAGGAACTCTATGCCGCATGATATCCGGTTGTATGATGCGTGGGAGTGGATGCGTTTCGCACACGCGGGTCTGGCACTGCCGGGGGTGAAAGGATTACCATGAGTCGCTGGCGCGAGTATGATCACTACCCCCAATCCACCCCCATTCGTAAAGAGGGCGGCATCAAAGCCAAAGGTGGAAGCAAGCTGGGCGGTGAACGGTGGTGGGCCAAACGCTGGATCGCCGTGCTGGATAGCTTCAGCCTGGGTGCACGGCTTTCGCGCGGACGCGCGTATGCGCGCAGCGGGCAGGTGCTGTCGGTCGACATCGCCCCCGGCGCCGTCACCGCGAAGGTGCAGGGGTCGCGCCCCACGCCCTATCGAGTGACGATCAAGCTGGCGCCGTTGTCGGCAGAGCAATGGGAACGGGTGCTCACCGATCTCGCCGGACGGGCGATCTTCCTCGCCAAGCTGCTGGCCGGCGACATGCCGCCGGACATCGAGGAGACGTTCAAGGCGTCCGGCGCGCCCCTCTTCCCCACCGCGGCGCGCGACCTGACCACCGAGTGCACCTGCCCGGACTGGTCCAATCCCTGCAAACACATCGCGGCGGTCTATTACTTGCTGGGCGAGGAATTCGACCGCGATCCCTTCCTGATCTTCGCGCTGCGCGGCATGCCGCGCGAGGAACTGCTCACACGCCTGCGGGAGGTCGCCGGCGAGGCGAATACCGCTCCGACAATCCCGGAAGTCGCCCCGGAGCCACTCGCTCTTGATCCGGCGCTATTCTGGTCCGGCACGCCGCAGTCCGTGCCATTCACTGTCGATGCGCGTCCGACCGCGGTCACCGCCCCGCTGCTGCACCGCCTGGGCGATTTCCCCTTCTGGCGCGGCGCGGAACCGGTGTTGACCGCGCTGGCACCGAGTTATGCCGAGGCCGCCCACCAGGGCCGTGAACTCCTGGCGCGCTTGGCAGTGGAGAAAGGCATACCCGATGAAAAAAGCGCGTGATGAGGAGCGAGAGCGACGCAGTGTGTTCAGGTACTTCCTGTGCTGTTGATCGCGGGATTGCGTATATGACAAGAAGGAGGAGGGGCGAACCCTTTGCAGTATTCGCCCCTCCTCCATATTATCCGCGGGAGTCGGCAGAGCCGACGGTCACGCGTTCATGTTGTAGACCTTAGAGCTGGGTGTAGGCTACACCATCCAGCGTGGTCCCGGTCACGGCACTGATGATGCTGCCGTCCGCAGTCGCATATGTCCAGTGGGAGGCCAGGGCCGCCGTCGGATCCGAGAACGGGTTCATCGGGATGCCGGTATTGGCAATGCCGCCGTTCGGGGTCAGATAGGGGCCTTTGTAC
>Ga0073936_10001645_pt1 | contig 34191 bp, 24 predicted proteins | sample AliMusrvi5mmetaG_FD_87041 | JGI IMG/M metagenome (GOLD analysis project Ga0073936, IMG submission 87041) | Freshwater lake bacterial and archeal communities from Alinen Mustajarvi, Finland, to study Microbial Dark Matter (Phase II) - Alinen... | ecosystem: Environmental > Aquatic > Freshwater >...
ATCCCAGCCCCAACTCCACCCCGCCGCACTCCGTAACACCGCCTCAAAACTCCCCGCAACCCGCCGCTCCCGCTTTCCTTCCCACTCATCCTCTCTCATTCCTGCCAAAAGAATCAGCCATAGGATCTTGGGGGGGCTCTTGATCCTGGCTGGTCTCCTGATCGCTTTTCTATCACAGTTTATGATGCCGCAATTTGCAGGGCTTGGGCTGAAAGTGGGACTCGTCCTTGCCAGCATCGGAGCCGCTATGATCGCCATCGGACAACTGTAGCGGCGGGGCATGAACGAACATTCACTAGCCGTTCTGGAATTCGACCATTTTCTTGACCTGGTGAGCGCCTATGCCGTCTCGGAACCGGGACGCGAGCAGGTGCGAGGCATCCAACCTCGCGAAACCGAGGCTGAAATTGACGGCTCCCGTCGTCTCTATGCCGACGCGCTCGCGCTGCGGCGTAAAGACGTGGCATTGCCCCCGGCCCGATTCATCTCACCCGATGAGGCTCTTGCCCGGGCCGCGCCCGATGACGCCGTGCTCGATGAGGAAACGCTGCTGGCCGTGCGCGAGGTCCTTGAAGCCGCGCGCGGACTCCGTCAGTTCCTGTCCGAAGAGCGCTGTCTCGATTCGCCGGCCCTGCAGGAACTCGCCCATCGGATCGAACCGTGCGTCGACCTGTGCCGTGCGATCGACGCCGTCTTCAAAGACCGCGAACCCAAGGTTCTCGACACCGCGAGCGAACGGCTGCACGGCATCCGCCGGGCCATGGAGGCTCTTGAGCGGCAGATCCAGGCGCAACTGGAACGTATGCTGCGCGATCCGGCCGTGGCCGAGGCCCTCCAGGAGGACTTCATCACGACGCGCCACGGCCGAAGCGTCCTGCCGGTACGCCGTGAGCTGCGATCCCGACTCAAAGGTATCGTGCACGATCAATCGAACAGCGGCGGCACGTTGTTCGTCGAGCCGGAAGCGGTGGTCGAACCCGCCAATCAGCTCGAAGTTTTACGGCTGGATGAACGCGACGAGGTACGCCGCATTCTCGGCGCCTTGACCGACACCGTGCGCGGCGAGATCCCGGCGATTCGTACGGATGCCGACCTGCTCTGCCTGTACGACATGGCCTATGCCGTCAGCGCCTGGGCTCGCGACCAGAACTGCATCTTTGCGCCCATCGGGGATCGATTGCGACTGATTGCGGCGCGACATCCCCTGCTCCTGCATCGACTGGCGCAGGACGGGCGAAGCGAGTCGCTCGTGCCGCTCGATCTGGAACTGCCGGACGACCGCAACGTGGTCGTGATCACCGGCTCCAACACCGGAGGGAAGACCGTGGCCCTCAAAACCGCCGGGCTCCTGACCCTGCTGACACAGGCTGGGCTGCCCATCCCGGCCGCCGAGGGGACGGAGATCCGCTTCTTTCACGACGTGCTGGCCGATATCGGCGACGAACAATCCATCGAGCAAAGCCTGAGCACATTCGGCGCCCATCTCGAACGCGTGGTCGCGACGCTGGCCGCGGCCCGCACGGCGCCCACGCTTGTGTTGCTCGACGAGTTGGGAGCCGGAACCGATCCCGTAGAGGGCGGCGCGCTGGCGTGCGCCATCCTGGACGCCTTGAGCGGGACGGACGGCCTGACAGTGGCCACGACGCATCTCGGGGCCGTGAAACGATTCGTCCACGTGCACCCGCGCACGACCAACGCGGCGATGCGTTTCAACGTCGAGACGCTGCGGCCCCAATACCGGCTGGTCATGGGTCAAGCCGGCGCCAGTTACGCGCTGACCATCGCCGAACGCTTCGGACTGCCGGCGGAAATTCTCGCCACGGCGCGCGGGATGCTGAGCGAAGGCGATTTGCGCCTGGAGAGCCTGCTTCACGCTCTGGACGCGAAACACATTCGTATGGATCGCGACCGGCAGGATCTCGAACGCTTGCGCGACGAAGCGCTGCAGGATCGCGATCGCGCCAAGCGCGACTACGAACGCGTGAGCCTGGAACTGGAAAGCGTCAGAAGCCAACGCAAGAGTGTGATCCGCGACGCGCAAAACCAGGCCGCGACGCTGGTCGACGGCACACGGCGTGAAGTCGAAAACATCCTTTCCGAGGCGCGTCGCCAGCCGGATCGAGACAAGGCCCGCGGGCTGCGGCAACGGATCGAGACCCGGGCCCAGGAGTTAACGACCGCCCTGGAGCAGAACCGCGGCACGCCGCTGCGGCCATTCTCCCAAGGCGAATTAAAGGTCGGCGACCGGGTCTGGGTGGAATTCGTCAAGGACCACGGAACCGTCGCAGCCCTCGCCGACGACGGCCGCCGCGCCACGGTCGAGATCGGCCGCGTACGCTTTGACCTGGCCCGGCAGGATCTCGGGCGGCCGCGACCGGGCGCAACCGCGCCTGCTCCGCCGAGTGAACCCAAAGGGCGCGTACAGGACTCCGTGAAACGCCGGGCCGTTCCGACGGAGTTGAACTTGGTCGGCCAGCGCGTCGAGGAAGCCGTGGCGCATCTGGCGTCCTATCTCGACGCGGCCATGCTGGCGTCATTGCCGCAGGTACGCATCGTGCACGGTTACGGGACCGGCGCGCTCCGCAAGGCCGTGCACACCTGTCTGGCCAAGGCGGGGGTGGAGAGTTTCAGGCTCGGCGTGGAAACCGAAGATCCCGGCGGCGCCGGTGTGACGATCGTCACCTTGTGACGATATCCGATCCGCACCTCCCTTGAGCGTCGCGGGACGTTGTGCGATAATGCGGCCCGATGCACGACGACACGGACACCATTGCCGCCATCGCGACCGCGGCGGGCGAAGGGGCGATTGCCATTGTTCGGGTGTCCGGTCCCGAAAGCCTGGCGATTGCGGATCGGGTCATCGCCTGTGCCGGCGCCCCACCCTCGCAGCGGCTGCCGGGAACCTTTGTGCACGGGCACCTTCGCGTTGAGACCGAGGGCAGCCGGGAGACTGTGGACGAGGTGATCGTTCTGATCTATCGCGCGCCGCACAGTTACACGCGCGAAGACAGCGTCGAAATTCAAGGTCATGGCGGGACGACGGCTGCCCGCCGGATCCTGCGGGCACTTCTCCAGGCAGGAGCACGGTTGGCAGAGCCGGGCGAGTTCACCCGACGCGCCTTTCTGAGCGGCCGCATCGACCTGTTGCAGGCCGAAGCCGTGCTTGACCTGATCCGCGCCCGGACGGACCGCGCCGCGGCGGCGGCCGTGGAGCAGTTGGATGGCAGGTTGAGCCGGGCATTCGACAGCCTTTATGATCAACTCGTCGATATCGCGGCGCGAATTGAGGCCACTCTGGACTTCCCGGAAGATGAGGTGCCCGGCATCGCAATGTCGCGTGTTCGGGTGACGCTGAGCTCAATCCTTGAACAGATGGATGCATTGCTAGGCACTTGGAACGAGGGGGTCCTGCTACGGGAAGGCGCCATTGTGGCGATTCTGGGGCGGCCCAATGTGGGTAAATCAACGCTGCTCAATGCCATGTTGGGAATGGACCGGGTGATCGTCAGTCATGTTCCAGGCACTACGCGCGATGTCGTTGAAGAGTCGATGTCCATAGGTGGCGTGGCGATCCGTCTGGCGGACACGGCTGGTCTTCGGGAGACGGAGTGTGACATCGAGAGCGCAGGGATCGAGCGCGCCAGAGCGCTGATGTCGAAAGCCGCATACATTCTCTATGTTGTTGATGCATCGGATGTTATGGACTCATATGATCGCGAACATTTGGAACGACTTTCGCCAGAGCGGACGGTGGTGGTCGCGAACAAGTGCGACCAGTCGGTCAAGTTTGACCGATCAGATCTAGGTAGATGGACAGTTGTCGAGACCAGCCTGATTCGAGGCGAGGGAGTCGACGCCGTAAAGGCGGCGCTCGACTCCAAGATCTTGTCAGGCGCCCCTACCCCGGCACATGCCGTCATCTCAGAACGGCATCGCGCCCTGATGGTTGAAGCCCGTGACGAGGTATCTCGACTGCTTGAATCCATATACAGCGAGGCTGGTGATCCGGTGCTCGTAGCCTCCGGACTGCGGCTGGCCATTGCATCATTGGGCCTTGTCACCGGTCGCGAGTACCATGACGAACTCCTCGACGCGATCTTCACAAAGTTCTGTATAGGAAAATGACCGAAAGGTCATTACAGGACTATAAGTCATATTATTCGGATATGTCATGAACGTGAGATTTGATGTCATCGTCATTGGCGCAGGTCATGCCGGATGCGAGGCCGCACTCGCCAGCGCACGCATGGGAGCAGCCACCGCTCTCATTACGATGGATCGTCTGGCAGTGGGTCGGATGTCATGCAATCCATCCATCGGCGGCATTGCCAAGTCGCATATTGTATGTGAGCTGGATGCCCTGGGTGGAGAAATGGCTCGCAATTCGGACTACACAGGCATCCAGTTCAGAACGCTCAACACGAGCAGAGGACCGGCTGTCCGTGCATTCCGCATCCAGTGCGATAAAGCCGCCTACGCGGCAAGAATGCTGGCCGTTGTTGAATCCACAGCCAATCTGACCCTCATTCAGGATCAAGTTGCAGATCTACTCATTGATCATACGCGCCTGCGTGGGGTTATCACCGCCGATGGGTCGGCAATCGAAGCGCGAGCCGTGATCATCGCTGCCGGCACCTTTCTACGTGGAGTCATTCATATTGGAAGGTCGTCCTTCCCAGGCGGTCGAAAAGGCGAAGCTGCGGCCGACAGTCTGAGCCGATCACTGGAATCGATCGGATTACGACTGGGACGACTGAAGACCGGCACACCGCCACGATTGCACGGCGACACGATCGACTACAGTAGGACTGAACCTCAGCCCGGAGAGGTCCCGCCACGGTTTTTCTCCAGGGTGGCGCACCATGATTCCGAAATGTTCCACGTGGAACATTCCGACGTCGCCGCGGTGCGCCAGCGATCAATGTTCCACGTGGAACATTCGGTGAACTCCCTCAGCCCGTGGCCTGTTGGTACGAATCAAATGCCGTGTCACATCACACATACTACCACGATAACACACGACATCATACGCGATAATCTCAACCAGAGCGCCATGTACGGTGGTGCCATTACGGGAACAGGCGCGCGTTATTGTCCGTCGATTGAGGATAAGATAGTCAAGTTCGCGGACAAAGACTCTCATCACGTTTTTCTGGAGCCTGAGGGACGGAATACCGTTGATATCTATCCGAACGGTACATCCAACAGTCTCCCGGAATCCGTGCAGATCGCCATGATTCGATCTATACCGGGGCTGGAGCGGGCTGAATTCACCAATTTAGCCTACGCGATCGAATACGACTATTCAGACCCAACACAACTCATGCACACGCTTGAGTCGAAGCTGATTGAGGGGCTGTACCTTGCTGGACAGATTAATGGAACGACCGGGTATGAGGAAGCCGCAGGACAAGGTTTCGTGGCGGGCGTGAACGCTGTCCTGAAGATCCGCAATGAACGTCCGTTCATTCTCGGGCGAGGCGAGTCCTATATCGGAGTTCTGGTCGATGACCTTGTCACTAAAGGAACCACGGAGCCCTATCGGATGTTCACGTCACGCGCTGAGCACCGGCTCATTCTGCGTCAGGATAACGCCATCTTCCGCATGCTCCCGCATGCCAAAGCCATTGGAATCGTTTCATCATGCGACCTGACTGAGGCGGAAACCTGGCAGCGCGAGATCAGAGAGGAGCTCGACCGTCTTGGGAAAGAATCGACCAATGGCTCGTTTCTTCTTCACCAACTCCGCAGGACCGGTGCGCACTATGCCGACCTACCTACAGCAAGGCCATTGAGTGCCAGGGTCATCGAGCAACTCGAAATCGAGGCCAAGTATGAAGGGTACATCCTGCGTGAACTCCAGCATATCGCGAAGGCGGATCGGCTTGAGCACACCGTTATACCATCATGGATCGACTACGATCAGGTCAAATCACTCCGCTATGAATGTCGCGAGAAGCTGAAGAGGGTGATGCCTGAAACCCTTGGCCAAGCTACGCGTGTCTCTGGGATCACACCGGCGGATATATCGGTTCTCAGCGTCGTCATCAAGCGAGGCCGCTTGGCATAAACAGACCTTTTGCCCATTATAGACTGTATAACCATATATGACCCTACAGAAAGACAACACTCGTGTGGGATGGCCTTCCCGAGTCATCGCGTGGTTCGAGAAGGAGAATCGGCCCATGCCGTGGCGCGAGCACCCTTCTCCTTACCGCGTGTGGGTCAGTGAGATCATGCTCCAGCAGACGCAAGTCGCCACGGTAATCCCGTACTTTGAGCGATTCCTGCATCGTTTTCCCGATGTTCAAACTCTGGCCGCAGCCGATCCTCAGGATGTTCTGCGCCTCTGGGAAGGACTGGGCTACTACAGTCGTGCCCGAAATCTTCACAAGGCGGCCCGGGAGGTGACGGCCTTACGCGAGGGGTGCCTTCCGCAAACCCACGACGAATGGCTTACGCTCCCCGGGGTCGGGGCCTACACGGCGGCCGCCATTGCCAGCATCGCTTTTGGCGAGCCGGTTCCGTCCGTCGATGGAAACGTCCTTCGGGTCTGCGCTCGACTGTGGGGCATTCACGACCCCATCCGCGATCCCAGGGTCGTCAGCCTTGTTCGCGAGAGACTCCGGCCCTTGATCGCCCGCGTCGACCCGTCGCATTTCAACCAAGCCATGATGGAAACCGGCGCCCTCGTCTGCCGGCCGCGAAACCCCGACTGCGCCGCGTGCGTCTTGCGCAAGGACTGCGTGGCCTATCGGGACGGACTCGTCGATACGCTCCCCGTCATGCGTCCAACCGCGGCCGTGCCGCATTATGATGTTGCGGTCGGCGTGGTCTGGAAGGCAGGGCGCATCCTCATCGCCCGGCGCCACGACGATCAAATGTTGGGCGGTCTGTGGGAATTTCCCGGGGGCAAGCAGCGCGCCGGCGAATCGCTGCAGCAGACCGCCAGACGCGAAGTGCGGGAAGAGACGGGCTTGCGCGTGAGGGTGGGGGAGGCGTATGCCACCGTCCGGCACGCGTATTCACACTTCCGCATCACCCTCACCGCTTTTCGCTGCGAGTGGATGAGTGGACAGCCGAAGCCGCGCACCTCGGTAGAGCTGAAATGGATCGCCCCGGACGAACTGGGTCGCTATCCGTTTCCGCGCGCCAATCGTCGCATCGGCGACCTCGTGGCGCGCGAGGCGCCCCGGAAACACGCGGCCGGCCACAAACCGGTGGCGCGGAAAGGCCGGTTGTGATTGAGTGATGCCATGAGAATCGCTTATCGCAAACCGATGTGGGGTGGGGTGGCCCTGGCGGTAACACTTTTGTCGGCGCCGGCAGTCGCTCAGAATGATGTCGATGTCCCGGCCCTGGTCAACGCCGGGGTCACGTGGGCGCTGGCTAGCCTGACGCCGGACCTGCTGCAAGACGTGCCATTGCCCTCCAACGCAGACTGGCAGACGTTCTGGAGCGGCCTCTCCGACGTCCTGAACGGCGATTCACTCGAACGCGCTGCCGCGGTCAAGCCTTACGTCGAGACGAGTCTTCGGTTGCTCAGCCGCGTAGAGGGTGGGGAGGAATATGCCGCGTGGCTTCGGCAGCGCCTCGATTATTTCGAAATGGCCGCGGCCGTTGTCCAACAATACCCGTCGGTCACCGCCGTTCCCGCCCCGATGCCGCCGCGCCGTTCGCCGGATGCCCCGCGCGGCACAGTCCGTATCATTGCCTCGCCGACGGAACCGCCGCCCGCGTCACCCCCGCCCGCCATTCGCGTACAGCGTGAAACCGCGGCGCGTAGTTCAACGTTGTGGCGGCGCGTTCTCAGCCATCGGGCGGCGCCCGATGGTGCCGGCGAGCTCATGCCGCGCCTGAAGCGGACGTTCAAGGAGGAAGGGATTCCGCCGCAACTCGTCTGGGTGGCGGAAGTGGAGTCGTCCCTGAACCCGCGCGCGCGTAATCCGAGCGGCGCGGTGGGCCTGTTCCAGCTCATGCCGGCCACTGCCGAGCGGTTCGGCCTGAAAACGCGACCGGTCGACGAGCGCAGGCACCCCGACAAATCCGCCCGTGCCGCCGCCCGGTACCTGCGATACCTGTACGATCAATTTGGATCCTGGCCCATGGCCCTGGCCGGTTACAACGCCGGGGATTCGCACGTGAGGGGGCTGTTGGCCAAGACGGGCGGCAAGTCGTTCGACGATATCGATGCCTTGCTTCCTTTCGAAACGCAGATGTACGTTCCGAAAGTCGAAGCGGTCATCCAGCTCCGCGAAGGCATGGACCTTGCGCGGCTGCCGCCGCCATCCGCCCCGTAACACGGGCTATCGCCTGCAAATTCACCGAACTTTTTGACTAGCCCGGACGTTTATAGAAGCGTCGAAGGCGTTGTCGGCAACGCCGGCATGCGGTAGGCTTGCGGACAACCAAAGGAGGCACTATGGAACGGATGAACTGGACCGGCCTGTTCGTGGCCGGGTTGGTGGGTATGTTGGCGGGAACGATACGGGCGGAGGACACGCCCGCCAAGGGAGACGCCGCGCCTACAACGATTTTGAGCTCTTCTCAGGCCATTACCGGCCAGATTGACACTTCCCTGCTCAACGAAGCGCGCGCCGTACAACGTCGCGGCCTGGACTGGTTGGCCAAACGGCAGAAGCCTGACGGCTCATGGTCCGCCCCCAACTTCCCCGCCCTCACCGCCCTGCCTTTGTGGGCCTTTGCCGTGAGCGACTATCCGGACAAGTCACGCGTGGTGTCCAATGCCGTGCACTACATTCTGGGGTTCGTGCAACCGGACGGCAGCATCTACAAGCCCAGCCCCAACAAGGGTGGCGGCCTGGTCAACTACAACACCGCCATCTGCATGACCGCGCTCCAGATGACCGGCGACCCCGCGCTCGTCCCCGTGGTCCTCAAGGCCCGCCGCTTCATGGCCGCTGCCCAACGCCTGGAGGGCGACGATGTCTATCACGGCGGGTTCGGCTACGACAAGGCTAGCGGTCGGCAGTACACCGACCTCAGTGGTTCGGTCATGGCGTTCGAGGCGATGCGCCTGACGCAAAGCACCGAGGATCTGCGGCCTAAGGGCGAGGCCAGGGCCGACATCAACTGGCAGGCCGCCACCCAGTTTCTGGGCCATGTGCAGAATACCGCTGCGGCCGGGACCAACGATGCCGGCGGATTCTTCTATCGCCCGGATGACAGCAATGCCGGCACCACAACCAACGCTTCTGGCGTCGTGGTCCTGCGTTCCTACGGCAGCATGACCTATGCGGGTCTGCTCAGCCTCATCTACGCCGAGGTCTCGAAGAACGATCCCCGCGTCCAGTCCGCCTTCAAATGGGCGGTGAACAACTGGTCGCTGGACCAGAACCCGGGCATGGGAACCGACGGCCTCTATTACTTCTACAACATCATGGCGAAGTCGCTCGCGACTTTCGGGCAGGAAGCGGTACCCGTGAAGGGCGGCGGCAAGCTCGTGAGTTGGCGCACCGAGATGGTGCGCAAACTCACCAGCCTGCAACGCGTGGAGAAGGACGGCAGCGGAGAGGGATACTGGGTCAACGACAACAACCGCTGGCAGGAAGGCGATCAGGTGCTCGTGACGTCCTTCACGCTGATCGGCTTGGATACGGCAATCGGCCACACCCGGTAAGTGTGACCAGTAGCGCCTGCTTGGCTGCAATGCGCGTTTTGGCGTGTATCGTGGGTAGGGCGACGGCGTCCTCGCCGCGCCGTGACTGTCGCGTTTCCGTCGCGGCGGGGCGAGGACGCCCACGCCCTACCTGTTGGGCAGCAGTATAATCCTGCCTGCGATATGAAGCCTGCACGGTCCAGATCGGTCAAGATTCGCGGCGCTATCCGGCCTCGACTGCGGATCCCCGAATCCACGGCCCGTCGGCTACGGAATCTTCGTTTGGTATCGTTGATCGGCGCCGCGCCCTTCAGAATCGGCACGGCACCGGTCTTGGCTTCCGTGGGGGCGGCGGCCGCGGTTCTGGCATTATGCGCGTGGGGTTTCCCGGTTGTCTCCGCCCAGCCTCCGGCCGAGCGCCCGGTCCTCATCACAATGCTGGACCATGATCCGACACCGATGCCGGAACCCCCGCCTCGCGTGATGGGCTCGTCGGGCGAGGCGCGCCCCTCCGCAAGCCGGGCCGAAGTCCCTGCACCGCCACCGACTGCCGTGGACATCGCCGCGATCGAGCATCCGGCCCTGACTCTGCCTTTCGCTCAGGGAGAACCGTCGACCGTGTTGCGCCCGGCATGGGGCGAGTTGCCGCTTGCTCCGGACCAACCCATCTTGCCCGAATCCGCCGCCTCGGGCGACGCTGGCGACGACGCGCGCGCTTTCTGGACGAACGTTCGCGGGCTTGTGGCTGCGTGCGCTGTTTACCCGGCGGCCGCGGCCCGACGCGGGAACGCGGGAGAAGTCGTTATCCACGTCCGAATCCGGACCGACGGTGCGCTGGATGGCGCCTTGGTGGCCGAATCCTCGAGCGACCCTGCGCTTGATCGGGCGGCGGTGGCCGCCGTGCGGGAGGCTGCGCCCTTTCCAATCGATGCCCTCGGCACGATGCCCGGTACGAATGTCCTGGAAGCGCTGATACCTCTGCGGTTCGAACTGGTGGCCCCACGTGGCGTCACCATCAGCAAGGAAGAAGGCCAAGCTGTACAGAACCGCCGCACGTGAGGTACGCTTTCCGGCCATGTTCTACGCCGACCTTCACGTCCACTCCAAGTTCTCGCGCGCCACCGGCCGCGAGGCCGATCTGGAACACTACGCCCACTGGGCTCGCAAAAAGGGCATCACGGTCGTCGCCACCGGTGACTTTACCCACCCGGCGTGGCGGGCCGAATTGCGCGAAAAACTGGTCCCCGCTGAGCCGGGTCTGTTCCGCTTGCGCGACGACCTTGAACGTGCGGTTGTCGCCGGACTCGACCCGCGACTGGTCGCGCTCAATCCGGAGCCGACCCGCTTCATCCTGGAAGTCGAAATCTCGACGATCTACAAGAAGGGCGACCGCACGCGCAAGGTGCATCACCTGATCCTGGTGCCGGATCTCGATCAGGCCGACCGTTTGACTGTGGCCCTGTCACGAATCGGCAATCTGAACTCGGACGGCCGCCCGATCCTGGGGCTGGAGTCCCGCAACCTGCTCGACATCACACTGGACAGCGGCGATCAGGCCCTGCTGATTCCGGCCCATATCTGGACGCCGTGGTTCTCGGCCTTGGGATCGATGTCGGGTTTCGATGCCATCGCCGACTGCTACGGCGATCTCGCCCCGCACATTTTCGCCGTGGAGACAGGACTGTCCTCGGATCCGGCCATGAACTGGCGTGTGTCGAGCCTCGACCGATACCGGCTCGTCTCGAACTCCGATGCCCATTCGCCCGGCAAACTGGCGCGCGAGGCCTGCATGTTTGACGGCCCCATGTCTTATGCCGGCATCCGCGACGCATTGGCCCTGGGCGTCGGCTATACGGGCACGGTTGAGTTCTTCCCCGAGGAGGGCAAGTATCACCTCGACGGGCACCGCAAATGCAACGTTCGCTTCGAGCCGGCCGAGACGCTCGCCCACCACGGTCTGTGCCCCGTGTGCGGCAAGCCGCTGACCATCGGCGTCATGAACCGCGTCGCCATGCTGGCCGACCGTCCGGACGGTGCCCGGGCCGCTAATGCCGGCGAGGTCCGTTCCCTTGTGCCCCTGCCCGAAGTGCTCGGCGAACTGCTGCATTGCGGGCCGGATAGCGGCAAGGTCACGGCGGCCTATGAGGCCACACTGGCGACGCTTGGGCCGGAGCTTCGCATTCTGAACGAGCTGCCCCTCGACGCCATTGCCGGCAAGGCTTCGGCCCTGCTGGCCGAAGGCATCGACCGCATGCGCCGCGGCCAGGTGATCCGCGACGCGGGCTACGACGGCGAATACGGGGTGATCCGGCTTTTCACGGATGATGAACTCAAAGGCGGCGTGGGCGCCGCGATGCTGATGGATGTTCCGGTGGTACGGAAGCCCCGGGCAGCCCGCAAGCCTCCGGCGGCCCAAACGTCACCCCCTACGCCTTTGACAAAGGTGGCCGAGGCTCATCCCGCGTACCGAGCAACGCCCGCCGCCCCGCTCGACGCCCTGGATACGGAACAACGCATGGCCGCCGCCATCACGCGCGGTCCGTTGCTGATTGTCGCCGGGCCGGGTACGGGCAAGACCCGCACGCTCACGCACCGCCTGGCCTATCTCATTCGCGAGCAGGGCGTCGCACCGGAATCCTGCCTGGCGGTGACCTTTACGAACCGCGCGGCTCACGAGATGCGTGAACGGCTCGCCCGATTGTTGCCCGAGGTCGCCGACCGCATCACGGTGACCACCTTCCACGGGCTCGGATACCGGATACTCGCCGAACAGCCGGAGGCCTTCAACTTCACGAAGGCTCCCACCGTCCTCGACGAGTCTAGTCGACTAGAATTATTGCGCACGACGTACGGCCTTTCGGCCACCGCGGCACGCCGCCTGCTGAAAGCCCGCCGGCGTCACGAGTCGCCTGCCGACCCGGCCTTGGGCGACGTGTCTGTCCGATACACCACCGAACTGCGGGCGAGGGAATGCGTTGATTTCGACGACCTGATCGAGTTGCCGCTCGAATGGCTACGGCGTACACCGGAAGCCGTGGCACGCTACCGCGCTCGCTATCCGTGGATTTCCGTCGACGAATACCAGGACATCGATGCGCTGCAATACGAACTCATTCGCCTGCTCGTGCCTCCCGCCGGCAACCTGTGCGCAATCGGCGACCCCGACCAGGCCATCTACGGATTTCGCGGCGGTGATGTGTCGTTCTTTCAGCGATTCACAACCGACTTTCCCGCAGCGCTTGTCGTTTCGCTGAACCGCAACTACCGATCCGGTAAGACGATCGTCGAGGCCGCCGGGCAGATGATCGCGCCCACCTCGCTGGTTGCTGACCGACGCTTCGAGGCCCAGGTCGACGAAGCGGTCAATCTGGTAATGCACGAGGCCAGCACGGACAAGGCGGAGGCCGAATTCGTGGTGCAGTCGATTGAGCAATTGGTGGGCGGTGCCAGTTTCTTCTCTATGGATAGCGGTCGCGTGGGTGCCGGCGCTACGGCGCAACTGTCCTTCGCCGACTTCGCCGTGCTTTACCGAACCGACGCACAATCGGCCGTTTTGGTCGAAGCCCTGCAGCGCTCCGGTCTGCCGTACCAGAAACGCTCGCACACGCCGCTGTCGGAGCAGCCTGCGGTGCGGGCCGTGCTGACGGCACTAGGATCGGCAGAGGGCACGCCGGTGGCCGCTGCACTCGAAGCCGCATTGACGCGATGCTCAGCCGATAAGTCGCTGGCGGATCTGGCCCGCGTGACGCCCACGCTCCGGCGACTGGCCTCAGAGTCATCGAATCAGGCTGACTTCCGGTCGCGCCTGGCCATGGCCTCGGACGTGGACGCGCTCGATCCTCGGGCCGACGCGATCGCGTTGCTCACGCTGCACGCCTCCAAGGGACTGGAATACCCGGTTGTGTTTATTACGGGTTGTGAAGACGGCGTGTTGCCGCTTCGGTGGCCGGGCGGCGATGACGTGGACACAGCGGAGGAGCGCCGTTTGCTGTTCGTGGGCATGACCCGTGCCCGGCAGCGTCTCTTCCTGTCTCATGCCCGCAAACGATTCTGGAACGGTGAGGTCCGCGAAATGCAGCCATCGCCCTTCCTGCGCGACATCGAAGAACGCCTGCTCGACCGCCAGCAGACCTGCCGCAAGGCGAGGGACGACGGACAGCAACTGGTGCTCTTCTGAACTTGCCCGGGGCGTGGCGATCGAAGTGAACAGTGAGCGGTAAACAGTGAACGGTGGAACTGGACAGCCGTCCGGCGGTCTGGTATTAATTCTCTTAATCATTTCGTATAGCTATTCCATAGCCATGGACGGGGGCGGCCAGGGAGAGCAGCCACCCCAGGCAACCCGAGGAGAATCGTACATGAGCGCACCCGCATTGACACCCGAACTGACTGGCATCCTGACCCGCTACCTGGAGATCCAGCATCAGGAGCAGAAGCTGAAGGAGGAGAAGGCCGGGCTCCAGGAACGGCTGGCCCAGTACCTGGAACACGTCGGCGCCACGGCCTGGTATCCCGCCGTGCACGGCCAAAAGCTGAAAGTGCGAGCCAGCTCGCTGGTCAGCGTCGAGTACGATGAACAGGTGCTGCGGGAGCGATTGGGCAACCGGTACACCGAGATCCTGGCGCCCGACCTCAGAAAGATTCGACACTGCCTGGCTGATCTGACCCCGGTTTTGGCTCCGGTTCTCGACCGCGTGGGGTCGCCAGACCCGGACAAGGTGCGCGCCGCCGTGGAACGCGGCACGGTCTCCACGGCCGACTTTGCCGGGGCGTTCCAGAAGCATACGCGCCGCGTCGTGTCCGTGGCGCGCGTCCGCCCAGAAGGCGGTAGTGCGGAAGCGGCGTGACCGTGAGGTTGCAAAGTTCCAAGGTTGAAGCATCGTGCACAACGGTCTAGTATCTTTGATGGAAACCAACACAGCGATCGGATGCCCATGACAACACAAGCCGAACAGGTTCTTGATGGCGCGCTCCATTTGGCGCCCGTGGAACGTGCGGAATTGGTTGAGCGAATCTTGGCGAGTTTCACGTTTCCGTCACGCAGCGATATTGATGCCGCATGGTCCCGGGAGGCAGAGGAGAGGATTGATGCCTATGAGGCAGGGCAACTCCCGTCCACCCCGGCCATGCAGGTGTTCGAGCGCGTTGATGGTTCACCGGCGTCTCGGTGATGTAGTCACGTATTCCGCAGGTCCTTCCGCCACCGCCAAGCGACGGCGAGCCGATCCCTCGACTGGAGTGAAGCCCAGCTCTCTCGCCGTCTTTTCCGCTCGATGCATGATTGCACGCAACGCTTTCGGAGTGGGCAGATGGGCGACTTCGCGGTAGCTGGCTTCCTTCGAAGCCCAAGTGTCCCGCAACGCCTTTGGCACGTATAGTTTACTCACGGCTCATCACCTCCAATGGCGTCGTAATGCGCAACGGGTGGTAATACCCGTTGGCGTGATTAACCTGCAAGGCCCTTCGTTCCTTGTTCACGTTAGCCAAATGCTGGAAGTTCCAACTCACCAGAACATCCACATTATGCACTATGCTTATGGCAATGTGCAAAGCGTCATCGAACTTCTTGCGAGGGATGACCCCGTCTCGCACGTATGCCTCGGCCAAGGCCCCAATCTCATCCTCAGGCGCAAGCGCGAGCAGCCGAAGTTGATAGTCAGTGACGACTTTGATTAGTCTGAGTCGTTCATTGACGTCGCGAGTGCGTTCAATCTCACGAACGACGATGCTGGAAATCCATACGTCGTAAACGCCGCGCGCCACGTACTGTTCGAAGAACTCTCGCGTGATGTCCCGCTTCTCCGGCGCATCGTCGGCGTACAGAAAACTGATGACCGACGTGTCCAAGTATAGGCGCAGTTTCTTCATGTCTTGTCTGCCTTTGCGGCCAAATCGACTTTCGTCCACTTGCTATTCTCTAAACTCGCGACTGACCCCGATGGTTTTGATCCTCACGGCCTCCTTTTCCGATTGGTGCGCGTTGTCGAAGCCGTAGTGAGTACGTCCGACTCCACGTGTCGCGTCGCCGACGCACGAATCAGGATCGCACTGCCCTGAACTGAATAGGCCAGCCCATAACGAGGTAGCACCTCATCAAGAACTCCGCGCCAACTTGTGCCTGCGCTTGCTTGTATACACTTGTTCGTCCAACATGCCGAAACGTCAGTACTGCTTTCGATTACCACGGACATCCCACCAGCTGTTATCAACCAAGGCTTGATGAACTCGTAGAGCCCGATTGGTTTCGACGGGGCATCACATCGAGAATCAAGGCGCTTGTTAATGGCCAGTTCAGCAGGACCGTTGGTCCTCTTCCATAGATCGGCGATTACCGGATCCCCGTCCTTACTGGGCATGAACCGAAAAGTTCCCGCGGCCTTCCTCCTCAGACTCACGCCACTTAGGTGTGCCAACCAAGAGAACACCTCCGACGGTGGGACATCCGTGAACGACATCAGAAATGTATTGGTCTCGAGCACCGTCTCAAACGCCGGATCCAGCAACCGTGTGTCAAAATCGGGTGAATACCGGAAATCTCCGCGAATAACTCCAAGCACATCAGAGAGGGTGCGTATGTGAGTGCTCGATTGCGGTTCGTAAAATATGAAGTCAAACCCTATTAGGCGATCGGAGTTGGTTGCTATCCCTGCGTACCCACCATCTGCCCCGAAGCACACCGCGTTGGGCCACATGAACACGCAGCAGACAACCAAACTAGACGCTCTAAGAAGGCGCCCGAATAACCTGTTGTGGGGGCCATCGTAGGGTTCGCGAATCGCCTTGAGCGTCTGGCGCTCAGTAATCGGCTGGATCGTGGTTTCCGTGCATGCTCGCATACTGTGTGAGTCTAGGCGGCAGACACGGCGAGGGTCAACCGGAAATGAGAGGATGCAGAAAGGCCGGGGACACCGGACCCGGGACGCCGGACTTGCTTCGCATGGCGGTTGTGTTTAGTGTTTGGCTTGTTATGAGTTAAAGTTAATTAACTCGTGGCAAACACGATGACCAAACTTTTCGACAAGTGCGGCGGGTATCGGGCGCTGCATAGTTTCACGTATGCCACACTCGTCCATCTCGGGACCATCGCGTTTTGCAAACGGTTCATCAGTTTTCGGGATGACCCGCTGGGCAAGACGACGGGCCAGATGATCGGCGCGGCGCGGTCGGGACGCCAAAACATCATCGAGGGCTCGGAGCGTTCCGCGACGTCGAAGGAGACGGAGATCAAGTTGACCGACGTGGCGCGGGCGAGCCTGAGCGAGTTACTGGGCGACCTGGAGATCTTTCTCGCCGAACGCGGCGCCATTCCGTGGAGCCGTCACTCCGGTGAGCGGTGCCACCTCTTCGGTCTTCAGATCGAACCGTTTGCGCATACCGACGACGAGTTGCACGACTACTGGACCTACTTCGCCTCCGTTCGCGCCAACTTCGCACGCTGGCTCGACAGCGAGGATGCCGTCGTGGTTGCCAACGCGTTGATCGTCCTGATCGAACGGGCCATGGCCATGCTGTCCGGCCAGGTCCGCCGCCTCGGCGAGGACTTCGAGCAGCACGGCGGTTTTCGCGAACGACTGCATCAGCGGCGTGTCGAGGTCCGCGACAGCCAGCCCGGCACGCCAGCGTGTCCAGAGTGCGGCAAACCTATGCGCCTGCGCCAGGCCCGTGCGGGCACGCACGCTGGTGAGGAATTCTGGGGCTGCACCGGTTACCCGAATTGCAAGGCGACCAAGCCGAAGGCGAACGACGCGCCTCGGGACGCAGGACACAGGGCGCCAGACGCGTGAGTCTTGCGTCCTGCGTCACTCAGTCGGCCAATTGCGCCTACTGCCCCGGCGCGGCCGGCGTCTCGGGCGTTGGGGCACCTTCGGCGGCCACTTCGGGCACGGCATCGTCCTCGGGCTCGACGGTGGTCGCGGCCACGAGTTTGTCGCCTGCGTCGAGTTGGATCAGGCGCACGCCTTGCGTCACGCGGCTGATGACGCGTACGTCGGCTACGGGCATCCGGATCATCTGGCCCTGGGCCGTAATGAGCATGAGCGCATCGGCCTCTTGCACGGCATGGGCGCCGACGATGCAGCCATTCCTCTCGGATGTCCGAATCGTCATCAGGCCCTTGCCGCCGCGCTTCTGGATGCGGTATTCGTCGAAGTTGCTGCGCTTGCCGTAGCCATTTTCGGTGCAAACCAGGAACGTGGCGCGCGGGTCGACAATCTCCAGGCTTTCGACCCGGTCGGCATCGGCCAGATCGATGCCGCACACGCCACGCGTGTCGCGGCCCTGGTCGCGCAAGGCGCCCTCGTTGAACCGGATGCTCATCCCGTTGTGCGTGGTCAGCATGACGTCGTTATGGCCGTCGGTCGGCTTGACGCCGATCAAGCGGTCGCCCTCATCGATCGCGATCGCGATAATGCCCGCGGCGCGCGGATTGCTGAAGGCGCCCAAATTCGTCTTCTTGACCACGCCCTTTTCGGTGGCAAACACGATGAACTGGTCCGCCGCAAATTCACGCACCTTGACCATGGAGGCGATCTGCTCGCCGCTCTGCATGTTGAGCAGGTTGACAATCGCCTTGCCGCGCGAATTACGCGACGCTTCGGGGATCTCGTAAACCTTCTCCCAGAAGACGTGGCCCTTGGGCGTGAAGAACAGGATATAGTCGTGCGTATTGGCCACGAACAGGTGTTGGACGTAGTCCTCTTCCTTCGTGTCCATGCCCGCCACGCCCTTGCCACCGCGGCGCTGCGCCTTGTAAGTGCTCACGGCCGTGCGCTTGATGTAGCCGGTGTGGCTGATCGTGATCACCCAGCCGCGATCGGCAATCAGATCCTCGATATTGACTTCGCCCTCGTTGGGCACAATGTCCGTCTGGCGACCGGAGGCGTACAGTTTCTTGGCTTCCAGCAAGTCCTCGCGGATTACAGCGAAGAGTCTCTCTCGGCTGGCAAGCAGGTCACGCAGATACGTGATGAGTTTGATCAGCGCGAGGTATTCCTCTTCGAGCTTGTCGCGCTCCAGGCCGGTGAGCTGGTACAGGCGCATGTCAAGAATCGCGTTGGTCTGGATCTCACTCAGGCCGAACCGCTTCATCAATTCCGTCTTGGCCTGATCGCGGTCCTTGCTCCCCCGGATGATCTTCACGACATCGTCGAGGTGGTCCAGGGCGATCTTGAGCCCTTCCAGGATGTGCGCTCGGGCCTCGGCCTTGGCGAGTTCGAACTGCGTACGACGTGTGATGACGTCGAAACGATGGTCCAGAAAGGCGACCAGCATCTCCTTGAGCGTCATCACCTTGGGCCGGCCGTGATCAATGGCGAGCAGAATGGCGCCGAATGTCGTCTGGAGCTGCGTGTGCTTGTAGAGGTTGTTCAGAACGACCTTGGCCACCGCGCCGCGCTTGAGTTCGACGACAATGCGGATGCCGTCCTTGTTCGACTCGTCGCGCAGGTCGGAAATGCCCTCGATATGCTTTTCCTGGACCAGCTCGGCGATGGTTTCGAGCAGGCTGGACTTGTTCACCGCGTAGGGAATCTCGGTGATGATGATGCTTTCTTTGCCCTGCTTGCCTTCCTCGATGCCGGCCCGTCCACGCACCTTCATCTGACCGCGGCCGGTCCGGTACATGTCCGAGATCGGCTTGAGACCGCAGATGATGCCGCCCGTGGGGAAGTCCGGCCCCTTGACGTGCTTCATCAGGTCGTCGACCGTCGCTTCGGGATTGTCGATCAGCACGACCAGCGCGTCGATCAACTCGCCGAGGTTGTGCGGCGGGATGTTGGTCGCCATACCCACGGCGATGCCAGTGCTGCCGTTCATCAGCAGGTTGGGCACGCGCGCGGGCAACACGGACGGCTCGACGAGTTCGCCGTTGTAGTTGGGCACCATGATAACGGTGTTCTTCTCGATATCGGCGAGCAGTTCCTCGGCCATGCGAGTCAGGCGGGATTCGGTATACCGGTAGGCTGCCGCGTTGTCGCCGTCGATGCTGCCGAAGTTACCCTGCCCGTCGACGAGCGTGTAGCGCATGGCAAACGGCTGGGCCATGCGGACGAGCGTTTCGTAAACGGCCGAGTCGCCGTGCGGATGGTATTTGCCGAGCACTTCCCCGACGACGTAAGCGCATTTCTTGTAGGTCCGGTTATGCAGCAGGCCCAGGTCGCGCATCGCGTAGAGGATGCGGCGCGCGCCGGGCTTCATGCCGTCGCGCACGTCCGGCAGGGCGCGGCCGATGATGACGCTCATCGAATAGTCGATGTACGAGTGCTGCATCTCGTCTTCGATGTTGATGTCGTGAACCAATTCGTTGCGTGTATACATGAAAGCGTTTCCCGTTCTCGGTGTCGTTGACGCGGCGGCCCGGTCAGATGTCCAAGTTCTGCACGTTCAGGGCGTTATCTTCGATGAACTTGCGCCGCGGTTCGACTTCGTCGCCCATCAGCACGGTGAAAATATTGTCAGCCACGAGGATGTTCGGCTGCTTGACCTTGAGCAGCTTGCGCTTCTCGGGGTTCATGGTGGTTTCGTACAACTGCTCGGGATTCATTTCGCCCAAGCCTTTGTAACGCTGAATGGCCAATCCCTTACGTCCCATGTCGCGAACCACGTCGAGGACCTTGGAGAGCGACTGCAACGGCGTCTCGTCGTCGTCCCCGTCCTTGAGAGTGAAGACGGGTTCCTCGCCGGCCAGGAACTGACTTGCTTCAAGTCCTTTGCTCTCAAGAGCCAGGACGAGTTTGGCCAGCGGGCCGGCCGCATGCAACTCAGCTACACGGAACGCCGATGGCGTCATCGGCGGCGTGTGCCCGTTCTCCGTGAGAACTTCGACAGTCTCGCCGCGCTTTTGCTCGGTCTTCTCGCGCAGAGTTCTTAGTTCCTCTTCCGTGTAGACGAAATGATGCTCGGCGTCATCGCCCGCACCGATTGTGACATAGTAGCGGGGGAACGCCCCGGTCTTGCGATGCCGTTTCTGCAGGTAGTCGGCGAAGTCAATGCTCTTGCGTGTCAGGCTGCGCACGGCCTGCTCAATCTGCAGCAGCAGGTCGAGCAGCGACATCAGGTCCTTGCCGGCAAATGTCTTGCGGGACTTCGCCACCGCCAACGTCACGTCCTCGGCCCCAAGTTCGATCAGCTTGCGCGCCAGGGTTTCGTCGGTGTCGATGTATTCCTCGCGCTTCTTGCGCGTGACCTTGTACAGCGGCGGCTGGGCCAGATAGACATACCCGGCTTCGAGCAGTTGAGGCATCTGCCGATAGAAAAAGGTCAGAAGCAACGTGCGGATGTGCGATCCATCCACGTCGGCATCGGTCATGATGATGATTTTGTGGTAACGAACCTTATCCAGGGCGAACTCCTCGCGGCCGATCCCGGCACCGATGGCCGTGACCATGGTACGGATTTCGTTGTTGTTGAGGATCTTGTCGATCCGGGCCTTCTCCACGTTCAGGACTTTGCCGCGCAGCGGCAGGATGGCTTGAAATTCACGGTTGCGACCTTGCTTGGCCGAACCGCCGGCGCTGTCACCCTCGACGAGGTAGAGCTCGCACAGGGCGGGATCGCGCTCGGAGCAGTCGGCCAGTTTTCCAGGCAGGGCCGCCGAGTCCAGTGCACCCTTGCGGCGCGTCAAATCGCGGGCCTTGCGGGCCGCCTCGCGCGCCCGGGCCGACAGCAGGGCCTTGTCCACGATCTTGCGCGCCACCGGCGGATGCTCTTCGAGGTAGGTGCCCAGTTCCTCGTTGACGATCTGCGCCATGATGCCCTCGACTTCGCTGTTACCCAGCTTGGTCTTGGTCTGGCCCTCGAACTGCGGCCGCGGCAGCTTCACGCTGATCACGGCCGTCAACCCCTCGCGGATGTCGTCGCCCGAAAGCGATTCCTTGTCGTCCTTGATCAGCTTGTTCGCCTTGGCGTAGGCGTTGATCGTGCGCGTCAGGGCCGACCGGAACCCGCTCAGGTGCGTGCCGCCTTCGATCGTATTGATGTTGTTGGCAAAGCACAGCACGGTCTCCGAGTAAGAGTCCGTGTACTGGAGCGCGATTTCCGCGACCATGCCGTCCTTTTCCTTGCCGAAGGCGACGACTTTGGGGTGCAAGGCGCTTTTGTTCAGGTTCAGGTGCTCCACGAACTCCGTGATGCCGCCCTTGAACTTGAACGTCTCCTCGCGCAGGGGCTCTTCCTGGGCGAAGTTGATTTCAATGCCGCCGTTCAGGAACGCCAATTCGCGGAGACGGTTGGCCAGAATATCCCACTCAAACTTGGTCGTGTTGAAAATCGTGTTGTCGGGCAGGAACGTAATCTTGGTGCCGGTGCCGCGCGTCTTGCCGATGGTTTCGAGCTTGGAGGCCGTCTTGCCGCGCTCGTAGCGCTGATGATAGACATTCCCGTCGCGCCGGACCTCGACCTCCAACCATTCGCTCAGCGCGTTCACGCACGACACGCCAACGCCGTGCAAACCGCCGGAGACCTTGTAGCTGTCGTTGTCAAATTTGCCGCCGGCGTGCAGGACGGTCAACGCGACTTCCACGGCCGGCTTGTGCTGCGTGGGGTGCATATCGACCGGAATGCCGCGCCCGTTGTCGTTGACAGTTACCGAGCCGTCGGCGTTGATCCGCACCTGGATGCTGGTGCAGTAGCCGGCGAGGGCTTCGTCGATGCTGTTATCCACCACCTCGTAGACCAGATGGTGCAGGCCGCGCACGGAGGTGTCGCCGATATACATGGCCGGCCGCTTGCGGACCGCCTCAATGCCTTCGAGAACCGTGATGTGTGTCGCGTCGTAATTTGCGCTCTTCTTAACTTGCTCTGCCATACCCGTCAGACCACTCCCGGCGGCTCAAGGCCCGCCTGCTCACCCCCACGTGGACCCCGCATTTTCGGGGTCTGGACAGTCTTCACCTTAGGGGGGTGATTATGGAAAAGGACCATACCCGAATCCCCGGTCCTACGCAAGAAATTTAAGGGTAAAAAGGGCGCGGAAAAGCGCACGCTGAGGCGTGCGCAACCTGCTTGCCTGCAGAATGTTAGAAGGGAAGTCTATTTCCCGAGGCACCAGAGGTGGTCCATGCCGCGCACATAAGCGCGCTGGCCGATGAATACAGGGCAACTTCGGAAGGCTTCCAACGAATTGCGGGCGACTTCCTTGTACTCGCGGCCGGCCTGCAAGACGAGCGTCTTGCCGTTGTCGCTGCTCACGAAGAAGAACCCGCCGGCGAGGGTCACGCTGGGGTAGAACGTGCCGCCGAGGTCAAGCTTATGCTCGTAGACGATCTGCCCGTTGGCGGCATCGATGACGCTCCAATCGCCATGTTGCGTGACGGCATAAACCAGCCCGTCTTGCACGACCGGTGAGGCGTAATACCGATCGTCCTTGGGCTTCGTCGTCCATACGGTCTCGGGTTGAATCGTCTCGGCGGCTGCAGACGGCAGGCGGATGGCTTTGCCGCCATGCTGCACGAAGTACACGATTCCGTTCTGCACGACCGGCGCGCAATACGCCAGGCCGGCGACCTTCTGCGCCAGTTTGTGGCCATCCACCACACGAATGATGTCGCCGCTGGCGGTGACGATCACCCCGACATCGCCGATGTGCGCCTCCACCGGGGACCCCCAGGCCGAGTCTGAGGCGGTCTGCCACAGGATGGCGCCCGTGGCCGGGTTGAGCGCGGTAACTTTCAGGATATGGACGATCAACTTGCCTTCCGCGAACACGGGCGATGCGCTGTGGCCCCAGCCCTGGGTGGGCTTCTCGACCACGCGCGCCCATTTGCGGCTGCCATCAACGTCATAGCAGGCGACCACGCCGTTACCGAACAACACGTAGACGGCTTTGCCGTCCGTGGTCGGGGTGGGCGTCGAGTAGCCATTCACCTCGTGCGTCGGGGGAACGGCATAAGTCGTGCAGCGCTTCAGTTCTTCGTCCAGCGGCGCCAGCTTGCCTTTCAAATCGGCGCTCGTGGTCTTCAGCGCCGCATCGTCGGGTGTCTTCTTCAGAGCTTCGGCGTTCTTCTTCGCCTCCTCGCGCAACGGCTTGATTTGCGCGCGCAAGGTTTCGGCCTTGGTCTGGGCGGCTTTGACCTTCTCCATGTCCTCGGCCGACAAAACGTCCGGGTAAGCATTGGTCCTCATCCACAAAATTGTGCCGTCTTTGACCGAGACGCAAGCGAGGATGGCCGGCTCGGAGCACACAAACAACCGGTCGCCCAGAAGAAGCGGGGAGGCATTGGAGTGACCCGGCAGCTTGGTCTTCCAGACAACATTCGACTCCGTCGTCCAAGTCGTCGGCGGCTGAGTCTCGGGATAGACGCCGGTGCTGTCGCCGCGCCAGCCCGTAAGGGTTCCGGCGAGGCTATTGGACGCGACGAGCAGGATAGTGAGGACGATTCCGGAAACGAGCAGACGGCCGATCATGGTTTTCTCCTTCGTAGCGATTCCAAGAAAAGCCGCATATCCTCAGCCAAAGGGGCGCTGAACGTCAATGCCTTACCGGTGCGAGGGTGCGCCAGCGCCAGCCGCTCGGCGTGCAACATCTGTCGGGCGGGGAGGGGAACGGGTAACCGGTCGGCCGGTTGGCGGCCGTACTGGACATCGCCGACAATCGAATGCCCGAGCCAGGCCATGTGGACACGAATCTGGTGCGTGCGGCCGGTCTCAATGCGCACCCGCAGCAGCGAGGCCGGGCCAAAGGCCTCCACAGTCTCGTAGACGGTGACGGCCTGCCGGCCGCTGGCGGGCGTCGCGCTCATCTTCTTTCGGTTGGTCGGACTGCGCCCGATCAGGGTCTCGACCCGGCCGGTGGTCGGCGCGAGCGTTCCCCACACGATGGCCGCGTATTCCTTGCGCACCGTGCGGGCCTTGAACGCCTCGACTAGTGCGCGCATCGCCAACTCCGTCTTGGCGACGACCATCACGCCGCTGGTGTCGCGGTCGAGACGGTGCACGATTCCCGGGCGACGCTCGCCGTTGATGCCTGGCAGACTTGGGCAATGCGCCAGAAGCGCGTTGACCAGTGTGCCGGAGGCATGGCCGGAGGCCGGGTGTACGACCAGGCCGGCCGGCTTGTCGAGCGCCAGCAGATCGTCGTCCTCGTAGAGCACGGTCAGCGGGATGGCTTCAGGGCGCAGCTCGCTGTCGACCGGAGCCGGCACCTCCAGGCACACGCACATCCCGGCACCGATCCGAAGCGCGGCTTTGACCGGACGTCCGTCAACGGTGACGTGGCTGGCGACGATCAAATCCTGAAGGCGGGCGCGGGAGAGGTCGGGGCACTGAGAAGCCAGCCAGACATCCAGCCGACGGCCGGCGGCTTCAGGGGGCACGGTCAGGATAATCATGGCGGCGCAATATCCCATATAACGTCACTCCGGTCGCCGCGAGCACGAGGCTGACAATCTGCGCAACATCGAGGGACCCGAGGAAGCCCACGCGAATTCGTTCATCACCGCGCAAAAATTCCAGCAGGAAGCGGCCAACAGGGTAGATCACCAGGTACAAGCAGATGACCCGGCCGGGGCGGCGCAGGGAGGGGTCGAGGTAGAACCAGAACAGAACGGCATACAGAACCAGATTGAAGGCCGCTTCGTAGAGTTGGACCGGGTAGCGCTCCAGACCGAACGCCGCCAGGCTACCGCCCGGCGCCAACCGCCCCCCGCAACAGCCGTTCAGGAAACAGCCGATGCGACCGAAAGCGTGACCGAGAGGCAATGCCGTCACAACGAGGTCAACCGTCGCCCAAAACGGGCGGCGGTAGATGTGGGTGAAGGCGAGGAGGACGACACCGGCGCCGATGAACCCGCCGTAGAAGACCAGCCCGCCCTGGTCGACCCGGATGATCTCGGCCGGGACAGCCCTGAAATACTTGAGGTTCGCCAGGACATAGGCCACCCGGGCGCCAACAATGCCCCCGATCATGAGCCAGACGAGCAGGTCGCTCGTAAACGCGGTGTCCGTGCCGGTCCGCCGGCCCAGACGGCGCCAATGAAAGACCGCCATCAAGAACCCGAGCGCCATCATGACGCCGTACCAGTAGATGGGGCGCGAGCCAATCGTAAAGCAAACGGGATCGATGGTCATGACGGTATTTGTGCCGGCTTTCTGCCAGTCGCCGACGTCGCGTCATCCTGAGCGCGGCCGGAAGAATTTCTGCATCGACAGGCTTGAACACAGTATGCACAATGCCGTTCCAAACATCAACCGGTTCGCATCTTGTCCGACACGGGTTATGTTCATCGAACCGGGACGTTAGAGGGTGGATACTCGCTTACCATGGGGATGAACGACACCGACATCGTGATGGAGCCCATCACGGAGGTTGCCTGCACGGCGTGCCAGCATCCTCTCGACGTTTCCGGTCTCCCGGCCTTCACCGAAATTGCGTGCCCGGAATGCCATACGGCCCAGGTGGTCCCTGCGAAACTCGGGAACTTCCTGCTGCAGGGGCTGCTCGGCAAGGGCGGCATGGGCGCCGTGTACCGCGGGACCGATACGTCGCTCGACCGTCCCGTGGCCGTGAAGGTCATGCTGACGTCGCTGGGCGCGAACAAGGAATTCGTCGAGACCTTCCGCCGGGAGGCCCAGGCCGCAGCCGCCCTCAACCACCCGAACATTGTCCAAACCTACTCGTTCGGCATGGCACACGGCCAGCCCTTCATCGTGATGGAATTGCTCGACGGCGGGCGCTTCGACCAGATGATCGCTCGCGGTGAACCTCTCAACGAGGCGCTCGTGCTCAAGATCGCCGCAGATGTGGCGGAAGGCCTCAATGCGGCCGCCGGCATCGGGCTGGTGCACGGCGACGTGAAGCCGGAGAATATCCTTCTCGACAGCAACGGCGTGGCCAAGGTCGTGGATTTCGGATTGGCCCGTTTCAAGAAAAGCGGCGAATCCAACGATCAGGGGATCTGGGGCACTCCTTACTACATTGCCCCCGAAAAGATCCGGTCCCAACCGGCCGACGCGCGGTCGGATATCTACAGCCTTGGCGCCACGCTGTTTCACGCGCTGGCGGCCAAACCTCCGTTTGACGGCGAAACCCCGCTCGACGTGATCAAAGCCCGGCTCAAAAGCCCGGCTCCGTCGCTAGCCTCCGTTCGGCCCGGCATCAATCCCGACGTTGCCGCCATCATCGCCCGGACGCTGGAAGCTGAGCCGGTGAAACGCTATCCGAACTATACGTCGCTCCTGGCCGACCTGCGCAAAGTCCTGGCAACGTTGAAGCCGCCGCCCTCCGCCTTTCCCCAGGTAAGCAAGCGCGGCGGCAAGATCGTGCTGACCAAGAAGAAAGGTGGCGGCGCCGGCCGACTTTCGATTACGGGCATCGAGGGGGCGGTGGGGACGACGACGGAAGGCGAGGCGCCCGCCCGCAAGAAATCGTCCAAGGGCAAGCTGATCCTGGTCATCAGCCTGAGCGTGCTCGGCGTCATGCTGCTCGCCGGGTTGCTGACTTGGGGCATCATCGCTCACCGGAAAGCTGAAGCGCGACGCTTGGCGGCTGAGAAGGAAGCGGCCGAATTGAAGGCGGTTCGCGACTCAGCCAATGTTGTCTGGGCCGATATGCTGACAGCAATCAGCAATGGCGTTAAACGGGCCGGCGCGCTCAAGCCATTACAAACAGACGCCGAACTGGCGCGCACGGCGATCGCTACGCAATCGACGCATCTGACCGATGCCGCCCTGGCCGCTGAATCGGCCACGAATGCTGCGGCGCTTTGCCAGACCGTCATGGATGCCGCCACGACCGAAGCTCCTGCCGGCATTACGGATTTGTGTGCCGTCACCAACGCGGCGACCACCAACCTGACGGCGGTGCTGACCGCAACGAACCCGGCACCGGCCCTGGTCGCTCTGACCGTCATGACCAACCTGCTCCCGCGTGTCGCGGATGATGAGCAACGTATTGCCACGGCCGTCGACAAGGCGCAGGCCTCAGCCAAGGCATTGTCTGCGCTGAAGACCAAGATCACCAAGGCGGCCGAGCAACAGGCCGAGGAAAGGCAGCGAATTGAGGCCCAGAAGGCCGAAGAAGCCAAACGCGCACGAGCGGCGGCCGAGGCACAGAAACATGCCAAAGAGTTGGCCGAACGAACGGAAAAGGAATTGGCCGAGATTGAGGATGCCCGGAAGGCCAACGACGCCCTCATTCAGCAATGCCGCTTCAAGGAGGCCGCCGACGCCATGGCAAAGGTCGAGACCGGACTCACGACTGATGCGGCCAAGGCCGCCTTCAAGACCGCTGCGGAACGGTACGCGCTGATGCTCGAACTCAAGGCTTTCGTAATCCAGGGAATCACCAAGGATGTGAAGGCCAGCCCGGACGGGTTCCGATTCGGCTGGAATGCGAGCCTCGACGTTCTCGGCGCCGACGACACGAAAATCGTGGTGCGTGGGCACACGGAAGCCTGGGACCATGTCACGCCTGCCCAGATGTTGAGGTTCGCCAGGCGGTACGTCGAGGATCCGGACCTGACCCGCAAAGAATCCGCCCGGGCGCACCTGGCCACGGCGGTCTATGTCTTTGAAGCGGGCGGAGGGGTGGATGCCGCCAAGAAGATCGCCACCGAGTTTCTCGGCAAGGCGATCGGCCGCGATTCCAGCCTGGCGGACAAAGCCAAAGCACTCCTGCCCGACGTCCCCTCCGGTCAGTGAGCAATCTCACCTTCCCGGATCGATCTGCAGGCGCATCGACTGGATCCGTTTCGGCCCGTATGCCTTTTGAAGATTCGCCAGCATGCGCGCTCGCGACCGATGCAGTTCGCTCAGCCAGACGGAACTATCCACGTACACCGCCAACTCGCCGGCAACCAGCCGGCCGGGCCGCGTATGAGCGGCCACGGCCGCGCCCATGATCTTCGACCATTCCCCTTCGATGCGACCCATGCTGAGCTGATCGTCCAGCTTCATCGACTTCAGCACCGCGCCAAGCAGCTTGCCGAAGGGCAAGCCGCCGTCGTCGAGCGCCGAGTAGTTGGATCTGTTCGCTTCGCGTTTGAAAGGCATGGACTGCGTATAGCGGGGTGGGCCCGAATGGTCAATGGTTGATGGCGGGAAAACGCAACGGGCCGCGGTTGCCCGCGGCCCGTTGCGTTTCCGGATACGTGAATGCTGGCTTACTCGGCGCCCATCTGGTAGCGGACGAAACGGCGCAGGGTCAGCGTGTCGCCGACTTCCTTGCCCTTCGCCGCCAGCAGCTTGGTGATGGACGTGTCGGGATCCTTGACGAATCCCTGCTCGACCAGGCAGACCTGCGAGTAGAACTTGCCCATCTTGCCATCCACAATCTTCTCCACAATCTGTGCGGGCTTGCCCTCAACCTGCTTGGCCGCGATTTCGCGTTCCGACTGAACAATGGCCGCCGGAACCTCGCTGCGTACGAGCCAGCGAGGACTGCACGCCGCGATATGCAGCGTGATGTCCTTCGCAAGCTCGACCACGACCGGGCTGGCCGCCGTGGCGTCCTTCGTGCAGCCGAGTTCGACAATCACGCCGATCTTGCCGTTCAGGTGGATGTATGTGGCGACCAAACCGGCGCCCTGCACGACGAAACGCACGTTGCGCTTCGCCACAAGGTTTTCACCGATTTCGGCCACTTTGGCGGCCATTTCGGCCTTGGTGGACTCCGTGATCGTGTTGTCCGCGAGGTCGAGCGCCTTCCCCGCAAGCCCCTTGACGAATTCCTGGAATCCGGGGTTCTTGGCGACAAAATCCGTTTCGCAGTTCACTTCGATCAGGGCGCCGACCTTGCCGTCGCGGACGGCCGCGGCGACCAGGCCCTGATTCGCGGCGCGCGTCGCCTTCTTGGCGGCGATCGCCATGCCGCGCTCGCGGAGGAGGCGAATGGCCTTCTCTTTGTCGCCACCGGCCTCGGCGAGTGCCCGCTTGCACTCCATCATGCCGACATTCGTTGCTTCGCGCAGTTCCTGCACCATCTGGGCGGTAATCTCAGCCATAAATAGCTCCTTGTAGCGTTGTTCGGTTAGGCGCCGGCCAGCCTATCAGGCGGGTGGGGGCGTCTGTTCCGGAGCTTCGGCGACCGGGACCTCGACGGCCGCGGCATCACCTTCAGCCTTAGGTTCCACATGCTTCGCGCCCGGGGCACGAGCCCGGATGGCGCGCGGGGCGCGCGGACGGCGCGGTTCGCCCGAGCGACCGCGGCTATCGCCCGTGGGTGCGCTGGCCTCACCTCGGATGGCCTGCTCGGCCGCGATCTTCGAGTACTCGCCCGCACCCTTCTGAATGGCCTGCGCGAGCGCGCCAGCCATCAGACGGATGCCGCGAATGGCATCGTCGTTGCCGGGAATCGGATAATCAATGGGATCGGGATCGCAGTTCGTGTCAACAATGGCGATCACGGGGATGTGCAGACGGTTGGCCTCGGCAATGGCGATGGCCTCACGGTTGACATCCACCACGAACATGGCGCCGGGCGGCTCGGCCATGTCAGCCACGCCGGACAGGTTCTTGCGCAGCTTTTCGAGATCGTGCCGCAACACCGACACTTCCTTCTTGGGCATCTTGTCCATCGTGCCGTCTTTTTCCATGCGTTCAATCTCGCGCATGGTCTTGACGCGTGCGCGGAGTGTCCGGCTATTGGTCAACATGCCGCCCAGCCACCGGGTGGTGACGTAGGGCTGGCCGCATTCCGTCGCCAGATCCTTGATAACCTGCTGGGCCTGCTTCTTGGTGCCAACGAACAGGATGCTCTTACCGCGTGCAGACGTGTCATGCACGAATTGTTTGGCCTTCTCGAGCTGCTCCAGACTCTTGGCAAGATCGATGATATGAATCCCGTTCCGCTTGTCGAAGACAAACGGCTTCATCTTGGGATTCCAACGCTTGGTCTGGTGACCGAAGTGGACACCTGCGTCGAGCAGGTCCTGCAGGGTGATATCCGCCGGGATATCGGCAATCGCAACCATGGTACTCCTCCGTTATCTGGCCCGTTGCGCCGTTGGCCGTCAGGCCAACGCTCACGCGTTCGGGCAATCCGCTTTGGCTCGACCGGAGGCCGGCCGAACACTCGCTTCCGTCCCAGACTCCCGGGACTCAAAGGCCGACTATCATAGGCTTCCAGCCGCGCTGTGCAAGCGGAAAAACGGCGGAAAAACAGCGTCGCCGCTGCCGCGTTGACGTTCGGCCATCGTGCCTTTAGAATAGGGCACACAAAGGGGATGGAGGTATGAACGATCAGAAACGACACACGCATCCGAGAGGCGATGGCTTGATCCGCATCGCCTTCTGGCAACTCATGACCTTCGGCCTTCTGGTGCTCCTCATCTGGACGAACGAGACGATGGACTTGGCGTCATTGTGGTTCGGGGCGCCCCAGAGCAACCCTGATGTGTTCCGGGGGTGCGTGCTGACGATTGCCGTGATCGTGGTAGCCATCATCGCCATCGGCAATGCCTACGTGCAGCAAAAGCGCATCATCACCGGGCTGCTCACCGTCTGTTCCCAATGCCACAAGATCCGGGTGGACGAGAAGGTGTGGGAACGCGTTGACGACTATATCACCGACCATTCGCTCGCCCTGATCAGCCACGGCCTCTGCCCTCACTGCTACGAACAGATGAAAGAAGAAGTCGAGGCCATCGGGCGGCCGAATGGTGCGAAGGTCGGCGACGCACGCCCCTGATCAGCCCGCCTTCACCTCATCCAGCAGCTTCATGAAGCGGCGCCCGTAATCAACATAGTTGGCGTACTTGATGGCTTCCGGCGTTTGGATCGAGGCGTCGTGATAGACGACCGCCAGATGCGGTTCCATCGAAATCCCGCCGTCATAACCGCGTTTCAACAGGTCGGTCACAATCCGGCGCACGTCCCCGTCGCCCTCGCCCGGATACGTGAAGACACTCTTTTTCGCCGCAGCATCCCAACGGCCGTCCTTGATGTGGACGTAAGCCACGTGCTCGCGCACCTTGGCATAAAACTCCCACGCCGACTGCTTGGGACGGGGCGCCGGCTTGGCGCGATCGTCGGTGAAAATCGGGTTCCCGGTGTCGAACACCAGTTTCAGTCCCGGAACGGCTTCCAGCATCCGGAGCGTGTGCCTCCAGGACATGCCGCCGTAGTTCATGCAATTCTCGTGCACGGGCACGATGCCCGCGTCGGAGAATCGTTTGACCAGCTCGCGCAACCGACGGAACCGCTCCTCGTCCATCTGGTCGTCGGCATCGGACTCGTCCGCATTCTTGCGCGCGGCAAAGCTCATGATGCGCACGAGCTTGGTACCGAGGCGCTGCATGCGCGGGATGGCCCGTTGCGTCTCGGCCAGCGACGTGTCGAATGGCTCGTCGATCTTCTTGCCCCAGTTCGCGATGGCCGATCCGAAACAGTTGATCGTCACGCCGGCCGCCTTAAGCTTGCCGACCACGACGTCGAATTCGGCGTCGGAAATGTCGTGGATTTGCTTACCACCCACGTTGCGCGACTCAATGTTCTTCCAGCCGAGTTCGCGCGTGGCGCGAATCTGGCCGTCAATGTCGACGGCGGCTTCATCGGCAAACCCGGTCAGGTACATATCTGCCCCTTAAGGTAATCGAAGCTCATCTTGAGCGAATCGAAGGGATTGCCGGGGCAGGAGTCCTGTTCGACGATGTACCACTCGCAGCCGGATTTCTCGGCGGCCTTAACAATGGCCTTCCAGTCCAGATTGCCGTTGCCGATTTCGGCAAACGTGTGCTTGTTGTCCGCCGTCACGCCGTAGTCCTTCAGGTGCAACAGGGGCAGGCGGCCGGCCAGCTTGCGGCACCAGGCCTCAGGGCTGCCGCCGCCGTACTGGACCCAGAAGGTGTCGGGTTCGCCCTGCAGGTAAGCGGGGTTGGTTTCCTCGAACAACACGTCGAGCATCACGTGGCCGCCAAATTTGCGGAATTCGATATTGTGGTTGTGATAGGTCAGCACCTGGCCGGCATCCGCCAGGATCTTGCCTGAAGCGTTCAATTGCTTGGCCAGATTCTTGACGTCGTCGAGCGTCTCCAGCTTGACGCCGCCGGGGTAGGGGTAGGCCGTGTAGCGGCAGCCGAGTTTGCGCAGGCGCTCGACGACCTTGAGCGGCTCGGTCAGGATGTTCCCCTCGTGCGTGGCGCAGCAGGTCAGGCCCTCGGCCTTGAGCATCGCGACGATTTCAGCCTCGGGAATCGGGCCGACTCCGCTGATCTGGACGGCCTGGTAGCCGATAGCGCGGACCTTCTTGAGCGTCTGGGCCAAGTCCGGCGCGGTCTTGCAGAAATCGCGAACGGTGTAGAGTTGAACGGCAACTTGGGCAATCTTCATGGTGTTCTCCTTGAGCGGGCTGTTGCCCGCGATTCGAAGCCCAAAACGCTATCAACGAGGGGCATCGGAAGTCAACCCCATCCTCAGATACGGCAGGACATCCTTCTCAACTGTGCGGTTGAGATCGAAGAGAACGAAGCCGCCCGCACCCTCGCGCCGCAGGGCCGCGATCTGGTCGATCGTGTCGGCGGCACTCAGCCGGCTCTCGGTCGCCGTGACGCCAATGCCGGGCAGGAGACGCCCGCGAACCCCGGGAAAGGTCGTCTGTTTGCGATACCACTCGACGATCTTGTCAGTGTTCTCCGAGTAATTCATGGGGCAGACGAAGTCGAGTAAGCCGCTACGCAGCCACTCGCCCCAGTCCTGAGCGATGGAATCCCGGCAACCGGGATAGCCGGGGTAAACGGCGGCCGACAGCTTCAAGGCCGGGTTAACGCGGTGCACGGTATCGCGGGCGGCGACGACGAACGTCGTGATCCGGCTGCGGCGCCAGTCGCGGTAGGCGGATGCCAGGGGCCCCGTTCGCACGTCGGCGGGCCAGCGGCGCGGTGTCAGGCCCGTGTCGTGCGCGAAGCGTTCCCGGCACCCCCGGCAGTAACAGTAGTCGCCGGACTTGTAGCGGACAAAGTCCAGGTGGATGCCGGCCACGCCGTAACGGGTTGCCACGTCGCGGATGGCGTTGAGTTCGTAAGCGCGGTTCTCGGGGTTCGAGGGGCAGAGCCAGTCGAGCGACTCTCCCGTCGCCGACATCTGCAGCCGGCCGGCCTTCCGCCAGGCCGCCAATTGCGGTCCCGGCTCGCCCTCCACATTCCAGAGAATCACCCAGGCATGCACGTCGATATGCCGCTGCTTGCCCGCCTCAACCGCGGCGGCCAGTTGATCGCCGAGTTGGACAACCATGGGGCTTTCCGGGATAAACCGGTTACGGTACAGCGCCATCCCGGGCTTCTGCACATTGGGAAAAACGGCCGTAAAGCCATTGCGAGCGAGAACGGCGCACGTTTCATCCCAGTTCCCGGGATACAGGCCTAATCCGGAATGGTTCCACACGCCCCGAAATTCGGAGGCACGTGGCGTTTGCGCCCGGGCGTAGGCTTCCGTCAATGCGGTGTCCAACAGCCGCCCCGTGCCCAACGTGCGGCGGAAATTCCCGCCGCGATACGAGCGCATCATATCGTCCTGCAGGCTTTCGGCCTGCACCAGCAGAGGTTGCACGCGGGCGTCGCCCGATGGCGCCAGGGAGCCCAGCCGTCGGACGGCCTCGGACGTGTCGCGGAATCGACCCATCGTGCCAGCGGTGCGGACCGTATGAC
>Ga0073936_10001648_pt1 | contig 34180 bp, 23 predicted proteins | sample AliMusrvi5mmetaG_FD_87041 | JGI IMG/M metagenome (GOLD analysis project Ga0073936, IMG submission 87041) | Freshwater lake bacterial and archeal communities from Alinen Mustajarvi, Finland, to study Microbial Dark Matter (Phase II) - Alinen... | ecosystem: Environmental > Aquatic > Freshwater >...
ACTGCTACTATAACACTCAACGCCTGCACTCGTCCCTGAACTACCGAACCCCCAACCGCTTCGAGAGCGAAATCGCCCTCCTAAACTAAATCACTTTTGGTCCAAAAACCCGTGGCATCTCAATCCGTATCTCAGTCGCGCTCGGGTCGGCGGATGCTGTGTAGCCGTATTGAATTTGGAGGGCGATCCTCCCGAGTTGGGACCACGCCCAGTTCGGCGGAATCGGGAATGCGTGTTCGTTGCCATCTGTCAATACGGGTTCGTTGGGTGTGCGAAGTTTTGCAGCCCGAGTCTCCCTCTCGCTGGATATGGCGGCGAGCAACTGAGCGGCGTTCCCGTCGCTCCGCTTCTGGTCAACGAGTTTCCCTTGCACCGCGAGCTGCAGCACCAATTCCCGCATCTTCGCCACCGCATTTGGTGCGTCAGCAAACAGCTCAAACTTCTCAAAGAAGGTCTCCAGAGTCATGCTTGGGCTTCGGGGAGCTGGGACAGATCCGACAGATCGGTCGGATTTGCCGAGTGGGATGGGACGAAAGCAGCGGACGCTGAGGTCATGGGAAAAGAGCTCATGCAGTGGCGGTGAGAGCACGTTGCAGTTCCTGTTTCAGCGCGGCGCGGGTCTCGGCGATCTGGGCGAGAAGCATCTCATACTCCGGCAAGAGGTGGTCCACGTCGCCTGGGCCGGTATCGGAGTTGTGCGGGTTCTTGAGGTCCAGATTGAAGTTGCCTGCCTTGATCGTGTCGATGCCCACACGCCAGGCCCGCTCGTTCTCCACGCGGGATTTGAAGCCATCGCTCTCATTTCCCCACCATTCGCGCTCGGCTTCGAATTCCTCGATGCGGATAGGCTTGCCCTTGTTGTAGCTCTTGGCCCCCTCGGGGTATGGGTGCTCGTAGTACCACACCTCCTTGGTGGGTGCGCCCTTGGTGAAGAAGAGAAGATTGGTGCGGATCCCGGTGTAGGGCGCAAACACGCCGTTTGGAAGCCTGACAATCGTGTGCAGGTTGCACTCGGAGAGCAGGGCCTCTTTGATGCGGGTTTTCACGCCCTCGCCAAACAGGGTGCCATCCGGCAGGACAAGCCCGGCGCGGCCGCCGGGTTTCAATATCTTCATGAGCAGGACCAAGAATAGATCGGCGGTCTCGCGGGTGCGGAACTCGGCGGGGTAATTGGATTCAATGCCGTCCTCCTCCATGCCGCCGAAGGGCGGGTTCGTCACGATCACGTCCACGCGGTCCCTGGGGCTCCAGTCTCGCAGGGGACGGGCGAGGGTGTTGTCGTGGCGCACGTTGGACGGCACGTCGATGCCGTGCAGCAGAAGGTTGGTCATGCACAGCACGTGCGGCAAGTGCTTCTTTTCGATGCCGAAAAAACAGTCCTGAATGATCTGCTCATCGGTCTCGGTCCTGGCCTGCTTGCGCAGGTGCTCAATGGCGCAGACAAGAAAGCCACCCGTGCCGCAGGCGGGGTCGAGAATGGTTTCGCCGAGCACAGGGTTCACCTGCTCGACAATGAACTGGGTGACCGCACGCGGCGTGTAGAACTCGCCGGCATTGCCGGCCGATTGCAGGTCCTTCAACAGCTTCTCGTAGATGTCGCCGAACATGTGGCGGTCATCAGCGGCATTGAAGTCGATGCCATTGATCTTGTTGATGACCTGGCGCATCAACGTGCCGTTCTTCATGTAGTTGTTCGCATCCTCAAAGGCCATGCGGATCAACCCGGCGATCTTGTCACCGCCGCCGGTCATGCCTTTCAGCTTGGGCAGAAGGGTGTTGTTGACGAAATCAAGCAGGGCATCGCCGGTGATGCCCTCATCATCCGTGGCCCAGTTGCACCAGCGCAGGTGCTTCGGCAGCGGGGACTTGTAGTGGTCGCGCAGGAGTTCCATTTCCTGCTCGCGGTCATCGAAGATCTTGAGGAAGAACATCCAGCCGAGCTGCTCCAGGCGCTGGGCATCGCCGTACGTGCCGGCGTCCTTGCGCATGATGTCCTGAATGGTTTTGACGATGTTGGAGACGTTGGGCATGGGCTGCTGTCAGAGAGGCTGAGTGGATTTGCAAGCGGGGTAGGCCGAACAGCCCCAAAATTGCGCACCGGCCTGCGGTCCCTGGCGAGCACTGCGCAGGACCATGGGCTGGCCGCACTGGCGGCAGGCAGGGGCGGCTGGTTTCAAGCGGGCCTGATCGGACCGATCAGACCGATCGGTCTGATCGCTCCCCTTGCGGCGATGTGCCAGCCGGGCGGCGGCGAGCTGCTCGCTGTAGCCGCCGCCTTCGACGAAATCGCGCTCCAGGGCGCGCACCTGCTGGTCCAGCAGGTAATTCGCCTGGTGGATGAGGCAGATCAGGGCATTGGCGACCACGGCAGGATCCGCGTGCGAGAGCCAAGGGGCATAAGGGCCAGCATTCCCTTGATCCGACCGATCCGTCTGATCCGTCTGATCCGTCTGATTCTGCCTCCCCACCGCCCGCACGTCCCTGGCCTTGGGGTCGTCTTTGGTCCACTGGCGCAGATTGCGCTGCCGGAGGAAATCCTCGTAATCCAAGAGCAGCTCGTCCAAGCTCGCACGAGCGACGTTCACCAAGCGCAGTTCCGTCTGGCTGGAGGTCGCGGCAGCGCGGCTGCCTTCGGCGATGTTCTGCCGACCGCTGCGGGCGGCCTGCACCATCTGGTCCACCGTACGAGAGCGCGAATCCATGAAGCGGGCGCAGAAATCCACGGTGCCATCATAAACCAGGGTGCTCACCTGGAAGCTGCGAAGCTCCCGATAGCCGCCGCTAGGGCGCAGGCGGGATTGCGCTGGCGGAGGAGATGGGGCTGGCGGCAGAGATCGGTCGGATGAGGCGGTGTTCATGCGACTTTCTGGTAAAGTGCGGTCTCCAGCTCCCGAACAGCGCTGAGGTAGCCAGGCTTTCCGCCGAACAGTTTCACAATCTCCACGGGCGTGCCGTACAGGGTCAGCGGATCTACCTTCAAGATCTCCAGCGACTCCACGCTCTTGAGGCCGCTATCGGCGTACTTTTGCAACAAAGCATCGAGTACCGCCCGGGCCTTGTCACCGTGCTTGGCGAAGACATTGCGCTTCTTCACGTTTTGCGCCCGCTCCTGGCGGGTGAGCGGCGGCTGGTCGAAGGCGACATGGCAGACGAGGTCAAAGGCGTCGTAGTCGCGCCCTACCAACTCGGCGAGATCATCCAGGAAGACGCCCTGGGTGGCGAGTTCCTCAAGGATGGCCTGCTTGCGTTCGGCATCGTTCCAGGCGGTGAGGAAGACATCCAGCGAAGCATAGTTCTTGAGTACGGTCTTGCGCGAGTAATCGGTGAGCGATTCGGTGATGAGACGACCATGCTCATCCAGGTACTGGACGCGCTCGGTGGCCACGAAGACATCGACATTGTCCACGACGTAGCGGTTGGGCCTGCCGCCATCGGGGCCTTCCCCTTCAAAGGTATCGGACAGGCTGCCGTACGGGGGCTGATCCTCGCCCACGATGTTGCCTGGCTCCGCGTCATCCGGGGGCACAACGGTCTCCCCTTCCCTGGGCTCGTAAATCTGCACGGGGTCACCATCGAAATCGGGATCGGCAAACATGGCGGTGGCCCGCCTGAAATCCATGATGGTGAAGTAGAGCTTGCCGAAGTCCTCATTAATTCGCGTGCCACGCCCGATGATCTGCTTGAACTCCGTGGGCGACTGGATGCGCCGGTCCAGGACGATGAGTTTGCAGGTCTGCGCATCGACGCCCGTGCTCATGAGCCGGGAGGTGGTGCAAATGACAGGATAGGTGGATTCGGGGTCGATGAAGTTGTCGAGCTGCGCCTTGCCTTCATCATTGTCGCCGGTGATGCGCATGATGTACTTGTTGTTCGCGGCGGCGAGGTCGGGATTGGCATTGACCATGGCCTGACGCATGCGCTCGGCATGGTCGATATTTTCGCAGAAGATGATGGTCTTGGCAAAGCGGTCGGTGGCCCTGAGGAACTCTGTCACCCGGGCAGCCACCACAGCGGTGCGCTTTTCCAGGATGAGGTTGCGGTCAAAATCGCGGTCATTGTACTCGCGGTCCTCGATGACATGGCCGAATTTGTCGATCTGGCCAGCCTCCGGCCGCCAGCCGTCGAGGTCTTTGTCGAGGCCGATGCGCACGACCTTGTAGGGCGCGAGGAAGCCATCCGAGATGCCCTGGCGCAGCGAATAGCTGTAGATCGGGTCGCCGAAGTACTCGATATTCGACACATCACGGGTTTCCTTGGGCGTGGCAGTAAGCCCGATCTGTGTGGCCGTGGTGAAGTACTCGAGGATCTTGCGCCAGTTGGCATCGTCCGCCGCGCTGCCGCGATGACACTCATCAATGATGACGAGGTCGAAGAAATCGGGGGAGAACTGCTTGTAGATGTTCTGATCCTCCTCGGTGCCGGTCACCGCCTGATAGAGGCAAAGGTAGATTTCGAAGGACTTGTCCACCGTGCGGTTGGTGATCTTCGTCATCGCCGTGCCGAACGGCTTGAAGTCGTTGGTCTTGGTCTGGTCGGCGAGGATATTGCGATCCACCAGGAAGAGGATGCGCTTCTTGGCTCCTGACTTCCAGAGGCGCCAGATGATCTGAAAGGCGGTGTAGGTCTTGCCCGTGCCGGTGGCCATAACCAGCAGGATGCGGCCCTCGCCGCGAGCGATGGCTTCCACCGTGCGGTTGATGGCGATCAACTGGTAGTACCGGGGCGAGCGGCGGGTGCCGTCGTCGTAGTAATCCTGGACGACAATGCTTTCCTGATCGCTGGTGTATCCCTTGGCCTTGCTGAAGCGCGTCCACAGTTCTTCGGGCGTGGGGAACTGGTCTAGCGCCAGCTCGCGGATGACTGTACCGGTGGTGGCGGTGCGATCATGTTCCAGGAAGGCGTCACCGTTGGAACTGTAAGCGAAGGGGATGTCGAGAATCTCCGCGTATTCGAGGGCCTGCTGCATGCCGTCGCCCACGGAGTGTTTGTTGTCCTTGGCCTCGATGACCGCGAGGGGGATGTTGGGCTTGTAGTAGAGCAGGTAGTCCGCCTTCTTGGCCTCGCCCCTCTTCACCGTTTTGCCACGGACGATGACCCTCCCCTTGGTGAAGTAGGCCTCCTCGCGAATCTGCGTCATCACGTTCCACTTGTCCTCGTTCGCTCCCACCAGCGCCGGCGTGATGAACTTCGTGCGAATATCCGCTTCGGTGAGGGCTTTCTTGTTCATGCGGCGGATGGGAGGAGGAACCGCGTCTGTCTTGTCTGGGCCTGGAAGTTTGGGTGGCAAGGGAGCTAGGAAGGATACCGTGGCAGGTGACGGTGGATTCTGCAACTGCCAGGAACGAGGATTTGGGGGAAGGCAGGTGGGGGAGAGGCACGGTCACTTCACCTTGGCTGGACTTGGGATGGGGCGATGTTTTCCGCCTCCGGGGTCACAGACCCCAGCTACAGCGGACGTTGCCGCGCCTGTACTCGAATCGCTGTTCTTGAGCGGGACGGATTCAACCGCCGAGTTCATGGAATCGGCAAGTCCTTCGGTCCCCTTTTGGTGTTCCACGGACTGCACCGTCGGCGTCTGGGCAATGAAAAGCCGCGAACGGAGTCTCGGCCTACGTCGCTTCGCCCCCCCCACCCTCGTCCTACGAAGCCTTGGCGAAGGAGGATCATTCCTAATTCCTAATTCCCAATTCAATAGCTTCAGCCAAAATCCCATCTTTCTGTCCGCCAATTTTTCTGTCTTCCTCAGGCTCCGCGCCCTGCCCTCCCCTGCTCCATCACTCCACCTTCTCCAAGAAATCCGCTGGACAAAGACAGCCGAGATTCACACAGGGAGGGAACAAGAATCAAAGTGAAACCGAAGATGCACACTACCCCCTTGCAACCCTCACCCACCCCAACCCGTTACCAAGACCACCCCCAGTGTTACCCATGTCCTGAGCCTGAAGTGTTACCGATGTCCTGACCACACCTCAGCCCATTTGATTCCGCTTCGCTGCCCCCTTCGGGCAACCTGCGGTTGTCTGTCTCACTTCGTTCGGCTCACTCTTCACCATTCACTTTTCACTCTTTGATGGCTCATGTCACCCTTCGGGCTTCGCTTCGCTCAGTCTATCTCGGCTCGCCCCTCGCCTCGGTTCATCCCCATGCCCCTCTTCCAATCCGAAATCCGAAATCCGCAGCCGAGAGAATCGAGACAGACAACCACAGGTTGCCCGCAGGGTGAAGCAAAGCGAAATCAATCCGCACCTCAGCAATCCGCAATCCGACCGCGTGTCCTCCATAGCCTTGGCGAAGGAGGAAATCCGACTCAATCAAACCTAATCCGACTGGATCAAACCAAAAAAACCTGAGCTCACACCCAAAACCGCCTTTCCACACGCTGCAAGAACGGGGCTCCGCCGCCGTCACTCTTCACCCATGAACTCACGATGAAGTTTCGCCCGAACATCTGCCTTTTGCCGGCGCTCGCGCTCGTGGCCTGCGTCGTCACGTTGCGCGCCCAGGAGTCGCTGCCGGCGACCGTCGAGTTCAATCGCGACATCCGGCCGATCCTCTCGGACACCTGTTACAAGTGCCACGGACCGGACAAGGCCAGGCGCAAGGCGGACCTGCGCCTCGATATGGAGGCCAGCGCGAAGGCGAAGATCGACGACCATTTTACCATTGTGCCCGGCCAGCCGGGGCAGAGCGAACTCATCCGCCGCATCACCACCACCGATGAGGATGACCACATGCCGCCCGCCGACTCGGGAGTCACGCTCACGACACGGCAAGCCGCGTTGCTGCGGCGCTGGATCGAGCAGGGCGCGAAGTGGCAGGCGCACTGGTCGCTCATCGCACCGAAGCGGCCGACGCTGCCCAAGGTTCACGATTCGAAGGCCCGCATTCAGAATCCCATCGACAACTTCGTCCTCGCCCGGCTGGAGCGCGAAGGCATTCAGCCCGCCCCCGAGGCCGAGCCCGCCACCCTCATCCGCCGTGTCTCGCTCGACTTGACCGGCCTGCCCCCGACTCCGCAGGAAGTGACGCAATTCCTCTCTGATTGCCAGGCAGAAAAGAACTCTCATCCACCAAGCACCTCAGCCGCCGCACCAGGCACTGCGCACTCCGCACTAAGCACTTCAGCCACCGCCAGCCCCAGCGCTTATGAACGCCTAGTGGACCGCCTGCTCGATTCGCGGCACTACGGCGAGCGCATGGCCAGCCGCTGGCTTGATGCGGCCCGTTATGCCGACACCAATGGTTACCAGAGCGACGGCGAACGCTCCATGTGGCGCTGGCGCGACTGGGTGATCGACGCGTTCAACCGCAACCTGCCTTTCGACCGTTTCTCGGTGGAGCAACTCGCGGGTGATCTGCTGCCCGGCGCGACGCGCGAACAGCACATCGCCACCGGCTTCAACCGCAATCACCGTGGCAACGCCGAGGGCGGCATCATCCCGGAGGAGTATGCGGCCGAGTATGTCGTGGATCGCGTGGATACGACCGCGACCGTGTGGCTCGGCCTGACGATGGGCTGCGCGCGCTGCCATGACCACAAATACGACCCGGTCACGCAGCGCGAATTTTACCAGGTCTTCGCCTTCTTCAACAACGTCCCTGAGAAAGGCAAGGCGATCAAGATCGGCAACTCGCCGCCGGTCATCAGCGCACCCACGAAGGCGCAGGACCAGGAACTTGCGAAACTCGAAACGCAGCTCGCCGCCGCCGAAGCGCGCTTGCGCGCAGCGGAGCCTGAAATCGCCACCGCCCAATCGGCGTGGGAGAAGACTCTTGCCGCCGCGTCTCCTGCGCCATGGACGGTGACGCAAGGCTTGCAGGCGCGGTATGAACTCGATGGCAAACTCGCGAGCACTTTCGGCAAGAGCCCATCGGCGAAGTTTGAAGAAGGTGCTACGACCTTCGCTCCCGGCCGCGACGGACTGGCCGCAGCGCTCGACGGCACGCGCTTCATCAACTGCGGCGATGTGGGTGACTTCGGTTTCTTCGACAAGTTCACGCTGGCCGCGTGGATTCAGCCGCACGGCCCCGAAGGAGGTGCCATCGTCTCGCGCATGGTCGAGGCAGCGGCGGATTCCGCCTTCGCCTCGGACTCGGAGGGATACAGAATGCATCTCAAAGACGGCAGGATTCAGCTCCATCTCACCAAGCGCTGGCTCGACGATGCGCTGCGGGTGGAGACCGATGCCACGTTGCCGCCTGACCGCTGGCAGCATGTCGCGGTCGTTTATGACGGCTCGCGTCTGGCCTCAGGCGTGAAGATCTTTGTCAACGGTCAGCAGCAAAAGCTGCGCGTGCTGTTCGATCAATTGAACCAGACTTTCCAGACAAAGCAGCCGCTGCGCATCGGTGCCGGCGGCGGACCGGCGAACCGTTTTCACGGGCTGATCAGCGACGTGCGCGTGTATGGCCGCATGCTGTCGGCGGAGGAAATCGGCATCGTCGGCACGACGGCAGACACCACCAAACTGGCGGCGATCCCCTCCCCTCAACGCACGACCTCTCAAGCCGCGAAGCTGCGCTCCTGCTTCCTCGCCGAGCATGCACCCGCGTCACAGCGCGCCGCGCAAACGCAGGTCGCGGCCTTCCGCGAACAACACGCGCAACTAGTGGAGAGCTTGCCCACCGTGATGGTGATGGAAGAGATGGCGCAGCCGCGCGACACCTTCGTGCTGAAACGCGGCGAGTATGACAAGCGCGGCGAGCAGGTGACGCCCAACGTGCCAGCGAGCCTGCCACCGCTGCCAGCGGATGCGGCGCACAACCGACTCGGCTTCGCCCAATGGCTGGTGAGTCCCGAGAACCCCCTCACCGCGCGCGTGGCGGTGAACCACCAGTGGCAGATGCTCTTCGGCACCGGACTGGTGAAGACGGCGGAGGACTTCGGCTCACAGGGCGAACCGCCGAGCCATCCGGAATTGCTCGACTGGCTCGCCACCGAATTCATGCGCACGGGCTGGGATGTGAAGCTTTCGCTGAAGACCATGGTCATGAGCGCGGCCTACCGTCAATCATCGCGTCTCACACCCGATCTGCTGGCGCGTGACCCGGAAAACCGCCTGATCGCGCGCGGCCCCCGTGTCCGCCTCCCCGCCGAGATGATTCGTGACCAGGCGCTTGCCGTGAGCGGCCTGCTCGTGGACGAGATCGGCGGCCCCTCGGTGAAGCCCTATCAGCCGAAGGGCTTGCAGAAGGAGTTGAGCGGCACCGATTACGAGCCCGATCACGGCGACAAGCTCTGGCGCCGCAGCCTCTACACGTTCTGGAAGCGCACCAGCCCGCAGCCGACGATGACGACTTTCGACGCCGCCGGTCGCGAAATGTGCAGCGTGCGGCCCAGCCGCACCAGCACACCGTTGCAGGCGCTGGCGCTGATGAATGACGTGACATTCGTGGAAGCCGCGCGCTGTCTTGCACAGCGGGTGATGCACGAAGGTGGCACGACGCCGGAGGAACGCCTGCGCCTGGCTTTCCGCTTCGTGCTCGCCCGCACGCCGCGGCCGCCGGAGCTCGCGGTGCTCACCGCTGATTTGAACGATCACCTCACGCGCTTCCGTGCCAGCCCGCAGTCGGTGCAGTTGCTCATCAGCGCGGGCGAATCAGCGCATGATGCGAAACTCGATCCCGTGGAGCTGGCGGCTTACACCGCCGTCGCCGGATTGATTCTGAATCTCGACGAAGCCATCACCAAGCAGTAGAGCGCAAATCCCGGCGCAAGGTAGGGCACTGTGTCCCCACAGTGCCGTCATCGAAGGCCGCAAAACTTCGTTTATTCCTATATCTCTTCAACGCTTGGCGCAAGGTAGGGCACTGTGTCGCCTCCTTCGCCAAGGCTACGGAGCGCAAGCCCCACAGTGCCGTCGTCGCAGTCCGCAAAACTTCGTTGATTCCTATATCCCTTCAACGCTTGGCGGCCCAAGACGGCGGGTTAGGGACAACCCGCCCTACCAGCACCACTGCTCGTCTCGTCCCCGGGACCTAATTTAGAAGGAACTTGTCTGACATGACCCTAGCCTCCTATCGAAAGGCAAAGATTTTCCGGCAACTGGGCCGGGATCTGGGAAACATCTGGTGAACGCAGCTTATGTCCTCTCTCCACAACCAGCATCACGACCAGTTTCTCCGCCTCTTTGCGGAGCATGAACCGGCGTTGCGGGCCTTCACCCGCCTGCTGCTGCCAGCGCGGGAAGACGTGGCGGGTGTGATGCAGGAGGTGGCCGTGACGCTCTGGCAGAAGTTCGGTGAGTACGATGCGGCACGGGATTTTCGCAAGTGGGGGTTCGGCATCGTTCGTTTCAAGGTGCTGGCCCATGTGCGGGATCAGGCACGCGACCGGCACGTCTTTGATGACGAACTGGTGAACCGGCTCGCCGACGACGCCATGGCGATGGATCAACAGCACGAAGCGCAGCGTGAGGCGCTCGATCAATGCCTGCAAAAACTGCCCGAGGCGCAGCGCCAGATGGTGCTGGCGGCTTACACCAAGGGAACGCGCATGGATGAACTCGCAGCCGGGCGCGGGCAGACGGCGATGTCACTTTACAAGATGCTGCAACGCATCCGGCAGGCGCTGCTGGAATGTGTGCGGCGCACGATCTCACAGGAGGAACTCACATGAACGCCCGCTGGCACGAACAAATCCAACGCTGCATGACTGGCGACGCCACGCCGGAAGAAATCATCGCCTTGCAGCAGGCGCTCAAGGACGATGCACAACTGCGCGCCCTCTATCTCGACTACCTGAACCTCGACGCAGGGCTCATGGCGGCGGCGGAGTCGATGACGATTGCCGGGAGCGAGACCGGCCGGACGGCGGCAGCCACGCGACCCGCTGCACGGCAGCCTTCGCACCACTGGCGCTGGATCGCTGCGGCAGCAGCGTGTGCGGCTTTGGTCGCACTGGCGCTGCTGCCAGCACATCGCGACGCTTCATCGGCCAGCACGGATTCAAGCCCTCGTGCTTCGTCACGAGTGCAGCCAGACTTCACCGCCACCTTCGCTTCGACACAAGGCGCCATCGCGCAGTTGTCGATCAAGCCAGCGTCACCTCTCCCAGCGTGGATGTCACCCACCGCCGCGCTGCTTGATCAGCCTGGCTTGTCCCAATGACCCTTGCGCGAATCCGTCACAGACACTCCAACCCAAACAGTTCATTCATCATGAAAATCATCACCTTCCTCGCCCTCCTCTCCACGGTCTGCCACCTTTCCGCGGCAGACAAGCCCGCCGCTCATGCCGATCCTTTCGCCGGTGCTTTTTTCCCGCCTGAACTGATCATGCAGGCCGGCGGACAGATCGGCCTGACTCAAGAACAGCGGCAGGCCATTGAAGCCCGCGCGAAGAAAACAATGACACGTTCCGATGAGCTGCGGGCGACTTTGGAACACGAAACCGCCGCGCTCTCGGCGCTATTGAAACAAGACCGGGTCGAGGAGGCCGCGCTGCTCGCTCAATTCGACAAGCTGCTCGATGCCGAGCGTGAAGTGAAGCACCTGCACATCGGTCTGCTCGTATCGATCAAGAATTCCCTCACCCCGGAACAGCAGACCAAGCTGCGTGAGCTTGCCAAGGATGGCGGTGCCTCGTTGGCCCAGGCGGTGCGCCAGCGGCTGTCAGAGAAAGTCGAGCGAGTCAAAGCAGGCGCGCAAAAGTGGGCGGACAGCGGGCGCGATCCATCGGAGGTCCTCAGAGCGATGGAGGAGAAATTCAAGCCTCTCATGGAATCAGGCAAGGCCGTCGAAGCGGAGGCTGAACTGGATGAGGTGCTCAAACAGTTCGCGCAGGACGCGAAGTGAGAGCGCCCTGCGGCCTGCACCTTTTGCCCTCATCTCACACCATGAAAACAAAAACCTTCCTCGCCTGCCTTCTCGGCTGCGCCCTCCTCGGCCATGCGCGCGCCGAGACCGAGCAGGAGACGCGATATCTGGTGTTCCAGATCTTCACCTACGGTCCCAATCTGCTGACCCCGACCATGGGCGAGGGACGCAACCCTCAGCCCGCCCGGTTCCCGGACAAGGCCCCGCTGCGCGCTTACATCGAAGACATCAAAGGCCGGATCGGCGCTGTGGGCGACCTGCAGACCCGGCTCGGCGTCATGCTGGGGACCCTCAGCTTTGATCACAGTGACGCCGAGACCACCAAGTTCATCGAGCTTGCCTTTAGTCTGGCTCTCGAAACCGATGTGGCCATCGGCTTCCATATTGATGATTCAATGTTCTGGGGCAGCCGCAAAGACCTCTTGAGCAATCCTGAGAATATTGAGGCGCTGGACTGGGACGGGACTCCCTGCACCGGCCGGCTCCTTAACTGGGGCAAGCAGCCGACCTTCTGCGCACCGCAAATGTGTTTCAACAGCAAGCCCATCCAGAGGGAGGTGCAGCAGCGCGCCGCCGTCATTGGCAAAGCCATCCAGGCGGGCATGAACCGGTTGCAGCAGCTCAAAAGGCCGGAGCTGTTTGCCGGTGCGATCGCCGGCTCGGAGACCGAGATCGGGCAGGATTTCAAGACCGGCAAGTATCTCGGCTATCGCGCGCTGCTCAACCGGGGCTTCAGCCGCGAACACCCGCCTCAGGACATGGACGGCGAACGGGAAAAGGTCGTTCAGGAATTCATTGAGCTGTGGTCGAAAGGCCTCGCGGACGCCGGGGTGGACCCGCGCAAAATCTACTCGCACACCTGCTTCCTCTCGCACCGCGCATTCGGCGGTGACGACAAGGACATCACGTACATGAAGCGCAAGGGCGAGATCACGTACTCGCAGCACAATCACTTTGCGCCTCCGTGGGTGGCCTTCGGCAAGTACCACCGGCCTGGTTTCTCGACTTATCCGCAAGGGGGCATTTACGAGGACATCTACGAAGAACTGGCCAAGCACCAACAGGTGGGCTGGGCATCGTGCGAAGGAACGAACATGCAGCCCGCCAGCGGCCCCGGCCAAACAGGCATGAACATGGAGACCTACCTGGCGAAGATGTTCAACCATGGCGCGACCCTGTGCAACGTGCAGTCCTGGGGCATCGGCGGACCAACGATGCGGAACCTCGGTTTCCGTGTCGTTACCGAGGGCGAAGAAGCCTTGCAAGCCTATCGCAAGTTCCTCAAGGGCATCCCGCTGATCGAAGGGCAGATCGTGGCGTCCCTCATGGACCGCCTGCCACCCAAGATTCATCAAGTCCAGAAGGGTCTCTCCTCATGGATGCACAAGACCGGCCACGTGGACCATGCCGCTGAGGCGGCCGCGCTCATGCAAAAAATGCAGGAGCAGTTGAAAGCCAAGAACTTCGATGAAGTCGAGAGGACAGCGGATTCACTCCTGAAGATGATGGGTGCAGTCACACAGGATTCCGCCCAGCGCAGCGAAAGCCAGCCGCAGCAAACGCCGCCCTCCAGCCCACCCTCGGGCGACACCACAAAGCGTCTCACTGATAAAGTGGAGCGCATCAAAGCAGGCGCGCGCCAATGGGCGGCCAGCGGGCGCGATCCATCCGCCATCGGCAAGATGATGGAAGAGAAGTTCAAGCCGCTCATGGAAGCAGGCAAGCTCACCGAAGCTGAGGCCGAACTGGATCGCGTGCTCGAACTCCTCACTCCGGCCGCCGAAAAGAAGCCGACGACTGGCACGAGCGCACAGGTTTCCCCCCGGGACATCCCCGATGAGGTGTGCGAGAAGCTCGCGCACAACATCGGCTGCTCCTTCCTGTTGTTCCGCGACAAGGTCCAGGAGGAACTCAAGGTGACCAGGGAGCAGAAACACAAGCTCGATCAACACCTCATTACACTGCTGCCGGAAGCCATGGCGATTGCCCATAACAGCAAAGGCCGGGACAGCTACAACCACAAGACGCATGAGGAAATGGCACCGGTGCTGAAGACAATCTTGGATGAAGGCCAGCGCACGCGGCTTCATCAACTTGAACTGCAAAAGGATGGGCTGTTTGGTCCGGGGTGGAATTTGAATGAACTGCAAATCACGGACGAGCAGCAGAAGCAATTCATGGCGTCGATCCAGGAGACGCAGAAAAAGACCCAGGCGCTGATGGAAGAGATTCACAAGGGTGCCAGCCCCGATGAGATCCGGCCCAAGGCGTTTCAGCTCCGCCTGGACCTCGAAGCCAAGCTGGAGACGCTGATCACGGAGCCCCAGAAAAAGCAGTGGAAACAGATGCTGGGCAAGCCGGTGAACCCGAGCGTCCTATACGGTGGTCTGTAGTCCGCATGAAAGAGGGCGTAAGAACATTCGTTCAACTCGGCGACGCTGCACTCCAGCGGCGGGATTGATTCTGAATCTCCACCAAGCCATCACCACACTCCAGGCGCGCGCCATGAACCCGCTGCTCGACCATCGCCTCTCAATTAACCGCCGGCACTTCTTCGGACGCGCAGGCCTCGGGGCGACGGCACTCACCGCGTTGTTGAACGAGCAGTTGTTCGCCGCCCCGGCGAAAGACACGACCACGGGAGGGCTGCCGGGCCTGCCGCATCTGGCGGCGAAGGCGAAGCGCGTCATTTACCTGTTCCAGTCGGGTGCGCCGTCGCAGTTGGATTTGTTCGATTACAAGCCGCAGCTAGCCGCGCGCCACGGCACGGATCTGCCCGACTCCATCCGCCAGGGCCAGCGGCTCACGGGCATGACCTCGACGCAGACGCATTTCCCCATCGCACCCACCCACTTCCGCTTCGCGCAGCACGGGCGCAGCGGCGCGTGGTTGAGCGAACTGCTGCCGCACACCGCACGCGTGGCGGACGAGCTGTGCTTCATCAAGACGATGCACACCGAGGCCATCAACCACGACCCGGCCATCACCTTTTTCCAAACCGGCGCGCAGCTTGCCGGGCGGCCGAGCATTGGCTCGTGGCTCAGCTACGGGCTCGGCAGCATGAATCATGATTTGCCCGCGTTCGTCGCGCTGCTCTCCAACGGCACAGGCAACCCCATGGATCAGCCGCTCTATGACCGCCTGTGGAGCAGCGGCTTCCTGCCCACCACGCATCAGGGCATCAAATTCCGCTCCGGCAATGATCCGGTGCTCTTCCTCTCCAATCCTGACGGACTCGGCGTGCCAGCGCGGCGGCGCATGCTCGACGACCTGGCGAAGCTGAACCAGATGCAGTTCGCGGAATACGGCGACCCGGAAATCGCCACACGCATCGCCCAGTATGAACTGGCGTATCGGATGCAGACAAGCGTGCCCGAGCTGACGGATGTGTCCGGCGAACCCGCAAGCGCCTTCGACCTCTACGGCCCCGAGGCGCGCAAGCCCGGGACCTTCGCTGCGAACTGCCTGCTCGCCCGCCGGCTGGCGGAACGCGGTGTCAGATTCATCCAGATTTTCCACCGCGGCTGGGACCAGCACACCAAGCTGCCGGCCCAGCTCGCCGGGCAATGCCGCGACACGGACCAGCCCAGCGCCGCACTCATCCAGGACCTCAAGCAGCGCGGCCTGCTCGACGACACGCTTGTGGTGTGGGGCGGCGAGTTCGGACGCACGGTCTATTGCCAGGGCCAGCTGACGCCGGACAACTACGGCCGCGACCATCATCCGCGTTGTTTCACTCTCTGGCTCGCGGGCGGCGGCGTACGGCCAGGCATGACCTTCGGCGAGACCGATGATTACGGCTACAACATCGCGCGCGACCCCGTGGACGTGCATGATCTGCACGCCACGCTGCTGCATTGCCTCGGCATTGACCACACGCGCCTGACCTTCAAGTTCCAAGGCCGTCATCACCGCCTCACCGACGTGCATGGCAACGTCGTGAAGGCGCTGCTGAGCTGAGCTGCGGGACGCGGGGCGTTCAGGGTTCCCGGTTCAAGGTTCCCGGTTGATTCCGCTTTGCTCCCCCTTTTGGGCAACCTGAGGTTGTCTGTGTCGCTGATACCGCTCGGCAGCTCGCTTGCTGTCGCGGAGCATTCTGCACGAGGCGCGAGGGTCCGATTGGTTAATGCACGTGTCGCTTCATCAAGGCTTCGACTAATTTGCGTGGTACGCGAAAATTCGTAGCCAAAAGGGCGGTGATCTTCGCGGGGAAGTCGACGTGAGCTTTTCGCGCGCCTGCATCAAGGACTCCGAGCGTGCCCATGATCGTTAATCCCGCACCTCTTGCAGCAATACGACCGTCCAGGTCGTCCATAAGCAGCAGGCTCGCACCCAACGACAAACTCAGAGTGATGGCCGCAGTCTCACCGCGATGGAGGTGTTTCAATTCGGATCTCTCAACTTGGGGATCATCATGGACCACCAACCAATCGGGTCGTGCAAGGATCCATCGGCAAACGACAGATGGGGCGGCCGGGGCACTCAATTCGTCACTGACAGAGCGTGGGACATGGATTGATCCATGCAGTTGAGGAAGCAAATCCACCGCGCCGATTTGAATGAGGTAGTTCAGCGGGGAAGTATTGCTGACAACCATGCTCATTCAGTCATTGAGACGCTTAATGGTGGCGAGTTCGAGCTCGATTTCCTCGTCTGGCCACTCCCTCTCCGCATGGTGGTGAGCCACCAAAGTCTCGAACGCTGCGCGACTTGTGATATTCAGAGAACGCATGGCCTCAGGCGTTGAAATTCGGCCCTCACGATACAACCCACACACCAGCGTTCGAAGCATTTCCTCAGCCACATCCGCGCCAGCCTGGCCAAGCTTGGCGGCAACGAGATCTGGTAAATTGAGTGCTACTGTCATGGGTGTACATTACTCTGGTTGAGATTATTGCCAAGTCAGCAATCGGGGGCTTTCGCGGTTGCATTCTCCACATTGGAACGACGTCGCGCCTGGATCGTGTGCAGTTTCGACGCCATGGGCGCCGAAGCATTGAAGATCCAAGGAGCGAGGGCGTCCCGCCATCGCAGCAAGCTACGCCTTCACAAACAGCACCTTGCCATTCTCGAGCTTCGCTTCCACGGAGTCGCGGTCCTTGATATGGCCTTCGAGGACTTCGAGACTCAGGGGGTTGAGCAGGAGGTTCTGCACGGCGCGTTTGAGGGGCCGGGCACCGAAGACGGGGTCATAGCCCTCGTCGGCGAGCTTGCGGATGACCTCGTCGCTGACCTTGAGGGTGATGTTCTGCTTGGCGAGGCGCTCGATGACGCGCTGCAACTGCAGCAGCACGATCTTGTCGAGCTGGCTGGCGTCGAGGCGGTCGAAGATGACGATCTCGTCGATGCGGTTGATGAACTCGGGGCGGAAGAACTCCTTCAGCGAATCACGCACGAGGGCCTCGCGCTGCTCGGGGTTGGCCACCTCCTGGATGGCGTGGGAGCCGATGTTGCTGGTCATGATGATAACCGTGTTCTTGAAGTCCACCGTGCGCCCCTGGCTGTCGGTAATGCGACCGTCGTCCAGCACTTGCAGCAGGGTGTTAAACACGTCGGGATGGGCCTTCTCGACTTCGTCGAACAGCACGACGGAATACGGACGGCGGCGCACGGCTTCGGTGAGCTGGCCGCCTTCATCATAGCCCACATAGCCGGGAGGCGCGCCGATCAGCCTCGAGACACTGTGCTTCTCCATGTACTCGCTCATGTCGAGGCGGGTCATGGCGTTCTCGTCATCAAACAGGAACTCTGCGAGCGCCTTGCACAACTCGGTCTTGCCGACGCCGGTAGGTCCGAGGAACAGGAAGCTGCCGATAGGCCGGTTCTCATCCTGAATGCCAGCACGGGCACGGCGCACCGCGTTGCTGACGGCGATGATCGCCTTCTTCTGGCCGATAACGCGGTCACCCAGGCGCTCTTCCATCTTCACCAGCTTGGAGCGCTCGCCTTCCTGAAGGCGGCTGACAGGGATGCCGGTCCAGTTGGCAACGACACGTGCGATGTCATCCTCCGTGACTTCCTCGCGCAACAGTTGCGGGCGCTCGGTGGTTTTGGCGGTATGTTCGGTGGCGGCGACAAGCTTCTTCTCCAGATCGGGAAGAGCGCCGTACTGGATTTCGCCGGCACGCGCGAAGTCGCCCCGGCGCTGGGTCTGTTCCAGTTCGGTGCGCAGGCGGTCGATCTCTTCTTTGATCTTGCGGCTGGCCTGCACCTGCTCCTTCTCCTTGAGCCACTGGGCCTTGAGCGCGGAGGACTTTTCTTTGAGGTCGGCCATCTCTCGTTCGATCTTCGCCAGGCGTTCCTTGCTCGCCGGGTCCTTTTCCTTCTTGAGGGCCAAGCGCTCCATTTCGTCCTGCATGATCTCGCGTTCGATCACGTCGATCTCGGTGGGCATGGAATCGAGCTCGATCTTGATGCGGCTGGCGGCCTCATCAATGAGGTCGATGGCCTTGTCGGGCAGGAAGCGGTCGGTGATGTAGCGATTGCTCAGGGTGGCGGCGGCAATGATGGCACCGTCCTGGATGCGCACGCCGTGATGGACTTCGTAGCGCTCCTTCAACCCGCGCAGGATGGCGATGGTATCTTCGACGCTGGGCTCGCCCACCATCACGGGCTGGAAGCGGCGCTCCAGGGCGGGGTCCTTCTCGATGTACTTGCGATACTCGTCCAGGGTGGTGGCGCCGATGCAGCGCAGTTCACCGCGGGCGAGCTGGGGCTTGAGCAGGTTGCCAGCGTCCATCGCACCTTCGCTTTTGCCTGCGCCGACGATGGTGTGCAGTTCGTCGATGAAGAGAATGATCTCGCCGTTGCTGCTGGTGATCTCATTGAGGAAAGCCTTCAGGCGCTCCTCGAATTCGCCGCGGAATTTGGCGCCGGCCATCATGCCGCCGAGGTCCATGCTGATGAGACGCTTGTTTTTGAGCGAGTCCGGCACGTCGCCCGCAACGATGCGGCGGGCGAGGCCTTCGGCGATGGCGGTCTTGCCCACGCCGGGTTCGCCAATAAGCACGGGGTTGTTCTTGGTGCGGCGGCTGAGCACCTGCATCACCCGGCGGATTTCCTCGTCGCGCCCGATGACCGGGTCAATTTTACCCTGGCGGGCGCGGGCGGTGAGATCAGTGCCGTATTTCTCCAGCGTCTGGTACTTGCCTTCGGGATCCTGATCGGTCACGCGCTGGGCACCGCGCACGGCGGTCAAGGCTTTCAGCACGCCGTCATAGGTGAGCCCGGCAGTTTTGAACAAAGGCTTCAATTCTTCGCTCTTGGTGAGCATCGCGAGCAGAACGTGCTCCACGGAAAGGAAATCATCCTTGAGCTTGCGCTGCTGGTCCTCTGCCTCGGCCATGACGCCACGCAGATCGGCGCTCATGTAGAGCTGCGAAGCGCCGGACACCTTCGGCTGTTTCTGAAGATGGGCTTCCAGGGCGGACACCAGCGCCGCGACATTGGCACCGGACTTGTCGATCACCGGTTTGGTCAAACCGCCATCCTGTTCGAGAAGGGCGGAGAGCAGATGCGCAGCGCGCAGCTCCGAATGTCCGAGACGAGTGGCCACGGACTGGGCGGCGTTGAAGGCTTCCTGGGTCTTCTGGGTGAATTTCTCGGGATTCATGGTATTTAGATGGCGAACTGTTCCGCTGGAATCATGCCACGGTATCGCACACCGCGCTGAGCTTTGATTGGCAAGCCTTCGGCGGGAATTGCTGTTTCACAGCGATACGCATGGCAGCGCCAAAGTGGCACGGCGAAGGTCCGTTCTGGCACAGTGGGTGCGCCAGATGAACAGTCCTTTCCAACAGGCAGGTGCCTGGACCCGCTCTAGGGCCGCTTCATCTCAAACACGCCGTGATCGCCTGCCGCCTTGTAGGTCGCCTTGAACTGGCCGCCCTTGATCGTGCCCTCGGCGTGGAACTGGCCGTAGATCCCCAGATGGCTGTCGGCGGTGAAGGTGGCCGTCGAGCCTTTCACTTTCACATGGTGCACGGACTCGAAATGGCCGGACAGCACGCCTCCCCAGACGGCATGGTAAAGGAAGGTGCGGTCGCCCTTGGTATCAGGGCCAACCACGCAGCGTAATTCGCCGTGATGGCCGTTGTCGTGGCTGAGCCAAGTGCCGATCCACGGGCCCTCAACAGTCCCGGCGTGCCCCGGCTTGGCGATAGCCGTGTCCCAGGCGCGGTTGAAAGAGGTGCTGCAACTGCTCAACGCGAAGGTGCAGGCAAGCATCAAAACCAGTGAAAGGGGGCGAAGCGTCTTCATCACAGATTTCCAACGTGCCACGCGACGCGAAGTTGCAAAGGAGAAACCATTTGCAGCACTCGCACGGGCCGGGCACTGCATGGCACATGATTGTCCCTTGTCAGAAAGACAGCACCCTGCTGGCCGACATCCACACCGCCAGCCCGGAGGCGGGTGACTTGCACTTGTGGTGGCTGGGCCAGAGCGGCTTCCTGCTCAAGCAGGGCGGCAGCTTCCTCCTGCTGGACCCGTACTTGTCCGACTCCCTGACGCTCAAGTATGATGCGACCGACAAGCCGCATGTGCGGATGACTGAGCGCTGCCTCGCGCCCGAGGCGCTGGACTTCGTCCGGGTCATCACCTCCAGCCACCAGCACACGGATCACTTTGACGAGGCCACGCTGCTGCCCCTGGCGAACCGGGCCCAGGGAATCAAGCTGGTGGTGCCCGCAGCGGTGGAAGACCAAGCCAGGGCGCGGCTCGATGGCTCGCCGATGGTCGAGCTCATTCCCGTCGATGTCGGTGACAGCACCATTGTCGATGGCTGGTGGATCAGCGCCGTGGCCGCCGCCCACAACGAGATCGAGCGCGATGAGGAGGGGCGCTGCAAGTTCCTCGGGTACGTCATCCAGCGCGGCGGATTCTCGATTTATCACAGCGGCGACACTCTCTGGCACGACGGACTGGTGGGCGCGCTGCTGCCTTTTCAGTGCGATGTGGCCCTCGTGCCGATCAATGGCAGCAAGCCGGAGCGCCGGGTGGCAGGCAATCTCAACGGCACCGAGGCCGCGGCGCTGGCCAAGGCCATAGGCGCGAAGCTGGCGGTGCCGCACCACTTTGAGATGTTTGAATTCAACACCGAACCCCCGGTTGAATTCGTGGCCACCTGCCAGCGCCTGGGGCAGCCCTGCAAGGTCCTGCGCTGTGGCGAACGGCTGACGTTGCAAAAGTAGAACACCGTTCCAAGTTCGCCCCTATGCATCACCTGCTGGCCGACGAAGGCTGCGAACCCTTTCTCCTGGACGAACTGACCCGCGCCCATCCCGCAGCCATGCACCAGGCCGACGGCCCGCGCTGGATTACGACCACTGCGCGGCTGGACGCCCCGCTGGTGTTTTCCCGCCAGGCCCTGCCCAATGCCCAGCGTCTGGACATCGCCTCCATCAATGCCTGGGCCGAAAAACTGCTCTGGGCCGTCCTCGAAGCCCTGCCCGAAGGCCAGCCCTGGCGCCTGCACATCATCCCCTGCTACGGCCAGGGCACCGCCGGCCTCAATCGCTGTGAACTGATCAAGACAGCCTTCCGCGACCGCCTGCAAAAGAAGCGCCGCACCTTGCTGCGCACCCTCGAGGTCACGGAGGCACCCTTTCTCGCCGAGACCTCTCTGATACAACTTTACCTCACCGCCCCTGATCAGGGCATCCTGTCGGTGACGATCGCGCCCCTGCCCCATCAACTGCGGCACAATCTCTGGACCTTCGCCCGGGGCGAGCTGCCTGTCGCGGTGGACAAAAGCGCGCCCTCACGCGCCTTTGCCAAGCTGGTGGAAGCCGAACAACGCCTGGGACTGAGCATCGCCAACGGTGAAAGCGTGGTCGATCTCGGCGCCTCGCCGGGAAGCTGGAGCTACGTGGCGCTGAACCGTGGTGCCCGGGTCACAGCGGTGGACCGCTCGCCTTTGCGCGATGACCTGATGCGCAACCGCCGGCTCACTTTTGTGCAAGGAGACGCGTTCAAATTTAAGCCCGAAGCGACGGTGGACTGGCTCATCTGCGATGTCATCGCCGCCCCGGAGCGCAACATGGGGCTGCTCACCGAGTGGGTGCGCGAGCACTATGCACGGCGTTTCATTGTGACCATCAAGTTCAAAGGCCACGCCGAGTATGCCATCCTTGATCAGCTCAAGGCTGAGCTGCCCGCGCTGTGCTCGGAGTTCTACCTGACCCGGCTCTGCGCGAACAAGAATGAGGCTTGTGCGTTTGGCGTCGTGGCGTGACCGGACTATCGAACCTCCGCCAGCCGTGCGCGATAGACCTGCCGCGCATGGTCATAAGCAGCCACCGCATCGGCGTGCTCCTTGGGATCGATCAGCGCCTCCTTCTGTGACCAGCATTGATCCACGCCCTTGAGGCACCACTCGAGGCTCTTCTTCACCCGGATGGGTTTGCCCTCGACGATGACGAACACCGGGTTGGTGTGTGAGGAGGCACGGATGCGCAGCGCCAGCCATGCGCTTTCCTTCACCGGCACCTGGAAGCTTACCTCGCGTGTCTGGCCGTCCGCCACGATGCTCTTCTTCATCACGGACAGGCCATTGACGATGACTTCCACCGGCACCTCCCGAGTGCTGCCAATCCGGGCGCGCTCGATGTCCCAGTAGGGCTGCTGGTCGGTGGGCGAATGCTGGATCTCCGGGTGCGGCTCCTCATCGAGCAGAGCCGCCACCTTGGAGGTGAGCGTCACCGTGCCGGCTTTGTCGAGACGCAGCTCACTGCCGTGCTCACCCAGCGCCACGTCATCCGCTTGGAAGTCCATCAAATGGCTCTTGCCGTCGCTGACATAACAGCGCCCGGCGCGAATGGCCTCGCACCAGTCATTGTAATTGAGCCTGCCAGCCAGCCTGGCGTAACTGCGCCCCAGGCCCACGCGCTCGCCATAGATGCATGGGAAATCCGTCTCGCCGCTCGCCCGGGTGCGGAAGCCGGCGTTAAGTGTGTGATACCAAATGTTAAGCTCCCACACGTGCGGTGTATCCACCAGCGACATGAAATCCACCGCAGGTACTGGCTTGCCGTCGGGGCCTTCCACCTCGTGGGTGACATCGACAATGTACTCATTCGCGCCGATGCCGTTGTAGGGCGGCACCACATCGTTCGGCAAGGCCTCCGTCACCGAGGTAAGGCCCGAGCCCTTGTAAGGTTTGACGCGGTTCGGATCATCCTCGGCGAGCGGTTGCAAGCCCCAGCCGCTGTGTGCCGGGCCGCACAGCGCACCCTGCTTTTTGGCCCACTTCAGCGTGTTCAGGCAAAGAGTGGGCCAGTGGTCGGTGGAGGTGCCGCCGGGATACATCTGGTCCTTGAGCTTCAAGAGGCAGAGATGCCCGCTGCGATGTGAGCCGAAGCCGCTCACCTCCACATCGTAGCGCAGCAGGAAGGGATACTGCGAGGCCTTGTCCTCCGCACCGGTGAAGAACTGCTTCTGATAGTCGAAGCATGGCCCCCAGGTGAGATTGGCCCCTACTTTCACGTCTTCGCCCTGGCACTGCCGCGCCATGTCCGCGGCATGCACCCCCATCGTCGGCACGGAGTAATGCGCGCAGCCCGCGGCATGAATGTGATGATCCCCGCTCCACCAGCCCAGCAGCGAAGGATCAACCCAGCGCTGCACCTGAAAGCTCAGCTCCTTGTTATCCGACGTCACCCTCACATGGCGTTCGATGACTCGCGATTCCGGTCCACGATGAAAGGTGATGTCGTAGGCACCATCCGGCAGATGCAGGGTCTCGCCATCCGCGCGATACACCTGCGGATGGAAGAAGAAGTCCGGCGCGACGCGCTTAAACTGCGCCGGGTATACCCGTCCCGCTCCGTCGCGAATGAGCAGCGAAGCGGTGCAGGGCATCGCGTGTTCATCTGTAATGTGCAGCGTGATCGCCCGTGCCGGACGGCAGTCGAACAGCACGCTCACCTCGTTGCGAAAGCCCAGGTCCTGGGTCCCCTGCCCTGTATCGAATGAGAACACCGCCTCACGTTTCCCGGAATCCCGGCTGTAGAGCTGCACGATGCGGTACTCTAGCCCCAGCCCGCTGAGCGTGGGCCGCAGGGGCGGTGCTTCAGACATCTGCAAGTCCAGCCAGCGCGCCGCGAGGGCCGGTTCCCCAGGATCCTTGGGCCGGGCATTCGGGGCCACCGGCGGCGATCCCGGCACATAGGCAGGCTTGGCGTAAGCGCTGCTGCACCGCAGGCGCGCCGTCACTCCCGCCTCATTGTCCACCCGCACCAGAAACTGGCGCCACCCCGCTTCATCCAGCTCTGCCTTTGCCGCCCCGGCAGCCACCTTCACACGCTGTTCGGGGCTGATGTTCACCACGAAAAGGCAGTGCACATCGAGGATTCCGCGCACCTTCGCCACGTCCGCCTCCGTGTGAGACTTCACACAGCCATCGAGCGCCGTTTTCTCCGCCGCGCTGAAGGGTGAGCCCAGCAAATCCGCCGCGTCCATCAAAGGCCGCACCGCCGCCAGAAACGGCTGCGTTTCAACTTCCGCCGCCGCGGCCAGGGAACTGCACACGAGAGAACACATCAAAGCACGCATGGCCACGATTGTGAGCAATGGCGAAGGTGGTGCCAAGCAGGAAAAAGCCTGCAATAAGGTAGCTCACTCGATTGTATACAATCAAATGCAAGCGTCACAATCCACCCCTTTTCCGTGCGCCGACACCACCTTCGCGGAAAGCGTGGCAGCCCGGTTGCGACGCGAAATCCTCTCGGGCGAGCTTCCATCCGGCGCGCCTGTGGCCGAGATTCCAACCGCGGCACGTATGAATGTCAGCCGCGTGCCGGTACGGGAAGCCATGCTGGTGCTTGAGCAGGAAGGCCTGCTGGTGTTCGGGCCTCGCGGTCGGGCCCGCGTGCGCTCGCTTTCACCCGGAGATCACCTGGAGATTTATCACGCGCGGCTGCCCCTGGAGAAAGCGGCGGCCAAACTGGCCGCAGAGCGGAGAACGGAGGACGATCTCACCGCGATGGAGGCTAACATTGCCGCCACCAGACTTGCACGCACTCTTGCGGAGGTCAGCTTGCTCGACCTCGATTTCCATGACCTCGTCTTTCGCGCGGCCCGTTCGCCCTGGCTCTTCCGTTTCTGGGGATTGCTGCGCGGAGAACTCGCCCTTTGGCTGACCCGGTTACACAGAGAACAGCAGTCCGTCACGCGCCGGGTCCGCGAGAGTACCAGCGATTCGCACCAGGAATACATGAGCTTGCTGCGCAGCCGGAAAACGGCGGCGGCGGAGCGGCACATCGAATCCCATATTCGTGTCTGGTTGGAATGGATGCCTGTTGAAACGATCGAGGACGCACCAGCCAGCAATCCGCCTTCGCGGCTCCCCATTCACTCTGACCGCTGAAAATCGCCAACCACCCGTCGTCATCTTTACTGCCATGAAATCAAGCCCCCTCACCCGCCGCCACTTCCTTCGGGCAGCCGGCACTGTCATCGCGCTACCGGCATTGGAATCCATCGGCTTCCGCCGATTTGCCGCCGCAACCACGGGGGCCATTGCAAGACCCAAGCGCGCTGTTTTCCTCGGCTTTGGCTGGGGTGTGACGAGTGAGACGTGGTTTCCAGACGTGAACCAGCCCGGCCCCAGCTACACACTGCCACCTGGACTTGCGCCACTTGCACGCCACCAGGCGGACATCACCGTGGTGCAGGGACTCTCCAACAAATTCGCCAACGAGGCACACTGGGGCAGCACGTTCTGGCTCACAGGCGCGAATCGTTTTGCGGAGCCGGGGCAGAGCTTTCACAACAGCATCTCCGCAGATCAGGTCGCAGCGGCGGCCCTCGGCACGGACACGCGCTTCGAATCCATCCGGCTAAGCAGCCCCGATCCCGTGGCGAACGGGCATGGCCCGGGCCTCTCGCTAGCGTGGGACCGTCGAGGCAAGCCGATGGCAGGCATGGACAATCCAGTACTCGCCTATCATCGCATGTTCTCGGACGAGACGATGCCCCTCGCGCAGCGGCAGGCCATGCTCGCGCAAAAGCGCAGCGTGCTCGACGCGGTGCTCAGCGATGCAAAACGCGTGCAGCGCGGCCTCAACAAAACCGACAACGACAAACTCGACGAATATTTTCAAAGTGTCCGCGACATCGAGACCCGCCTGGCCAAGGACGAGCAATGGCTCAACGTGCCGAAGACGAAAGCGCCGCTCACCGAGCCGCCGCCAGGCCTTGCCGGGCGCGACGAGATCAAGCTCATGTATGACCTCATCGTCGCTGCTCTCCAGGCCGATGTCACGCGCGTCATCACCTACAGGCAGCCAGTCGCCTCACTGCTCACCAGCCTAAGCATCAAGATCGCTGCACACGACATGACCCACTATACCACCGGAGAGCGGCTGGAGGCCTCAAAACGGCGCGACGTGGCGCAGAGCGAGCTATTGGCGGGCCTTATCGACCGGCTCAAGGCGGCGAAGGAACCCGATGGCACGAGCCTGTTCGACCACACCGCGCTTGCCTATGGCAGCAACATCCGCACGGTCCATTACCTCGACAACTGCCCCACGATCCTCGCGGGAGGAGGCGCGCACCTGAAGCTCGGCCAGCACCTCGTGCTGCCTCACAACACGCCGCTGTGCGACGCATGGCTCACTGTGCTCCATGGTCTCGGCATCGCTGCCGAACGCCACGGCGACAGCTCCGGCATCATCAAGGAACTGCAAGCCTAGGTGCGGCCAGGTCCGCCACATATGAGAGCACCGCTTCCCATTCTGATTCTTGCCTTCATCAGCCTCTTCCGCGCCCCTGCCGCGGAGGTGTCCCATGCGCAGCTCGATGAAACGCAGCGCGCCTTCTTCAAGGACTACTGCGTGGAGTGCCACAACGAAAAAAAGCAGAAGGGCAAGCTGCGGCTCGATGACATTGCATTCACAATCGCGTCCGTCGAAAGCGCTGACCGGTGGCAGAAGATTCTCAATCAGTTGAACTCCGGCGAGATGCCGCCTGACGATGCAAAACAGCCTGAGGGCGGACGCAAGACGGAGTTTCTTGACGCGCTGTCCCACACGCTCGTGGCCGCACGCAAAGTCATCGGCGACCACGGAGGACAAATCACGATGCGCCGGCTCAATCGTCGGGAGTACCGCAATACCATCCGCGACTTGCTCGGTGTCGAGATTGACGTGCGCGATCTGCCGGCGGACGGCGGCACCGGCTCGTTCGACACCGTGGGGGCATCGCTTTTCATGTCCAGCGACCAGATCGAACAGTACCTCGCCCTGGGGCGGCACGCGCTCCACGAGTACTTCGCGCGCACGGCGGACGGCGGAGCGAAGGGGCCGTTCAGGACGCGAGTGGAGGCGGAGACAATGGCCAACAAGCGCATGGATGGCCTCTTCAATCACACGCGCCAGATGCACGAAAACCACGTGCGCTGGGCCGCCGCCGTCGACGAAGCGGCGAAGCTCCCGAAGAACGTAAAACGTGCAGAGCAACTGAGGAAGAACGCAGAGAAGCCACGTCCCTCTTCAGGGGTCCCCTATGCCACGCCATTGTTTTTCTATCTTGATTGGGGTCAAATAGTCGGCGCGCCGTCACCGAAGAAATTCGGATTCAGGGACGCGCAGGAAGCGTTTTTCGAGGAGATACAATACAAGGATTTCTTCAGTTACTACAGCGACTACCAATTGCTGCCGAACCGCGATACCGGCGCGTGGCTGCTGTTTTACCAGGCGTACCGCGAGACCTACGTTGCCGCCGGCGAGAAGTGGCCACCCGGGGGCTACAGGTTGCGCATGCGTGTCGCTGCGAACGACGCAGCACCGAAGGAGCGCCGCTTCGTCGAGGTTGGCCAGCGCGGCGATGACGTCAGCGCTTTCACCGGCCTCAGCGCCCATCAAGTGACGGGCACGTTGGCACAGCCCCAGGTGATCGAGGTGGTCGTGGATGTCAGCACGGCAGGAAAGCGCGAATTTGCCATCCGCGAAAAGCGTCCTAACTCGCGTGTGGCGGAAATTCGGAGCTACTACGATGAATTTGAAAAAAGCGGGCACGGCCCGGTGCCCGCCATCTGGATCGACTGGGCGGAAATCGAAGGGCCGCTCCCCACACCCGGCACCTCCTCGCTGGCCGCCGCTACGCAGGACAGCGCCGGAGCGCGCGACGTGATCGAGCGCTTCGCCACCCGCGCTTTCCGTGGTCGAAAGCCCGGGCAGGATTACGTCGCCCGGCTCGTCCAGCTCTTCGACACGCGACGCCAGGCGGGCGACAAATTCGAGGAGGCACTCGAGGAACCCCTCAGCGTCGTGCTCGCCTCGCCTGGCCTGATTTACCTCAGCGAGCCGTCAGCAGAGACACAACATCACCCGCTCGACGGGCTCGAACTGGCTGCGCGCCTTGCGTCTTTTCTGTGGAGCGCGCCGCCCGACGACGAGCTGCTGGCCCTCGCCGGCAGCGGTCAATTGCAGAAGCCCGTCATCCTTGCCGCCCAGGTAGACCGAATGATCGCGAGCGAGCGGTCGAAGGAATTCATCTCCGGCTTTACGCACCAGTGGCTCGGCATGGACCGGCTCGATTTCTTCCAGACCGATTTCAAACTTCACCGCGGTTTTGACGACAGCACGAAAGCCGCCGCGCGCGAAGAGGTGTATCAGACCATTGCCTGTCTGCTTCGCGAGAATCTCAGCCTGCGCTGCCTGCTCAAGTCCGACTTCGTCGTCGTCAACGGGCTTCTTGCCAGCTACTATGGCCTCGACGGGATGAGCGGCGACGAGTATCGCAAAGTATCATTGCCTGCGGGGTCGCCACGTGGCGGGTTGCTCGGCATGGCGGCGATCCTGGCGATGGGCGGCAACGGCCAATACACCAGCCCCGTGGAACGCGGTGCCTGGGTGCTGCGCAAATTGCTCCACGACCCGCCACCGCCCGCGCCTGCGAACGTCCCGCAGCTCGCGCGCCTCGGAGGCAAACTGCTCACCACCCGCGAGCGCCTGCTGGCCCATCAGGAGCAGCCGCAATGCGCGAGCTGCCACCGCAAGATCGATCCCATCGGCTTCGGCCTGGAAAACTTCGACGCCGCCGGGAAGTGGCGCACCGAGGACAGCTACGAGCGAAAGGGCGTGGGCCAAAAGACCTGGCAGGTTGATCCTGCCGCCGCCTTCCACAAAGGCCCCGCCTTCAAGGATTTTTTCGAGTTGCGCGACATCATTGCATCCAAGCCTGATCCGCTCGCGCGGGGCTTCGCCGAGGCTCTCATCGAATACGCCCTCGGCAGACCCGTCGCCTTCAGCGATGATGACCTTGCCACCGGCATCGTGCGGCAGGCACGCCAAAAGGATTTCGCCTTGCGCGAATTCATCCACGCGCTTGTGGCCAGTGATGCCTTTCACACGAAATAGGACCTAAAATCAATCATGCTGTTGTGCTGGCCGGATGCTGCCAAGTTGCAGCGGGCAGGGTGACCAACGAGTCTGCTATCGCCCAGGTGAATACTGCGGCGCGCGTTGCGCTCAACGTTCTGCTGGCCCCTGCTTCCTGCTCACTTGCCATCACCCCTCCCCCCGCGCCCTGTATTCGCAGGATTTGGGGTGAAAACCCCATGGCAGCGGCCGGACCTTCCCGCCAAGCTCACCGCACCATGAGCTATCGTGCATCCATTCACAAGGCGGGGGCCGGACCTCGCCGTTTGCAAAAACGGAGGATGAAGGTCTGTCGATGCGACATGAAATTCAGGGCGACACGGGAAGCGCTTGCATTGTCAGCGTATTTCATCATTAACCGGGGACGGGACCTGAGGCTTTGGCCCGAAATTCCAATTTAATTGAACCCGCTCCGCCAATTGCAACATGGCTGTTAAATTCAACGACTACTACGAAACTCTGGGCGTGGCGCGCACGGCGACCCAGGACGAGCTCAAAAAAGCCTTCCGCAAACTTGCGCGCAAGTACCATCCGGACGTAGCCAAGGACAAAAAAGCCGCGGAAGAAAAATTCAAGGCCATCAACGAAGCCTACGAGGTGCTGAGCGATCCTGAAAAGCGCCAGAAGTTCGATGAACTTGGCGCCCACTGGCGGGAGGGTGGCCCGCCCCCGTCAGGGTATGGCGGGTTCAGCCGCAGAGGCGGAGTTGCGGGAGATGAGGAAGGGGCGTTTGAATTCGGTGGCACCGGCTTCAGCGACTTCTTCGAAACCTATTTCAGCGGTCGTCGCGAAGGCTTTGGTGCCTCACGCCACCGCGCCGGGGGGCACCACGCAGGAGTTGCCCAACGCGGCCAGGATGTGGAGGCCGACATTCTTGTCTCGCTCGAAGAAGCCCTGCATGGCTCACTTCGTCAAGTGACCCTGCGCAGACCGGCGGAAAGGGGCGAAGCCGAGCGTACAAATACCTACCAAGTGCGCATCCCTGCCGGCGTGCGCGAAGGGCAGCGCATCCGCCTGGGCGGCCAGGGCGAGCCGGGCTTTGGCGGTGCGCCAGCCGGTGACCTCTACTTGCGGGTCCGCCTCGCCAGGCATCCGGACTTCAGCGTTCAGGAGGCCGACCTGCACTACGATCTCGAACTTGCTCCTTGGGAGGCGGTTCTCGGCGTGCAGGCGACGATCCCCGCGCTCGACGGCACCACCTCGTTGCGCGTGCCCCCCGGCACCACCTCCGGCAGCCAGCTGCGCATGCGCGGGCTGGGCCTTCCCCGCGAAGGCGGTGGCCGCGGCGATCTTTACGCCACGGTGCGCGTGCAGATCCCCACCACGATTTCCGATGATGAGCGGGCGCTCTGGGAGCAGCTTGCCGCCAAGTCGTCCTTCAACCCAAGGAGTGCGCCATGAGTGAGACCATTTACTCTGAACAACGTTCGCTGACGCTGGTGCTGGGGGCCCCAACGGCTCCCGAAACCTATTCGCTTGAAGCCGCCGCCGAGCTCGCGGATGTGCACCCTGACCTGCTGCGGCACTACTGCAGCCTCGGTCTGCTGGGCGCGGACCGCATCAGCGAGGACTCCCAGCGGGTGTTTGACGATGAAGCCATCTATGAAATCCGCTGCATCGAGCATTACCACCGCCACCACGGCGTCAACATGCAGGCGCTGCCACTGCTGCTGGATTTGCTGCGTGAGGTCGAGCGTCTGAACGCTGAACTGCGCTTCCTCCGCGGCACTTGATCAGGGGGTGTGGCGCCAGGCCATGTGGCGAGCGCGTTGTGAGGAGGGGCTCCATCGGGGGATGTCCGCCATCACCATAACACGACAGGTGCAGCCAGACTCCACACGCGGGCTCGACAGCCGGGCCACGACCCGCTATCAATGAATGCAGTGTTTTCAACCGTTCCCGCCCCCACCACTTTTTCAGCCAGAGCCCGTTCAGGGGTGGCGCTGGTGCTTGTGCTGGCGGCCCTGGCACTGGTCTCGTTCATCGCCCTCGCCATTCTCACCTTCGTCCGTTCCGAAGACCGCGGCTCCCGCGCCTCGGCGGACCTCGTGCAGGTGCGCATGCTCTCTACCCTGCCGGAGAAGCTCGTCATCTCGCAAATCCGCCGCGCCACCGGCAGCGCCACCAGCACGGCTGGCCGAGGTCTCGGCATGGACACCACATGGACCTCGCAGCCCGGCATGATCCGGATATTCGGCACGACGCCTGAGACCACCACCGGGACCGGCACAGGTCCGCGCGCCCAGCTGGAGGAAATGTTCAAGCTGTACTCCGCGCGCCAGCTCACCATTAGCGATCCCACCGAACTCGCCCAGGAACTGCTGCGCACCCAGGACTGGATGAACCGCCCGCCCGAGTTTGTCGACCTGAATGAACCCGTGCTGGTGCAGCCCACGCGCCTGCCCAACGCCGTGCAAGGCACCGGCAAGCCGCACTTCGTCTTTCCTATTCTCGATCCCTTCGCGCAGGGGCTGGTCGATGGCTTCGAGGTGTACACCACCGGTACTGCGGCTGATGGGGCCACAGTGCCCCAGGCCCCGAGCGGCGGTTTCAGTACCAACATCAGCCAGCCAGCCATGGCCATGCCCGTGACCTGGCTCTATGTGCTGCAGGATGGCAGCATCATCGCCCCCACCGGCAGCCAGAATGGCGTTGCCAGCTTTGGCGGCAATCTGGCGGGTTCCGGCACCGGCAATGGCAACAACCAGCCCGGCGGCGGCAATCCGATTGTTGGTCGCATCGCTTACTGGACCGACGACGACAGTTGCAAACTGAACATCAACACCGCCACCGAACCAGCCCCCTGGGACTCGCCACACACCCATACCACCACCGACGAAGCCTACGCCGCCAGCATCCCGGCCAAGGGCGAGCACTATCGCGAACCTGGCCACCCGGCCTTCACCTCGCTCAGCCCCGTCCTGCGCAATTTCAGTTCGTCCAACACCACCGCAACCGTCAGCAACGCAGCCACCACCACGGTGCCTATGCGCGAGCCTAACGACCCGATCCTCGCTGGCGGGGATTGGTGGCAGCACATTAAAAACTGGCACTCGCTCCTGCCGCGCACCTTTGATACCAGCGCCAACTCAGAGCCCGGCAGCGGCGGGGGCACCAGGGCTGCCTCAAGTGACGTACAAGCCAAAAAGGGACGCCTGTTCGCTTCCGTCGATGAGTTCATTTTTAAGAAGGACGCCACCGGCGTGCCGACCCGGGTACCCAACGCCACATTGACCTCCAAAGATCCCGACATCAACGCCACCGATCTCAGCAAGGTGCGCTTCTTCCTGACCACGCACAACCGGGCTCCCGAGTTGAACCTTTTCAACCGGCCTAAGATCAGTCTTTGGCCTCTGATGGCGCAGCCTACCACGCGCAACAACTTGGATAAGGAATTCGCACGAGCATCGACGCTTGGCAGCGATCTCTATGCCTTCCAGCGCGCGAACGAATGGCTGAACAGCAGTTCGGTGGGTTCGTCTCAAGCGGTTGGAACAGACGTGGGCATCGCGCGCAATCAGCAGCTTTTCGGCTACCTGCAAACGCTCACCGAAACGGCAGTGCCAGGCTTCGGCGGCGCATTTGTGAATACAACTGCCTCTGCAACCAGTCCTGGAAAATGGACAAGCACGGCACGTGACCAGTTGCTCGTCAGCATGTTCGATTTCTTGCGCTGGGGGGTGAACGCCGGAACCCCGTTCAATCAAACCATCACCCCGCTGCTGCCCCAGTATAACTATCTCCCACCGGTCCTGGCACCCACAGCCCAGGCCGGCGTAAACGGTGTCGGAGGCGGTTCGGCATCGCCTGCCATCCTGGGGCTGCCGAACGGAGGAGCTAACACTTACGAGAGCGGGTCGACCACCTTCACCAAGGGTTATGGACGTTTCCCCACGATCACGGAAGTGGCCATCGTGTTTACCGCCACGGGCGCTGACAACAGCACTCCGCCCAAAGTGCCCGGATATGCAAATCAGACCACGGCGATCCAGGCCTTTGTGGTGCTTCAGCCCTTCAACCCCACACCTGGGGTGATGCCCCTCGCGGCCAGCATTTCTTGTAATTTAGTCAATCTGAACGGTTTCAAGCTGAACGGCGCACCCTTGGGATTCAATCCCCGCGTCACCACCACATTCGCATGCCCGCCAGGCATCGCAGGAACCGGTGGCAAGCCCTGGGGCGGCGATCATACCTCCTTCGTGGGCTTGAGTTCGCAATTTCTCACGCTCCTGGGCACCCAAAAGAGAGTGGCGCCTACCGGCAGTCCCTACACTGTTTTCACCGCCGTCAGTGCACCTTTCGACATCACCAAGCTGCCCCCCATACCGATGCCCAGCGGCTCCACCGTCAAGGCTGGTACGGCTGGCACCACATTGCACTTCAGTGGCGGTCCGGTGACCTTGGAAATTGTAGACGTTAGCGGTACCATCGTGCAGACCCTGGAAATGCGGTTTCCCGCCACGGACATTCCCGTTCCTCTGGCACCCGCTGGCCCCTCCACCCTGCCGACGGTGGCACCGATAACCACGACCCGGTTCACTGTTGTCCCCGCCCCTGCTCCCACGCAAACGGCAGGACCTGTCAGATACCGCATGCCAGCCCTGATTCAGCCCGGCGACGTGGTTCGCTCCATGGTGCTTGCGGGTGCGAACACAAACTTCGCGCCGGCCAGCGCGGCCAACGGACTGGCCTACCCAGGTGCAGTGCGCGGCGACGCACGCATGCTGGCCGGTCGTGTCCACGTCGCGGCGGCTCCCTTGCCCGCAAATCCCAGTCAGGACTACCTCATCCCGCATCCGCAGTACTTTGATGGCGAAAAGGTGGTGCCCATGGCGACACCTGCTCAGATCAATGTGGGACGGAGCGCTCAGAGCCTTCGCGACGGGGCGTACATGGCGAGCCCCACCTCGATCAACAGCCAAAACTATGTCTCTGATCCGCAGATAGGCTTCTCTAGCCCGCCACCCGCGACCGGCGGCGCAC
>Ga0073936_10001651_pt1 | contig 34158 bp, 17 predicted proteins | sample AliMusrvi5mmetaG_FD_87041 | JGI IMG/M metagenome (GOLD analysis project Ga0073936, IMG submission 87041) | Freshwater lake bacterial and archeal communities from Alinen Mustajarvi, Finland, to study Microbial Dark Matter (Phase II) - Alinen... | ecosystem: Environmental > Aquatic > Freshwater >...
CCATAACGGCTTGCGCCATTCCTACATTTCCTACCGGGTCGCGGACATCAAGAATGTCGCCGAAGTCGCGCTGGAGTCCGGGAACAGCCCGCGAATTATTTTTTCGAGTTACAGGGAATTGGTCATGGAGGAGGAAGCGAAGAAATGGTTCGCGACCATGCCCGCCAAGGAGAGGTTGAAGGAAATCCGCGCCGCTATCGCAGATGGCCTCTGAGGGCTTCAAATCTGCCGGGGCCACTCTCCCGTTGCTCCTTCTCCAGCTTTTCCCTGATCTTCTCCAAACTGTATTTCCTGTGCTTGCCGATCCGATAGCACGGGATGATTCCCCTGTCTGAATAGTCCCGCAACGTGCTTGGGGACAGGTCCAGAAACTCGGCAGCTTTGGCGGCTCCCACATACCCGGAAAGGCTTGACGGGTTTCCAATTTCAGGCTGGCCCGGAACTGGCGGGGGTTCGCTTGAGGAACGGGGCGGCTTCTCTCCTTCGAGGAGTCTGCACAATACCCGATAAACCTCATCAGAAACGAAATAAGCCTCCTCTTCATAGCCGGGAAGGGGACAGAGCCAGTCAGCCTCACAAAGCCGTTCCAGGAGGGTTGCAGAGCGAAACACACCGTCAACAACTTCCTCTGCGGTCAGGATCGGTGGCAGATCCATAGGAGAAAACCGTTGAATTGCCGTCAGCTCGCCCCCATACCGGCTGCCAGCCTGAAAATAATCGTAATTGCCCGTCCATTCCGGGCGGTCGCATTTCCAACCGATAATCCGCCTGCACTGTTCCTCCTGCATTGCCGGAGGATACAGGATTGCCGTAACCTCGCGCAACGATGAATGTGGCTGAGATACGGCTGGCATTGGCTCCATTCAAATGGATAGCCGAACGCTCTTTTTCAGAACAACAGCAATCTCCCTCACCGACTTGCTTTTCTACGATTCAGAGAATGCCCAATGTCACCAGACAGACACGAACAGCCTTGCTAATATTTGATAATGGACACCCTACGCCTTAACTCCGTTAACGACCTAATGCCACAGCGAACAAGAGCGAACGCTATTTGCACTTATTCTCACTTATTTACAAAAAGGCATTCTTAGCAGTGTTGAAAAGCGCGACTATGTGCGAAAAAGTGTAAATTGGACACCGCATAACCGCGAAAGGAGACTTGAGAGATGTGCGCATTGCATGCTTACACAAAGTAACAATTCCGAAAACATCAATGATAAATGCCTGCCTCATTTGCCTTTGTTCGTTTCAGCCTGGACCGGCTTTCCGCAAACGCATGAACGTCCTTCTCGCCGGAACGGAGGAAGTCCAAGAATTCTACACCCAAGCATTTGCAGGTCTGGCAGACGCTCAGAAGAACCAAGTATTCTTTGATTCCCTTCTCAGACGTCACCCCTTTAATCACATGCCGGAGCATAGCGAAAGCTTTGATCGCGTGCTCTGCATTGTTGTTGTTCCACGGCACTCCATCGTATCGCAGAAATGTAAAGAGCTCTTCGCGATTACTCTCAAAACGTCGCTTGATTTTTCTGGATGTCTCACTGGCAGTATCTGTGCGGGAAAGTTCTCGGTAAAATCTCTGCACGGCTGGAAGGTGTTTTTTCAAAAAACGGGATTTCAAACCAAAACGACCAACGGTATCGATCATCGGTCTTACCAAATCCGCGAAGGCCTTTCCGATTCGTTTCAAATCCTCATCAAACGGATTCTTGTGAAGGTCATCGTTTAAATCACGCAGCAGATGAACCAGGCATCTTTGCTTAGGACAACAGGCGGCATCGTATCCTGCATAAAAATCAGAAACTAAAACCCCATTGAAGTCTTTGAGAAATATCTGTATCCATTCGCTCTCGCGGCTTTCTGTATAAACATAGGCTACCTCATTCATATTTGCCAGAACCCAAACAAAACCATCATTGCCACGTATGCTAATTTTTGTTTCATCGACATGAAGGAATGCCCCTACTTTCAACTTTTCCAATAACGATTCATAAGTCGCAGCATATATCTGAGATGCCCTGCTTTTCAACCGGCCGGCAGTGCACTGGGCGAGACGAAGATGAAAAAGTGCATTAATACTTCTGTCAATTGACTCCTGCGGCAGTCGTAGCTCAATATTTTGGTAAACCGAGTAAGCTAAAAGGGACGTGCCAAACTTGCTCCCTGAAAAATCCTGTGTTGGGGGGCAAAAGACGCGCTCGCATCTCCTACAGATGTGACGCAGAAAATGATAACAAACAATCCACCTTTTCACTCCAGAAGAGGTGAACTTTAAATCACGAATAATTCTTTTGGAGCTATCATATCCTTGAATACGTTTTGAACCACAGTGGGGGCATTCTGTTGGGGGTAAGCACTGGATATGCTTATTAGGGGATAAACCCTTCAACGACCGAGTTGCTGTTTTCGATTTGCGAGACAAGCGTCGATTTGATTTTATGTATACCTTTTCGCGCTGGTAATCCCAATAGGCAGCCTTGTTGATGACATCCAGATCTGGAAAGAAAAATGCATTGCGTTTGAAGCCATAAGGGTGTTCCCGTTTCATTGTAGTGACATCCACAATATCGCGCAGACTGGAATCTGCTGTGTCGGAACAGGGCTGATTTAGTCCGCAAACTGCTTGTGTCACCTTTTCCAGTGCTTCACAGTCCTCAGCATTATATGAAACCAACTCCTGTTGCTCGGACGAATTTGCATGAGTTGACCATCGATCACGCCAAGCGATGGTTTGCACTCCCGACTGTATTGCAGACGACCATTCAAATCCAAGGTGGCAAGCGATATCTTTCAGCCCATTTGAATAAGTTGGAAAGTAGATCTTTGCGAAAAGCTCGGACAGAAGATTTAGCGATAAGGCAATAGCCTTTGCCGTGTCCGAGTCGTCATGAAGGCCACTGTGACGCTCTTTCATCCGTTTTAGAAATATCGTCTCGTAACTTCCGTAATGAATTAGCATCGGTTTCTCGACCGTATCGAGGATGGCAAGGAATTTCCTCCAAATTCTCGCCTCGTCCGCGATGGTGTCCGCCCACAGGCTGTGCTGGATGGTGGATTCCCCGTTATCGATTCGCAGGCCGATGAGGTAATAGAAATCGCGGTCGGGCAGCCCCTCGACATCCAGATAGACCGGAGTTCCTTCGATTTTGAGTTCCGGGCTGCCGACAATGTGGATTTTCTTCTCCCGGATTGCCAGTGCCTTGAGCGAGTGGTGATACTTCTCCCGTTTGTCGAGCATCCGTTTGGGACGACGGCGGGGGCGGAACGTGTAGGAAAGCTGCGTGACGGTGAAGATGCCCTTGCTGTGGAGTTTCTTGCGCTCCTTCTCATCCATTCGCGCCAACAGACTAAGATCGTCCTTCTCAAAAGCGATCTTTCGGCAACGTGGCTGATATTCGCACTCGGCGCAGTGGCGGTTCAGAATGAGATCGGGGGTCTCCGGGTTTGAAAGCAGTGCAGTAATATTCTCGACTCGCTTCCGGACTTCGCCGACCAAAGCGGCAGTTTTGACCCTGATCATGATGTGGTCGTCACCGTGAACAATTTTACCGAGGCTGATTTCTCGCTTCTGCATTTTTGCGAGAGCGACAGCATCAAAGCCCAGCAGGAGTTTGTCGTCTTTGCCCAGCTTGTTTGTGAAGATGAAACGGATGGGAATGAACTGCGCTGCCTTGCCTCTTCCCCCTGCGGACACTCGTTCGACGGCGTGAAGTTCGGATTCCAAAACGCACGCGCCCATTTCCGCCTGCACAGTCATGCCTGTTGCCAACCGCCAGGTGGCTGATTTGGTATTTTCCGCACTTGGCGAGCGATCCACCTCGGAATCGGGCAAATCGGCGACCATGCGGGTTGTCTCAGCCTCACGGTATGAGTCGGTCTGCGTTTTCACCCACTGGGCGTAGGGGTTTTCCTCGGAAACTTCACCGGACGCTCTCAGCCAGCATTTCGTTGGACACTTCAAGTATGCATCAAACACCTCAGGCGTGATTTTCATACAGGTGAACACTACCCCGAGATCGACTCGGCGCATTTGATTTCGGGCAGCAAATTCGTTCGCCTGACGAAAAATCTGCCTGAATGCCGAGTGGCGATCAAATGACCCAACTTGCTGGTTTTTGATTTTCTAAAAACCCTGTAACAGGGTTGACATTCCCTGTAACAAATGAAAGTTTCTCTACATGGCACGCTCATCAACAACATATCCGACGAAATGGCGAAATTCCAAAACCACGGTGATTCGAATACCGGAGCATCTGGCGGATTCCATTACAGAAATCGCGAAGCGGCTGGATGCTGCCGAGGGATACACGATCCGCGAGGACAATGAGACGTTGGTGTTGGAGTTCCTGAAATCCACACCCAGCCATTACGACTTGGCACGGCCGGTCAATGTCGCCAGTGTCCCACAGCGGAGCCCGTTCAGGTATCCGGGAGGGAAAACATGGCTCATTCCGCACATCCGGGCATGGCTGCGTTCTCAGGGGAAGAAACCGATTCGCCTTGTTGAGCCATTTGCAGGGGGAGGCATCGTCGGATTGACTGCCGCGTTTGAAGGGTTGGCCCGTCACGTGATCATGGCGGAACTTGATCCGGCTGTTGCGGCGGTCTGGCGGGTGGTCTTGAACGGACAGGCGGAATGGCTGGCCACAAAGATCGAAAAATTTGATCTTTCGCTTGGCAATGTTCGCTCCGTGCTTGATACCGCGCCGAGCACACTGAGAGAGAGAGCATTTCAAACCATCGTCAGAAACCGTGTCCAGCGGGGCGGGATTCTGGCACCGGGAGCAGGTTTGGTGAAGACGGGGGAGAGCGGACGCGGGATCAATTCCCGGTGGTATCCTGCCACACTGGCCCGGCGGATTCGTGAAATCAACCAGCGTAAAGACCGCATCACATTTCTTGAGGAGGATGCGTTTTCGCTGATCACGGAACATGCCGGGGATGGGGAATGTGCTTTTTACATCGATCCCCCCTATACGGTGGCCGCAAGACGACTGTATGCGACATGGAAGGTGGACCACGCCAAACTGTTTCGGACGATGCAATCTTGCAAAGGAGACTTTCTCATGAGCTACGACAACACGCAGGAAATCGCCAAACTTGCCGAGGATCACGGCTTCCAATCCCGTGCGATTGCCATGAAAAATACGCATCACGCGAAAATGACCGAGCTGCTGATTGGAAGAGATTTGAGCTGGATTGATTGATGTGGAGTGAATGCGTTGCTGCCTGATTTTTCGGCTCGTCTGCTTGATGGGAATCGGGCATGGTGGCCCGATGCTTCTAAAAATTGGGGAGGTGTTCGGCCACTCTGTGGACAATTTCTCGGCGACAGCAAACGCAGATCGGTCCGCGAAGAATTGCCCATTCAGAAAGGCCCGTTGCAACAAGGGCAACAATGCAGACCCTCTGGGAATTTGCAGTTTTTCTGATGGGGCGGCGGCAACCGTGGTTTGTCCGGCCAGATTTCAGGAAAGTCTCCGGCTGTTTGCCGATGCCGGACGGCTGGCCTTTGGTCCAGACCGGAAGGTGGCGGCGATCCCAGAGATCCGTGTTTTGCGGGTGGAGGTGCCGGGGAAACCACCTCGCAGGATCGGAAAAATTGATTACATGCTCGCCGCGCTGGATGAGAAAGGAACGGCGGTGGACTTCGCCGCATTGGAGGTCCAAGCAGTTTACATCTCCGGCAAAAGCATACGCCCCGCATTTGACCATTTCCTCGAAAAGAAGGCCCTGCCGAGCTTTGCCGAGCGCCGCCCGGATTTCCGCTCGTCGGCTCAAAAGCGTTTGATGCCTCAACTCAGCCTGAAAGTTCCGGTCTTCCGGCGCTGGGGGAAAAAGTTTTTCGTGGCGGTGGATCAGACTTTTTTTGATGCCCTGCCCGCCATGCAGACCGTGGATCACATTGAGAACTCGGAAGTGACTTGGCTGGTTTATCCGTTCAAGAAATACGGGAAACTCTTCGAGATGGGGACTCCCAAAGCCGTTTTCACGCTTTGGGATGAAGTGGTTGCGGCCTTACGGGAAGGAAGTGCGCCGAAGCCAGGAGAGATGCTTGCCGAACTCCAGGCAAATATCCAGCGGGGGCACGTAGTCACCACAAACTGACTGGCTCAATCCAGAAGCGAGTCAATTGGGCAATGATTTCGCGGATTTTATTCCCGTTTGGAAATTTTTTGACTCCGGTTGAAATGGCGTCAAGATCCGCAGGAAAAGTTGAAAGCGGCGGAGAAAGCGATACGTTCAAAAAATGGTTCAGTTGTCGCCCGCCATGAGGCTTGCCGTTCTGGAGAACTCCGCTTTGACGGGCTTCCCCTGAATCCGCCACGGCAAATAGTTTGGGGCGATTTGGGGCAGTTTGGGGGAATTTAACTGGTGTTTTTGATCTTAACTGGCGAATTGAATAACTCCGCATAAAACGACGCAAACCATTTATATGCCTAGCATTCAGAGTATTTACGCGGAAAAATCAGACCTTATTCTTAACGGGCGTCCCGCCCGTTTGGGCACATGGCATCGCAAGCGGAACCGTTGAGCCACACACGGGCGAGACGCCCGTGCCCCCTGTTTTTCGCTGGGAGCTTATCGTCTGTTTATTTCCAAGAGATGGTATCAATCATATTGGTTTGGCAGTAGAGCGTTCCTTGGGCTCTTCTTGAACAAATCGCAGAAGTCGACCAACGGTGCGCTATTGTGGAACTTATAACCGGACACTCGTGTTTGGTTGTATCTCCTGCTGCATTGCATCCACGATTTTTTCCACGGTGTCGGCAGTCGGTTGCCATCCCCATTCGGCTCGCGCCCGAGAGTCGTCAAAAATCTGGCGCTTGGACTCGATATCCTTTGGAATCTCGCCCGGTTTCAAGGTGATTAGCGCTCCGGGGAAGCGCCCTCGCAAGTAATCGGCGAACTCATGTGCGAAAACCTGTTCGCGCATGCCGGCCACGTTGTAACAGACGGTCTTCACCGACTCCCTGGGCGCGTCCATCAATTCCATCGTGGCGCGCGCCGCATCGGGCACCGAGAGCATGATATTGCCGCTCGCAGGCTGCCCCCATTTGCTGATGTGCGGACGCTTCGCCAGAACATCCTCAATCATCTCCGGAGCCCAATGCCACGGGGTCCGGATGCCTGCGCCGATCACCTGAGCGTATCGGATCGCGCGGAAATCCAGGTAAGACCGGGAGCCGTACCAGCGCCCGAGCCCTTCGCCGAAAAGTTTCTGGCAACCGTATAGCATTGTGGGGCGCTGAAGCGTCACGTCGTCGAGAGTATTATTTTGGCGGTCCAATCCGAACGTGCCGTAGCTGCTGGAGAACAAGACCCGCTCGACCCCAAACAACCGCGCCGCCTCAAGAATGTGGTAGGTTCCATTCACATTGACGCCCATCGCCGGGAACGGGTTTTGCTCGGTGTTGTAAGATACGACCGACCCGAGATGAAAGATGCGTTGTATCGCGTGGTCTTTTACAACGGATAACACTTCGGAAAATACGGAGAGGTCCCCGCGCACAAAAACCGTATTGCCGGCGACCTGGCTGCGCGGGGGGGCGATGTCAAACACCACGACCTCGTCGCCCCGCGCCGCCAGTTGCTCCGCCACTTTGCTGCCGATGTATCCGCTGCCGCCTGTAACAAGTATTTTCATGGGTTATTGGTTTTGGTTGGATTGACCGCGAAACAAAGCAGGGAACCGTCCTGCAACGAGAGAATCACTCTTCCTGTGCGGTCAATGGCCAGGCCGTTGAAGACCGGCGCGCAGGGAAGTTCCTGTTCGGCGCGGATCGTTCCGGTGTCGCGGTCGCAGAACATCAGAAAGGGGCCGTTTTGATTCGGGTTCCCGGCGGTTGGTTTCCGGCAGAGCACCAGCGCGGTGTCAGCGGCGAGCGCCACGGACTGAATCCATGTGTCGGGGATCGTCCAGAGGGTCTGCGGACGCGGCGGCAAATCCACGGTCATGGTCGATTTGGGATCGGCTTTTTTTGCCTGATTCGCCAGAAAAGCCAGGTAACCCCAACCCGTGCGTTCCGTGTTCGGATATTTCGCGCGCACTTCCTCCAGCCAGCGCGCCATGCCATCCGAGTCCCAGCATTCAAGCCCGCGATAGCCCCCCATGAACATCCCGCCGCCGGAGGCCCAGAATTGCCGGTCGGCGCGGGCATAGAGCCCGATTATCCGGGTTCGGTCCCAGGCCGGCATGACCGCCACACTCTGCATGGTGATGATCGGTGACAACGGCGCGCCTGTCTCGCTCAATTCGGTGTATTCCATATTCGTGAGCCGGCGCATGAAAAACTCGCGCGGTTCCCAATGCCAGGGGCGCCCCCCTTGGACAACGAACCGCCCGGCGAACAGCCCGATATCCGCGCCATCCACGGAATAAGTATTTGTCTTAATCGCATCCAGGTTGGCGCCGGTGGCGGCATCGAGACGGACCTGCGAGGTGCTCGCCCCGCGCACCCACAACTGCCCGTCGCGCAACACCAGACCGCCAGCCACCGCGACCGGCTCCTTGCCGTCAAGGAATTCCCGCACCCAGCGCGGCTTGCCGGTGGCCGCGTCGAGCGCGCAAACCACGCTGCCATCGTCGTTCACATATCCGGCGGCGGCATAAATGACGCCGCCGGCAGCCAGAATCCCCGCCACGGGCCAGCGGCTGACCACATGGCCGTAGGCGCAAAAAAACTGGTCGTTCGGCGGCAGACGAAAACGCCAGAGCGGCCGTCCATCTTTCAACGCAAAACACCACAAGCACCCGTCGCCAGACCCCGCGAAAACACGCCCGTCCATAATGGCGGGTGCCCCTAACACCCTGGCTCCCGTATAACCGGTCCAGAGAAGATCGCCGGTGGCAGCGGAGAAAGCGCGGATCGCGCCGTCGTCGCCACCCGCGATAATCCGGTCGCCAACGGCCACTGGCGGCGTCGGGGCGAATTGGGCTTCGAATCCGTACGTGCCCGGTGCGGGCGGCGTATAAGGATGCGCGGGCTTGCTTCGCCAAACCTGCGCCGGTTTGCCGGCGCCTAACGCCGACGAAGAAGAGCCGCTATGGTCGCGGTTGCCGCGCGCCTGCGGCCAGTCGGCAGCATCCTCCGGCCCGCCGGATACCGGTTCATCGGAAAACTTCTCCAACCGCTCCCCGCGCGCGGCGCGATCCTGCGGGGAACGCCACGCCGTCCAGCCGCGAAAACGCTCGTTGCAAATGCAGCCGTCGTGCGGGCCGTAGAGCGCAACCCCCGAGGCGATGACCGGCAACTGCCCCATGTAACAGGTCGTCCGATTGATAGGAGGGCGAGTCGTCGCCTTGTCTGCCAAGTCGTCCCAAAGCGGCCCGTTCCTCGCCGACCAATAGGTCCGGGCCGATGCGATCGTGTTCCCGCATCCCACCGTGCCGGCTCCCGGTTCTTTGCGCATCGCGCCTGTCCGCAAATCGTAAGCCATTCCAGAGTCGATCTCTCCTGCCGCCCAACCGCCCACGCCCTTTTTTTTCTCGATCCGATCCTGGGTCAGCCCCGCAACCACCACGCGGTTTTTTTTCAGCATCCAGCTCCCCGAACCGTGCCACGCGCTCCAGAGAACGTTTCCCTTCGCAGCGTCCAGCGCGACCATGTTGCTGTCTTGAGGCCAGCCAATCACCACGACGCCCTGTCCGGCTCGAACCACCGGCAATTGCATATCGGCCAGGCCGAATTTCGTCCGCCCGGGATTTGGGGCGCGGGCTGCCACCAGTTCCGGGGCCTTCAAATCCAGCGACCAAACCGGTTTCCCATCCCCCAGTTTGAGCGCGGTCAGATGATTTCCCTGAAATCCGAAATACACGCGGCCTTCCGCCACCACCAACGAACGCGCGTCAATCGGCTTTCCTTCTTCCGACCAGTGCCAGCGCTCGACTCCCGTCTTCGTATCGAAGGCCGTCAACCGGTCGCCGGACATTGGACGCGGTTCGTTTTTGTTTGTTTGAACCACCTGCGACGCCGCCGGAAAATCTTTCGATGCGCCGACGACGAGAACGAGTCCGTCCACTTGCGCCATTCCGTTGAGCGAGACTCCGTCGCGCCCATCCGGCTTCCATGCCGCGGTTTCTTCTCCCGAATTCGCCGAAAGCCGGACGATCCGATCATGCAGGCAGACCAGCACGGCGTCGCCCGAGGCGATCAAACCCGGAGCCTGGGTCGGATGTTCCTCTTTCCACTCGCGCCCCCACAAATGCTGTCCATTGGCCAAGTCGCGCGCATCCAGCTTCAATCCACCCGCGCCGCTTTGTTGCAAAACAAACGCCCGTCCGCCTGCGGCGACAGTCATCCGCAATTCCGAACTGGTGCCGAACATCGGCAACCCCAGCCATTGCGGGGTCAGCGCCGCTCCGATGGCGCGATCTTCGGAAACATAATTCTGGTCGGGACCATGGTAAATTTGCGGCCAATCGTCGCCGCCGGCCAGGTGCCCGCGCCGCAGGATCGTCAGCGAACCTTGCCTGCTTGACGTGACATCCTCGGGCAACTGAACCAGCCGCTTTTCCGGAGCGAATTCCATCATCGCCGTCCCGCCATCCGGCGCCAGGGCCGCAGCAATCGCCTCCAGGTCGATTTTGTCCGGCGGCACATTCTTTGAAACGACCACGAGGTTCACCGAAGCGTCGGCCAGAACCGGGTGCCACGACGGAGCCAGCGCCACCTGCATGCGCCCGCCCGCAAGGAATCCGGCGTCATCAGCCCGCCGTGCGGCGGCCTGCTGTGCGTCGATTCCCGGCTCCTGATCGACCACCAGAAACCGGCTGCCTTTTGCAAGCGACTCGGCCAGCGCTTCATCGCCGATCACCAGCGCAACGCCGGCGTCACGTCCCGCGAGGGCGAGGATGGCGGGCGCATCGTCGGCCGCGATGAGCGGGTTGAGGAGAATGCCGAAAGAGAGCAATGCTGCGACTGGAATTTTCATGGATTTGTACCGCAAACGAGACTCGGCGCTTCGCGGATTGCAAATCCGCAGTCGGTGAGAATGGCCTGTTTCATGGGTGCATCCTTATGGTCATTTTATCTTCGCTGTTGCCCCGAGGCCGACCACGCTGCCGTCGAGAAGTTGAATAATCACACTGCCATCGCGGGCGATGATTGCGCCATCCAGAAGCGGCTCGGAGGGCAACGGGACATCCCAGAGCGGCTTGCCGGTGTCGCGATCATAAGCCGCCACGCCCCAACTGTCGCAGAGGATCAGGTCCGGCTTGCCCCAGGTCTTCTTGTAGTGCAGACGCAGTTGCTGCACCGCAGGGTCTTTGGCTGTACCGCTGTCGTTGCCGTACACTCCAACCACAGCGTTCTTGTTCAAAGCCGTCGCATACCACCAGCTCTTTTCAATCTGCCAAAGTGAGGCCGGACGCGGCACCGCCCCGGGCTTCTCGCCAGCGGCCACTGGAAGCCGCAGGTATTTCACCAGGTCCGCCTTGTCCCAGACGGCCAGCAGCACCGGCTTGACTGTGTCAGTGTTGTTGTCGGGCACCCGGAAGGTTCCGGCGAAGTGGCGTTCGTCCCAGGCCGGCATCGCCGTGATGCTGGCGCAATCGCCACGATCCGGGCTGTAAGCTCCGACCGTGTGGGATTGATGTGAGTAAGCCCCATCCGGCTTGACGATCAGCGCCCGCATGGGGGACGTCAGCCGCGCCTCCTTGGGTTCGTGCTGATCGCTGAAATGACGCATGCCGCCAGTGAGCACGACATCCGACTCCAAAGCCCCGGAATACCGTGCGCGAATGTCGCCGTTTGGCATAGCCGGCGTCCCGAAGACGCCGTCGCGCAGGGCGTAGGAAAGGTTGCGAATCCACAGGCGGCCGGCGGTGATCGTTCCTTCTCCGATCGGAGTCGCGCCGGTGGACCACAGCGCTTTCGAGTTTTGCGCCCCGCTGTCGTTATTCTGCCAGCGGATCGCGCCGGTTTTGGCGTCCAGCGCATAGACGTGGGCGCCGTTGGAATTCAACAGACAGGCCCAGACGTAGGCGATACCATTCTCCACGATCACCGAGCCGGTGATCGGCCAGGAACTGATCAGTTGGCCATCCATGAGAATCCGCCGTTCAACCGGGGCGGCCTGGAAACGCCAGAGTTCCCGGCCGGACGCCGCATCGAGGCAATAGACATAGCCATCGCCGGAACCGACATACAGCCTGCCGTTGTCCCAAGTCGGCGATGCGAAAAGCCTGGCACTGGTGTGGAACCGCCAAAGCTCGCGGCCATCGCCCAGTTGCAAACAGCGCACCGAGCCGTCGGCGTTGCCTGCGAAGATTCGGTCGCCGACACAAATTGGCGGTGTCGGGGCATAAACCGGATCGGACGTCTTGAATGCGTCGGGAGGCAGCGGATAGTTTGCCGCCGGCTTCGCCGTCCAGACCATGGATGCCGCCGGAATGACCGCCGACCGGCTGCTTCCGTTCCGTGCGTTGTCGGCCCGAAATGCGGCCCAGTCCAGATCGCTGCCGGCGACCGGCTGCGCGACGTCAGGTTGGGCGGATTTGCGCAGGCGGGTTGATTCATCAGCCTGGCGGCCAAATTCAAAATCCCCCGCCGACGCTTCCATCAACTGGCCGCGCACGCCATAAGTGCAGGAGCAGCCGTAGCCTTGCTGGAAAAGCAGACCTCCGGAAAAGATTGGAACGGTGTTGCACTCCGAGCGATGGCCATTGGGCCACACCACCTGTCCGGAGACAAAGCTCGTGCCGACGCCGAACGAACCGGCAATCAACTCGGGATTCATGCTGAACGATCCGCAGGCTGAGGCGGTTCCAAACTTCCCGTCCATGAACGAAGCATCCGGCTTACCGGTCAGCAGATCGATGATCGTGTGGGCGTGGTCGTTTCCCTGGGCTCCGAGGAAGACGCGCCCATCGCGCACCACCGGGTGGGTCCATGTCGTGAGCCGCCAGAGGATTTTTCCATCGTCGGGGCCAAGCACCAGACTGCCCTGGGCCGGGGAATAGAAGATGATGGCTTCCGGCGTGCAGATCGTGCTTCCCTCGTGCCCGACGACGACGGGAGGCTTCGGACTCAGGGCGAGCGAAGCCCAGGCTTTGCCCGCGTCGGCATTTCTCCAGAGTTCCTTCCCGGTTGCCGCATCGAGGCAGGCGGCATGGAGATCGCGGGCAATGTAATAAATTCTGCCGGCACGCATGCCGATGTTCATGTCCTGGATGGCCGGTTTTTCGATCTTTTGCCTCCATTTCAGTTTTCCCGTCTTAACGTCCAGCGCGGCGATGGTGTCGCCGTTGTTATACTTTCGATAATCCTGCCAGACAAACTTGTGCAGGCCGCAATCGCGCGGGGTCTCGCTGGCGGGACCGGCCAAGGCGTAGAGCGTGTCACCCTCCAGAGCGATCCAAAACAGCATCTGACCGGTCTCGACGAAAGAAAGACTGCGCTCATCCTTTCCGGTCTCGGGATCGATCACCAGCACATTGGGTTTCAGCGGTTCGATCTGGTAGAGCGCATCGTCGGTGGCAATGGTCGGCGAGGTCATCACCTCCGCCTGCCAGCGGATGTCGAACGGGCGCTTCCAGAGGATACGTCCGTTGTAGGCGTCACGGGCGACCAAGGTATTCGAATCGCGACCGGCAAAGATGTAGCTGGAGGCTGTCTTGCCGCTTTCGCCCTCCATCACCTGAAAGACCCGTCCGCCCGCCATCAACCCCAAGGTGCCGCTGTCGTTGTAGGGCTTGTCGAGCCACTGCGTCATGAGCGGCCAGTGGACTGTCGTATCTTCGGTAACCGGGTTGTTGTGCGGCCGGTAGTAGCGGTGCGTCCATTCCGTTGAGCCGGGAAGCTGCGGCTTGGTGACGGTGGCCCAAAGGCCGAAATCGTCCTGCACAACCTTGGCATCCGGCACACTGAAGCCCTTGACCCATTCGTCGAGATTCGCCTTGGTCAATGTTCCCGTTGCACCTTTGGCTGATCCTACAATCGCCTTCCCCCCGTAAGGTGCCAGAACCCTGAGCATAACCTTGGCATCGAGTTTGCCTAACATTTCATCGGTGGCATCCGCAATCACCAGCAGATTCGCGTAGTTGTCGGCGAGAACCGGCGTGTTGAAATCCGCCTCCGCGATATAGAGGTTGCGTCCCAGCAACCCGGCCTGGTCGGCCTTCGCGCGCATGGCGGCGGCTATTTCTGCGGTTGGCTCCTGGCTTGCAACAAGGAAATCGCTTCCTTTGGCGAGATCGAACGCCAACTCGCCCCCGCGCGGAACCAGGCAGACACCCTTGCTTTTGCCGGCAAGTTCCAGCAGATGTTTGGTCAATGGTGTGTTCTCCCCGCCACTGGCGCCGCCGCCCACGAAGGCAAAGAACATCGCCGCAAACAATGAATTAAGTGGTCGATTACAAAACGAAAGATTCATTCGTGTTTCCTTATATTTATTTAAAAAAAGATTTTGACGGTTATGGTTATATTTGACGCTCAGGCCGCGCGTTTGGGATTGTCAAAGATCATCTCTGAACATGCGGATTGTGCATGGCTGGCAGTTTTCAATACTCCGTGCGCTGGATCAGCTCCTGTTGTTCATTATCGGGCAGCGCGGTGAAATATTCGCTAAATCCGTGGAGACGCACCAGGAGCGACCGGTATTGCTCCGGATGCGCCCGCGCATCCTCCAGCATCGTGCGATCCACAAAGGTCGGCGCCAGCATCAATCCACCCATTTGAAAGTAGGTTTGCAGCAGGGCCGCAATCATTTCTGGCTCAATCTTTCCCGCGAACTTCACATTGCCGCTGCCGGTGTTGATCCGGTCAAAGGGAAGCCTGGCTGTGCTTTTGAGCAGTGCCGTGATGCCCGTGGTATCGGTGCCATACGTGGGCGAGAGGTTCTCGCTCGTCGGCTCGCCCTTGAGCCTCCCGTCCGGCGTGGCTGGCAGATGTTTGCCGGAGACCTGATGGAGAAATGTCGAATGAATTCCAACGATGAAAAGTTCCTTGGGCAGGCATCCTTTCATGACCGCATCGCCCGCATCCGCAATGGCGTCGCCCACAGCCCGGGCCAGTTTGTCAACCTCGTCAATGTCATTTCCGAATTTCGGAACCCGGTGCAGAATTTCCTGCCGCAGCGTTTCGTGGCCTTCAAAATTCTTTTCCGTGATCGCCAGCAACTGCGCGAGGGTGAAACGACGTTCGTCAAAAACGAGCCGTTTCACCGTCATAAAACTGTTAATGATCGTGGCGAGCCCGTAGAAATGACTGCTATAGACCCGATAGCGGATCGCGCCGGCGCAATGCGTTTTTCCCTGGGCGACACAATCGCGCAGCAACATGGATTCGAAATGAAAATGCAAGCCGCCGCCATTGATGAACGGCGTGTCGTAGGCCGGTTCCGGGTCGTTGCGCCGCACCGCGATTGCTTCGCGAGTCCGGGTCTCCGCCACCTCGCGGAACCGGGCAAGCACTTCATCCAAACTTGCGGTTTGTTCCGGACAGGCCCGCAGCGCTTCCAGCATCCAGCTCGCGAGACAAGCATGCAGGTCGTGATTATTCTGGCGCGCCCCGATTTCAATGATCGAGCAAGCCCGGCCCGAGTAATCCCAGGCATCCTCGCGCGCCACACCTTTGCGATGGAGCGCCGGCGCGATGACCGCATCGTTCCAGAACTGCACCTGCGCCTTGAGCGCGACGGCCGCTGCGCCGGTTTTCTTCCGGAACGCCGGGGGCGAGCCGGGAGCCAGACGGACATGGATAATCGGGTCGCGCATCCGGACCTCCATGGCCGCTTCCAGAATCAGCGAAGACAGGGCGTTCTCGGACGTTTGACCGTCCGGCAGGGAACCTCCGACGAAGATGTATTGTTTGGTGCCGACACAGGGGATCAATTTGCTGAGGTAGTTCCATGCGCAGGTGCCTGGGATTTCATTGGTCTTCATCAGGAAATGCGCGAGGAAAGCGCGCGCCAGTTCGGGGGTCAATGTTCCGTCGGCCAACCCGCGCTCGTAGAATGGCAGGAGATATTGATCCATCCTGCCAAACGCCATGTCGCGGCAACCCACGTAGCAGCTTTGGATCATGTGCACGAGCCAGACGCTTTGCAGGGCCGAAAAGAAATCCTTCGCCGGGCGGTGCGGGACTTCGTCCAGGGCCGCCGCCGCGCGCAGGAAATTGGCGCGGATGGGACCCTTCGCCGATTCCGCGGCGGCGCGGGCTGCCGCCGCATAACGGCGCGCGAATCCTTCCACCGCATCGGCGCACATCCCGCAGTTTTCCGCAAAGTTCCAGGCTTCATCCGTGTCGAGCCGATCCGCCGTTTCACGCGCCTTGCGCGCGACCCCCTGCAGGCCTTCGGCCAGCAACTCCGGATAATCGAGGGTCATGTGGCCGGAGGAGCCAATGATCCGCCAGTTCACAAAATCCTGCCAGCGACCGTTGCCGTAGGCGGCGGCGGAAGCCGGAGTAACCGCTTCCACCATTCGTCCGAGAACGACATCTTCGGATTCAACCGGCGTTGAAACGCGCCCGAGCAATTGTCGGAGCGTCCAGGAATATCGGAGCCGTCCGGGAATCGCAGCGGCGGGGGTTTCCAGTTCGCCGAGGATCGTTTCGCGCTCGACAAAACAGGCGCGGTTATCGCCTGCAAGAACGCGTTTGCGCAGCGGCTCGAGCTGGTCAATGAGAATGGGAGCAGTCATTGACAGACGTTGGGATAAGTCGGTTGTTTTCATAATCAATGGATGTTAACCGGTTTCTTTGTCTCTAATGATCTTCATGCCTTCGCGCGTGGTGAAGCGGTGCTCTTTTTGGAAATATACCGGGTTGGCACATATTCGACCGTTCCTTTCATTTTTATGATTAACGGGGGCGTTTCAGTCATTTTTAACGCCAATGCCGAGGCTCGGGCGCCCATCTCGCGAATTTCCATGCTGACCACCGACATCGTCGGATAGGCCAGCTCGGAATAGTGGCCGTCATAACCGATCACCGAGACATCTTCGGGCACGGATAGGCCGCTTTTTTGCAAGGCTGAATAAATGCCAAGCCCCACGATCTCATTGTAAGCCATCAAAGCGGTGGGCGGCTTGTGCCGGGCGAGGTGGCGGGCAAATTGTTCCCGGGAGAGTTCCTGTGTCCCTGCAACCTCACCCTGCGCCGGGTCGAAATGGATGTAGAACTCACTGCTTCTTAAGCCGAGTTCGGAAGTGATTTTATGAAACGCCAGACGCCGGTTCGGAACCAACCGCCTGCCATTCCCGATGGCGCCAACCCAAAGAATTTCGCGGTGCCCCAAAGCCGCCAGGTGCTGAACGGCTTCACGGATGCCTGCTGAAGAATCGTGGCACACACGCGGCAGAGGGGTGGAATAATCCGCGCTGTCACGATCTCCGCCGATGATGACCACCGGAGCTTTGATATCCTCAAATTCGGAAAGCCTTTCCCGGTAGAGAAAGCCCGGAACGATCAGGCTGTCAACCTGATGATTGATTAAAAGATGCATGGCGCGCTCCACCTCGTCTTCACCGGGGCGTGTGCTGACGACCAGCAAATCGTTGTCGCACGCGTGCGCGGCATCTTTGATCCCGACAAACAAGTCGATGAAAATTCCCGCTTGCGGATTGAGAGCCTGATCGGGAAAAATGACCGCCTGCACATGGGATCGCCCCCGGCGCAGCGCCCTGGCATGATAATTGGGTTTGTATTGGAGACGCTGGATGATCCCCTCGATCAGCCGCCGCTTTTCGGCGCTCACGCGAATCCCGTTGGCGGCATTGTTGGCCACCGTCGAAACGACGGAAACCGAGCAGCCGGCGAGGCGCGCAATTTCCTGAAGCGAACTCTGCCTTTTGACGCAGGGCTTCGTCTTTTTCATTCCGGGGATGCTATTTTCATTCTCAAAAAGGCGAAGTCTGATAAAAGGTTTTATCAGACTGCCACACTCTCTCAAGACGGCAAGCGAATTGTCACAACTTCTGCCAGTTTTTTCATCAGCGGTGATAACACTCATCGCCCAACACATCTCCCATCGGATGCGATCCTCCCAATATCCGCTTCCCATCCGGGCGCGGCGGCGGCGTCAGCCCTGGCCCCAGCTTCGGTCCGGCTTCAAATGCCAATCGCGCCCGGGGTGCCGCCCAGTGGACGGCATTAAGGATCACCCGCTGAACTTCCGGCTGATTGTAGGTGGGCAGGGTTTCATGTCCGGGTCGGAAATAGAAAATCCGGCCCGCGCCGCGTTTCCAGCAGCAACCGCTGCGGAAAACTTCACCACCGGTAAAACTGGAGATAAACACCAGTTCGTCGGGCGGCGGAACATCGAAATGTTCGCTGTAAATTTCCTCGTGTTCAATGGCGAATCCAGTCTCCAGACCACTGGCAATCGGATGCCCCGGATCCACGACCCAGACCAATTCCCGTTCAAAGACCATCCGGTAATTACACTGGCAACTTGTTCCCAACAAGGCCGCGAACGGTTTGGCCCACATGGCGCTGTGAAGGACGATGAAGCCCATCCCTTCGAGCACCCGTTTTTGCACGCGCCGCGAGTTATAATCCGACAGATCGTTATGCGCCATGTGCGCCCACCAGATCAGGACATCGGTGGCGTCCAGCACGGCGGCGCTCAATCCCTGTTCGGGATCATCCAACCGCGCGGTAGTTATTTTCAGCGCCGGATCTTTCGCCAAAAAATCAGCGATGGTTTGGTGGATCCCGCGCGGATGCACCTTGGCGATTTCATCCGAATGCTGCCGATCCTCGTTCCAGATGGTGACGTTCAATTTTTTCATAATGGAATGATGATGGCTTTGATGACATTGTTTTTGTGGTTCCTCACATGTTCGAGGGCTTCCTGGAGGCGGCTGAGCGGGAAGACATGGTTTTCGCCAATCATGCCGTCGATGGTAACCAGTCCTTTGACCTGCAAATCAATGGCCATCGGCCAGCCCACCGGGCCGTAGGCGTAGCTGAAGAGCAACTGCGGCTGGCGACCCAGCCATTCCACCGGCGTGACGGATGTCGGCGTCCATCGCGCCGCAACGAGAACGACCTTGCCGCCAAACGTCACGCTTTCCATAGCCTGCTGCAACGTGTCCGGCGCTCCCGCGCACTCGTAGGCAATCAAAGGTCCGTTGCCTCCCGCAGCCGCCACGACGGCGTCCAGCGCGTCGCACGCACTCGGATCGATGACGGTGTCCGCGCCGAAGCGCGTTGCCAGTTCGCGACGGAAGGGATCGGGATCCACGGCGACAATCTTCGCCGCGCCCTGGAGCCTGGCGCATTGAACCACAAAAAGCCCGATTGCGCCGAGGCCGAACACCGCCACCGTGTCACCGAGCATGACACCGGACAGACGCACAGCTTGAATCGCCACCGCCAGCGGTTCGCACACGGCGGCTTGAAAATCGGTCAGGTTGTCCGGAACTTTTCCGAGCCTCCACGCCTTGCGCAGGGTGTATTCCGCAAAGCCGCCCTGCTCGTTGGTGCCGGGAAAACAGGTGCGCCCGTTGTCGCGGGGCGAATGCCGGGCGCGCGCACCCGTGACAGTCTGCAGCGCGGGCGGCGGATCATTGGGCGAGGCGGGGATCACGCCGGGAACAGGCTGGCTTCCCCCGCCGCCCACAACCCGGTCGCCCGGCTTGAGTCCGGTGACCCCCTCCCCCACCCGCTCGACAACGCCGACCCATTCGTGCCCGAGCACCACGCCCGGCACAGCCGTGTCGTTATAAATGCGCCCGATATCGGAGGCGCAAATGCCGCAGGCGGTAATGCGGACGAGCGCTTCGTAAGCTGCCGGCTCGGGAACCGGAATGTCTATGAATTCGATACGTCCTTTTTCTTTGTAGATGGCAACTTTCATGGATTGGTTTCTTAACGGTATGTTTCTGGCTATGGTTTCATTTTCTCCCCGTCTTCGTTCTTTCGGGTTTTTTTCATTGGATCCCGGGAGCTGATTATTTTCCTCCCAAGCACACCACGCCGCCGTCAAGGAGTTGAACGATCACGCTGCCGTCGCGGGCGATGCAGAGGCCGTCAAGCACCGGCTCGGAGGGGAGCGGCTGTTTCCAGAGTTCCTTGCCGGTGGCGCGATCCAGCGCGGTGACGGACCAGGATGACGGCACCATATTTTTGAACTCTTTGATCTTTCCCAAGTCCTCCATCGTTCCGTAGGCGGCGACGACCGCGTTGGCGGACAGCGCCCCCGCATAACAACGGTGGGTGTCGAGCATCCACTGTTGCATTGGCAATTCGCCCAGCCGTTCCCAGGCGAGCCGTGTATTCTCCTGCCATTTCACTCGCTCGGCAAAATTGTTCTGCACCTTAACGAGTTCCGTTCGCAGCGTCTGAACCTGGGCCAGCGTCTTTGCCAGATCCCAGCACAGGATCGGCGAATGCTTGTTGCCGCCGGTGCTGTCAGTCAGCACTGGCAGCGCAATCATCTGCCGGTCATCCCACGCGGCGAACGCCGGAGTGTAACCTGCCAGGGTGATCGCCGGAACAATGCCTGTGCCGTCGGCGTTCAACTCGAGGATCGAGATCGGCTGGGTGGAACGTCCGATTTGCGAAGGGCGCGACTGGCTTTCGTAAAAACGCCGACCACCGGAGACCAGATACTTTCCCTGGATCACTCCGGTGTTGCGGTTGAGCAGGGCGTTGCCGCCGTTGTCGGTCATACCGGACTTGATCGACTCAAGCGCCAGCTTCGGATCGGCAAACAAAGCGCAGGTTCCGGTCTTCAGGTCATACGAAATGGTGCGCACCCAAAGTCTTCCCTGGGCGATGGCGAGAGTTCCCACCGCCGTTGCGCCGGCTTCGTATTTCTCGTCGGGAAGACCGCTGTTGTTGTTTTGCCAGATGATGTGTCCGGTCTTTGCATCCAACGCATAGACATGCGTGGCGTCCATGTTCAGCAGGCTGGCCGCGGTATAGACGACACCATCCTGCACCAGGACGCCGGCAAACAGCGGCCAGGTACTGACCAAGTGACCGTAAGCCATCATCCGGCGCTCGGCCGGGGCGGCGCGGAAACGCCAGAGTTCGCGACCAGTCGCCGCTTCCAGGCAATAGAGAAAACCGTCGCCCGAAGCAACGAACGCCCGGCCATCAACAACAGCGGGCGGCTGAGCAATCTGTCCGCCGGTGCGGAAGGTCCAGACCGGTTTCCCGGTTGTCAAATCCATGGCGCGGACGACGCCGTCCGGCCCGCTGGCGATGACGAGGTTTCCGACCGCGATGGGCTGGGCCGGTTCCCAGCTTGTTTCCGAGCGGTCGCTCGGATAGGTCGGATTGATGTATGGTTTGCTTGGGGAATAAGTCCAGCGTTGCGCGACGTTTGCGGGAACCGACGCCGCACTGGCATTGGAACGGTTGTTGTTGGCGCGGAATACGGGCCAGTCCGACGGTGTCATCGCAAGGGAAGCGGCAGGATCAGGTTTGGCGCTGACCGTCAGCCGTTCCGATTCGACCGCTGGTTTCTGATATTGCCGGGCATCGCCCGACATCTCGACGATGTTGCCGTTGAGTTGATAATTGCAAGCGCAGTGGAAACTGGACATGAAGAGGATACCCTCACCCACCACGCTGCCCATGCTGCACGGCGCCTTATGGAAAAACGGCGCCCGCGTCACCGGCTTCATGGCCGAGAAATCGTAGGCCGGTGACTCCTGGCTGCCTAAGAAATATTTTTCGGTCGCCGCTCCAAAGGAGCAAATATTGCGGTAGGGATTGGCGCCCTTTTCAGTAAACGCAGGCTTCCCGGTGCGCAGCTCCACGGAAGGCTTTCCGAGCACATACTTATCCCAAATGAGCGAGCAGCACGTCTGATGGCCAAGATAGGGGGCATTCCATAGCATTTTCCCATCAGCTTCATTGAGCGCAATGCGCGAAGCGGCTGGACGCGCGAACAGCAGGATATCATTCCCCGCCATCAACTCGCCGGTCGAAGCAACAAACCCTGGAACCCGTGAAGCGATGGATTTCCGATAGATGGCGGCCGCTTCGGGGTTGGTCCAGAGCAGCTTGCCGGTCTTCGCGTCGAGAGCCCCGGCATACTTCTCCTGATTCATAAAATAGACCCGCCCATTCCGCGCGGCGATCAGGAACTCGGGAATACTGTCGCTTTCCCCGTCATAAACCCACAACGGCCCGCCGGTCTTGAGATCAAAGGCGGCGATCTTCCGGCACTTGCCGATGGCAAGCCCGTGTTGAAAACTCGCATCAGACCCCATCCCGATGGCGAATTTCATGTGCTGGGCACCTGCCACTCCTAGCCAGCCGCCTCCCGTGTCATCCGTGTCGCCCCCGGCCGCAAAGAGCGCGCCATCCCGCAGCGCGATCCACTTGACCTGCTTGCCGAGCGTCGCGCAATCAATCCTGCGCAATTCTTTGCCGGTGTCGGGGTCGAGCACTAGCACGGTGGGGTTGGGCATATCAACGAGGTAAACCGCGTCCGCAGTCAAAACCACGGAAGAGAGATAATGATCGGCGGCGTATTTCGTGCCCAGGTCACGACGCCAGAGGATTTGCCCGTTGTAGGCGTCGCGCATGATCAGGAAATTGACATCGACTTCCGGACGGGAGTGGTATTGCCCTTCCATCACCATCAGCAACCGCCCTCCGGCCATGCGCGGCGCGCCAGCTCCATGATTATAGGGAGTGTCCAGCCACTGAGTCATGCTCGGCAGGATGAACGCCGTATCGGTGGAGATCGGATTAAAAGCAGAATCGAACAGACGGTGAGTCCATTCGGCGGCACCAGCAAGCTGGGGCTTGGTCACGATGGCCCAGAGACCGGAATCGTCCTGCATCACCCGGGCATCGGGCACGCCGAAACTTTTTGCCCACTCCTCCAGTTTCGCTTTCGTGAGGACGCCGGTTGACCCCTTTGCCAACCCGACAATCGCCTTGCCGCCGTGCGCCGTCAGCACCTTGAGCATAACCTTGGGGTCGAGTTTGCCTAACATTTCGTTAGTGGCGTCCGCAATCACCAGCAGATTGGCGTAGTTATCGGCCAGAACCGGCGCGTTGAAATCCGCTTCCGCAATATAGAGGTTGCGCCCCAGCAGCCCGGCCTGGTCGGCCTTGGCCCGCATGGCCGCGGCTTTTTCGGCGGTTGACTCCTGGCTTACCACCACGAACTCGCTCCCCTTCCCCTTGACGAGATCGAACGCCAGCTCGCCCCCGCGTGGAACCAGGCAGACACCTTTGCTCTTGCCTGCCATTTCAATGAGATGCTTCGCCAGCGGAGTGCTCTCTTCGGCGATGGCTGCGAATGCGCAGCCCCATGCCAGAAGCACGAGTGCGGCAAAGACTCCGGGGAGCACACGCGCCTCGCTGCAACGAACTTTTTCGGCTTGATTCCCGCAGAAACTCTCCTGGAGTTGGCCACGATCTCCAAGTTCGCTGAGGCGGGGCGCCTCAGCCAACACGCGAGGGCGCGTGTGCTCCCCGAAACTCGCCCATCCGCATAAGCTGGCGCAATGTTTGAATAATGTGTTTTTCATTGGCGTTAGGGGTATATGTTCTTGTATGAGACCGAATAGGACACTGCGCCACTGCCGAGTTCAAGCGTCTTCTTCGTGACCGAACCGAACTTGTCGTATTCGAAGATCAACTGCGTGGCCACGTTTCTGCCAGTTACCGTTTTCACGGTGTCTGGATTGTTCGATTCATTGCCGGGATTGTAATCGTATATCTTGTCGTTCACGGAATCGCCTTTTTCATTGACCAGTTTTTCCGTTGTGAGCCGCCCTTTGTCGTCGTAAATGTAAGTTGTCACCTGTGCCAGCGAGTCGCTGGCCGTGTAATATTCCTTTTTTACGAGACGGCCTTCCGGCGAATAGGAAAACTCGTAGCGTTCGTCCACATGGCCGCCACGGTTCTTGCGAAGTTCGCGCGACGGCTTGTCGCCCTTGGCGTAGGTGAACTCGACAGTGGATGACGGATCGGTCTCCTTGTGCGCGACAAACTGGGTGCCTCCGACAGGGGCATAACTCATTTTTGCGACGAGCCGGCCCTGGTCGTCGCGCTTGCAGAGGTTGCGGATGACGTCCGGTTTCCCGGAAGTGCCGATGGATTCGCTTTCCAGGAGCCCTTTCGCGTCATACTTGTTGTTGATGCTCATCAACAGGGAGCCATCCGGCATCTTCACTTCGCTCGATACGATGCGGCGCTCTTTGTCAAAGCGATTGGTCTGCTGGTATTCGACGGCAGCGTCTTTGTCAAAAGCAACGCCGGAACCACCATAGGGATTCGGGACGGCGGGTTCAGACTTCAATCCTTTGGGCGCGCCGCTCAGTTCCGGATTTTTCGCATAGGTCCGCCAGGCAACATCCTCGAAATATCGCGCCCAGGCCTCCGGCACCACGATGCGCGCCTCCTCGGGGTCGGCGCTCGGATTGATGTCAACATAGTAGTTCTCGGAGAATCCCCGGCCATCAAACTTCTCGCCGGTGATCTGCGTGTACATGAGGCACGATGCGAGATATCCGCCCCAAAGTCCATGGTGCCCATCAATTCTGGAACGGTGCAGCAGCACACGATGATAGCCGCCGCTCTCCTCGTAAACCGTCCGCCAGGCCTCGCCGACCAGTCCGACAGCAACCTTGTCGTCGAGGAACTGCTTGTTGCTGTCATAATAGCTCCGCAGAATCCGATAATATTTCCCTGCCGGCGAGGAGTCGGTCTCGGCGGGAATCTTTACCGTTCCCTGCGCGGCAAGTTTGGTGACATCCATTTCCTGTTGTTTCACCATCCTGTAACACATCAGGAAATTGTTCTGGATGGCCTTGTATTGTTCCCATGAAGAACCGGTTCCCCACGACTCAAAGGCGATCACCCTCGTCTGAGGTCCCAAGCTTCGAAACCACGCCGCATCATCAGCCAACGACAGCCCCTCGTGAGGCCAGGTAGGCACTCCTCCATATGGAAAACCGATGTAAATAACGAAATCTGGAGGATTCACCTTGAAAGATTCCCGGATCTTGTCGCTACCCCGTGAATAAAAATCTTTTTGGTCCATCCACGCATTGGCCGCATCCACCTGATCCTTCAGGAAATAATAGGCGATGATGTAGGAGTTACCGATGAAGCCTTTCAACTCCGGGCTGTAGCCGGCGTGTTTGAGCATCGCGGGCAACATTTCACAGATGCCAGTTTTTCCTCCCCCGAAAAAGCTGTGCCCGACCGTCATCAAGCGCAGGGGTTTGTCTTTCGGGATTGTTCCCGCCCTGCCGCCCGGTGCGTCTGCGGCGTTAGCGAAGGTGATTGCAAACGTGATGGCCGAAACGGCAATCAGAATGACAGATGAGATTTTGCGCAGCAGACGTTTCGTTCGTTTTTTCATGTTGATCTGGCGCTACTTGGCGAATTCCACCAGATAGTAGAACGTCTTGGTTTTATTCCCGTCCACGGTAAAGCGCGTCGTGCCACCCGACTGTTCCACCGGAATTTCCAGGGCGTTGGGTTGTTTGCGTCCAGCTTGGTCCAGGGCGAATACTTTGCAGGCACCCGCGCGTTTCAACGTGATCCCAGCGGTCACCGGCTCGATGAGCAAGGTCGGATGTTTCGCGACATATTCCCCCCGGTCTTTTATGCCGCCCGGAATTTTCATTTCGGGAACCGACAGCGGGGAACCGCTGGATTCATCGATCAGCGTGCCTTCGTCAAAGGTCCGCCCCAGCGTTGTCACCAGTAATTTGCGGGCGTTGCCAATGCTCGCTTCCTTGTCGAGCGCGGTCATGAGGATGTTGGCTTGCGGATTGGGCGTTTGACAGGTCGCATCGGCAAACGTCAGCAGTTTTCCGGGAGCATACCCGATGACGCCTTGTGTGCCGGGTGTATCAATGGTGATGTACCCTTCGCCAGTCGAATCCCAGAGCAGTTGGCCGGTCACCGAACGGATGATCTTCGAGGAAGGTTTCAACAAACTCACCAACCGTTCCTGTTCCAATCCATTCTTGGCCGGTTCATCCGAATATTTGATCACCACCCGACCGACGGCCAGCGCCTCTGCGGGCACCGATCCGGAGAACTCCTTGAAATCCGCCCCGGCGGTCGTCTGCTTTTCCTCGAACCGGATTTTACCGGCGGCAAGTTCCTGCATGCTGACATTGCGGGTGGAAACAATTTCGCCTTCCTTCACATCGCCGCGATAGATCATGCGCGCGAGCGTCGGATATTGGACGATGTTCGGCAGTTCGCTGCAGCAATTGTTGAGTCCACCCCGCAAATCCCCAGCAATCCATGGGCTGTTGCAGGAAAACTGGGCCGAATAGTCCCAGCCTTGCAACCCCATTCCGTACGCCGCAATGATCGGTGCGACATCAAATTGGAGAAGACCGGTCGAACCCCACTCAGAAATGCCAAACGGACGGTCGGACACCTGCTGCATCCCCGCGCTCAAGGGAGCGCATCCCGGGGTGCGCAACATGAGGTCGCGCGTGTAGTTATGCCGGTCCACAAACCCAATGGCGCGATCCGAGGCGACATTGTAGAAATGCCCCAGCCAGCTCCCCCCCTGCCAGTTCGACCCGATCACCACGCCCTTGTAACCGGTCTCCCGGATCGCCTTTTCAAACCGCCGATAAAACTCCAGTTGCTGGTCGTACATGAATTGATACCGATCCAGTGTGCGTTGTGAAATTGGCGCGCCGGGCGCAAGCCATCCGGGGGCAATCGGATTGACCGTCGCTTCGGCCATCGTTTCCTGCGGGCGCATGTTCCACGCTTTCCGCAGCGCCTCTTCGGTTCCATACTTTTTGAGCAACCATGCCGCCAGCTTTTCGGAAAACCGTTTGTGGTATGTTGGGCACTTCTTTAAATTTCCGTCAATGCCGAAGAAAAAAATGTCGTCTTCGTTCTGTATTTCCACGTAGGCCAGGCTGGGATCATCCGCATAGCGTTTGCCCGTCACGCTGTTCACCCGCTTGAGCATGTCGGTGGTTTGCTGGATGTAAATATCCTGAAGATCCGGCGCGAAATGGACGAACGTATAGGCGTTATTTTTAAAAAGCGTACCAGCCGTGGCGGCGATGATTTCATCATACGCAATCATCTTCTCCTTGTCGCCGGGACAAAGCGTCAGGTAAGCAATCGGCGACCATCCGCTGTAGATGCCGCGCTTGGCGAGCGCCGCGTGGAAATAATCGAACTGCTTGATCTTTTCTTCATCCAATTTCCAGCGATCGCCGTTCACCATCACACCCGCCCACCCCATGCCGATCCACTTGTGAAACCTAAGGATATTGAAGCCGCACTTGGCAAATTTGTCCGCCCAGCGATCCACCAGCTCCGCCGGTTTGCACATGTCGCTGTAGGAGACGTTGGCGCCCCATAACTTGACCGGCGTCCCGTCGGCGAAAACAAACCGATCATCCTTCATGCCCAGGTCTCCATGTTTGCCGGCGGGTTTGTCCAGCCAATCTTCCACGCCGATCACGCTGCCCGGTTTGACATCGTTGATCCCCTGGTCGGTATCGGTAAACTCAGTGACGCGGAACCAATTTTTCATATCCACAAAGTGGTTATTCGGGTCAAACACCACCGGCTCGCCGAACTTGATCGCCAGCGAGAATTCCGCCTTCTGACCGGCTGTGAACTTGGTCTCACACCCCGTCAACCAGACGCGCATATCGCTGCCTTCGCAGGAGATAAATCCATGAAGGTCAGGAATAATTTCCACCGGTTTTTCTCCGGGCAAGGTAATCCGCAGACTCTTTGCGCCATCCATCTTTTGTCGTCCCGGCGGCAGCGCGATTAATTTCTTTTCGCCGCCGCTGGCCACGGTCTCGACGGTGGCGCCGGACGGCAAGTCGCCGCAGGGAATCCTCAATATCATCCCGGTCAGTTGCATATCCGCTTCAGCAATACCGTGACAGCGCAGGGTGATTGTATCGGAGGCTGTTTGTTCCGCTTCAAAGTGAAAGGTCATCGCGCCGACCTTCGCCTTGTTCTTGTCGATAAAAACAATGTTTTCATCCAAAACACGGCGCTTGTCCTGGACCGTTGGGATCGCCTTGAACGAGAACCAGGACCACTTTGGCCCATAGCCTCCAAGAGAAAAGTTGCAAAGCCGTTGCGTTCCTCGCAAGACGCGGAAACTCATGCGCTCCATGGATTGAACCCGTAAAACCTGGGGTTTTTCCGGGTTCGCTGTTGCCGTCGGCTCGGCGGCCAGGGCGAAAATCACCGCCAGGAGACTCCCGGCAGTAACGCTGAACATTTTGGTTTTAAGATTCATTCTGTTATTCTTTGTTTGTCGTCTGTAAAATGGAGATTTCATCGGGTTCCTCGGTTGTTGGTTGTTGCAGTTACTTGCAATTGAGTCGGAAACTAAAACTGCGGCTCAATCCGGCATTGTTGGCAATGGTGACCAGGACAAAAGATATGCCGGCTGTTCCCGGATGTTTAATGATCAGTTTGCGGGTGCCGTCATTGCCGGCCTCAACCGAGATCGTGTTGGCGGGACACTGTGTCAGATCGAGATAGTGAGCCGGCACCTTGATCTGTCCGTCGAAGTACTGGTTCGGATCGAGCTGGATCGCTGTCACCTTGATCTGCCCGGCGGGTGTCGCGGCGTCGGAGACATGAAAAGTCTTCTCCACAGTCTGCCCGGGTTCGAGGTCCATATTACTATAAATATGGGCGTCGCAGAACGGCAGGGTCTGTTTGATCCCCGATCCATCGGGATGAGTGATGCGCAGGGTGTCGAGGAAGTAGCTTTCATTCTTGGGCAAAAACAGGCGCAGGGTATTCAGCCCCTTCTTGAGGGTGAGCGGAAGAGCCTTGCTCTCAGCCAGCGTTTCCTTTTTTGCGGCGACATCCGGGTATTCCACTGTCCCGACCGGCGCATCGTTCAGAAAAACCTCGGTACCTTTGGGTGATACGTCATTGAGAATTGCGTTCACCTTCAGCAAAAACTTGCCCGCGTCCTGAGCCATGATGAAGTAACTGAGTTCTTCCGTATGCGCCCAGGTAACGGAGGGGGTAGAAGTACGCTCCTTATGGGGAGGAATGGAGCAGATGTAATCGGCCGCATCGATTTCGCCGGGGACAGGCAATGAGACCCATTTGTCGGATTCCACCCGCCACGACTGGACGCTCTCCCAGGCAATCTCCTCCAGCGCCTTGTTCAACTCAGGTGAAATCACGGTCTTCGCTTTGTCAGGCAAAGGCATTGGCACAACGACGCCAACCGGACTTTTATCGTAAATGCACGCATAATGCACCAGCCCGATGAAATAGCCGCCCAAAGCGTTAATATGAAGACCGTCACTAAACATTTTTGCGAAGAAATCGTCCTTGTTGATTCCCGGAACCGCCCCCTTTTCGATGGCGCGTTTGAGATGGATCAGCGCATAGCCGCCGGGGATGACCGCCACCGGAGGATTTGTGGGGCGCATCTTCTGAGCGTTCATAGCCGCCTGCACGTAAACCCGATGCAGGGCAATCACTTCATTTTCCCCTAAATCCGTATGGCTCAGCCCGGTCTGCCCAGCCCATGCGCCGTAAATCCACAGTCGCACACCAGGACTGCGCTCCTTGAACATATCGTAAAAGCCGACCAGTGGGGTTGGGTTGGCTGTATCGCCATTTGAAACAAAACATTGCAATATCAGATCGCTGACTGGGGCGAATTTCTCGGCAGTCTCAAGATATCTTGCACCCAGACCGGTTTTCTCGCGACGAATGGCCCAGTTCCAATGGCCGTGGATCGGCGCTCCAGGAATCGTGACGCGACAATACGTATCGTCGGCGAACCCCGCCGCCTTCGCAATAACCTGGGAATATCCATACTCGTTGTCGGTCAAGCTGTTGCCGATATGGATATGGCAATGCGCGCCATGCGTGCGCGATCCGCCGGGGATGATCTCCGGGGGAGTAACCGCCGGCAGGTCAACCAGCTCGATGCCCGCATATTGATCGTCCGGCAACGGAGCGTCGAAGAATGTCTTAGGACTGCCGTCAAACGCCTTGTCATAACCGCTTCTGCCCCCGCGTGTGCCATAAGTCCCAAAAGGTTGTCCGCGCAGCTTCGTGTCGTCATGGCAGAACTCAAGTTCCGCCACGTTGCACCAGGAATCCTTCGGCGCGTAATACCGCAGAAACCGATAAACCTTGGTATTCTTGAATTTGATCTCCATCCATTGACCGTCCCGGCCTTCCTCGGTCACGGTGGCCAGGGTCTCGAAATCGGTGGTCGGCCCGGTATCAGACCCTTGCAGAAGCGCGCCTTTCACCAACTGTGGAAAACCCTCGCGCGGAAGAATCCGGACGTGATTGCAGACGAGCCGCTCCGGGGCGGCGGCGGTTTGCGGGTTGGCCGATTGGGTGGTCGCCGGCTTCGCATTTTCAGCCAGGGTTAGCGGAGCGAACGCCATGGCGCAGAGCGGAAGTAGTGCTGCAAGGGTGAGTTTGGAGGAATGGGTTTTCATGTTTGTAAATGAACGATTATATCCAAGTGAGGGAATTAGTTAGTCGGGAATGGTTGCGTTTTTATTCAAACTGAAATGCGTTCACGATAGGCGCGCCCAGCCTTTTAGAAACACCGTCGTGCGAATGCCCGGGCCATCGTGCAGACAAAATCGCTGGATGTCAAAGATCATCCCGCATTGTGTGGTGTTAAACATTCAGTTAATCGATGGATATTCATCAGTGGTGATAATCCTCATTTAACACATCCCCCATCGGATGCGATCCTCCAATGATCCGCTTTCCACCAGGGCGCGGAGGAGGCGTCAGCCCGGGACCTTGCTTGGGTCCGGCCTCAAAGGCCAATCGCGCGCGCGGCGCCGCCCAGTGGACGGCATTCAGGATCACACGCTGGACTTCCGCCTGATGGTAAGTCGGCAAGGTTTCGTGGCCGGGACGGAAATAAAAAATCCGGCCCGCGCCGCGTTTCCAGCAGCAACCGCTGCGGAAAACCTCGCCGCCGGTGAAGCTGGAGATGAATACCAGTTCATCAGGCGGCGGGACGTCAAAATATTCGCTGAAAATTTCCTCCTGTTCGATCGCGAAGCCCGTCTCCAGTCCGGCTGCGATCGGGTGGGAGGGATCGACGATCCAGACCAGCTCCCGCTCGATCGCCATGCGGTAATTAAGCTGGCAGCTTGTGCCCATCAAAGCCGCGAACGGTTTGGCCCACATGGCGCTGTGAAGGACGATGAAGCCCATCCCTTCGAGCACCCGTTTTTGCACACGCCGCGAGTTATGATCCGAGAGATCGTTATGCGCGAGGTGTGCCCACCAGATCAGGACATCCGTCGAGTCCAGCACGGCGGCGCTCAATCCCTGTTCGGGATCGTCCAGTCGCGCGGTTGTTATTTTAAGCGCCGGATCTTTCGCCAAAAAATCGGCGATGGTTTGGTGGATGCCGCGCGGATGAACCCTGGCGATTTCATCCGACTGCTGGCGATCCTCGTTCCAGACGGTGATGTTCAGTGTTTTCATGATGGGACGATGATGGCTTTGATGACATTGTTTACGTGGTTTCTCGCGTGTTCCAGAGCTTCCTGAAGACGGTAGAGAGGGAAGACATGGTTTTCTCCCACCATGCCGTCGATGGTGACCAATCCTTTGGCCTGCAAATGAATGGCCATCGGCCAGCCCATCGTGCCGTAGCTGTAGCTGAAAAGCAACTGAGGCTCGCGTCCCAACCATTCCACCGGCGTGACGGACGTCGGTGTCCAGCGCGCAGCGACGAGGACGACCTTGCCGCCAAACGTCACGCATTCCATCGCCTGTTGCAACGTATCCGGCGCCCCCGCGCACTCGTAGGCAATCAACGGGCCGTTGCCCCCCGCCGCAGCCACGACGGCGTCCAGCGCGTCGCACGCATTGGGATCAATGACGGTGTCGGCGCCATAACGCGTCGCCAGTTCGCGCCGGAAGGGATCGGGATCCACGGCGACAATTTTCGCCGCGCCCTGGAGCTTCGCGCATTGGACCACAAAAAGCCCGATCGCGCCGAGGCCGAACACCGCCACCGTGTCGCCGAGCATGACACCGGACAGGCGCACGGCATGGATCGCCACCGCCAGCGGTTCGCAGGCTGCGGCTTGAAAATCAGACAGTTCGTCCGGCACTTTGGCAAGCCTCCATGCCTTGCGCAGAAGGTATTCGGCAAAGCCGCCCTGCTCGTTGGTGCCGGGAAAACAGGTGCGTCCGTTGTCGCGCGGAGAGTGCCGGGCGCGCGCGCCCTGGATTGCCTTTGGCGCCGGCGGCGGGTCATTGGGCGAGACGGGCGGCACCGCCGGGACGGGTTGGCTTCCCCCGCCTGCGACCACCCGGTCGCCGGGCTTGAGATGGCTCACACAATCCCCCGTCCGCTCCACAACCCCGACCCACTCATGCCCGAGCACGACGCCAGGCACGGCGGTATCGTAGTAAATGCGCGATATGTCCGAGGCGCAAATGGCGCAGGCGCTGACGCGGATGAGAACTTCGTAGGATGCCGGTGTTGGGATCGGAGTTTCTTCGATCTCAACCCGGCCTTTTTCTTTGTAAATGGCGACTTTCATGGATGCATTTTTGGATTGCTAACTTTGAAGTTACGGGGTGTTAGGAGACTGTTGAAAAAGTGCCTCACGCAAAGACGCAAAGGAAGCTTTCTACCCTGTATTCCTTGCGCCTTTGCGGCTTTGCGTGAGACCAATTCGAGTATTTCAACAGGCTCTTAGGTGAACATTCTGCCGCCCCTACAGGGCTGGTTTTCTATCTGTCTGGAATCCAGGGCGATGCCCTGGGCTGTGATATTCAGCTCCTTTGGGGCAAAGAGGAGTTTGCATGGTTTAAGAATGCGCTTTCGTTTTCATTGCGAAACGTTCCGGAAGCTCGCGAAGATCGCGCTCGAATTGGTCGAGCGCGGCGTCGAGAGTTGACCATTCCGGCTTCCAGTTCCAGTCCCGGCAGGCTCGGCTGTCATCGTAGCCGCGGAATTCGCCGCGTCCGCCCGCCGGTCCCGCGTAAGTGACGGAAAAGCCGGGGTAACGTTGTTTGAGCGCGGCTTCGAGGTCGGAGGCATAAACAACGCCTGGCAACCCATTCAGGTTATAGGTGCCGCTGACGCGGTCCGCAGGCGCGGCGAGCAGTTCCAGCGCGGCGCGTCCGGCGTCGCGGATGTAAAGAAAGCCGCAAGCGCTGTCGGGGTTGGCGCCGGCCGACTGGTGGCGTCCATGTAAAATCGCATCCCCGATCATGCCCGAGGCCCAGAGCCAGCAGACGTTATCGCAGCTCGGACCGGCCACCTGGGAGTATCGCAGCCCGCGGCAGTCGAGTTTGCCCCGGTTCCGATACCAGGAGACCAATCCCTCGCCATAGAGTTTTTCCCAGCCGTAAATGATGCCGGGACGCTGCGGGGACTGGTCGTTGGGAAACGCCCCGCCCGCTGCGCCAAACGTGCCGGTGCTGCTGGCAAAAAGCGCCTGCCGCGTCCCGCAGAGACGCGCCGCCTCAAAGACGTTGCGGGTGCCCGCCACGTTGGCATGAAAGGATTTCTCGGGTTCCTCTTCCGATACCGGCCCAAGCACGGCTGCGAAATGAACCACCTGCTCCGGCTTGATTTTTTGGAAGATCGCCTGAACTTTCGCATTCTCGGAAATGTCGGCATGAATCAATTCGACTTCGTTCCGGATCGGATCGATGCGCGCGGTGTTTTCCGCAATGTCCAGCACGGCGACTTTGTGGCCTTGGGCGATCGATTGATGCGCGACTTCGGCTCCAAGGACGCCGAGCCCGCCGGTGATGAGAATTTTCATGAATCGGTAGTTGAGATTAGCAGTCGGAAAATGATGTATTGTTACATCTTTTAACCCGCGCCCAACGATACTCTCACGCAGAGCCGGAGAGTCCGCGGAGAAAAACCGTTTTCGGGTTTAAACACAAGTTTTTCGCAAGGGATTTTTCCGAAAGAAACGTCTTCGGAGCTGGCGGCCCGTGCGGCCAATGGATTGGTTTGGCAATTGTAAACTGATCGTTAAGGCGCGGTGAACCGCAGGCGCAGGAACCGGCGGGGGGTGGTTCCGATGGGCGTGTTGTCGCGCACGGTGGTGGTTTGCAGGCCGCCTGCGGGCGGCGAGGAAACCTGAGTCGTGTTCGCTTTGTCGAACGATCCGGGCGAGAGATCGGGGCCGGATTCGGGGATACAATTCACCCCGGACGGTGCCGGGCTTGGTGTCGTGTAGGTCAGGCTCAGGTAGGTCGAGCCGGTGCC